>JACCEC012401815.1_pt1 | contig 11264 bp, 17 predicted proteins | sample 7450121 | NCBI WGS metagenome assembly JACCEC01 (sample SAMN15323455, study PRJNA562643) | freshwater metagenome | isolation source: river surface water | place: USA:Blue River Watershed | collected 2017-08-18 | reverse complement strand
TCACCGAAAAAACCATCAAGGTGCTGCACACGGACGCAAATGAGGAATGATTACAGTACAATGGCCAGCCTGGAGAAAACTGATTAATGACAAATTTGTCCCGCTGACAAAATGCAGGGATAGGTATGTCATCCTGTACGGATCCAGGGGATCATCAAAATCGGACTACATCGCCAAACAGCTGGTTTACAACTGCCTGACCCATCGTTATTTTAAGTGCATCCTGTACAGGCGGAAATACAATACCATCCAGGAATCCAGCTACGAAAACCTAAAACAGACCATTGAATCCCTGGGGCTGAACGATCTGTTCACCTTTAAGGTTTCGCCCCTGCAGATCATTTGTCTGAACGGGAACAGGTTCATCGCCAGGGGCGGGGATGACCCGAACAGCCTGAAGTCAATAAAGGACCCCAGCTGTGTCTGGTATGAGGAAGATATTCCGGCGGAGGAAGATTTCGCCACCATATCCCTGACGATCAGATCCGGGAAAGCGGATCAGCTGCAGGAATATTTTTCTATCAATCCGGAGGTGGAAGGGGATTTTACTGAAAATTGGTTCTGGAAACGATTTTTTGAAGGTCGGACGGAACTGGAATATCAAACCACTACGACCATAGAGGTGGAAGGCCGCGCAGTCCAGTACGGCGTCACCGTTCATCATTCAGTTTACCAGGATAATCGCTGGTTACCTGATGCAGTGAAAGCCCAAATAGAGGCGTACAAATTGACAAACCCGTACCTGTACAGCATTTATGCAAAAGGGCTGTGGACGCGCAAGCAGACAGGCGGGAATTTTTACAAGCTGTTCGACCGGGGACGGGACACTGGTCCGGTCAAATACGATCCCGGAAAGCCCCTGCACATATCTTTCGATTTCAACGTGAACCCATACATGACATGTACGATCTGGCAGCTGGAAGGGAAGCACGCCAAACAGATCGACGAAATCACCCTGGTCAGCCCGAACAACAGGACAGAATCAGTCTGTCGGGAATTCATCCGGCGGTATCCTGGACACCAGGCTGGCCTCTTCGTATATGGGGACCCGTCGGGCATGCAGGAAGATACCAGGACGGAAAAGGGGTACAATGATTTCGTGATCATTCAGCGAAGCCTGAAAGCATACAAACCCACCTTACGGGTGGCAAAATCGGCGCCCCCGGTCGTCATGCGCGGAAATTGGATCAACAGCGTATTTGCCACCCAGGTCGGGGACATGAAAATCACCATAGGGGACAGCTGCACCAAAAGCATCAGCGATTTAATGTACCTAAAAGAGGCGTCCGACGGTACAAAGGCGAAGATCAAAGAAAAGGACCCCCAGACGGGCATCAGTTATGAACGGTATGGCCACTGTTCAGATGCAATGGATTACCTGTTATGTTACGCCTACATGGCCGAATTTACACAGTACCAAAAGGGCGGCGCGCCCACAAAAATCAGCGTCGGGAAAAATGCCCCGAAACGGCCATACTGACCCCCATAAAAAAAGTTTGAAAAAAAGTTTGCGCGGATGATTGCGGTATGGAATGTTTTACTATCTTTGATATGTCAACGCAACAAACCAAACACAAAAAACTAAATTTTAAGTTATGGTCGCGCAAATTTTCCCAAATCTTTATCAGTCCGGAGTTGATTCAGTGTCCTACGGTGATATTATTGTTCGTCGCAGCAAAGTCAATGCAAATTGCGTCATAATTGCTGCACGCAAGCCAGTTGAGTTTCTTTTTAATGTGATGTCAGAAAAAGGCATTGACACGTCTGGAGTGGACAAATTGTCCATCCGTTCGAATACTGACGGGACTTTGTCGGTTTGGGATAATTAATCCCCACCGGGGCGCGACGAGATACGCGCAAATTTTCAAACCATCACAAACCATAAACACAAAAAACATGCACGTTCAAATTGTCGCCACAGCCCCCACATTTTACCAGACCAACAGCCTGCGCGCCCTTTGCGGCGGGACCTGGTACAAAGCCAACCCAGACGGATCATTTCAGTTCAATTTTGAATTCATGACAAAACGCGAAGCCCTGCAGTGGCTGATTGACCGCGCGGAACGTCTGGCATACGACAGCGTGGAATTGAAAGAAATGATTTCAGAGGTCAAAAATTACGGGCAGCTGACATACGACTGCATCACCGCCCGGATCCAAAAAAACAAATAATCACCATTTAACACCATACACATGCAACGAATCACAGCCACCCAGGCCGCCGCCCTGACCGCCAAAATTTACGACCTGATCATTTCCAGCCCTGACAGTGATATGGGCGACATGGGGGATGCCCATGAAGCCGCTGAATCCCTGGTGTACGAATGGGCAGAGGAAAACAACATCGAAATCACGCAATAATCAAAAGCACATGAAACAGTTTACAGTTTACTGCCTGTCCCGCGGATACGTCGAAACGTTTACCGTTGAAGCTGAAAACAAAACGTTTGCCATCCAGGAAGCCCGCCGCCAGTGCAAACTGGACGGATCCAGATACATCCGGATTGAAGTAAAAAAATAAACACCCACAAAACCCCTGCACAATGGAAGCCCTTCACATTTACCTGACAGTTTGCGTCATCATTTTATTGCTGGCGTTCAGCGTATTCCTGTATGACCGGGAGGTCCGCCGCGGAATCATCATGACGGACATGAATGAAGATTTCGAAATCACTAAAAAAGCCCTGGCAAGCTGCACCCCTGCAGACGGGGAGGCCTTGATAATGAAGTTTGAAACGAAATGGTCCGAATATGTGGACCCGGTGACCCTTTCAAATTACACCTACGAACTTTACAAAATCATTTTCAAACGGCACGGGAACGCTGCCTTAAATTAAACAAAGATGAAAACGACAGTCGAAATGGAACTGGAGATTCCTGAAAACATCCATCCTGATGGATACATTTATCCAGATTTTTCCTGTGACATCCGGATGGAAAATGATGGGATTGGATCCTATGAATACGCTGGGATTCGCGGATACGATCGCGGCCAGGACTATCCGGAACCACAGGATGAAATTACCTGGGACCAGGAAAATTTCACCGACAAACAAAATGAATTCATAAAATCATGGCTGGAGAAAAATGACGGGAAGGTTACCGACAAACTTTGCAAAAAGTACATGGAGGATGCCAAAGATTGATAAAATCGTTTTTTGTGTATGGTCATATCGGGGCTGCCTTTCCAGGCTGGCCCTTTCTTTTTTGCATCCCATCCAAATTTTGTAGGCATACAAAACAAACTTTTAGAACTTTGGGCTATATTTTAGCGTACAAACTGGCCAGGTATGTCCTATCTAATTTTTTCAGACTATAAAAAACAGATCCAAACAGATAACCTGAACCAGGTGATCGGCAATGATCTGACGGTCCTGGCCACCGCTGAACTGCAGGCCATAGAGGAAGCGTATGGGTACCTGGCCCAAAAGTATGACACCAGCCAGGAATTCACGGAAACCCTTCCCTGGTCCGCCGCTGTGGCATATAAGGCCGCGGATCGCGTTTACCTGGACGCCACAGCATACAGCGCCCAGGCGACCTACAACGTCGGCGCCCTGGTCCTGCAGGCCGGGAAGGTTTACAGGTGCATCACCCAAATATCCACCCCTGAAGCCTTCAACGCTGCAAAATGGGCCGCCCTGGGGGATCAGTACGATCTGTTTTATGTGAAATATCCCCAGCCCGTTTTCAATTATCAAACCCTGTACAAAGCAGGGGATCAGGTTTTCTGGAAAAACAAAACATACGTCTGCAAACGTCCATCAATCAAATACGGGGATAATATCCAGTTTCGCGTGATCGAAAACATCCCGTATCCCAACATTTTCCCTGATGATCCCGAAAACGGCGTCACGTTCTGGGGGACTGGGACAGCGTACAGCCTGACGCCTGGAACCCTTCCAACGGACGCGACGAAATGGACCGCCGGCGACAACAGAACCCAGTCTGTTCTGATGACGGTCATTGACATCTGTTTATACCATGTCCACAGCCGGATCGCGCCCAGGAATATCCCTGACCTTCGCCGGGACAGATACATCAATGCCACCGAAATGCTGCGATCGTTTGCCCGCGGGGAAATGACCGCAAAGCTGCCCCTGATCCAGCCCAAACAGGGCGCCCGGATCCGGTACGGCGGACCAATTAAAAACATTAATTCATACTGATGGGCAAACGAAATCGAATATCATCCATAAGGAACGCCGCGGGATTCAACGCAAACACCCAGCCGGTGACCTTTGGCGCCCCTGGCAGCGTGGCTGTACGTCAGGGCGGGGGATCGACAGATCTGGCCAGGAACCTGACCAACTACATCGCCCCGGTCCAGCTGCAGCGTTTGCGTCATGACGTCGCCATGTGGCGGGAAGCGGTCACAGAGGCGGAAAACGCCTGGTATCCCCACCGGGTAAAGATGCAGCGTATGTTTATCGACGTGATCCTAAACGGTCACGTTTACAGTTTAATGGACCGCCGAAAGGATCTGACACTATTAAGGGATTTTTGTTTCAAAGATCAGGCAGGCAATGACGTCGAAACCCTGAAAGATCTGTTCAACGGTGACTGGTTTGACCTGGTGATCAATTACGCCCTGGATGCCCTGTTTTTTGGGTACAGTCTTATTTCCCTGGGGGACATAGAGGGGGACCAGTTCAAAAATACCAGTTTGATCCGGCGCTGGAACGTATCCCCGTTCCGCCTGAACGTGGCTGAATTCATTTACAGTCTGTCTGGCGCAAAGTTTGCAGAGGAACCATATAAGGACTGGCATATATGGGTATCCACCCCCAGCGAAAACGGTGTGGGGTCATGTGGATATGGCCTGTTTTACAAAATCGGCCTGTATGAAATTTTCCTGCGAAATACGCTGGGATACAACGGGGATTTTGTGGAACTGTTCGCCATGCCCTACAGGGTAGGCAAAACCACCAAAACAGAGGAAAGCGAAAGGGCGGAACTGGAATCAGCCATTCAAAACATGGGATCAGCCGGGTATGCCATTATCGACCCCATGGATGAAATCCAATTTTTGGACACCAGCACCAGCGGAACCGGGTACAAAAGTTATGAAAGCCTGGAACAGCGCTGCGAAAAAAAGGTTTCCAAACTGATCCTGGGTCATTCGGACGCCATTGACAGCACGCCTGGAAAGCTGGGAGCCGGCCAGGTGGATGATAACCCCATTGCTGCAGCCCTTCGGGATAAACAGGTGAAAGATGGAAAGTTCATTGAAAGAATGGTCAACGGCCAGCTGTTGCCCAAAATGCGCGCACTGGGTTTCAAGATCCCAGAGGGGATCAGGTTTGAATATAAAAACGACGCCGAACGTGAAGCGTTCCGCGCGCGCGAAGATGCCAGCAATAAAGTGACCGCGGAAATCGCCCAGGTGATGAAAAACGCCGGGCTGAAGATGGACGCAAAATATTTCGAGGAACGCACAGGCATAACCACCGGGGAAATAGAAGCCCCGGAACCTGATGACGATGACGACCTGGAAGATCCGGACAAACTGGAGGAAATAAAAAAGGTCCAGAACAGACTGAAACACCTTTATTCCTAAAACACATAGCACATGAAAACAGCACGCCTGAAACTGGCTGAATGGATCTTTAACAAACTATTGAGGCCATTTGAACGGGTGGTCATTGCCCAAAAGGCGCTGGCCGTACATGCAAACGTCCCAGAGGTACGCGATAGTTACGAAAGGGCGTTTGGAACAAATGCCAAAAATAGGACCGTCAAACAGTGGAAAAACCTGGTCCGCGTTTACGGAATTGAAACGGTTTCAAAGGTCGAAAACATCAGCCCGGAAGATGTGCAGATGAAATGTCTGCCATTTACTGAACAGTTCAAAATGAAAATGCGGAAATCCAGCGTTTAATGTTGCAGATCAGTGATCAATACATTCAGCAATTATTCCGGCAAATTTACATGGGTAAAGTCACCCAGGAAAGTTTGCCCCCGCTGTTGTATTTTAAGATCGCAGACTATCTGAAACAAGGCGTTTATGAGGGGTTCGGCACGACCTGGACCGCGCTGTCAGGGGAAAAACTGCCCCCTGGGTTTAACATGCAGGACCGGGAATTATTGTCAGAACTCCGGTCAAATATCTATCTGTTTAGCGCTGCCAAAACATACCAACAGATCAGAACGATGTCCAGCGCGCTGATCAGTGACGAGGGAACGATAGTACCATTCAAACAATTCCGCGAAAAGGCCGAACAGACGTATGACCTGTTTAATAAAACCTGGTTACGGACGGAATATGACACCGCCATTGGACAGGCACAAAACGCCAGGAAATGGCTGGACATTGAAAAAAATGCTGACATCCTGCCCCTGTTGGAATATTCGGCGGTCATGGACAAACGAACGTCTGACATCTGCAGGCATCTGGATGGAATCATTGCCCCGGTGAATGATCCGATATGGAAAAAAATCGCCCCGCTGAATCATTTTAACTGTCGGTGCCTGTTGCTGCAGCTGTCCGAGGGGGTCCCGACGGGGATGGACGCGAAGATGGAAAAAGTGACTGAAGCCGAAACCCAGATGGACGACCTGTTCAAAATGAACCCTGGTCAGTCTGGCTATGTTTTCAGCAAGGATCACCCGTATTTTGACATCGCGCCCAGGGACAGGGGGCTGGCGATGCGGAATTTTGATCTGCCCATCCCGAAAGCGGACCCGCCCAGCCAGGCTAAAATTGAAGCCCCGGCCCCTGGTGGATTCAAGCCGGCCAAAAATATTAAGGAGGCCGAAAAATGGGCCATGGATAATGGCATTTCCGTATCTGTCAAATATTCCGGAATCAGCCTGGAAAATGCCAACAATATCAACCGGACCCTGAAAATGATTTTTGATGATTTCCAGATCCAGCCCCTGCAGGAAATAAAAGGCGGCGCGAAATCCCTGGGGGCCGCAAACGGGAAAATTATTTCGTTCAAAAAATCAGCAACCACCCCGGCGGAGGTAAAAGCGCAATTTGAAAGCGGGGTCCTAAATTATCAGTCCAGGAACCTGGAACGAATGAAGGAAACCCAGCTAAACATTGAAAAAAACATCAATCGTCCAGACGTTCAAAAATTCTACATTAAGCAGCTGGAGCAATGGAAAAAAGTGATCAATTACAAAAGATGGACGGTCCACCTAAAGGAGGCGGATATAGTGGAGGATCTTTTCATCCATGAAGCGGGTCATGTTTTAGAGGATCAATTACTGGGCCTGATCAATCGTTCCCTGATTCAAAAAAGGTTCAGGGACGCCACCCCAGGGACCAGGCTGGGGACATTGAAAGCCAAAACCGAGGAAATGCGGAAAGAATGGCTGTCAATTTATGCAAACCTGACCGCGGACGATCTGTACACGATCAGTAAATATGGCGCGTCGAATCATGATGAAGTTTTCGCGGAATCCCTGGTCATGTACTATCGGGAACCGGAAAACATGGTCCCATCAATCAAAAATTATTTTGACAAATTGAAAGAATATGCCCGAACAAATTAAAACGATTATTGATAACGACATTTGCCTGAAATGCCAACATTTTTGGGGCATTGATGCCTGTGATGCGTTTCCTGATGGCATCCCAGATGAAATCATGCACGGCGACAACATGCACAAAAAACCATTGCCTGATCAGGGCAATGATATTGTATTCACCCCCATAAAAAAAGGAAAATGACAATCGAAGATCTGACGCGAATATTTGATGAAATCACAATTCAGGCCCGTCGTTATCACTGGCAGACGGAATCATTTGCAGAACATGAAGCCCTGGGCGAATTTTACGGGACCTGGAACGACCTGGCGGATAAATTCGTGGAAACATACGCTGGAATTTACGGGCGCCCTAAAGGGGACAGCACGGTCCGCGCGGTGGCATACGAACCCGGACGGATGACGCCATGGATCCAGTCCATCGTCGCCATATTGGACAGCCAAAACCTGCGAAGCATCGCCCCGGATACGGCCCTGCAGAATATACTGGATGAATTGAGTGGCGCGGCCAGACAGACGGCCTACCTTTTAACGATGAAAAAATGAATAAATTCCGCCTGGATCAGGTTTTGCAAAACATGGAGCGCCTAAAAAAGACGCTGCCCGTCTTGTTGTCAAACCAGGCGCAAACGTTTTTTGTGAAATCCTGGGAAAAACAGGGATGGGATGACAAAAGCGTGGTAAAATGGGACAAACGAAAGGACACCGGGCCAAAATCCCAGGGCCGCGCCATCCTGGTAAAATCCGGAAACCTTCGCCGGGCGGTAAACAGATCCATCAGGTTTGAATCATTCGACAGGATCCAGCTGGTCGTCGCCCTGCCATACGCCGCCGTCCACAATGACGGATACAATGGCACCAGGCGCGCCCATACCAGATCAATTTTCAAAAGGGGATCAACGCCTGAATTTATAGGGCTGGCACGAAAAAAGCCCCGGAGGTTAAAAAGTACGCCGGTATTTGAGCGGACAGGGGAGGCAAACGTAAAAGCCCACACTATGAAAATGCCCCGGCGGCGATTTATGGGGGACAGCGCAAACCTTCGAAAATTACAGTTAAAACTGATCGACAGAGAAATAAACAAAATATGGCTGGCCTAAAACAACCTTTACAGGACATCCTGACAAAACTGTCCCTGATCCAGGTCACCAACCAGGACGGCCAGACGGTGGGCATTTATTCCAGGGTATGGAACAACCAGGTCGAACGTGAAAAAGACGGGGAAACGTACATATATCCAAAGCCCGCCGCCTTTGTGGAAATTGTCGGTCCCCTGCCATTTGAGGAAACCGGCAAAAATTTACGATCAGCGCGCCTGGTGTGGGCCATCCATCTGGTCCATGAATATTACAACCAGGACGGGACGTTCGAACAGGATCTGGTCATTTACGATTTACGGGATCAGGTCATTGCTGCCCTGTCCCAGTACACCCCCACCGCCTGCACCATGCTGGTGGCAGAACAGGAACAGGCTGACTATGATCATGACAACGTTTATCACTACATCATCAATTTTTCATGCACCTTTATGGACAGCAAAGCCAGCCCATACGATGACGGACGTGGTATCTATATTGACAAACAGCCCCCGACGGGCGTGAACATTGTGGGCGATTATGGCGACAGCCCGCGATTTTTAATGATTGATCAACCCTACAAAATCCCGCAATAATGGCCAGACAGATTTCCGAAATTCAACAGCAAATGTTGGACAACATCGCCGCGGACAGCGTACTGTCCCCGCTGTTGACATCCACCAGTAAACGGGCCGTTTATCGTCTGTTCACCTATGTCGTCGCCGTCGGGATCAATGCCCTGGAACAGCTGATGGATATTTTCACCGCGGACGTGGAAGCCGTGGCCGCCGCCGCTGCCCCTGCAACCCCCGCCTGGCTGCAGGATCAGATTTTCAAATTTCAGTACAGCGCGACGACGCCCCAGGTGGTTCAGCTGATCAATTTTGCCCCGGCATATCCTGTCATTGACGAAACACTGCAGATCATTACCAGGTGCAGCGTGACCACAAACCTGTCAAACAGCGTCATCATTAAGGTGGCCACCGGGGAACCCCCTGCAGCGCTGTCCAGTCCCCAGCTGTCCGCCCTGCAGTCCTATGTCACCCAGATAGGCGTCGCCGGGGTAGTGTACAACGTGATCAGCCAGGCATCCGATAAACTGTACGTCCAGGCAAACGTTTACTATCAGGGCCAGTACAGCGCGGTAATAAAAGCGGACGTCATTGCAGCCATAGAAAATTTCCTGGCGGCCATCCCTTTCAATGGACAGGTAAAAATCACGGACCTGGAGGATGCAATTACAGCGGTCGAAGGGGTCACGGATGTGGTACTGGTCAACGTTCGCGCGCGCGCAAATGGGACAGCCTTTGCATCAGGTTCCTATCTGGTACAGAACCAGCAAACCATTTCCCGCCTGTGGGGAACGGTGGCCGGGTATATGGTCGGGGAAACGACCACTGGGAACACCCTGAATGATTCACTGACGTTCATAGCTGAATGATATGCCGAACACGATTTACGACATAGATTATGCAAAATTTGCAGCGCAAATGCTGCCCCCAGACAAACGATTCACCCGTTCGGTCGCCTGGGTGAAAATATTGCTGTCGCCCCTGCAGTATTTGCGGGATCTGTATTTTGGATCATTCAGGACCGGATCCACCGCCCCCCAGTGGGTCAATACGTCGCCATATAATAAATACGATCAGGTCAAATACAATAAAATCGTGTATGAAAGCCTGGTGAACAATAATACAGACGTCCCGACGACCGTGGCCACCTGGCGGGTGATCCAGTTCAATTTTATCGGCATGTCGGAACGGATCCTGTACAATGGGAACAAACTGACGCTGGAATATGCGATGAACACATGGTTCGGAACTGTTTTCAGGCAGCCCCCAAACACGTCGGACATTTACATCAGCACCAACGGCGTCCCCATCCCCGTTTTCAGATCCACCGCCGTGGAAACAGGCAGTTCAGTCGTTTATTCGTCTGGATCCGTGGAATATGTCATCAATCAGTTCACATATTCAGTCCAGTTCAATTTTACAATTTACTGCCCGGTCGCCGTTTTCAATGCACTGGATCCGTCCCTGATCAATAATGAAAAAATATTTCGCGCCTTTGTGGACCGTTACGTCCCCGCCGGCATCACCTACAACATAACAACATACTGACATGCGTAAACTATCGACTGCAAACATCACCAACAGTACAGGGATGCCCGTGAAGGGCGGAACGCTGGATCATGTACAACTGGCATACCAGGAAGCCCTGAACGCCATTGCGCGCAACCTGATCGGGCGGGACATTGATAATACCAGGGCATACATCCTGTTCGGGGTATTGAACACAGGATCCACCAGCGTCATGAACGTCACAGCCGGGGCCGTTTATTTCGCCGGGGAAGTTTACCTGGTGGACGCCTTTAACCTGAACGTCAGCCAGGCAGCTGTTGCAAACGTCCAGACGTCCTATTATCAAACAAACGCTGACCCGGTGACCTTTACGGATGGCGTCCAGCGGAACGTTCATGAAATCCGAAAGATCGTTTTCACAAACGCCGCCAGTGGATCCGGCCTGTTCGATTTTGGAAACATGGTCAACACCCAGCTGCCCCTGAAAAATGTGCAGATCGCGTCCCTACCTTCGACGTTTACGGTCAAATTTGATCAGGACCAATCTGTATTTTTTGCGGATGCCCCAGTAAACGCGGCCCTGTCATTTGATTTCACAAATGCCATCCCT
>JACCEC010810701.1_pt1 | contig 11264 bp, 6 predicted proteins | sample 7450121 | NCBI WGS metagenome assembly JACCEC01 (sample SAMN15323455, study PRJNA562643) | freshwater metagenome | isolation source: river surface water | place: USA:Blue River Watershed | collected 2017-08-18 | reverse complement strand
TCTTCGATGATATCGTCGATGGAAGATGCGTCGCTTTCAGCGGGATTGCTGATGGGCCAGCAGCCGAGGGAGCGGAAGCGGCGACGGACGCCGTCTGGGCTGGTGCGGGAGAAATACATTTGGGGGATGGGGATCCCTTCTCGCTGGATGTAGAGCCAGATGTCGCGTTCGGACCAATCGAGGAGTGCCTGGACGCGGACGTGTTCGCCTGGGGCGCAGGATGTTGTGAACTGGTTCCAGAATTCTGGTGGTTGGTCTTTATAATCCCACTCGAAGTCTTTGTTGCGCGGGGAGAAGTATCGCTCTTTGGCGCGGGTGGGGTCTTCATCGCGGCGGATGCCCGTGATGAGAGCGTCCCATTGGTGTTCGGCCATTACTTGCTGGAGGGCGGCCGTTTTGAGTTCGTGGGTGACGGTGACGGGGTCTGCGGTGTCGTACCCGATGGGTCCGCGAGCGGCGTATTCGCCGGTGCCGGCGCGGGCGTCTTCATTGATTTTAACGATGAGATTGAGGTTGTGATAGGCCACGGCCCAGTCACGGTACGCGAGCATTTCTGGGAACTCGTACGTGGTGTCGATGTGCAGGAGGGGGTAGGGGATATGCCCACAGAACGCCTTCTTAGAGAGCCAGATGAGGACGTTGGAATCTTTGCCCATGCTCCAAGGCATGCAGATATTTTTGAAGTGATGAAAGGCTTCACGAATGAGGAAGATGCTCTGGGCTTCGAGTCGATCGAGGTGGATGGCATCTTCGTGGGAGATTTTCTCGGGGAAGAAAGCGGGGCAGGAACCGGCAGGAGGTGCGGGGTACTGGCGACCGTAGGCGGGGTGGCCTGACAGGTCCGGGAGTTTTGGAAGTTCGGTAGGGTTCTGAGTGCTCATAGCGATGGTTTTTGAAAGGCGGGTTCGGGTTTAGATGGAGGCTCCGAGAAAGGTGTGAATTCCGCACTCGGCTTTGTCGAAGCCGGTCCAGCGTCCGGCGCGTTCGTGTTCGCCGGCGGCGGTGGGTCGCGTGCAGTGGGTGCAACCGATGGAGCGGTAGCCTTTGGAGGAGAGGGTATTGGTCGGGATGTTGTGTGTTTGGAGGTAGGCTTGGACTTGTTCTTTGGACCAAGCGGCCATGGGGTTCAGTTTGAGGATGTATCGGTCGCGGAGGACGTCGAAGTGGTAGAGTTCGAGGAGTTGGACGTTGGATCGGGTATCGCTCTGTTGGCGGCGAACGCCGGTGATCCAGACGGCGAGGTTTGAGAGTTTATTTTGGAGGGGGACGACTTTGCGGAGGGTGCAGCAGAGGTCGGGTTTTTTGAGCCAGAGTTCGTTACCGAGTTCGGCGGCCTGTTGTTCGGGCGACTGGTCGGGGTGGATGGATTCGATGGGGATTCCGAAGGATGCTTCGAGTTGGGCTTTGAGTGCGAGGGTTTCGGGGAACAGAAACCCGGTGTCGATGGTGAAGACGGGGAGGGGAATCCCTGCGGTGACGGCGTGATGGATGGTGACAAGGCCGGCGCCTTGGAAGCTGGTGCCGATGGCGGCGGCGGTGCCGTACTGGGACCAAGCCCAGGCGAGGAGGTCGGCGAGCGGCGCATTCTCGAAGGCCGCGTTGAGTTCGCGGACAGCCTCGGGCGAGGGAAGTTGAAAGGCGGCGCTCATTGTCTATAAAAACTATAGGAATACTATCGCATGCGGCAATGGATTGGTCAAGGGGAAGGTGTGGCGGGATTTCCCAGGCCGTTGGCCGTGTGGGTGTGTGGGTGTGTGGGTGTGACGGGTTTTCCCAGGCCGTTGGCCTGGGCTGACATGAGGGCGCGCCTTTGGCGCTTGTTTGGGGGAAATCGGCTTGCGCGTCGGCTCAGTGGGCGCGTCGGCTTAGTAGACGAGCCAGGAGTTCCAAGAGGCGAAGCCCAGGGCACCGAGTGCGGAGATGATGAGCCAACCGCGACTGTGTTTACCCAAGAGGGTTAGGATGATGAATGCCAGAAGGGTGAGCGCGCCCATCAGGGAATACGTCACGCCGGGGGGAAGGGTGTCGAGTCCGGGGATGTTGCGGAGGAAGGCGCCCGGTAGGGTGGGGAGGGCTTTGAGTAAACTCCAGCGGTGGGTGTCCGAGGGCATGGTTCGGAACAGAATCCAAACAAAGGGTAGGTACAGGCAGATCAGGTGGATAAGAACGACGGTGCCTGTCCGGGGAGGCTGTTCCTCGGCGAGCGGTGTAATAAAGAACTGACTGCGTTTGGCCATGGGCGGACTAGACAAACCCGTTTCGAGGGCTGGACTCCAGCCAAAACCGGAGGTGGGCGGTGGGGCGTTGGCATTTGGGTGCCTTTCTTAGGAAGCAGCTTTGTTTTTGACCGGCTTCTGGTAAAGCGGAGGCTTCCTAATCAACCCCTCTATGAGCACCGAGAATATCGAGTCACATCTGAACGAGCGTCGCGTTTTCAAGCCTGCGCGCGAGTTTTCCAAGAAAGCGCGGATCCAGAACCTCGCGGAATACCGGAAGATGTGGGAGGAGAGTGTGAAGCGTCCGGACCGTTTTTGGGGGCGCGAGGCGTCGGAGCTTCAGTGGCAGCAGAAATGGAGTAAAGTTTTGGAGTGGAAAGAGCCGTTCGTGAAGTGGTTCGTTGGTGGAAAAATCAACGTCTCTGAAAACTGCCTCGACCGGCACCTTGGCACGGCGCGTCAGAACAAAGCGGCCATCATTTGGGAGGGCGAACCGGGTGAAAAGCGGACCATCACCTATTTACAGCTTCACCGTGAGGTTTGTGTCTTCGCGAACGTGCTGAAGCGGCGTGGCGTGCGGAAAGGGGATCGCGTGTTGATTTACATGCCGATGATTCCGGAAGCGGCGGTGGCGATGTTGGCGTGTGCTCGGATTGGGGCGACGCACTCGGTCGTGTTCGGAGGATTTTCTGCGGAATCCATCCGCGAACGCATTGCGGACTCAGGGGCGAAGTTGATTGTGACGTCAGACGGCGGCTATCGGCGTGGGGCGATTGTTCCGCTGAAGAAGAATGTGGATGACGCGCTGAAAGGAGACGCTCAAGGGATCAAGGGAGTGATTGTTTTCCGGCGGACGGGGCAAGAGGTGCAGATGGATGAAAAGCGTGATCACTGGTGGCACGAGGAAATCACGCATGTGGATGCTGAATGTCCTGCAGCTCAGTTGGATAGTGAGCATCCGTTATTCATTTTGTATACGTCAGGATCCACGGGTAAGCCGAAAGGTATTCTGCATTCGACGGGCGGGTATTTGTTGGGGGCGTATGTGACCAGCAAGTACGTTTTCGATTTGCGGGATGAGGATGTTTATTGGTGCACCGCAGACGTTGGATGGGTTACGGGGCACAGTTACCTCGTTTATGGACCGCTTGCGAATGGTGCAACGTCCTTGATGTACGAGGGGGCTCCGAACTGGCCGGAGAACGATCGTTTCTGGAGGATTATTCAGGAGCATCGGGTGACGATTTTCTACACGGCGCCCACGGCGATTCGCGCCTTCATTCGCTGGGGTGACGAGTGGGTGAAGAAGCATGATCTGTCTTCGTTACGGTTGCTCGGGTCGGTGGGTGAGCCCATCAATCCCGAGGCGTGGATGTGGTATCACAAGGTCATCGGGGGCGAGCGCTGTCCGATCGTGGACACGTGGTGGCAAACGGAAACCGGTTCCATCATGATTACGCCGTTGCCGGGTGCGACCCCGACCAAGCCGGGTTCGGCGACCTTGCCGTTCTTTGGGGTGGATGCGGCGGTGGTGGATGATGCGGGCAAGGAGGTTGGGGTGAACCAAGGGGGCAAACTCGTGATTCGCGGCCCTTGGCCGTCCATGTTGCGGACGATTTACGGGGATAAGACGCGGTATCGGAAGACGTATTGGAGCGAGATCAAGGGCTGCTACTTTGCGGGGGATGGGGCCCGTCGGGACAAGGACGGGTACTTCTGGATTGTGGGTCGGATTGATGACGTGTTGAACGTCGCGGGGCATCGGTTGGGGACGAGCGAGGTGGAGAGTGCGCTGGTTTCACACCCGTCGGTGGCGGAGGCTGCGGTGGTGGGGCGTCCAGACGAGTTGAAGGGGCAGGCGGTGGTGTGTTTTGTGACGTTGAAGACGGGGGTGAAGGCGGGAGGCGGGTTGCGTGACGAGTTGAAGAAGCATGTGCGGACTGTGATTGGTCCGGTGGCGACGCCGGACGATATCCGGTTTGCGGATGCGCTTCCGAAGACGCGATCGGGCAAGATTATGCGCCGCTTGTTGAAGCAGATCGCGAGTGGGGTGCAGGTGACGGGTGACACGACGACGCTGGAGGATTTATCGATTCTGGCGAAGTTGAGCAGTTCGGAGGACTAGGATGGGCGAGGGGGAAGTCAGCGGTGGTGTGGTGGGCGAGCGGTGGATTCCGCTCGCTTGTGGGGCCTTGGTTGGGGCGCTGGCGTTGGCGGCGGGTTCGGCCGCGTGGGATGCGTCGCATCGGGAGGGGTTGGAGCGGATTGAGCGGCGTTCGGCGCTTGGGGATGCGGTGTTTGCCTTGCCGGATGGTGAGGGGGTGGTTCGGGTGGAGGTTGGGGGTGCGGTGTGGACGGGGCGTGCGGGGGATGCGATCTCGCTGAATGAAGCGGCGGTGGATCGGACGGATTTGGTGGATGCGGCGGGGGTTCGGATTTATTCGCGAAAGGTTAAGGATGCTGGGGGCCGCCGGGAGGAGCGGGTCGTGCGGTTGGTGCCTGGAAAGTTTGTGGTGGTTCGTCCAGCTTCGTAGGCGGCGTGGGCTCTGCTTTTCGGTGGAGCATGACGCGTTTTTTTGACAGGCAGATTGGTCGATGGGGTTTGGGGGCGGTGCGCTGGTTAATGATTGGGGGACTGGGGCCGGCATGGGTTTGTGGGGCTGAGCGGGAGGTGGATGTGGTGGTGTACGGTGGGACGGCTGCGGGGATTGCTGCGGCGGTGCAGGTGAAGCGGATGGGTCGGAGTGTGGTGGTGATTGAGCCGACCGACCGGATTGGGGGGCTGACGACGGGGGGCTTGGGGCAAACCGATATTGGGAATAAGGCGGCGATTGGCGGGATTGCGCGGGAGTTTTATCAGGGGGTTCGGCGTTACTATGACGATCCGCAGGCGTGGAAATGGCAGAAGCGGGAGGAGTACAAGGACAACGGGCAGACGCGAACGGACCGGGAGGAACCGGCGATGTGGACGTTTGAGCCGTCGGCGGCATTGACGGTTTTACAGGGGTGGGTGCAACGGGACGGGATTGAGGTGATTTACGGGAGGCGGTTGGATCGGTCGGGGGCGACGCGCTCGGGCGAGCGTGGGCGAGGGGTTGAGTGGGAGGGGGGGCGGATTCGGCGTATTCTGCTTGAGGGAGGGGATTCGTTTCGTGCGTTGCAGTTTATTGACGCGGGGTATGAGGGGGACTTGGCAGCGGTGGCGGGTGTTTCATATGTGGTTGGGCGTGAGGCGAACGCGGAGTTTGGCGAGACGTTGAATGGTGTGCAGGTACGGAATGCCAAGCATCATCAGTTGGTGCCGGGCGTTTCGGCGTATCGGATTGCGGGTGATGCAGGCAGCGGGCTTCTTCCGGGAATCGACCCGAAGGGTCCTGGTGAAGAGGGTGCGGGCGATGCGCGGGTGCAGGGCTACTGTTTTCGGATGTGTTTAACGGATCATCCGGACAACCGGATTCCGTTTGCGAAGCCGGCGGGTTACGAGCCATTGCGGTATGAGTTGTTGTTGAGAAACTTCGAGGCGGGTGAGCGTGGGATGCCGTGGATTAACTCGCCGATGCCGAATCGGAAGACGGACACCAACAATCGCGCAGGATTTTCAACCGATTTTATCGGACAGAATTATGCGTATCCGGAGGCTTCGTATGCGGAGCGGGAGCGGATTGTGGCGGCCCATCTTGAGTATCAGCAGGGGCTGATGTGGACGTTGGCGAATCACGATCGGGTGCCGGCGGGTATTCGGAAAGAGTTTGCGCGGTGGGGTATGTGCAAGGACGAGTTTAGGGATGGAGCTGGTTGGCAGAAGCAGTTGTACATTCGCGAGGCGAGACGTATTCGCGGGATGTTGGTGATGCATCAGGGGCACTGCCAGGGACGTGAGCGTGCTGCCGACCCGGTTGGGATGGCGGCGTACACCATGGATTCGCATAACGTGCAGCGGTACGTGGATGCGGAGGGGTTTGCGCGGAATGAGGGTGACGTTCAGGTTGGAGGTTTTCCTCCGTATCCGATTGGGTACGGGGCGATTCTTCCGAAGGCGTCGGAGTGTTTGAATCTGTCGGTGCCGGTTTGTTTGAGCGCGACGCACATCGCGTTTGGGTCAATCCGGATGGAACCGGTTTTTATGGTGCTGGGTCAATCGGCGGCGACGGCGGCGGTTCTGGCGATTGAGAGTGGCAAACCGTTACAGGAGGTGGATCGGGCGCGGCTGAACGAGCGATTGTTGGCGGATAAGCAGGTGTTGGAGTGGAAAGGCGGGGGTGGTTCTAGCGAGCGGGTGGAGTTGAAGGGGGCGCATCAGGATGATCCGGCCGCAGGGCTTGAAGGCTTCCAGAATCACAGCGTTGCGGCGAAGAGCTTTGTTGGTGTGGGATATCGTCACGATGGAAACGAGGGGAAGGGTGCGCAGCGCGCCGTTTTCAAGGTGATGTCCAAAGCCGCTGGGAGGTATGAGGTCCGGCTTTGGTATCCGCCGAACGCCAATCGCGCGACGAACGTGCCGGTGAGTGTGAAATCGGCTGCGGGGGAAAAGCGGATGGTGATTGATCAGCGGCGCGTGGAAGCGGCGGGAGCGTTCCGAGTGTTGTGCACGGTGGAAGTTGCGGGGGGCGAGAACGTTGAAGTGACGGTGTCCAATGCCGAGACGGATGGCTACGTCGTGGTTGATGCGGTCGAGCTCAATCCTGTGGAGTGAGCCCCCCCTCCCTGAGGGAGGGGGATTCAACCGGAGGCGTAGGGATTGCCGGCATTGCTCTACGCCGGTTTGCGGGCGTAGGTGCGCCCACCCGTTGCGATCAGTTTTTGGGAGGGGCGGGTTTCGTGGCGAGGAACTCGACGAGGTCACGGAGTTCTTTTTTGGACAGGATGTTATCGAGGTGCTCCGGCATCGAGGAGGGGATCCGGTCGCGGCGTTTGATTTGCGTTACTGGAATGTCTTTTGTGGTTTGCGATCCGAGGGGGGTGAGTGTCAGCGTGGTGGCGGTTTCTGTGACCACTACTCCTGCGACGAGTGAGTTGTCCTCCAGGGTTACCGCCACGTTTTCGTAGCCTTTGGCGAAGGTTGCGTTGGGATAGAGGATGGCGCGAAGGATGTACTCGCGGTCGTGTTGTTGACCGAGGTCATCGAGCGCTGGCCCGACGTCGCCTCCGGTGCCGCTGTGTTTGTGGCAGCGGAAGCAGCCTGCTTCGTCCTTTTCGCGGAAGATGTTCCTTCCGGAGGAGGAATCGCCGCCGTCGAGGCATTCGCGGAACTTGGCGAGATCGTCGCCTGACTTTCTCATTTTATCGTACTTTTTGAGGAGTTCCTTGAGTGCGGGCGTGCCGCGTTTTGACGCGGCATCGAGGAGGTCGAGCGATGCGCCGCTTGGTAGGCTGCCATCGACGAGAGATTGCATCTGGGTTTCCAGAAGTTCGTCCGCTTCCTTGGATTTCATTTGGAGAAGGTTGGCGAAACAGATTTGGCGTTGGCGAACATCTCCGGAGGCCAAGATGGATGACATCAGGCTGATGGCCTGAGTCGCTTTCAGCTTCGTCAGGAGGCGACACGCTTCGGAACGAAGCTCGGGCTCTTTTGCTGCGAGTGCTGCGGTGATGAGGTCGGGGAGTCTTGATGAAAGTGCTGAGGGGACTTGGCGCAGCGCAATGGCTTTCACGGCACCGGCTTCGGTTTCCTTGCTGAGGATTGACTCGATCAGTGCCGGCAAGGCGGGCGATTTCATCGTGGCGGCGGTCTCGATTGCAGCCTGTCGAACGGCAAGTTGTGGGTCGCTTAAGAGGCTGGGGATACGGGCTTCGAGTGCGGCTCGAACGGGTGCGTCATCGCGTTTCCCTTTGGTGGGCCACCATTTCCCGAGGAAGAGATCGCGTCCGTCCTCGGGCTTCCATGAGCGGAGGGCCGTGAGCGCTTCGATTCGGGCCGAGTCTTGGAGTTGGGTGTCGGCTGCGATGCCAATGAGGGCGTCAGCATTTTTCTGGGTCCCGAGGTGGTGGTGGGCGGCGGCTGCGCGCTGGAGCACCGGTTTCGGGAGGTCGCTTCGCGATGCGAGGGCGGCAAGCTTCGGGAGTGCGGAATCAATGGGCAGGTCGTAAATGGCTCGAGCTGCCTCGGTGCGAACCGCAGGGTCTGAGTCGTTCAGGAAGGCCGCAATGTCGGGAGCAGCCTGCCGTCGCAGGGCTAGCACTGCGGCGAGACGCACCGCGCTGGATTCTTGGAGCGTCATGACTGACAGGACCTTAGAGGGCGCGCAGGCGGCGAGGGCAACGACGCGGGCGTGGCGCAGGTGTGCGTCGTCGGTGTTTGATTGGCGAATGATTCCGAGAAGGGTGGGGACCAAGTCGGCGTCGGGGCTGTGGCGAAGAGCCAGTGCGGCGTGGAAAGCAACTCGGGCTTCGGAAGAGGCGAGGAGCGGGGCAATTTCGCGACTGATGTTTTTGGTTTTCAGGTCTGCGAGCGTTCTGAGCGCCTGCGTTTTGGTCTCTGCCTCTGGATGGTTCAGCAGGTCGAGGAGAAGTGGGCGAACGGATTCGGGGTTGGTGCGTCCGATTTGGCCGAGCGCCCATGTTGCGTGGTAGCGCGCGAAAGGCTTCTCACCGGTGGTTTTGAGGACTGGTGTGAGGATTGCCAGAGCGTCTTCTCGATTCGCGATTGCGAACTGCGCTTTTTGTCGGACGCGTTGGTCCGCGTGCGCCAAGAGCGTGGTCAGTCGGGGGGCATCCAGAGTTTTAAAATCTGAACCGAGAATGCTGACGGTTTCCCGAACCAGCTTGGATTGATCTACTTCGGGGGCGTGGATACGGAAGATTCGTCCGGAGGAGGTTTTCTCAAATCCGTGGCCCCACTCGGTCATGTAGAGGCCGCCATTTGGTGCGAATGCCACATCTGAGATGTACATCCCGCCCCACGCGATTTTCCCATTCATTTCCTTGGTGGAGTTGTCGAGCAGCACTTGCTGGGGGAGCTCTGGGGCGTAGGACGCACCGGACGGGTTGATTCGGAACGCTCGGACGCCTCCGGGGAAATCACACATGAAGAAGTGTCGATCGTACTGTTGGGGAAGGCCGGTGCCGGGGTAGTAGGCAACTCCGGAGGGGCCGTGTCCGATGAGCACAACGGGAGGGAGGACTGCGGGAGCTTTTTTGCCGGCGTCAGGGGTCCAAAGTCCTTCGGTGTTCCAGACACCGAGTTTGGGTTCACGCACGAACTGGTAGTGGAAGCGCCATCCGTAGTCCGCCTCGGGCACGACGTGGATCCAGCGCGATTTATCTCCACCGTCTGCGTTGTTGTCGCCGGTGAACAGGTCACCGAGTTCGTTGAAGGCGAGGGAGTCTGGGTTGCGAAGGCCCTTGGCGACGAGTTCGAGATTGGAACCGTCGGGCCAGCAGCGGAGGACGCCACCGGTTGAGAGGAGTTCGATGCGTCCGCCTTCTCTGGTGGGGATGTTTGCGCCGCAGTCTCCGACCGAAAAATAGAGGCGGCCGTCGGGGCCCGTTTTGAGGCCGTGCGCGTCGTGTCCGCTGAAGACGATGTGGACGCCGAGTCCGTCGACGATGGGTGTTGCGGCGCCTTGGTTGTCGATGTGCCAGATTTTGGGAGCGCAGATGACTCGGAAACCGTCGTCGGAGACGGTGACGCCGGCAGCAATCATATCGGCGAGGGTGTTGAATCCGGAGTGCGCGATGGATGCGGAGTCGGCGCGGCCTTTGCCGGTGGTGTCGGAGAGCACGGAGACGCGGTCTTTTTCGACTTCGAGATCTCGCCAATCGAAGGTGCCGTCTTTGTTGTGATCGATTTCTTTTCCGGTGGGTTTCATTCCCGCGTTGGGTGGGAACGTTTTTTTGAGGAAAGCGATGCGGTCTGCGACGGAGGTCAGGCCGAGGGTGGCGGGGATCCAGTTTCGTTCGCCGGAGGAGTAGGAGCGGATGTCTGGCACTGAGGATTTGCGACGGAAGCTTTCTGCGACGAAGGCTCGGCCACGGTCGTCGAATGCGAGGGCGACGGGGTTGAAGAGCATGGGTTCGGAGGCCCATGTGTCCATTTGGAGACCTGGAGCGAGAGTGGTGTTTTTGATGACGGTTTCGGGTGGCGGCGCGGTGGGGGCGGGTTTGGGTTTGTCACCGGAGGGGGGCGCGGTTTCGGCGAGGGTGGTGAGGGTCGGGAAAGTGGAAAGCAGGGCGACGCGGAGGAGGTGTTTCATCGGATAGTGGGGAAAATTGATTTTGTGCTGGCGGGATGGCAAGTGGGGCGGCGGGTGACCTGCGGTTAGGGGTGACGATCGAGGTCTAGATTGGTTTGTTTACGGAATCCGGTGAGGCGGAGTGATTGGTCCGAAAAAATTTCGAGTGTGCCGTATCCGCTTTGTTCGGGTGCTTGGCCTTCGACCATGGCGACGAGGGTGCAGTAGTGGATTCCGTTGATGAATGCGTAGTCGTTGGCGTGGGAGTGGCCTTGGAACACGGCGGTGACTTTGCCGGAGCGCTCGAGGATTTCGCGGATGGCAGCGGCGTTGCGAATGCTGTGGGCGCCGTGAGGGTCGAGTCGTTGGTGGGCAAAGATGAGGACGGGTTTGTCGGTGCTGGCGAGGTCGCGTTGGAGCCAAGCGATTTCCTGGGGCGGGATGGATGCGTCTTTCCAATCGAAGTTATCTCGTCCGTAGGGGGTTCCGTCGGAGGTGAAGCAGGCGTCGAGGAGGACGAAGTGGAAGGGGCCTTGATCGAAGGAGGAGTAGGTTTGGGGGTTACAGCCAGAGTGGTGGATGAACTCTTCTTTGGTGAGTGAGCTGACGCAATGATTGCCGAGGATGTAGTGGACGGGGGCGTTTGCTTTTCGGATGGCGGTGTTTACTTCTCTGAGCCAGCGGATTTCAACTTCGGCAGAGGGGGCTTTGTCGATGAGGTCGCCGAGTTCGACGACGAAATCGATTTGGGATTGGTTGAAGCGCTCGACGCATTCCGCGAGTTTGCCGAGGGTATCGCGGTAGTGGCGGCTGCCTCTGGGTGGCTTGTCGGCGTAATGGAGGTCGGTGAGGAGGCCGATGCGCAGGACGGGTTTTG
>JACCEC011542024.1_pt1 | contig 11265 bp, 7 predicted proteins | sample 7450121 | NCBI WGS metagenome assembly JACCEC01 (sample SAMN15323455, study PRJNA562643) | freshwater metagenome | isolation source: river surface water | place: USA:Blue River Watershed | collected 2017-08-18 | reverse complement strand
TTGACAACGCGGGTCAGGTGATTGGTATTCTGACTCGTGGTGATATTATTCGCGCTATGGCCGCAGAATAGGTAACGGTTGACTGTTGACTGTTAGCAGTTACCAATTACCACCAAATAAATAATTTAGGATAATTTAATGAGTGTTACTGCTAAGAGTATAAAAGAATTACTGAGTTCGGAAAATTTAGGCGATCGCTTGCGTGCAGTTAACCAAATTCGGGAATTAGAACCGCAAATCGCTTTAGAATTAGTGCAAATTGCCATTCAAGATAAAAGTGCGCGTGTCCGTTATTCTGCCGTAAGTCAAATGGATACCCTGGGAACACAGGATTTACCATTATCCTTGACTATTTTACGGGGTTTACTACATGATCCTGAAGCGGATGTGCAAGCAGCCGCAGCAGACTGTTTAGGTGCGCTAAAATTGCATGACGCTTTTGATGATTTACAAAAGCTTTACCAGGAAACACCAGAATGGCTAGTCCAGTTTAGCATTATTGCCACCTTGGGAGAATTAGGAGATCCACGAGCCTTTGAATTACTTACCCAAGCACTTGCATCCGATAATGGTTTAATTCAAACTGCGGCTATTAGTTCCTTTGGTGAACTGGGAGATCCAAAAGCAGTTGCTCTCTTACTTCCATATAGCACTGATTCAGATTGGCAAGTGCGTTACAGAGTTGTACAAGCCTTAATTCGTTTGAATAGTGATGAAGCCAAATCCATTTTAGCAATTTTAGTGAATGACGAAGTAGAAGCTATTTCCAAAGAAGCAAAAGCTGGTTTACAGTTAGTCTAATTTAGTAGTTGCGTTTACTATATAAAGCGCAACTGCTCACGTAATTTTATTAAATAGAGTTAAAGCTTAAATCAGGGAACACTAAGAGAAAAGCAATTTTAATTTTTTCTTAACCATCAACCACTATGTCAGATCATCAGCTTTCTGTGTTTCAGTCTGGTATTCGAGACAATCATGACCGGGGTACAGTTGGAGATTTTCTTAAAGATAAGATTGAACCAGGTTCTAAATTATCTATCGTCTCTGCTTATTTTACGATTTATGCCTTTGAAGCTTTAAAACAGGAATTATCGTCTATTGATAACTTAGATTTCCTGTTTGGAGAACCTCGATTTATTCAAGCCATCGGCACTAATACTGACCAAAAAGCTTTTAAAATTGAAGATACTGGTATTCAACTCACCAATCGCCTCAAACAGAGTAAATTAGCTAGGGAATGCCAAGAATGGATCCAAAAAAAGGTCAATATTCGCTCAATTAAACAAATTAACTTACTGCATGGCAAAATGTACCACATTGATAATAATGGGGTGAAAACTGCCATTTTAGGTAGCTCGAATTTTACCTTAAAGGGATTAGGATTAGCTAAGTCCAATAGTAATATTGAGTTAAATTTAATCGTTGATAGTGAAAGAGACAGACAAGATTTACAGTTATGGTTCGCAGAGTTATGGAATAATCAAACCCTAGTACAAGATGTCAAGAATGAAGTAATTACTTATCTCAATCAACTTTATCAGGATAATGCCCCTGAGTTTATTTATTATAAAACACTGTTTCATTTATTTAAACGATTCTTAGACCAACAAGCAGCCAATGATTTACTCACTAAACAACGTCACTTAACTGATACAAAGATTTGGAACTTATTATTTGATTTTCAGAAAGATGGGGTCAAAGGTGCGATTAATAAAATCATGGAATATAATGGCTGTATTATCGCTGATAGTGTGGGTTTAGGAAAAACCTTTGAAGCTTTAGCCATTATTAAATATTTTGAGCTATTGAATTATAAAGTCTTAGTATTATGTCCTAAAAAATTAAGAAGTAATTGGACAATTTACCATGCTGCTAATAATAGTGAATTAAATATTTTAGTGGAAGACAGATTTAACTATACAGTCTTGTCTCATACAGATTTGAGTAGAGATACGGGATATTCAGGGGATATTAATTTAGAAACCTTAAATTGGGGTAATTATGATTTAGTAGTGATTGATGAATCTCATAACTTTCGGAATAATACTAAAGGGAAACGAGATGAAGATGGAAATGTGATTAAAAAAAGTCGCTATGAACGTTTAATGAAAGATGTTATTCAAGATGGGATTCCTACTAAAGTCTTGTTACTATCAGCAACCCCTGTGAATACAGACTTAAAAGATTTAAGGAATCAGATTAATTTTATTGTTGAAGATAAAGATAGTGCTTTTAGTCAAACATTGGGTATTGATAGTATCAAACAAACTTTAACCACTGCCCAAAAAGAATTTACTCTCTGGTCAAAGAAAAAGCAACACCTTAGTAATGAGTTATTAGAAAACTTAAATTCTAGCTTTTTTACATTATTAGATGGGTTAACGATTGCTCGTTCTCGTAAACATATTCAAAAGTATTATCAAGAAACAATTGAAAAATTAGGAGGTTTCCCAGAGAGACTGAAACCTATTTCTTTATTTTCTCATATTGATTTAGAAGATAACTTCTTAGATTATGATGATATTAATGAGCAAATTTCTGACTATCAATTATCTTTATTTAAACCCTCCAATTATGTTTTAGAACAATATCAAGATTTGTATGAAGGGAAAGTTATCCAAAATAACTTTACTCAAAGTAATCGAGAAAATTACTTAATTGGCATGATGAAAGTTAATTTTCTCAAACGTTTAGAAAGTTCCGTTTATTCCTTTAGGATTACCTTAGGGAGAACCATTGAGAAAATTAAACAATTAGAGTCAAAAATTAAAACATTTGACCAGTATCAAACAGAAAATATCAAAAGTGAAGATTATGAAATAGAAGATGCTGATGATGAAGAATTACAAGCAGCCTTTGAAGTAGGTAGAGAACTAAAATATCAATTAAAACATTTAGACATTGACAGATGGTTAGTTGATTTAGCAAGGGATAGAAGACAACTGCATAAGTTATATATTCAAGGGAAAGATGTAGATGTTTGTAGAGATGCTAAATTAGCAAAATTAAAAGAATGTATTGAGAAAAAAGTTACTAATCCCACTCTAAATAAACAAGGTAAGGAAAATAAAAAAGTCATCATCTTTACAGCTTTTGCGGATACAGCTATATATTTATATGATAATTTACAACCGTGGGTAACAACAGAATTAAATATCAATATAGCTTTAGTAACCGGAGGTAATAGTGGTAATAAAACAACCTTTGGTAGTTCACGCTTTGAGGAAATTTTAATGAACTTTTCTCCTATCGCCAAGCAACGAGATAAGATAAAATCAATGCCCCAAGAGGGAGAAATTAATCTATTAATTGCTACTGACTGTATTTCTGAAGGTCAAAACTTACAAGATTGTGATTATTTAGTTAATTATGATATTCATTGGAATCCTGTGAAAATTATTCAACGGTTTGGACGCATTGATAGAATTGGTAGCCTGAATCATACAGTGCAATTAGTTAATTTTTGGCCAACAGAAGACTTAAATAAATATATTAATCTCAAAAATCGAGTTGAGGCGAGAATGGCCTTAGTTGATATTACAGCCACCGGGGAAGATAATCTTTTAAATGTAGATGAATTACAAGACTTATTCACTGAAGAAATGAGTTATCGAGATGAACAGTTACTACGGTTAAAAGATGAAGTATTAGACATTGAAGATTTTAATGACAGCATTTCTTTAACAGAATTTAGCTTAGATGATTTTCGGATAGATTTATTAAATTACTTGCAAAAAAATAGGGAACTGTTAGAAAATGCCCCATTAGGATTATATGGAATTGTCCCTACCCAGAAGGAGTATGATGTTATCAAACCTGGGATTATTTTCTGTCTGCAACAGATGGGGAACACATCAGGAAATGAACAAGTTAACCCTTTACAACCGTATTTTTTGGTCTATGTCAGGGATGATGGCAATGTTCGCTATACCTTTGCCCAACCTAAACAAGTTTTAGAGATGTATCGTCTCTTATGTGCGGGAAAAACCCAACCATATAAAGATTTGTGTCAGTTATTTAACCAGCGTACCAGTAATGGATCTAGTATGAGTAAAGAAACGGAACTACTAGATAAAGCAGTTGATTCTATCACCCGTACATTTACTAACCGTGTCACTAGAAATCTTTTTAAGTCAGGGAAAGGGGGTATTACTCCTCTCAAACAGCAACAAGTGACAAAAACCACAGACTTTGAACTGATAACCTGGTTAATTATTGAAGATGATGCAACAAACCCTTAAATCTGCTATTGAACAAGCATTAAAAAACTTTAGTCAAGTTTCTACCTCTGATGGTATTAAGCATCTGTTTGAAACTTTGGGTTACTCAACTCAACGGGAAGTCCCATTAGATAACCAAACCCCTAATGAGGTGCTAGAAGTATTTGCATGGGAGAATTTTCGGGAAGATAAGGGGTTATTAGAGGAGTGGGAGTCGGTTAATTGTTTATTTCAGGTGACAGAAGATGAGATTACCCAAAATGGACAGGGAACATTATTTAAGCCTTCTTTTGACACAGATTATTTAAAATCTTATATTTTTCTGGGTTTAACTTTACAAAAACCTGCTTATTCTCGTAGTGATTTAGCAAAAATTACCCGTGAAATTAACCGTCAGTCAGATATTCCCATTATGGTGTTATTTCGCTATGGGAATTATGTTACCTTATCAATAATTAATCGTCGTCCTAACAAATTAGATAGGGATAAAGATGTCTTAGAAAAGATTACCTTAATTAAAGATATTAATATCAACTCTCCCCATCGGGCGCATATTGAAATATTAGCAGATTTAGCTTTAACCTCTCTCCCCGATATCCGGAATTTTGACCAACTACATACAGATTGGCAAAAAGTTCTCAACACCTCGGAACTCAATAATAAATTCTTTCAGGAAGTATCTCATTGGTACTTTTGGGCAACTGAAACCGTCAAATTTCCAGATGGGGGAGAAGCGGATGAATCTCTCCGTAATGCTACCAGTGTGATTAGATTAATTACGCGGTTGATTTTTGTTTGGTTCTTAAAAGAAAAGGGGTTAGTTCCTGATGCTTTATTTGATGAAAACCAGCTAAAAAATTTCCTGAACCCTTTAGAATCAGAGGAAAGTACCTATTATAAAGCCATCTTACAGAATCTCTTTTTTGCTACCCTAAATACAGAAATGAACACCGATGAAAAGCCTGATAACCGCAAGTTTAGGGGTAAAAATCAGCAAAAGGGTGGGAGAGATGGACATTATGGGATAGCTAATGTTTATCGTTACCAAGATTATTTTACTAATGTTGATGAATTTTTAGGATTATGTAGTGATATCCCTTTTTTGAATGGGGGATTATTTGAATGTTTAGATAGAGATAGAGATAAAGATGATGCTTCTGCACCTTCTCCAAAAGGAAAAGAGAAAACCAAAATTAGAATTGATGGTTTTTCCGATAGAGAAGATAATGTTTTAAATGTTCCTAATATTCTCTTTTTTGGAGAAGCAACTGATGTTGATTTAAACAAAGCCTATGGAACTAAAAATAAAAAGTATAAAGTCCAGGGATTAATTAATATATTTAATCGTTATAAATTTACCATTGATGAAAATACTCCCATTGAGGAAGAAATAGCTTTAGACCCGGAATTGTTAGGTAAAGTCTTTGAGAATTTATTAGCAGAATATAACCCAGAAACGGAAACCACAGCTAGGAAACAAACGGGGTCTTTTTATACTCCTAGAGAAATTGTTAATTATATGGTAGATGAGTCCTTAATTGCTTATCTACAAAACTCTCTCCCAGTAACACAAGCTTCTAGCTTGTTAAAAAATCAAGATGATAGTGAGATAGATATATCTAACAATCAAGATGATTGTGTTACCGTAGCACAAGCTTCTAGCTTGTCTCAAACTGACAATCAAGATGATTGTGTTACAATTAGACGGCGTTTCCTTCCCCATTGGCAACAAAATGGTGCAACTTATTTTGTCACATTTCGTTTAGCAGACTCCCTTCCTCAAATAGAACTGCAATTATTACAACAAGAAAAAGAAGAGTGGCAAAAAAAACATCCTGAACCTTTATCAGAAACAGAAAAAGCTGAATATCATCGTCTTTTTTCCCAAAGAGTTGATAAATGGTTAGATGCTGGTATGGGAGAATGTTATCTCAAAGACCCTCAACTGGCTAAAATTGTAGCTGATGCCTTGACTTATTTTGACGGCGATCGCTATCATTTAGGAGAATGGGTGGTCATGCCTAATCATGTTCATGTTATTGTTACACCACTAGGCAACCATAAATTATCAGAAATTACCCATTCTTGGAAATCCTTCACTGCTAATAAAATTAACAAATATCTTAACCGTCGTGGTCAACTATGGCAAAAAGAATCTTATGATCAAATTGTGCGATCGCCTCAACATTTAGAAAGAGTCCAAACATATATAGCTAATCATGCCCCCAAAGTAGACAATCAAGATGATTGTGTTACGCGCCTTACTCATTTACTATCATATAGTGATGACTCCCATCAATTTAATGATGATGAAGTTGACTGTTTAATTAATGCCATTGATAACCTAAAAATTATTGATATTGCTTGTGGTTCGGGTGCATTTCCCATGGGAATTTTACAGAAATTGGTGTTTATTTTAGGGAAACTTGACCCCAATAATATTAAATGGAAACAGCAACAGAAAGAAAAAGCCATAGCACCTGTGTTAAAGGATATTCAGGTAGCGAAACAGATTAGTTATGAACAAGCAAGGGAAGAAGCGATACAGAAGTTACAGGAAAGGTTAGCAGAAATAGAAGATGAATTTGAGAATAATGAGATGGACTATCCCCGGAAGTTATTCTTAATTGAAAATTGTATTTTTGGGGTGGATATTCAACCGATAGCGGTACAAATTTCTAAGTTACGCTTTTTTATCTCCTTAATTGTTGACCAAAGGGTGAATAATAATCAACCCAATCGGGGGATTTTACCCTTACCGAACCTTGAGACTAAATTCGTTGCTGCTAATTCTTTAGTCAGTATTAATAAACCTCAGAAATTACAATTAGAATTAGATTTAAGAAATGAAGAAATTAAGGATAAAGAAAAACAATTAGCAGAAGTAAGAAAACGTCATTTTAAAGCTAGAACTCCTCAAACAAAAAGAAAATGTAGAGAAGAGGATAAAAAGTTAAGACAAGAAATTGGTGAATTATTAAAACAGCAAGGTTTACCTGATGAAATTGCTGTAAATTTATCAGAATGGGATTTATATAATCAGAATTTATCAGCTAACTTTTTTGATCCAGAATGGATGTTTGGGGTTGATTCTTTTGATATTTGTATTGGTAATCCTCCTTATGTAAGACAAGAAAAAATTAAGGAACTCAAACCAATTTTAAAACAACAATATAGCTGTTTTACAGGAGTAGCTGATTTATATGTTTACTTTTTTGAACAAGCAATAAAACTCTTAAAAGAGAAAGGAATTCTAACCTATATTACCTCTAATAAATATTTTCGTTCAGGATATGGGGAAAAGTTACGAGAATTTTTAGTTAAAAAAACTCAATTAAAACAATTAATAGACTTTGGAGATGCACCTGTATTTACAGCTATAGCCTATCCTAGCATCATCATCACTGTAACACACGCTTCCAGCGTGTCACCAAAACAAAATATTGATACTAAAATAAAAGTATTAAATTGGCAAATAGGTAAACCCATTGATAATTTTATCGAAGTTTTAAATACAGACAGTTTTTACATTGAACAAAAATCCTTAAAACCTCAAGGATGGCAATTAGAAGATAATACTGTTTTACAGTTATTAGAAAAGTTAAGAAAAACAGGAATACCATTAGGAGAATATGTTAATGGCAGGTTTTATCGTGGTGTTTTAACCGGGTTTAATGAGGCGTTTATTGTTGATAGAGAAACGAGAGATAGATTAATTAGTGAACATCCTTCATCAGAGGAAGTTTTGAAACCATTTTTACGGGGTAAGGATGTAAAAAGATGGGTGGTTAATAATCCTGATTTATGGCTGATTTTTACCCGTCGCGGAATTGATATTAATCAATATCCTGCTATTTTAAATCATTTAAGTCAATATAGAGAAAGATTAACCCCTGGAATACCTGGAGGCAGAAAAGCAGGTAGTTATAAATGGTACGAAATTCAGGATAATATTGCTTATTATAAAGAGTTTGAAGAAACTAAAATTGTTTGGGGTAATTTAGCAACACAACCTCAATTTACTTTTGCAAAACCTAATTATTATATTAATGCACCTGCTAGTTTAATTGTTTCTGGCAGTTTGTATTTATTAGCAGTTTTAAATTCTCCTGTAACACAATATTTAGTTTCTCAAAGTGCAGCCACAAGACAAGGCGGATTTCTAGAATATAAACCAATGTATATTTCACCGTTATCTATCCCCAACCCTACAGACACGCAGGATGCGTGTGTTACAAGAATTGTAGATAAAATCCTAGAAATAAAACGCCAAAACCCGAAAGCAGATACCAGAGAATTAGAAAGAGAGATTGATGAGATAGTGTATCAATTATATGGGTTAACAGAAGGGGAGATTCAGATAATTGAAGAAAGTGGAAAACGATGAGTAAAAACTACTTAATTTATGCTGATATTTGTTGTTTATGTCGTTCCTTAGATGACTTACAACAGTCTAGAGTTAAAATAGAAGCAGAAGCTATGCTCTCCATTTTAGAACAATGCGAGCAAAAAAAATGGACATTAGTAAACAGCGATGCACTGCAATTTGAACTAGCCAAAAATTCAGACCCCTTCAAAAAAGAACAACTGGAAGCTATCCTATCCATTGCTACTAATTATCTGCATACAAATGACACAATAGAATCATTAGCCTCAGACTTAGTTAAACTAGGATTTAAACTTTATGATGCTTTACACATAGCTTTTAGTCAAACCTATAAACTGGATATATTTTTAACCACCGATGACAGATTATTAAGAAAAGCTAAAAAGTATCCAGATTTGATTACCATTAAAGTAGAAAACCCCGTTGTTTGGTTAATGAACATTTTACAGGAGGAAACAGATGAAACTAACGGAAATTAGACAACAAGGATATAAAGCATTAATTGAATCCTTGGGAGTTGTAGGAATGTTACGCTTTATTCAACAATTTGAAGTAGGTTATGGGGATTACACTACTGAAAAGTATCAATTAGAAGAACCAACCATAGAAGATTTTCAACAATTTGTGAGAAGGGATAATCAGGAAGTAAATAAATAAACAGATACTTACGGCGAATAGTTAACCACCGTATACCTGTGTCCAGGTTGTCAATAAAAATACTATCACCGCACTGATAGCTAAAACACCTTGAATCAAATTCCCCACCACCGTTCCCACAGTAATTCCTATTCCAGCTTTCACCGCAGGCCATAATCGTCTTTGATAAAGGAACTCACCTACAATTGCTCCTAACAATGGTCCAAATAAAATTCCTAATAATGGACCACCAAAAGGTAAAGCAGGTAGTAATCCGAGAAATCCCAGTAACAGACCCACAAATGCGCCAATTTGTCCCCACTTACTAGCACCGGCTTGTTTTGCTCCGATATAACCAGCAAGGAAATCAACTCCTGTACTCAGAAGTAAAACAATGATTGTCACAATCAGGGGAATTTTAATAGCTGCAAAGGAATTACTCACGATTCCCCAAATAATAATAGATATTAAAATCAAACTACTTCCAGGTATGGCCGGAACTACAGCACCAATGATCCCCAAGAACATTACAGCAACTAAGAGTAGATAAATAACTTGCATAATTATTATCAGAATCAGGTGGTTATCGAGCGCAGTCGAGATAATGTCCAGGATTAAAGGATGAAGACAGTAATTTCATTACGAATTGTCAAGGGTTGCAGCTAATTTATCCGCAATTGCTGCAATCCAGTTTTCATCTTGTTTAGTGTAACTACGGGGAGCATTTGCCCCTAAAATTAAAACCCCTTGTTTACCAATAGGTTGACAAATGACACCTTGTGTGTTTTCTGGTAAATAGTCAAATTCGATTTTCCCCGGATACAGAGATAAAGCGACTAGGGAAATCGGCCTTTGTGTTTCTAAGACCTTATTGAGGATTGTTCCTGGTACTACTTCAGATTTAGCAGCCAGAATACCGCGACGTAATAAAACTTTACCTTGATAGTAGACTATGAGCGATCGCGTGACTGTATTAGTTAATAATAACCGCGATGCCCAGGCTAATTCTATTTTCGCGGCTTCTGGCAAATCTGCCGCTAAAAAAAATCCCTCTTCCCCAATCAGTTCTACCGTATCCGGTGTGCGCGGCTGTACCTGTTGCCAAATCAAACCAGTTAAAATTAACACCCCACACAAAATCACCCCCAGCACATCCCCACGTGCTTGAGAGTTCGTCAGTTCCGGTGTTAATAACCGATTCATTAACAAAAGTACAGCACCTAAACCCCCAACTACTAAGGGTAAACGCCGTAAAACCCGATTGGGATCTGATTTTGTCATTAGTTCAGTTGTCCGTTGTCCGTTGTCATTGGGAAATATCTTCCCCCCGCCACCTGCTTCCTACTCTTCTCCCGGTTCTAGGATGCGTTGGAAAAGATAACCAGTACCTCTAGCAGTGAGAATTAGTTCAGGGTTGCTGGGATCATCTTCTAATTTTGCCCGTAATCGGGAAATATGTACATCCACAACACGAGTATCTACATGGCGTTCGGGAGTATATCCCCATACTTCTTGCAGAATTTCCGAACGGGAAAAAGCTTCACCTGAACGACTGACTAACAATTCTAATAAGCTAAATTCCATCCCGGTTAAGCGAATCCGCTCATCACCTTTATAAACTTGACGCTTATTTGTATCAATTTTGATGGTGCTAACATGAATTACCCCGGAACTGGGAATACCATTTGCACCTGTTTTGTCCACCCGTCTCAATACTGAACGAATCCGCGCTTCTAGTTCTTTGGGTGAGAATGGTTTAACAACATAATCATCAGCACCCAATTCTAAACCGGTGATGCGATCCGCGACATCTCCCAGGGCAGTGAGCATAATAATGGGGACATCCGATTCTTTGCGTAATTCTTGACAAACACCATAACCATCGAGTTTTGGCATCATTACATCCAAAACTACCAGGTCTGGTTCAGCTTTGCGAAATATTTCTAAAGCTTCCTCACCGTCTCCTGCTGTCACCACATCGTAGCCAATCATGGAAAGGCGTGTTTCCAAAATCCGACGAAT
>JACCEC011381275.1_pt1 | contig 11265 bp, 9 predicted proteins | sample 7450121 | NCBI WGS metagenome assembly JACCEC01 (sample SAMN15323455, study PRJNA562643) | freshwater metagenome | isolation source: river surface water | place: USA:Blue River Watershed | collected 2017-08-18 | reverse complement strand
TAATGCTGGTCAGTTAACGCAAGTCGCTGGATCCCGGCTTACGCCGGGATGACGTTTTAAGGCCGATAGCTCTTGATCTGTCGTCCCGGCGCAAGCCGGGATCCAGTGTCTTTCGTTGAGCACCCGAAAACTTCGCCCTTAACTGACCGGCATTATCTTGAAGGGCGCCTTGCTGTTCGACCTGTGGTACGACGTACCGTTACGCCCAACGCGGGACATTGATCTGTTGGGCTTTGGGCTGGCGGAAATTCCTCTCCTTCTTGCCGCCTTTGAAGGTATCTGCGCAATGGAAGTCGACGACGGCATCGTATTCGATTCGGCATCTATACGGGCAGACGAAATCCGAAAGGAAGCCAACTACGCGGGGATCAGACTAACGCTGACCGGTACGATCGATGGTGCCCGTTGCCCCGTTCAGGTCGACGTCGGTTACGGCGATGCTGTCACTCCTGCGCCAGAGTCTGCGCGCTACCCAGTGATGTTCGGTGACATGCCAGCACCAACCCTAAGGGTTTATCCACGATATACGGTGGTGGCCGAAAAGCTAGAGGCCATCATTTCCTTGGGCATGGCCAATAGTCGTATGAAAGATTACTTCGACCTGTGGGTCATCCTGCGAGACGCCGAGTTGGACCGGAACATTCTCGTGCAGGCGGTCGCGGCCACGCTGAATCGCCGAGGCACAAGAAATCCTTCAGGGGTACCGATTGGCCTAAGCGAGAAATTTTCGAGCGATCGACTGAAGCTCATACAATGGACGGCCTTCATCAATCGCAATCAACTGACGGCTGCGTCTTTGGAACAAACGGTAGAGGAGCTTCGCACTGCCTTGATGTTTCTTTTCCAAGAGGATCATGGTGCTTGAATCGCCCAGCGATCGGTCGGGGAATCGATGAAGGAGGCTTCTGAACTTGCGAGCCTCCGAGCGGAAAACAACCGCTTGATTGCCCTGCTGGAATCACACGGCATTGATTGGCGTTCGGCGCAGCCAGCTGCCCTCGAGGTCTGTGATCCTGAATCGTCTCGGCTTTCCACAGCCGAGAAAGTTGCGCTATTCCGTCACCTCTTTCGGGGGCGAACCGATGTCTATCCGATCCGCTGGGAGGCCAAGACCTCGGGTAAGTCGGGCTACTCGCCTGCCTGCGCGAATGAATGGCGTGCAGGTATGTGTGAGAAGCCTCGAATCAAGTGCGGCGACTGCAACAATCGAATGTTGATCCCGCTCTCCGATGCGGTGATCTATGACCATCTTGCCGGCGAACATACAGTAGGCGTATATCCGCTGCTGGAGGACGACAACTGCTACTTTCTTGCGGTCGACTTCGACGAGGCAGAATGGAAGGACGATGCACGGGCGTTCATGCACTCTTGCGAGGCTCTCGGGGTACCGGCGGCGTTGGAGATTTCGCGCTCCGGAAAAGGCGCTCACGTCTGGGTGTTCTTTGCGGGAAGCGTTTCGGCCCGTGATGCACGGCGTCTCGGCACCGCCATCATCAGTCGTACCTGCTCGAGCACTCGGCAACTTAAGCTGGAATCCTATGACCGACTGTTCCCGAACCAGGACACCATGCCCAAAGGCGGGTTCGGAAACCTGATTGCCCTGCCGTTGCAAAAAGGTCCGAGGGAGCAGGGTTTCAGTGTCTTCGTCGGTAACGATCTGCAGCCGTATCCCGATCAATGGGCGTTCCTGGCGTCCATCCAGCCGATGGCAGCGCACGACATCGAGCCAACCATCCTTCGAGCGACGGGCGATGTCCATCCGCTGGACGTCACCTTCATCGACGACGAGGACTTGGCCACGCCCTGGAGGCGCGAAAGCGCAGCAAACAATATGTTGGCCGGCTCGATGCCAAAATCATTGACGATCACGCTGGCCAATATGATCTATTTCGAGAAGGCTCACTTGCCGCAGGCATTGGCAAACCGCCTCATCCGGCTGGCGGCTTTCCAGAACCCCGAGTTCTACAAAGCGCAGGCGATGCGGATGTCGGTATGGGACAAACCGCGCGTCATCGGTTGCGCCGAGAGCTATCCCCGCCACATCGCCCTGCCGCGAGGTTGTCTGGATTCTGCCTTATCGTTGCTGCAAGAAAACGGCATCGACTGTGAACTACGAGACGAACGCTTCAGCGGGCAGCCGTTAGATGTGTCCTTCGTAGGCAATCTGCGCCTCGATCAGGAGGCCTCAGTTGCTAGCATGCTTTCCCATGATGCTGGCGTGCTTTGCGCGCCGACTGCCTTCGGCAAGACAGTCACCGCGGCCGCAATGATCGCTCGGCGGGGTGTCAACACGCTGGTGTTGGTTCACCGTACCGAGTTGCTCAAGCAATGGCAGGAGCGTCTGCAAGCCTTTCTGGGCGTTGCCAAGGGCACAGTCGGCACCATTGGCGGCGGCAAGGCCAAGCCTACGGGCAAGATCGACATCGCCTTGATGCAGTCTCTGTCCCGCCATGGCGAGGTGAACCCGCTGGTCGAAGACTATGGGCAGGTGATCGTCGACGAGTGCCATCATGTCGGTGCCGTCTCTTTCGACGCGATTCTCAAGCGGACCAAGGCGAAATACGTGCTGGGCCTCACAGCCACACCGATTCGTCGTGACGGTCAGCAGCCAATTATTTTTATGCAGTGCGGGCCGATCCGCCACACGGCGACCAAGCCAGCTAGTTCGCCGCACGATCTTGAGGTTGTACCGAATTTTCATCATGTACGGATCGATGTGGTGGCCGATGCCGGCATCCAAGACGTCTTTCGACATCTCGCCAATGACGCCAACCGAACGACCGCGATCGCCGCCGCGGTGCGTGATGCCGTTGCACAGGGACGCAAAGTCTTAGTCCTGACCGAACGTACGGAACATCTCGAAGCCATCAAGGCGGAACTTGACAGCCTGCAACCGGCACCGTTTGTCTTGCACGGTCGAATAACTAGGAAGCAGCGATCGGAGCTGGTCAAAGACCTAGATACCCTGCCGCCCGACGCGCCTCGTGTCCTCCTGTCTACCGGCAAGCTTGTTGGCGAGGGATTCGATCATCCTCCGCTCGACACGCTGGTGCTGGCCATGCCCGTTTCCTGGAAGGGTACCCTGCAGCAGTACGCCGGGCGTCTGCACCGGGAGTACCGTGGCAAGACCGACGTGCGGATCATCGACTTCGTGGACACCGGCCACCCGGCGCTGCTGCGTATGTGGGATAAACGGAAGCGCGGCTACCGGACGATGGGATACAGGATCGGGGCAGATACCCCTTCGGAATGACGACAAACTCTCCAGCGACCGTCTGGACCAAACCGACATTTTTGTCTGCTGAGAGAATTGAGGAATATTACGGAAAATTGAGTACCTAGCCTCATAAGTATCAAAACCCTCAGTTTTCCGAAGTAATCATATGCAGCAATAACGAACCAATACGCTCACTTCAGACGGGAACCGAACCCGGGTCCGTTACCACCACCACTTGTTAAAAAACCAACCGTTCTCGGTTGGTTTTTTTCGCCTGAAATCCCGAGTATTTGCGGGGTTTCAGCGTCCCACCTCGCGAGGATCTCGACACTAGAAACAGGTTTTACCCCTCGACGTGTCCCTTTTTCTCTCTTGACCTGCACCCTCAAGAATGACTTGCGCACCATAGTCTTAAAAAAACGATGATTGCAGTCATTAACTTCAGAAACCGGCCTGATAGCTAACCATCGCAGCCAGCGCGTTCGCTGACTGAAAAGGTTCGCGGCGATAGCTGATGTTGACATTCACGCGCTGATTGCGGGCGACGGCGATGTTCAGTCCTGTGCTTGCGGTGGCACGCGTGTGACTCAATTTATTACCAAAGACAATTGGCGTCAGTCCCTGAATGTTATCCGACGCGGCCACGTAGTGGCTGCTGCGGTTTCTTAGGTCCTGCTCGATTCCTATGCTGCCCGTCCACCGCACGGCCGGCGTCAGCTTGCCCGCCATCCGAACACCTGACATCGCTGCGGTTGAGGTTTGCGACACCTCACCTACGCTGAGTGCGTCATTTGTCGCTTGCTCGACATAGGCGTCGGTTCTGAGTGCTGTTCGGCGCAAGCCGACATAGGGGCTCAGGAGCCAGCGCTGTGCAAGTGGAATGCCGTAGCTGATGCTTGCAGATGCAGCTTTTCCATGCAGCTCCGTATTGCCCGTCCCGGATTCTCCGGTAACGCCGGCTGCGGTCCGGACAATGTTCATCGGATTGCTGCCGCTGCTAATCGCCACATGAATTTCAGACCCGGTGCCATCGTTCTTTGCAGACCAGATCGCAAAACCCCCGAACGCCGGATGGCGAGAGCCCAGACCGACTCCGGCCTGTCTTATCGGAGACAATGCCTGATTGAGATAAGCACCGATACGCAAACTATCAGATATGCGGATGGCTCCGAGCAGCAAACCATGGCTGGATTCCGGACGTTCCGGTCCGGTCTGAACGTAGCTATTTCCAGCCGCAAGGCAAACTCCCCTGCGGTCAAAGACAGTACAGTCATACTCCAATGCCTTGTTCAGCAAAGCTGACTGCATCGCATAAATACCTTGCAATGCCTGAACGTTAGGCATCAGCGAAGCGATGGTGTCGCTGGCTGAAGGAGCAATGTTGAAATAAACATTGCTGGCATCGTAGCTCAGATAAGTAGAAGCTGATGAATAGCTTCCAAGATTCGAAGTCAGCTGCGAAAATTGGCCGCTGAGTCCTGAGGATGTCAGCACGGTGTAGCGGCCCGAGCGGTACAGGCCACTTTCGGCATCAATATTCAGGGTGCCAGCAAGGCTGGCTGTTCCCGAAACCGCCAGCACACTGGATGCAGCGGGATTGATCGAGATCTCCAGCGTCGCTGTCGGACTCTGCACAAAGTTGCCGGTGACCGTGAGTGTGCCGATCGAACCTCCGGGCGCGACCGTGCCGGCATTTGTCAGCGTGCTGCCTGTGCTGCCCACCGATCCGTGTCCGGTCAGTCGCGAACCTGAGGATACAGAGATACTGCCGTTCAGGTGGGCGCTGGTGTAGTCATCGCTGGCGCCAACAGTCAGCGTGCCGCCCGTGACAAATACATTACCCGTGTTCGTGCCTATGCCATTGATTGTCCATCGGCCTGCACCGGATTTGGTCAGATCGCCGCTGCCGCTCAACGCGCCTGTGCTGATCAGAGTGGTATCGGCATCTGTTTGTATCGTGCTGGCCGAGGCGATCTCGATATCGCGCTGCATTGACAGGCTCGACGTGGTGTTCAGCGTGCCGCCGTTCAGCGTGAGCGTGCCGGCGGCGGCGCCGAGGTTCGCATCGTTCCCGATCTGCAAAATTCCACTGCTGATCGCTGTGCCGCCGGTATACGTGTTTTCGCCGGACAGAACCACCGTGCCATTGCCTGAAATGTTCAGCGCGCCCGATCCGGAAAACACGCCGGAGAGCTGCGCAATTCCTGAAGGTGGCGCAATCAGCGTGCCACCCTGCCCATTGAGTGTGAAGTTGCTGGCTGTTTGATCTCCAGACAACAGCGTCAGGCTGCCGCCGTCAAACACCGGAGCAACAATACTTCCTACGTTTGCCAGCAAGTTCACGCCGGAGGAAATGCTGCCATAAGAGCTGAGTCGGGTGGCTATCGCCCAATCAGAAGAATTGGCACCGAGGATATTGAGCCCCCCTCCATAAGCGCCCCAGCTGCTGGCGCTCGCATATTCGACATAGGCTCCGCCCATCCAGCTGGATGACAGCGCATAGTTATAGGCAAAGTTTATGTAGTTTGCGCCGGCTGAACCGGCTGCCTCTGCAAAACTATATGCAAGGGATTGATTGTTCCACCAGGGCTGAGCTGACAGCTGCGACAGGTTCGAGGTAATGCCATTGACTGTCGATAATGAATATTCCACGCCACTTACCGTGAAATTCAAGGCAGATGCAGACCCCGATACAACCGCCAGAAAAATGCCTACCGGCAAAAGCTTAGAAGAAGAAATGTTCATTACAGGTAAAAGCGCTTCAAAAATCGCACTATTCCGGGCTGAATCAGCCCTGTCCGGCGTGAGTTCCGGAGTGCATGGCGCCGGATGGAGCCTGTGCTCTTAACATTTTCCTACAGGAAATTTACTCGCCGCATTGCCATTGCAGAAATATTTTAAAATTAGTAATTTGAGAATTTTTCGGATCAGCATGAATCAACTGCAAGGTGTGCGGCGGCAAGCGAACTACATGGCCGCCCGATGACGCGACAATCATCGCCTCGCGACCCGAGTAAGGAAAAAATTGATCATCGTCATGTCTTGCTTTAAGCAAAGATGGCAGTCTGAAGATATCTGCGGAAATGCTGAAAATTATCCAGATGAAACCATTGACGAATGTCCCGACAGTGATTGCGCCGCACCGCATGGCCAGCGTACCCGGCGTGTTGTTTTACCTTTTGATGGCGATACCCCTGCTGTTAGGCGGATGTAAGACCGAGTTCACCAACGCAAGGCCACTGCGCGAACTCAATCCCGCCGCCGCCCCTGCCGGCGATTTATATTCGGGGTGGAGAGTCTTTCAGGAAAAATGCTCGGGCTGTCACGGCGTGGCGGCCACCGGTGGCGATCGTGCGCCGGATCTGCTACCGGTAGTGCGAGACCTGTATCCACGGCAGTTTGCAGCGCTGGTGCTGAAACGGTATGAGCTGGGCGGCGGAATGGCTCAGGGTTCGGAAAACCGTTCGACCATGGAGACACGGATCGAAAACATCATGCGTCGCAGCGAGACGCCGATGGAGATGCCCGCCTGGCAAGGCGAGCCGGCCGTGAATGCTCACATTCTTGATCTTTACGCCTACCTGTCGGCACGTGCTGACGGAGCGCTGGGCACCGAACGCCCGCCGCGGTGACCAGAGCGCGTACGCACTCAAGCACCGGCGGCAGGAGTTGCGTCGCTTATCAGGCAAACATGTCCGGCTGAGTCGCTTCCAGCTGATCCCAGATCGGCTGGAAATGCAGCCAGCCGATGTATTCGCTGCCCACATGTTCGCGGCTGTATACCGCACGGTCATGGGGCACCAGCGTCGGTTTATGGCCGGCGGCCTCGATCATCAGCTGCTGTTTGCAGCAGCGCTCGAGCGCGATAAACCAGAATGCAGCCGCCTCGATGCTGTGCCGGCTCACGGTCAGCAAACCATGGTTCTGGTGAATCGCCGCACGCACATCTTTGAAATGCCGGGCAACGCTCGTGCCCGCCTTGGTTTCAACAGCCACCTGCCCGGCTTCATCTTTGATCACCACATGATCTTCATAAAATGCACAGGCATCCTGACTGATCGGATCCAGCGGTCGTCCGAGTGAGGCAAAGGCGGTGCCATATTCGGTGTGCGCATGGCACATCGCCACAATGTCCGGATGCTCTTCATGCACCGCCGCATGCAGCACATAGCCGGCGCGATTGATCGCGTAATTTCCTTCGACAACAGTGCCGGTGTGATCAGCCAGTATCAGATTCGAGAGCTTCACGCGCGAAAAATGCACGCACATCGGATTCGTCCAGTACAGATGAGGATGCTCCGGATCACGCACAGTCAGATGTCCCGCAAATCCATAATCGAGATTAAATAAAGCAAAGGCGCGGCAAGCCGCAACCAGACGCTGCTTCAGATAATGGCGATGCTCTTCGTGAGAGCGGAACTCAGGAATGGTCGGGAATATCCGCCCTTCTTGCTCTGGCTGATAAATCGATACGCGATCTTGCGCCATCAGGGATTGCTGCAACTGGCCGGGAAGCGAATTCATGGATGCCCTCTTATTCGTTGGTTGGGGGTTGGTTGTTTTGATTTTTTCGTGCAGCCCAGACCGTTGCGCCGCCGTCTCCGTAGGTCTCGGTGTGGCTTACACCAGCCAGCACATGGTAGACATCACCCGGATGAAGCGTGCGTGGCGACTCGCCCTGCACCTGCAAATGCATCACTCCGCTAACCACGATCCCATTCGCCTCGAAAGGGTGGGTGTGTGCGTCCAGCTGCGTCTGGGGCGGCCATGTACGCTGTATCACCTCGTCATAGCCGGCAGCGAGCATCAGCGATTGGAATTGGTCAAATGTTAACTCCACGGGGTTCGCTCCATCGGGAATTCATCGAATGGATCAGCACGGAATGGGTATCGTGAGATTATCCTGCCGATTTGTCCAGAAAAATAAAAGGCAGCATCCGCAGAGTATTATTCATTAAGTCATTCACGAACGGGGCACATCACGTGTCATTTTTCTCCTGCATGCGCAAACGCCCACTGCTCATCGGCGTCGCCCTGCTGCTGGCGGCCGTAAGCGGCAATGCGCGCGAGCCTCAGCCACTGTTCGATGCGCATGTGCACTTCAGCACCGGTGCGACCTCGATCTACACGCCGGCGGCCGCCATGCAGATTCTCGAATCGGCGGGCATACGCGCTGCCCTGCTCTCCAGCACGCCCAATGACGGCACGCTGGCCTTGCATGCTGCTTATCCTCATCGCTTCATTCCCTTTCTTCGTCCCTACCGAAAAACCCGCGATCTCGCCAGCTGGGGCGAAGAGCGGCGCAGCTGGTACAAAGACCCGCAGACTGTGCCATTTCTTGAGCAGGAACTGGCCCGGGGGATTTTTCATGGCATCGGCGAGTTCCATGTGGATGGCCATGAAGTTGATACGCCCGTCATGCGCGGGCTGGTCAGACTGGCGAAAGAACGCGGGCTCTGGCTGATGGCGCATTCCGATGCCGAGGCGATAGAAAAGCTGTTTGCATTTGATCCGCAGGCAAAGATTCTGTGGGCGCACACCGGCATGAGCGAACCCGCCGCGCGCGTCGCGCAATTGCTGGAGCGCTACCCGCAGCTGTTTGGCGAGCTGTCGTACCGCTCGGGCGTCAGCGGCGGCCTCTCTGCCGAATGGCGAGAGCTGCTGCTGCGCTTTCCGGATCGCTTCGTGTACGGCTCGGACACCTGGGTGCCATCGCGTTGGACTGAAGTGAAAACACTGACTTCAGAGGCGCGAGACTGGTTGTCCAGCTTGCCCGCGCCCGTCGCAGAAAACATCGCTTACCGAAATGCCGAGCGTTTGTTTGGCCAGCCCGGAGGAAAAAACCAGCGCTGAACCGGCAATACAAATCCAGATTCTGTTAGTCTTTGATTTCCTGAAAAATAAAACCAATAAAAGGAGACAAACCCCATGCTTCTCAGGGACAAATTCGCCGTCATCACCGGCGGCGCTGGCGTCAATGGCCTGGGCTTTGCGACTGCCCGCAAAATGGCCGGGGAAGGCGCCATCGTCGCGATACTCGATCTGGAACGCGCCGATCCTGCAAAGGCAGCGGCATCACTTGGCGAACGCCACCTCGGGCTGATCACGGATGTCACCGACAAAGCCGCTTGCGAGGCCGCCGCGGCAGCCATAGGCAAAGCGTTCGGGCGCATCGACATTCTCGTCAATAATGCCGGCATCACTCAGGCCGCGCAGACACTCGATATCACCGACGCCGATTACGACCGCATTCTCGATGTCAGCCTGCGTGGCACGCTGCACATGTCGCAGGCCGTGCTGCCTTTCATGCGGGAGCAGACATCCGGTTCCATCATCTGCATCTCCTCCGTCTCCGCCCAGCGCGGCGGTGGCATTCTGGGCGGCCCGCACTACTCGGCGGCCAAGGCGGGCGTGCTGGGTCTGGCTAGAGCCATGGCGCGCGAGTTCGGGCCCGAAGGCATACGCGTCAACTGCATCGCACCGGGCCTGATCGAGACCGACATCATTCAGGGCAAGCTGAGTGACGAGCGCAAGCAGGATATTGCCAGCACCATTCCTCTCGCCCGGCTTGGCAGGGCTTCAGACGTAGCCGGGGCCTGCGTATTCCTCGCCAGCGATCTGTCCGCCTACTGCACCGGCATCACGCTCGACGTCAATGGTGGCATGCTGATTCACTGAATCGACACAGCCGCTGCCGCAAACGTCAAAAAAAGCCGCAAACGTCGCACACCATTCACCGGAGACTGCCATGTCCGAACTCTCGGCGATCGAGAAAAGTGCCTATCGCATACGGCGCCTTGCGCTGCGCATGGGTGAAGTGCAAGGTCAGGGTTACATTGGTCAGGCGCTCGGCTGGGCCGATGTGCTGGCCGTCGCGTATTGCCATGCAATGAAACTGCGTCCTGATGAGCCCGAATGGGAAGGGCGTGATCGCTTCCTGCTCTCGCACGGCCATTATGCGATCGCGCACTACGCCGCGCTCATCGAAGCCGGCATCCTCGACGAACAGGAGCTAGAAACCTATGGCAGTGACGACAGCCGACTGCCGATGTCGGGCATGGCGACCTATACGCCGGGGATGGAAATCTCCGGCGGTTCGCTCGGACAGGGTCTGGCGATTGGCGTGGGCATCGCGCTCGGCCTGAGGCACAAAAAAAATCCGGCCTTCGTCTACAACTCGATGTCGGATGGCGAACTGGACGAAGGATCCACCTGGGAAGCCGCGATGGGCGCGGCTCAGTATCAGCTGGACAACCTGATCTGTCTGGTCGATATCAACAATCAGCAGGCCGACGGCCCGTCGAGCAAGGTGATGGGATTCGAGCCTCTGGCCGACAAATGGGCCGCGTTTGGCTGGCATGTGCAGCGCGTGAACGGCAATGATCTCGCAGCCGTCGTCAGCGCCTTCGATACCGCGCGTCATCTCGCCGAGCCCCGGCCGCGCGTGATCTTGTGCGACACGCTGATGGGCAAAGGCATACCGTTTCTGGAGCAGCGCGAGAAAAACCATTTCATCCGAGTCGATCCGCCGGAGTGGCAACAGGCGCTGGCAATACTCGATCAGTCCCAATCCTGAGGAGCTTTGTCGTGAATACCTCTGTCACTGATAAAAAGCCACGCCTGACCACCTCGGCGATGATTGCGTCGATCGCCTCGGAAGATCAGCGCGTGCGGGCCGCGCCGTTCGGCAAGGCGCTGGTCGGGTATGCTGCAGATCACCCCGAGGTCGTGGGGCTGACTGCGGATCTCGCCAAATACACCGATCTGCATTTGTTCGCGCAGGCCTATCCTGATCGGTTCTACCAGATGGGCATGGCCGAGCAATTACTGATGGCAGCGGCGGGCGGCATGGCCAAGGAGGGTCTGGTGCCGTTCGCCACCACCTATGCAGCGTTTGGTACCCGCCGTGCTTACGATTTCATTCATCAGGTCATCGCCGAAGAAAACCTGAACGTCAAGATCTGCTGCGCGCTGCCCGGCCTCACCACCGGCTATGGTCCCAGCCATGCGGCGATCGAAGATATTGCGATGATGCGCGGCATGCCTGG
>JACCEC012233486.1_pt1 | contig 11267 bp, 7 predicted proteins | sample 7450121 | NCBI WGS metagenome assembly JACCEC01 (sample SAMN15323455, study PRJNA562643) | freshwater metagenome | isolation source: river surface water | place: USA:Blue River Watershed | collected 2017-08-18 | reverse complement strand
GTGGCATCAACCAAGTGAGTCGGGGACGCGTAGGTTAGAAGCCTATGCCCACGCCCCTGACCCGCCCCTTCGCTCGCCTCGTCGCGGTGGTCGCCATAGCGACCAGCATTCCTGCCGCGCCCCTCGCTGCCCAGACCCCGTCCTATCCCACCGCGTGGGATCCGGCGCTGCTACGGCGCCCCGATGTCGCGGCCGCCCTCAGCCATCTCGACCGGGAGTTCCCGCAGCAGGTGGAGGAGTGGATCCGGATCGCGCAGATGGTCGGGAAGTCGACCCGGGAGCAGGCCCGCGGCGCGTATGTGAAGGCGCAGTTCGAGCGTGAGGGGCTCGCCGTCCGGGTGGACTCGATCGGGAATGTGACCGGCGTCCGGAAGGGCACCGGTGGTGGCCCGACGATCGTCTTCGCGGCGCACATGGACATCGTGCACGCGGTGGAGACCAACCTCGGCGTTCGCCGGGATGGGGACACGCTGCGCGCGCCCGGCATCTTCGACAACAGCTCGTCCGTGGCGAACATGCTCGCCACGATCCGCGCGCTGAATGCGGCGAAGGTCGTCACCAAGGGCGACCTCATCTTCGTCGCGACAGTGCAGGAAGAGCTCGGGTTGCGCGGGATGCAGTATTGGTTCGACCGAAACCCGAAGCCCGACCTCCTCATCGCGATGGATGGCGGGCTCGGCCCGGTGAGCTACGGCGCCCTCGGCATCTATTGGACGCGCTACAAGTTCACCTCCGAGGGAGCGCACACGCTGCAGTCGCGCGGCAAACCGACGCCGGTACTGGCGATGGCCGACGCGGTGCAGCGGATCTACCAGCTGCAACCCTCCCCCCTGCCGAATGGCGCCGTCATCAACGTGGGCCAGGTGCACGGCGGCGTGATCTTCAACGGGATTCCGCAGGAGCTCTATTTCACCGTGGATCTTCGCTCGTCTGATCCGACGCTCCTCGACTCGCTCGATCGCCAGATCGGACGAATCGCCCAGGAGGCCGCGGACCGGGCACGGGTGAAACTGGTGGTCGAGGTAGAGCAGAAGAACCGTGCCGGCGGCACGGAACGGATGCTTGCGGACGCCCGGCGGCATCCGCTGGTGCAGACGGCGATCGACATCCAGAAGCAGCTCGGCGTCTCCTTCGGGATGCCGGGGGCGCAGGAGGCGCTCGCCACCGGGAGCACCGATGGCAACATCGGCGTCGTCGCCGGCGTGCCGAGCATCGCGATCGGGCGGTCGTACGGGGGTGATCAGCACACGCTGAGCGAGTGGGCGCATTGGCCGAGCGCACTGCAGGGGACGAAGTTGACCCTCCTCCTCGCCGCGACGTTCGGCGATGGGGTCCGCCCTGTGCGCGCCTACGTTCCGTGAGGCGGCGCTCACACCAGTTCGAGTTGGTGTCGCTTGGCCGCGCCGTGTGCCGGGCGTGGGGGCTGACCGCGCTGATCGCCTCGGTCGCGCAGGGACAGAACGCGACGGCCTCGCCGTCTGCCGGTCCGGCCGCCGCATCCGCGTACGTGAATCCCGAGCTCGCGCCACGGCCGACGATGCACCCCACCAAGGTGACGCGTGCCCCGAAGATCGACGCGGTGCTCGACGAGGCCGAGTGGGCGACGGCCGAGGTGCTCTCGGACTTCCGTCAGCAGCTCCCGAACACCGGGATGCCGGCGACGTTCAAGACGGTCGTGCGCGTGCTGTACGATGACGACCACCTGTATGTGGCCGCCGAGAACTTCGATCCAGAGCCGTCGCGCGCCATCAGCGCCGGAATGGAGCGCGACTTCCAGACCCCGGACAGCGACATCTTCGGACTCGCGCTCGACACGTTCCACGATCGGCGGAACGCGTTCATGTTCGCGATCAATCCGGCCGGCGGGATCCGGGACGAGCAGGTGTTCAACGATTCGCGCACCGTGGTCGACGCGTGGGAAGGGATCATCACGCTGCAGACGCGGATGACCGACAGCTCGTGGATCGCGGAGCTCTCCATCCCGATGCGGACGCTGCGCTTCGACGGCGCACTCCCGGTCCAGGACTGGGGGGTGAACTTCATCCGTCGCGTACGTCGCGTGAATGAGACCTCGTATTGGGCGCCGCTCGAGCGGCAGTACCGGCTTCATCGGATGTCGAAAGCAGGGACGATGACCGGGCTCGAAGGGATCCGGCCGGGCCGCAACCTGCAGCTGAAGCCATATCTGGTGGGTGGGGACTCGCGCGGCGCGCAGGTGCCGGTCGCCGCCCTCGGCACCTCGCAGGACGCCGGGGTCGACCTCAAGTACGGGCTGACCCCGTCGATGACGCTCGACCTCACCTACAACACGGACTTCTCGCAGGTGGAGGTGGACCAGGAGCAGGTGAATCTGACCCGCTTCTCGCTCTTCTTCCCGGAGCGGCGCGAGTTCTTCATCGAGAACGCGGGCTCCTTCATGTTCGGTGACAGCGAGGAGCGGAACTACCGGATGGGAGCGGGACCGCGCGACTTCACCTTCTTCAACTCGCGGCAGATCGGCCTCACGGCGGACGGACGGCCGATTCCGATCGTCGGCGGCGGGCGTGTCTCCGGGCGGGCGGGGGCGTGGGAGCTCGGCCTGCTCGATATGCAGACCCAGACCTCCGAGGCGCTGCCGGCGGAGAACTTCAGTGTGGTCCGCGTGAAGCGGCAGGTCTCCGACGCGTCCGACGTCGGGGTCTTGGTCCAGCGCCGCGCGGCGACGGATGGCTCAGGCACGGAAAACCTCAGCTACGGCTTCGACGCGAACCTCCGGCCGAGTAGCGCGCTGATTCTGAACAGTTATCTCGCCGCGAGTGATGGCCCTGGGGCTGATGCCGACGGCTATACCGCACGACTCTCCGCCCACTATCGCGACGCATTCTGGAACGCTGGCGCGATGTGGAAGCACGTCTCCGAGGACTTCAATCCCGGGATCGGATTCGTCCGCCGACAGGACATGGATCAGCGCTATGCGACCATCGGGGTGCACGCCCGCCCGAAGTGGAAGGGGATCCAGGAGGTGGCGCCCTATGTGGAGGTCGATCACATCGCCGACCTGCGAGGGCAGCTCGCCACGCGTACCGTGCAGGCAGGGGTGGACCTGCTCTTCCAGCCCGACGGCAATGTGAAGTTCGACGTGAAGGATCAGTTCGACCGTCTCGATGCGCCGTTCACCGTCGTGCCGGGATACGCGGTGCCGATCGGCGCGTATGCGTGGCGGGAGGCGGAGGTGAGCTATACGACGGGGCGTGCGCGGCGGGTGTTCGGCACCGCGACGTACACCACCGGCGGCTTCTACGATGGGACGCGTCGCGCGGCCGGGGCGACGGTGACCTGGCGTCCGCGCTACGACCTGATGGTCGAGGCGAACTACACGCGGAATGACCTCTCCCTCGCGAGTGGGGACGTCCTCGCGGACATCGGTCGGGTACGCGTGCGGTATGCGTGGTCGACGAAGTTGTTCGGGAGCGCCTTCGTGCAGTACAACGCGCAGTCGGCGACCTGGGTGACGAACGCTCGGCTCAACTATCGCTACGCGCCACTGAGCGACCTCTTCCTCGTCTACACGGACCGCCGAAATGCGGAGACCGGCGTGCTCGGCGAGCGGACGCTGGCGCTCAAGTTCACACGGATGCTGGCGTTCTAACGGCTGAGCGCGTCCGACGCAGGTCGAGCGCCACGAGGACGCCCAGTACCGTGATCGACACCGCGGAGATCGCGCACCAGGGGCAGAAGGTGCGCAGCACGATCCACTCCGCGTACTTGAGCCGGATGGTGAAGAGGATCGCCGGGTAGACGAGCGCGGCGAGCGCGAGGGCGGGGCCGCGGGCGTCGACCTGGGCCTCATGCAGCCCCCAGAGTGCAGCGCCCAGAATCAGCGCGTAGCCGATCGCGCCAATGAGGGCGACGTCGACGCCGAGGAACCAGCTCCAGCTGCTGAACTGCACCACCGCGCAGCCGCCCGCCCCGCCACAGCTCAGCTCGCCAGCGAGGCCGAGTTTCCAGAGGTGCAGGTAGGTCGCGACGAGCGCGTTGACGAGCGCGATGAGCGCGGTGGCCTGCCGGAGCCGCATGGCGATGGGGTTCCCCGAGCCCGCGCTAGTTCCCGAAGTCCTCGAGGCGCGGGTTCACGATGGTGTTGTAGATCGACCCGAACGTGAAGTTCAGACCGACGCTCCCGGTCAGGCGGAAGGCCGTCGCGAGGGCGCGCTGCCGGGTGAGGACTTCATCCTCGGAGGCACCGCCCCTCGGAAGATAGAGCTGGTCGTTGACCTTCGCCGCCTCGCCGCGCAGCTCGAGCGAGAGGCCGCGGGAGAGCCGGATGTTTGTCCGGCCGTTGAAGGCGAGGCTGAAGCGATTGTCCGCCATCAGGAAGCGGTTGTACCGGAGCGCGGCGTCGATGGAGCCCCACGGCTGTCGCGACTCCCCGGCGATCATCAGGCGGGTGAGGGGCAGCTGCTCTCGGGTGCGACCGTAGATGGTCTCCTCGATGTAGGTGTAGTCGCGGGCGCCGACGCCGAGGGCCACGACCAGCTGCCGACTCGTGGCCTCCGACCAGGGAAACAGGTTGTACTCCGCCGAGATATCCGCCAGCTGGTAGAGGTCGATGTTCCGGAACTCGGAGTAGCCCGCCCCGACGCTCGAGCCGACCGACCAGTGCTCGGTGACGCTCTTGACCACGCGGGCGATGGCATCACCATTGCGGCGGATATACTCGCGCGAGGTGGTGTCGGTGATCTTGAAGCGGTTAAAGCGATACTCGTTCTGCAGGTAGAAGGTGACCTTCCAGTCCTCGGTGATGCGCGAGGCGGTGACGTTCCCGGTGACCTCATAGTTGCTCGCGCGGCTCTCCGCGCCGCCGCCGCCGTTGAGGCGGGTGCGATACACCCAGAGGTTCCACGGATCCTGCACGTCGGTCATCCGCGGTGCGGCCGGCGCATTGGCCGGCGCGGTGTAGGTGACGGCGAAGCGCTCCTGCCCCGGGAGCCGTGTGACGTACGGGACGAGCCCGAGCTTGAAGAGCCGGGCGAGCTCGCGCCGCCTGACGTCATCGGTGGTGTTGGGCGGGAGGGTGGTGACGAGTGTGTCCGCACGGCCCTCGAAGCGACGATGTCCGTAGAGCGTCACCGTGTACTCACCGCCACCGGAGGCGGTGCCCAGGCGCGTCACGAGGAGGTGCGCGTCGGCATCGAGTCGGTCCTGCGTCCAGAGGACGAAGGGGAGCTCGGTGATGAAGAAGTTCCGGTCGCAGCCGAACGTCTGGCAGTCGAGGAAGACCCGAACGCGGGTATCGACGATCCCCTGGGCCTCGCTCGACCGGACGGACGGGGACACCAGGAGCAGGACCGCGGCCAGGATGGCGCGGCGCAGGAGGCGGGGCATGGGGATCACGGGAGAGGTACGCGCGGCGGGGGCGAGACGCTGACCGCTCGCGAAGGATAACCCGGTCAACCCCTGTGGACCGTGCCGCGACGCCTCGGAGTCGGCCGGCTCAGCGGTGTCGACGCAGGCCGAGCGTGAGCAGGCGCTGCAGCAACTCGGGATACGGGATTCCGGCGTGTGCGGCTGCCTCGGCGAACTCCTCACCGCAGGCGATGTCGGGATTGGGATTCGCCTCGAGGAACCAGGCGCGTCCCTCCGCATCGAGCCGGAAATCGAGTCGCGCGTAGCCGCTCAGCTCGAGGATGCGATAGATCCGCTTGGCGTCGCGGAGGAGGCGTGTGGTCACTTCCGTCGGCAGATCGGCGGCCGGGCGGATCGCCACCGCATGCCGGGACTGGTACGCCGGGTCGTGCTTGAGGCGCTCGGTCGCGATCAGGGGCTCGCCGGGGGTCGTCGGGCGCGCCGTGAGCTCCCACGGCGCGAAGGTGCGGATGCGGCCGTCGCCGAGGATGCTCACGTACAGTTCCCGACCGTCCACGAAGCGCTCCGCGATGGCATCGGTGCGGACCCGTTCGTGGATGAATCGCACCCGGGCCGCCAACTCGTCCTCGTCGGCCACCACGGACGCCTTCGAGATCCCGAGGGAGGCGTCGGCGGTGAGCGACTTCACGATGAGCGGGAAGTCGAGGGCGCGCGGCCGCCGTGCGGTCCGGCCGCGAGGGAAGACCGCGAAGTCCGGGACCCGGAGGCGATGATAGGTGAGGAGCTTTTTCGCGAGCGCCTTTCCCCGGGCGAGCACGAGGCCGCGCGGGTTGCAACCGGTGTAGGGCACCTGCAGCAGCTCGAGCAGGCTGACCACGTTGTGGTCGTACATCGTCTCCCCGTGGAACTCCTCGAGGAGGTTGAAGACGATGTCGGGGGCGAAGGTCGCCACCGCGTCACGGATCGGCCCGAGGTCCCACTGCACACCGAGGACGTGCACCTCGTGGCCGAGGGCGCGCAGCCCGTCGCGAACGTCAGCCTCGGTCTTGATCTCGAAGCCGTGACGGGAGGTGCGTGCGATGGTGCCCTCGGGAGGCACCAGGTCGGGGTGCGTGAGGAGGAGGACGCGGAGGCGCTTCATCGACGCCTCCGTCGTGGAGGTGTCCTCACCCCCGCACCGCCCGCACGACCGCCTCCGCCGTGATGCCGTACTCCCGGTAGAGCGTCGGCGCCGGCGCGCTCGCGCCGAAGGTCGAGATGCCGATGATCGTGCCGGTGTCGCCGACCCAGCGGTACCAGCTCATCGGATGCGCGGCCTCGATCGCCACCCGCCGGATCCCGGCGGGGAGCACCGACGCCTGATACGCCGCATCCTGCGCCGCGAAGAGCTCCATCGAGCACATCGAGACGACGCGCGTGGCGATGCCACCGGCCGCGAGCTCGGTCTGCGCCTGCAGCGCGATCTCCACCTCGGAGCCGCTCGCGAGGATCACCGCCGCCGGCGTCGACCCCGCCGGGGCATCCTTCAGCACGTACGCCCCCTTGGTCGCATCGATCGCCGGCGCGTGCGTGGTCCGGTCCACGCAGGAGAGCTTCTGCCGGGTGAGGATGATCGCGCTCGGTCCGTCACGATGCATCAGTGCGATGCGCCACGCCTCGGCCACCTCGTTCGCGTCCGCGGGCCGGAGGACGAGGAGGTTCGGGATGCAGCGCAGCGAGGTCAGATGCTCGATCGGCTGGTGCGTCGGGCCGTCCTCGCCGAGGCCGATGGAGTCGTGCGTGAAGACGTAGATCACCCGCTGCTTCATCAGGGCGGCGAGTCGGATCGCCGGCCGCATGTAATCGGCGAAGACGAGGAAGGTGCCGCCGTACGGGATCACGCCGCCGTGCAGCGCCATCCCGTTCATGATCGCGCCCATCCCGTGCTCGCGGATGCCGTACCGGAAGTTCCGCCCGGTGCGATCCTCGGCGGAGAAGAGGGCGCCCCCCTTCACGTCGGTGAGGTTGGAGCCGGTGAGGTCGGCGGACCCGCCGAGCAGCTCAGGGAGCGCCGGGGCGATCGCGTTGAGCACGGTGCCGCTCGCCGCGCGGCTCGCGACGTTCCCGCTCGTCGCGTCGAACTTCGGCAGTGTCTTCTCCCACCCGGTTGGGAGGTCGCCGTGCCAGCGCCGCCCGAGCTCCTTGGCCGCGACGGGCTGCGCCTTCGTGAAGGCCATGAAGCGGTCCATCCACGCCTTCTGCAGCGCGACGCCGCGCGACTTCGCCTCGCGCCAGTGCGCGAGCGCCCCCTCCGGCACGTGGAACGGCTCGGTGCTCGGCCACCCATAGGCCTGCTTGGTGAGCGCGATCTCGTCCTTCCCGAGCGGCTCGCCGTGCGCCTTCGCGGTGTCGGCGCGGTTGGGGGAGCCGAAGCCGATGATCGTCTTGGTGCAGATGAGCGTCGGACGCGCGGTGTCGGCCTTGGCCTCGGCGATCACGCGGTCGATCGCCTCCTGGTCGTTCACGTCGGTGAGGTGCAGCACCTGCCAGCCGTAGGCGGCGAATCGGGCCGCGACGTCGTCGCTCGAGGCGAGCGAGACACGGCCGTCGATCGTGATGTTGTTGTCGTCCCAGAAGCCGATGAGCTTGCCGAGCCGTTGATGGCCCGCGAAGGAGGCGGCCTCGTGCGAGATGCCTTCCATCAGGCAGCCGTCACCGGCGATGAACCAGGTGTAATGGTCGATCGGCGTGTGGCCGTCGCGGTTGAAGGTCGCGGCGAGCTGCGCCTCGGCGACGGCCATCCCGACCGCGTTGCCGATCCCCTGTCCGAGCGGCCCGGTCGTGGTCTCGACGCCGGCGGTGTGCCCGACCTCGGGATGGCCGGGCGTCTTCGAGCCCCACTGCCGGAACGCCTTGAGGTCGTCGAGCGTGAGGTCGTAGCCGCTCAGGTAGAGCGTCGAGTAGAGGAGCATCGACGCGTGGCCGGCGGAGAGGACGACGCGGTCGCGGTCGGGCCAGTGCGGGTCGACCGGGTTGTGCTTCACGTGCCTCGTGTAGAGCGCATACGCGAGCGGGGCGAGCGCCATCGGCGTGCCGGGATGGCCGGATTCGGCCTGCTGCACCGCATCCATCGAGAGGGTGCGGACGGTGTCGATCGCAAGCGTGACGCTGGAGGAGGCAGGCATAGGTCGGGAAGCGATGGAGAAGGAGCGGGTCAGGGTCGAGCGTCAGACGAGGGCCGTGCGTCGGCGGGCCAACAGCCGTTCTGCGATGAGCGTCACCACCGCCATGATGGTTTCCTGCGGGTTGACGCCGGGGGCGGTGGGGAGGAGGGAGCCATCGGCGACGAAGACGCCGGGGGCGTCCCAGACTTCGCCGTGGGGATCGACACCGCTGGTGCGGCGGTCGGCGCCGAGCCGAGCGGTGCCGTTCACGTGGGCGGAGAAGAGGGCCAGCTGGTTGGCACCGAACGGCCGGCCGCGCAGACGGTCGACCTCGCCGGGGTGACGCAGGATCACCGACGGCGATTGGCCGGAGTGGACCTCGCGGGCGCCGGCGGCGAAGTGGAGACGCGCCGCCGCGACCATCCCCGTCTCGAGGTGTCGCGCGTCGGCGGCACTGAGCGCGTAGCGGATGGAGAGCGATCCATCGCGACGGACGCGCACGTCGCCATCCGACTGGCCGCGGCGCGCACCATCGCGCGCGAGGATGACGAGGGCCGAGAGCTGGTTGAAGCCGAGCATCATCTCGCGATGGGCGGCCCCGAAGCCGGGCGCGGCCGGCGCGCCGATGCCGGGATGGAGCGGCGGCGACTCGATCCAGACGCCGTAGCCGTGCGCGTCGAGGCGGTGGAACTCGTCGCACATCGAACTCATCGGGATTCCACCCGCACCATAGATCTCCCGGTCGTAGCGGCCGAAGATCCCCGTGGTCGGATGCAGACGCAGGAAGCGTCCCGTGCCGCCCCCTCCCATCCGCGAGCGCTGCAACAGCGCCGGTGTCTCGATCGCGCCGCCGGCTACGATGACGATCGGGGCGACGGCGGTGCCCGCGCGGCCCGTGGTCGTCTCGGTGAAGTGGACGCGCTTGGTCGGGAAGCGGCCGCTGCGTTCCGCGAGTTCGATGCGCGCGACGCGCGCGTGCGGGAGGAGCCGCGCGCCCGCCGCGTGCGCACGCGGGAGGTAGGTCTGCAGCCCGCCCTGTTTGGCGCCGGTCCGGCAGCCGGCACCGCAGAAGCCGGTACGCACACAGTCCTTGGCGTTGATCGCGACCGCGCGGGCTGACCAGCCGAGCGTCGCCGCGCCGTCGAGGATGACGCGGTTCGCCGGAGAGTGCGCGTCGTCGGGGACGACGCGCGCGTGGACCTCGGACTCGATCCGCTCGAAATAGGGTGCCAACTCGGTGGCCCCCATCCCCTCGGTGCCGTGGTCGGTGCGCCACTCCTCGAGCACCCAGTCGGGGGTGCGGAGCATCACCATCCAATTGATGTTCGTCCCACCCCCGACGCCGACCCCCTGCACGATCGAGAGGCCGACGTCATCGGTGGTGCGTTGCGCGCCGTCGGCGTAGAGGTCACGGAGTGCGTCGGCGTCGTGCTCGGCGAAGTCACGACCGTCGCGGAGCGCCCCCGCCTCGAGGATGAGGACGTCGAGCCCCGCCTCCGCGAGGCGCGCCGCCATCACCGCGCCGCCCGCACCGGTGCCAATCACGATTGCATCCGCGCGGAGGACGCTGCCATCGAGGGCGAGGGGGGCGATCGTCGTCCGGAAGGGCGGGGGATGGTGCGCGCTCGCGGGGTCGGCGTGGCGACGCACCGGCTCGGCGTCGGAGGGGATCCCGTCGAGGGCGCCCTCCCAGCCCACCGCAGGGGGGCGGAGGTGATAGGGCCCGCGGTACCCGATCTCGCGTTGCGCCTCGGGGGTGAGGTACTCGGTGAGGATCACGAGGCGCCGGACCGCCTGCGCGATGCTCCGGAACGCCCCCACGGAGGACCCCAGCCAGCTCGTGAGATGGTGGTCCTGCGCGGCGTCCCCTTGGTCGGCGAAGGGGCGCGGGAGGAGGCCGACGGTGAGCGCACTCGCCCGGGCGCCGAGCACGGTGAGGGCGATGCCGACCTCGCCGCGCTGCCGGGGCGCGAGGGCGGCGATCCGGGCGACGAGCGCGTCGACGAGTCGCGCCCCCCGGCCCTCGTCCTCGAAGGCGTGTGGGACGATGCGACGCGCGGCGGCGGCGAGGGTCCGGCGCTGGGCGGCGGTCAGGGCGGCCACGGGCGTCGAGGGCACGCGGGAAAGAAAGCGGTCCCCGTCGACGGCGTCCACCGCGGGGGGCATACTTCGTGATGATGACGTCCGGGCCCTCCCACCTTCTCCCTGCGGATCTCGCCGAGTGCCTGACGGCGTTCGCGCTCGGGTTGCAGAAGGCGGCGGCCCACCCGGACGGGCATCCCGTGGTCGAGGGGGTCGTGGCGGAGCTCGAGACTCGGCTCGCGGGGATCCACGCGGGCCGTCCCTCGCTGACCATCGGCGTCGCCCCGCACCAGCTCGTTGTCGATGGGGTCTCGACCGACCCGAACCAGCCGGTGCTACGGGAGCTCGCGGGTCGGTTGCACGCGCACGCGCTGGGCGGCGTGATGTTGACCCGCGGCGTCACCGCGGCGGAGCTGGCGCACCTACTCGGGCTGCTCGCCACGGAGGCGGGGACCCTCCCGATGCCGATCGGCCTCGAGGGGCCGGAGCTCCTCGCCCAGTGGCCCGCCATCCGTCTCTTCCCGGTGAGCACCACGGTCGTCGCGCTCCCGGATGACGTAGAGGCGCCCGTCACCGGGGATGCCGCCGCCCAGCGCGTGCGCGTGCAACCGACCCGCGAGCTCCCGCAGCACGGGCTGGTTCGGGTCGGTCAAGACCCCATCGACGAGGAGCTGGTGCGGGGCGACGCCGATGGTC
>JACCEC011156962.1_pt1 | contig 11269 bp, 9 predicted proteins | sample 7450121 | NCBI WGS metagenome assembly JACCEC01 (sample SAMN15323455, study PRJNA562643) | freshwater metagenome | isolation source: river surface water | place: USA:Blue River Watershed | collected 2017-08-18 | reverse complement strand
TGCTGGAATCCATCAAAATCCAGCGAAACTTCAAGATACGGAAAATATGAAAACCTTCATCACAGCAGTCACATTCGCCGCCCTGACTTTCGGGTCGGCATTCGCAGCCGCACCGGCATCCGACAAGTCCTGCAGCAAATGCTGCAAATCTTGCGAGACCTGCGCGAAATGCAAAAAGAGTGATTGCAAAACCTGCTGCAAATAAGGGCGTAAGCGCCATCTGAGCAACCGCTCGCCAGTCAGACGCCACCGTCACCACGGTGGCGTCTTTTTTGTCTCAATCGCCCACCCCACCCACACGCGCCCCAAACGGCGGAACAGAAGGCGCTCTCAACCAAGCATGAAAGCGATTTCCCCCCTCGCAGCATCCCTCGCACTCCTCATCGCCGCAGCCCTGCCCGCCAACGCGCAATCCTCACCCACCCCACCCCCAAAAGAGATTCGTGTCGGCATCATCGGACTCGATACCTCCCACTCCATCGCATTCACCCAGACCCTCAATCGCGGACCCAAAAATCCCGCCGACAAACCACGCTTCGAAGGTGTGCGCGTCGTCGCCGCCTACCCCCAAGGCAGTAAGGACATCGAAAGCAGCACGAAACGCGTCCCCGAATACACCGAGAAAATCAAAGCTCTCGACGTCGAAATCGTCGATTCCATCGAAACGCTCCTCCGCAAAGTCGACGCCATCCTCCTCGAATCCAACGACGGACGAGTCCACCTCGAACAAATCCGGCCCGTCCTCCACGCACGCAAACCCGTCTTCATCGATAAACCCGTCGCCGCCTCCCTCGCCGACGTCATCCGCATTTTCGCTGAAGCCGAAAAAGCAAAGGTCCCCGTGTTCAGCTCATCCTCGCTGCGTTACGGACGCTCCACGCAAGACACGCGGAACGGCGCATTCGGACAAGTAAAGTCCGTCGAAACCTTTAGCCCCGTGAACCTCGAACCGACTCATCCGGAACTTTTCTGGTACGGCATTCACGGCTGCGAAAGCCTGTTCACCGCAATGGGCCCCGGCTGCCAAACCGTACAACGCTCCGTCGATGCGGACGGAAAAGTCGTGGTCAAAGGCGTTTGGAAGAACTCCCGAACCGGCATCTTCCGCCAAGAAAATGGGAAAGACCGCAAAGGCTACGGCGGAGTCGCTCAAACCGCCCAAGGAGATAAAACCCTCGGCGCCTACGAAGGATACGACCCCCTGCTTGCCGCGATTGTCGACTTTTTCAAAACCGGACTCCCCCCCGTCACCCCCGAAGAGACCCAAGAAATCTACGCCTTCATGGCCGCCTCAGAGGAAAGTAAACTCAACAACGGCAAAGAAGTATCTGTCGCAGAAACACTCGCCAAAGCCCGAAAAGAAATCGCTCCGTAAAGTTCTCCTTTTCAGCTCTGCCATTCGCCACCAGCGCAGCGAAATCTGTTGGGAGCGCTCACTTGGAACGCAGTCCCACGGTATTCACCGCAATCACTCGGTACTGATGCTTGCGCCCAGCCTCCGGCTTGGGATCCGTAAACTGCATCTGCACCAACGGATTCGAGGGAGTGTCGCTATATTGAAGGTTCTGGAAAAGCGGTCTCCCAAACGGGTTCTTCGCCTGCTCTGGGACATTCGCCAAAAACGCTCCATCTCGCTCGATCACAAACCCAGCGAGCCCACTCTCTAAATCTGAGTCCGCCTCCCAACTCAACTGCGCCCCGTCCACCCGCAGATTTCGAGGAGCAGGCGGCGGCGTGCTATCGCCAATCGCCGTGTCTCGAACGTATCTCCCCCACATCCGCGCCACGGATTCTCCAGGCAACCAAACACTTCGCTTCACATCTCCCGAAAACTTTGCTGCCTCCACCGCTTCGACCACTTCCCCCGTTCCGACGTACAAAGGCGCCACCCAAGAAAAGCCCGCGCCAACTTCCCTCAACGCCCCGACTCCCGCCAACGGTAGTCGCGCACCTAAACACGCATCAAACCAAGGCACCGCCAAATACCGCTGGTTTCCGCATTCATGACTCGTCAACGGGTCCGCAGAGACGCCCACCAACGCGCCGCGCGACCGCATCTCTCCAAAAAACGTTTCCACCCCCGTCCACACCCCCGCAAACCGTCCCTCCTTCACCGTCACTCCCTCCTTCGTGCCCAAGTTGCACATCACCGGCACTTTCAGCGACGCCTCAGGAATCTCGTACGCCTTCGGCTTACCCTCCACGTCCTTCACCATCGGCACTCCCGACCTTAACCACGCCGCCGCAACGCGATCCGGATGCAGCAACACCATGCCCCCAGCCCAATGTCCACCGCCGCTGTGCCCCCACAACGCCCACGGCACCGATCCCATTTCAGGATGCCCCGACATGGCCCCCAACTCCTTCAATGCCCGCTGAAACGCCGCATCGGAGCCATTGCGCGGATCACACCACATCTGGCAGTTGGCCTTCTCTGGTTGCTCGTAAGACGGACTCAGCAACGCGCAATCGTGCTTCTTCGCGAGCGCCTGCCAGTGCAAATCATAGGCTCCCGTTTGCCCCGACTTGCATGAGCCTTCTCCGCACCCGTGTTGGTGGACAATCACCCCGCGCAACGCCTTGACGCCCGGCGGAACCCAAACCGTATAGCTCACCGGAAAAATCAGTTCTCCCGGTCGATCTGACGCCTCATACCGCACCCGGTGATACGGCGCTTTCGCCTCGGGAAGGTTTCCGTACGGGGTCTGAGCCATCACCGACACCGACCACACCAGCAGAGATGCAAACAAAGTTTTCATGGGAGACCCCATCCCCAAAAGCAGCAACCACACCCTCCCCACCCCATAGGTCCCCTACGACCCATACGACCCATCTCCCTCAGCCCCTCCCCCATAGGTCCCCTACGACCCATCCTCCCTCCCCGTGATTTTCCAAGGATCCCCACCCTCAGCGCCCCATCACTCCCACGCTCGCTGCTGACTGCGCCGAGATTCGATCCGAGCGCGGCTCATCCGTTCGCGCAGCCCCCCCTCCTCGAGAAAAGCTCTCTCCAGCGCACGCAGTTGCCGGTCAAGGAGGTAGTTGGTCTGGTGGATGACACAGATCAGGATATTCGCCACCACCGCCGAAGACCGGCTGTCCACATAGGTCCTATACGACTCATACGACACATCGCTTCTCGCCCCGATTTTTCTCACAAACAGCGCCTCGCGCGACCGCTTCTCCCAGATGGTCTCGCCACGCGTGCGCAAAAAGTCGCGGTAATCCTCCAGCAACTCCTCCAAGCTCGCGCGCGCCACGTTGATTAGCTTGATCTCCATCTCCTTGGAAGTACCGCTAGCCATGCACCCTTCGAGGATATTTTGTTTCCCAGACCTCGCCGCCTGCACCATCTGGCCGACCGTGCGATCTCGTCTGCCGAAGAACCGTTCGCAAAAACGCACCGTGCCGTCATAGACGACCCGCGCCTTCCGAAAGGACATCAGTTCCTCGTACCCGCCGTGTGCCGGAATAAATCCACTCATGCGCTCTGCTCATCCATCGTCCCACGCTGCACGTCTGGTCGTTAGACCTCACCTCCCACCTGAAACACCCCCACCGCCCGACACCCCGCAGCAACGCCTCCGCAACAGACCTTTTGCTTTTCACCACCCAGCCGCAACGTATCATCAACCGTTTCCCCGAAATCGTCTTCGCCATGTCAGGAACCACCTCCACCCGCGATCTGTTCGACCGTTATGTCGTGCCCACCTACGGGCGTTTCGACCTGCGTTTCCATCGTGGAGCCGGACGCGAAGTCTGGGATGAAAACGGCAAACGCTACCTCGATTTCGGAAGCGGAATCGCCGTCACCTCCGTGGGACACTCCCACCCGAAAATCGTCGCGGCCATCACCGAGCAAGCGCAGACCCTGCTGCACGTCTCAAATCTTTACCTCTCTCGCCCACAAGCACTTTTGGCCGAGCGAATCGTTCGCCTCATGGGAGGTCACGGCAAAGTCTTCTTCTGCAACTCCGGTGCAGAAGCCAACGAAGCGCTCTACAAACTCGCGAGAAAGTTCGGCAATCAGGCACTCGGGTTTTCCGACTCACTCCCCACCCCCGTTGGTGATCAAGACACTACCCCGACCCCAAAGTTCACCATCATCTCGATGCTGAACTCGTTCCACGGACGAACCCTCGCCGGTATCGCCGCCACCGGACAGGAAAAGGTCCGCCACGGGTTCGAACCGCTCGCACAGGGATTCAAAAACATCCCGTTCAACGATCTGCAAGCCCTCCAAGAATCGGTCAAAAGTGACCCCTCAGCCGCGGCAATCCTCACCGAAGCCATCCAAGGCGAGAGCGGAATCCGCGCAGCTTCCGCGGAGTTTCTCCACGGCGCAGCGCGCCTCGCGAAACAACGCAACCTCCTCCTACTCATCGACGAGGTGCAAGCCGGCTTCGGCCGCACCGGCCACTGGCACGGTTGGGAGCAAGCCGCCCCAGACCTCAAACCCGACGCCGTCTCTTGGGCAAAAGGCCTTGGCGGGGGATTGCCCATCGGCGCGGTCTGGATCTCTGACCGCGAAATCACCCTCCGCTCGGGAGATCGCATCCCGCTCTGTAACCTGCTCGGTCCGGGCTCCCACGGCACCACCTTCGGAGGAACCCCGTTCGTCAGCCGAGGAGCGCTCGAAGTCCTCTCCATCATCGAAGACGAACATCTCCTCGAAAACGCAAGCAGCCAAGGCAGTTACATCCTCTCCCAACTCCGCGCTCTCAACCACCCCCTCATCAAAGAGGTGCGCGGACACGGCCTCCTCGTGGGCATCGAACTCAACACGGAACACCTCGGCAAATACCTCACACTGCCACCCGGGAAACTCCCCGCCGTCGCGGTAGTGGAAAAGTTGCAGGACGCCGGCCTGCTCACCGTTCCCTCCGCCCCAGCAACCATTCGCTGGCTGCCCGCCCTCAACGTGACCCGCGAGGAAATCGACGAGGCCACCCGCATCACCGCCTCCGTGCTCGATTCGATCCAACCACGGAACTGACCCCGCATCACCGCCTCGGAACGCCCAACCACCCGAATCCCATGAGAAACCTCCTCTCCATCGAAGCCATGGACCGGGACCAGATTTATCAGGTCCTCGAACTCGCTGAGGTCATGAAGGCCACCCGCGGTCACCATGACGAAAAACCCCTCACCGGCCAGTGCTGGGCACTCATTTTCAGCAAATCCTCCACCCGAACCCGCGTCTCCTTCGAGGTCGGCGTCCGCGAACTCGGCGGAGATGTCATGTTCCTTTCCGCAACCGACATCCAACTCGGACGCGGCGAACCCATCCGCGATACCGCCCGCGTCATGGGCCGCATGCTCCACGGAGCCATCATCCGCACCTACGCCCAGCAGGACGTGGTCGATTTCGCCGAGTTCTCCGGAATCCCCACGATCAACGCTCTCACCGACGACGAACACCCCTGCCAAATCCTCGCCGATCTCCAAACCATCCGCGAAAAACTCGGGGGCGTCGAAGGTCGCTCCGTCTGCTTCGTCGGCGACGGTGCCTGCAACGTTCCCCGCTCCTGGATCTGGGCCGCCGCCCGACTCGACTTCGAACTCCGAATCGCCGCCCCGAAAGGCTTCCAGCCCGATGAAGCACTCCTCCAAAGCCTCGGCTCAAGCGCGCGCGTCGTTGTTACAGACGATCTCAAAGCCGCCGTCTCCGGTGCCGACGTGCTGTACACCGACGTGTGGGTGAGCATGGGCAAAGAAGCCGAAGCCGCAGACCGTCTCCGTCTCCTTGCCCCTTTCCAGATTTCCAAGGAAATCGTCGACCTCGCCGCGCCAGATGCGCTCGTCATGCACTGCCTGCCCGCCTACCGCGGCAAGGAGATCACAGAGGACGTGCTCGAAACCCACGCACGCACCATCTTCGATCAGGCCGAAAACCGCCTCCACGCTCAAAAAGCCATTCTTTCCCTGCTCTCACGCCACGCGTGATTTTTGCTCCACATCCGCCTCCACGAAGTCATCATCAGCGCCCTTTAGCCCTCCCCAGAAAGATTTTCCACCACTAACCCCCCAACCCCAACATGTCTCAAGAAGCCCTCCGCCAACTCCTCGAGGACTCCGGTGTCGCCATCTCCATCGGATGCGCCGCCGTCGGACTCATCATCGCTGTCCTGCTTGTCCGCTCCATCCTCGGAGTAAAAATCGAGGCTGAAAGAATGCGCTCCATCGCCGGAGCCATCCAAGAAGGCGCAGCCGCCTACCTCAACCGGCAGCTCGCCTCCATCAGCGTGATCGGCGCCATCATCGCCGGCGTTCTCTTCATGGCCCGCGACACCGCAACCTCCATCGGCTTTGTCCTCGGAGCCGTTTGCTCGCTCGCTGCCGGATTTATCGGAATGCGCGTCGCCGTTCTCGCAAACGTGCGCACCGCTCAAAGCGCCACCATCGGGACTCACCCCGCCCTCAAAGCCGCATTCAACGGTGGCGCCGTCACCGGACTCCTCGTCGTCGGTCTCGCCCTTCTCTCCGTCGGCGCCGTGTTCCTCGGAACCAAGAAAGTCCTCGGCGAAGCAGCCAGCATGGACAACTGCCTCATCGGCGTCGCCCTCGGGGCAAGTCTCATCAGCGTCTTCGCACGCCTCGGCGGCGGAATCTACACCAAGGCCGCCGACGTCGGAGCAGACCTCGTCGGCAAAATCGAGAGCAACCTCGATGAAGATGATCCCCGCAATCCCGCGACCATCGCAGACAACGTCGGCGACAACGTCGGCGACTGCGCAGGGATGGCGGCCGACGTGTTCGAGACCTACGCCGTTTCTCTGATCGGTGCCATTCTCATCGCCACCCTCACCGTCAAAGGCAACCACGCCGCCCTCGTCTACCCCTTCGTCCTTGGCGGAATCTCCATCCTCGGCGCCGTCCTCGGCATCCTGTACGTCAACGTCGCCGGTGGCAAACCCGCCAGCGCACTCCTCACTGCCGTAACCGTCAGCGGCCTCGTCTCCGCGGGCGTCCTTTACCCGCTCACCAACAGCCTCTTCGGAGCCGGACTCCAAATCAACGGCGTCGATCACACCGCGTCAGAAATCTACGGATGCGCCCTCATCGGTATTCTTATGACCGGTATCGTGGTCGCCATCACCAACTACTACACTTCCACCGAATACGGTCCCGTCCGCAAAATCGCGAAAGCCTCGGAAACAGGCCACGCCACCAACATCATCGCTGGACTCGCCATCGGACAACACGCCACCGCGCTCCCCGTCCTGTTCATCGGCGGAGCCATTCTCGCCTCCTACCACTTCGGCCACCTCTACGGGGTCGCCGTGGCTGTCATGGCGATGCTCTCCATGGCCGGCATCATCATCTCTCTCGACGCATTCGGCCCGATTACGGACAACGCGGGCGGAATCGCCGTCATGAGCGGATTGCCCAAGGAAGTGCGCGCCATCACCGATGAACTCGATGCCGTCGGCAACACCATGAAAGCCGTGACGAAGGGCTACGCCATCGCGTCCGCAGGCCTCGCTGCACTCGTACTCTTCGGTTCCTACGTCGAAGAACTCAAAGCGCACTTACAACACATCGGTAAGTTCTCCGAAGCGGCCATCCAGTTCTCACTCAACGATCCAAAAGTCCTCATCGGCCTTTTCATCGGAGGTCTGCTCCCCTTCCTATTCTCCGCCTTCAGCATGGACGCCGTGGGCAAAGCCGCCGGCGCCGTCGTCACCGAAGTGCGCCGCCAACTCGCTGAACGTCCCGGAATCCTCAAAGGCGAAGACACCCCAGAATACGGACGTTGCGTCGACATCGTGACCAAGGCCGCCCTTCGCGAAATGATTCTCCCTGCCCTTTTGCCTGTCGCATTTGTCGTGGCCGTCGCGGCGACGCCGGCGCTCGGACCCACCGTTCTCGGCGGCGTCCTCGTTGGTACGATTGTCACCGGTCTCTTCGTTGGGATTGCCATGACCTCCTCTGGCGGCGCGTGGGATAATGCCAAGAAGTTCATTGAAGAAGGCAACCACGGCGGAAAACACTCCCCCGCTCACGCCGCCTCCGTGACGGGCGACACGGTGGGCGACCCGTACAAGGACACCAGCGGTCCTGCCATTAACCCAATGATTAAGGTCGTGAACATCGTCGCCATCCTCGTCATCCAAATCTTCTTCAAATAACGAAATCCCGATGACCCTCCATCCCTGCATGCCGGAGGCATGCAACCCTGTAGCCGGTGGTTGAGGAGCGCAAGCGACGACACCACCGGTCCCCAACGCAACCGCACCACCGGTTCCCCACCCGACCGAACCACCGGCTCCCCACCCGGCCACACCACCGGTCCCCAACGCGACCACACCACCGCATCCCCACCCGGCCACACCACCGCATCCCCTCGCGACCACGCCACCGCCTCCCCACCCGACCACACCACCGCATCCCCTCGCGATCTCAATGCAGCCGCACAAATGACTGCCCCGGTAGCGCTCGAATGCAACGCTTCAGCTCCAACCCAATCAGCGCCGCAGAAATCGCGCGCACCGGTAAGTCCAACCGTTCCACCAAAGAATCAATCGCTGACGGCTCTTTCGAAAGCGCATCCAAAACCTGGCGCTCCGTATCCGTCAGCACCGCTGACGGCCCCGCCGCCGCTACTTGCAGCTGCGCCACATTCAGAGAACGCATGCCCCCCTCGCATTGAACCTCACTCGTTCGTCCTTCGTTAGGCAATGGAGCTAGAGGGAGTTGTTCAAGTTCCTCCAAAATATCTTCCACCGTCTGAACCAACTTCGCCCCCTGCTGAATCAACCGATTTGCGCCATGGGACGTCGGACGATCTATCGGTCCCGGCACCGCCAGCACCGATCGCCCATACTCTCCCGCTAAGTTCGCCGTAATCAACGCGCCGCTTTGCAAACCCGCCTCCACCACCAGCAACGCCTGACACCACCCAGCGACAATCCGGTTACGGTACGGAAATGTCTGTGGATTCGGTGGAAACCGCATTGGAAACTCACTCACCACCGCTCCCGCCCCGCGCACCCGATCCGCCAGCGCCTCGTTCTCCGGTGGATAAAGATCGGCTAAGCCCGATCCGATCACCGCCACCGTCCGCCCTCCCGCCGCCAGCGCCCCCTGATGCGCCGCCGTATCAATCCCGCGCGCCAACCCACTAATCACCGTCCACCCCGCACTCGCCAACTGGAAAGCCATCCGTTTCGCCGTCTCCATCCCGTAAACCGTCGTCTTCCGCGATCCCACAATCGCAACCGCGTGGCTGTCACCTTCCACCAATGATCCGCTCACAAACATTCCCAACGGTGCATTCGAAACCGTTCGCAAAAGTCGCGGATACACAACATCGCCCTCCGCCAAAAACCACGCCCCAAACTCCTCCATTCGCCCCCGCTCCTTCTCCCACTCCCCAGACTCTAACGCCGACGCAATCTCCCGCGCCAAATGCGGCCCCACCCCAACCACCTGCTCAAGATCCGCAGAATGCGCTCGAAGCACTCCTTCCGCCGAACCAAACGCCTCCAGCAAACGTCGCCCCCGAACCGGCCCCAGCGTCGGTACAAGATGAAGTGCCAATAGCGCATCGCGTGGTTCCATGGGTCATCAAGATTGATTCACTCGATACATCGCGCTTCTGAACGCGATGGTCGCCCCAATCAGGGAAAAGCTCACCACCAAACCGCACAGATTCCTCATGGCTCGCTAGCCACCCCACCCCCGCAACCCCCCGTTTTTTTTGAACAATCCGAGCCGCTCGCGGTCAAAGACAACGTGATTGCGTCCCAACCTTGCCCGATCCCCTGGTCGCCGAATGAAACGGCCCGCTTCGGCCCCGGCCGTACCTCACCCGCATCGAAAAACCCTTCGGCAGGCGAACACCTTCGCCCGACCGCACGCAACTGTGTTAGCCTGCCAGACATGACGGTCACGACCGCCCAACCCGATGCCGGCACCAGCCGAAGCGAAGACGCCCTGCTGGTCGATCGCGTCAAAACCGGTGACTCCCTCGCATTCGAACGCCTCGTCACCAAACACTCCAACTGGCTGTTCGTTTACGTCTTTAACATGACCCTCAACCCCGCCGACACCGAGGATGTCCTCCAAGACATTTGGGCACGCATCCACGTCGCGCTGGATCGGTTTAGGGGACAAAGCGAGTTCGGCACGTGGCTTCGATCCATCGCCCACAACATGACCCTCAACTTCCTCAAAAAAAGGAAGCTCCGCACGATGGTCAGTTTAGACGAACCCCATGCCGATTCCGATCAAACCATTCTCGACCGTGTAAGCGCAGGCTCCAGCCCTGACGAGGAAGCCGGCCGAACTGACCTTCGAAAGCGCCTCGACGCCGCTCTCCGAGAGCTCTCCTCCGAACACCGAGCCGTCGTCACCATGTTCGACATCCAAGGCATGGCGCACGCAGAAATCGCCAGCATCCTCGGCATTTCAGAAGGCACCGTCCGATCGCGCCTCTTCTACGCCCACCGGCAGCTCCAAGGACTGCTAGGCGACATCCATTCCTCCTACTCAGCAAAATGAAGCCGTCCGTACCTTCTCACGAACTCCTTCGCGAACTTCTCCGCGAACGAGCCCAAATCCAGCCGTCCGAGGCTGACATCCAACGCCTTTGCAAAGGCGCCCTCGAACGCGCAGAAGATTTGCGCAAGCAAAACGCGTTTCGGCGGTTTTGGGACGCCGCCCCTGAACGCACTGGCCCCATTCTTACTCCCCGCTTCGCACTCGCTCTCGCAGCCCTTTTTGTTGTCTCCATGGGCCTTGCCGTCTTCGCGCGCCTCGCAACTCGTGAAACCCGGCAACCCTCTTCATCAAATCCACCCATTCTTGCAGCGCAACCCAACGCCTCACTGCGTGCCACAACTCCTGTCGGGTTTCCCTCAACAAAACCAGCCACAGAAGAACCCGTTCAATCACTCCCAGACCGTCAGTAACCCCAACCAACACGCACCAAAAACCAAACCCTCATCGGTGTCGTCACCTCAGTTCTGATCGAGTTTAAACTCGATGCTCACTTCAAACGGGTCTTTTTTCACCCCATCCGGCAATCGGTCAATCTTCAGCACTTTATTCGCGGCAACCATCACCGACTTGTCCATCTCCTCATTGCCGGACCCGTCCACAATCTTCCTCTCCAAAATCTCGCCGTCCTTCGCAATCCGTAAACTCAACAACACGCGAAGCGCTTTACCAGTCCGAATCAAAGTCTTCGGTTGCTCCCACGGCTGATAAAATCGGTCGTGAATATGCCGGTAGTACCCCCCCAAATCTGGGGCATCCGGGCGCC
>JACCEC010655584.1_pt1 | contig 11269 bp, 8 predicted proteins | sample 7450121 | NCBI WGS metagenome assembly JACCEC01 (sample SAMN15323455, study PRJNA562643) | freshwater metagenome | isolation source: river surface water | place: USA:Blue River Watershed | collected 2017-08-18 | reverse complement strand
CTGCGACCGGCGCGCTATCTCGTGACGGACGACGACCTCGTCATCATGGCGTCCGAGACAGGGGTGCTGCCCGTGCCGGAAGAACGCATCGTCAAGAAGTGGCGTCTGCAGCCCGGCAAGATGTTCCTGATCGACTTCGAGCAGGGCCGCATCATCGACGACGAAGAGCTCAAGAGCCAGTTTGCCTCTGCCAAGCCCTATCGGCAGTGGATTGAGAACGTGCGCATCAAGCTCGAGTCCCTGCCCACCCCGCAGGCCTCAGCGCCCGCACCCACCGAATCTCTGCTCGACCGCCAGCAGGCCTTTGGCTACACGCAGGAAGACCTGAAGTTCCTGATGAGCCCCATGGCCGCCGCCGGCGAAGAGGGCACGGGCTCCATGGGCAACGACTCGCCCCTGGCGGTGCTGAGCGACCGCAACAAGCCGCTGCCCAACTACTTCAAGCAACTCTTCGCCCAGGTCACGAACCCGCCGATCGACCCGATCCGCGAGGCCATCGTGATGTCGCTGGTTTCCTTCATCGGCCCCAAGCCCAACCTGCTGGACATCAATGCGGTGAACCCGCCGATGCGGCTTGAAGTGACCCAGCCCGTGCTGGACTTTGCCGACATGGCCCGCCTGCGCCACATCGAGGGCAGCACGGGTGGCAAGTTCAAGAGCTACGAACTGCACATCACCTACCCGGTGGCCTGGGGCCACGAGGGCGTGGAAGCCAAGCTGGCCTCGCTGTGCGCCGAGGCGGTGGACGCGCTCAAGGGCGGCCACAACATCCTGATCATCACCGACCGCCGTGCCGACCGAAACGAAGTGGCCATCCCGGCACTCTTGGCCCTGTCGGCCGTGCACCAGCACCTGGTGCGCGAAGGCCTGCGCACCACGGTGGGCTTGGTGGTGGAAACGGGCAGCGCCCGTGAAGTGCACCACTTCGCCACGCTGGCCGGTTACGGCGCGGAAGCCGTGCACCCCTACCTGGCCATGGAGACCCTGGCCTCGATGCACCAGGACCTGCCGGGCGACCTGTCCGCCGAAAAGGCCATCTACAACTACGTGAAGGCCATCGGCAAGGGCCTGTCCAAGATCATGTCCAAGATGGGCGTGAGCACCTACATGTCCTACTGCGGCGCGCAACTCTTCGAGGCCATCGGTCTGGACAAGGCGGTGGTGGACAAGTACTTCCGCGGCACGGCCAGCCAGGTGGGTGGGATCGGGGTGTTCGAGATTGCTGAAGAGGCCCTGCGCATGCACAAGGCCGCGTTCGGTGACGACCCCATCTTGGCCTCCATGCTGGACGCCGGCGGTGAGTACGCCTGGCGTGTGCGCGGCGAAGAGCACATGTGGACGCCCGATGCGATCGCCAAGCTGCAGCACAGCACCCGCGCTGGCAAGTTCGAAACCTACAAGGAATACGCGCAGATCATCAACGACCAGAGCCGTCGCCACATGACCCTGCGCGGCCTGTTCGAATTCAAGGTCGACCCCACCAAGGCTATTCCCTTGGAGGAAGTGGAGCCTGCAGCTGAAATCGTCAAGCGATTCGCAACGGGCGCCATGTCACTGGGCTCGATCTCGACAGAAGCGCACTCCACGCTGGCCTTGGCCATGAACCGTATCGGTGGCAAGAGCAACACCGGCGAAGGCGGTGAAGACCCCGCCCGCTACCGCAACGAGCTCAAGGGCATCAAGATCACCGCGGGCACAAAGGTGTCGGACGTGGTGGGCAAGGGCGTGGTCGAAACCGACTACGAGATGAAGGACGGCGACAGCCTGCGCTCCAAGATCAAGCAGGTGGCCTCGGGCCGCTTTGGTGTGACCACCGAGTACCTGGCCAGCGCCGACCAGATCCAGATCAAGATGGCCCAGGGCGCCAAGCCGGGCGAGGGTGGCCAGCTGCCCGGCGGCAAGGTCAGCGAGTACATCGGCTTCCTGCGCTACTCGGTGCCGGGTGTGGGCCTGATCAGCCCACCGCCGCACCACGACATCTACTCGATTGAGGACCTGGCCCAGCTCATCCACGACCTCAAGAACGCCAACCCGCGCGCCGACATCAGCGTCAAGCTGGTCAGCGAAGTGGGCGTGGGCACGATTGCGGCGGGCGTGGCCAAGTGCAAGGCCGACCACGTGGTGATCGCAGGTCACGACGGTGGCACGGGCGCTTCGCCCTGGAGCTCCATCAAGCACGCCGGCACGCCCTGGGAACTGGGTTTGGCCGAGACGCAGCAGACGCTGGTGCTCAACCGCCTGCGTGGCCGCATCCGCGTGCAGGCCGACGGCCAGATGAAGACCGGCCGTGATGTGGTGATCGGCGCCCTCCTGGGCGCCGATGAGTTCGGCTTTGCCACCGCGCCGCTGGTGGTGGAAGGCTGCATCATGATGCGCAAGTGCCACCTCAACACCTGCCCGGTGGGGGTGGCCACGCAAGACCCGGTGCTGCGCCAGAAGTTCACCGGCAAGCCCGAGCACGTGGTCAACTATTTCTTCTTCGTGGCCGAAGAAGCGCGGGCCATCATGGCGCAGTTGGGCATCCGAACCTTTGACGAGCTGATCGGCCGCAGCGACCTGCTGGACATGAAGAAGGGCATCGCCCACTGGAAGGCCAAGGGCTTGGATTTCAGCCGCCTGCTGGCCCAGCCGGCAGCCCCGGCCGAGGTTCCCCGCCTGCACGTGGATGTGCAGGACCACGGCCTGGGCAAGGCCCTGGACGTGAGCCTCATCGAGAAGTGCCAGCCCGCCTTTGCCAAGGGTCAAACCGTCAAGCTGCTGGAAACGGCGCGCAACGTCAACCGCAGCGTGGGCGCCATGCTCTCCGGTGAGCTGGTGCGTCACCATCCCGAGGGCTTACCCGACGACACCATCTGGATCCAGATGGAGGGCACGGGCGGCCAAAGCTTCGGCGCCTTCCTGGCCAAGGGCATCTGCCTGTACCTGATTGGTGAGGCCAACGACTACACCGGCAAGGGTTTGTCGGGTGGCCGCGTGGTGGTACGCCCCAGCATCGACTTCCGGGGGGACGCCACCCAGAACATCATCGTGGGCAACACGGTGCTGTACGGTGCCACCAGTGGCGAGGCCTTCTTCCGCGGCGTGGCCGGCGAACGCTTTGCGGTGCGCCTGTCAGGTGCCACGGCGGTCGTGGAAGGCACGGGCGACCATGGCTGCGAGTACATGACCGGTGGCACCGTGGTGGTGCTGGGCAAGACGGGCCGCAACTTCGCCGCCGGTATGAGCGGTGGCGTGGCCTATGTGTACGACGAGGACGGCACGTTTGCCTCGCGCTGCAACACCTCGATGGTGACGCTGGAAAAGGTGCTCACCACAGCCGAGCAGCAGGCCGCGGGCATCCCCCTGCACAAGGGCCAGACCGACGAAGCCTTGCTCAAGGCGCTGGTGGAGCAACAGCACCGCTGGACGGGTTCGCTGCGTGCACGCGAGATCCTGGACCAATGGGCCAGCGCCCGCGCCCGCTTCGTCAAGGTGTTCCCCACCGAGTACAAGCGCGCGCTGACGGAGTTGGCGGCCAAGCCCGCGGCATCGGCCGATGCGGCCAAGGCCGCTGCGCCCAAGAAGGCGGCTTCGGTGGGCAAGAAGACCCCGGCCAAGTGAACATCGAACTCAAGGATTGATCATGGGAAAAGTCACCGGCTTCCTGGAATTTGAGCGGCTTGAAGAGGGGTACGAGCCCGTTGAGCAGCGCGTGAAGAACTACAAGGAGTTCGTCATCGGCCTGAACAAGGAGCAGGCCAAGGTGCAGGCGGCGCGTTGCATGGACTGCGGCACGCCGTTTTGCAACAGCGGCTGCCCGGTCAACAACATCATTCCGGATTTCAACGACCTGGTTTACCAAGGCGATTGGAAGAACGCGATCACGGTGCTGCACAGCACCAACAACTTCCCCGAGTTCACCGGCCGCATCTGCCCCGCGCCCTGCGAGGCGGCCTGCACGCTCAACGTGAACGACGACGCCGTGGGCATCAAGTCCATTGAGCACGCCATCATCGACCGCGCCTGGCAGGAGGGTTGGGTGCTGCCCCAGCCGCCCAAGCACAAGACGGGCAAGAAGGTGGCGGTGATCGGCTCGGGCCCGGCCGGCTTGGCCGCCGCGCAGCAGTTGGCGCGTGTGGGGCACGATGTCACCGTCTTCGAAAAGAACGGCCGCATCGGCGGCCTGCTGCGCTACGGCATCCCCGACTTCAAGATGGAGAAGTCCCACATCGACCGGCGCGTGGAGCAGATGAAGGCCGAAGGCGTGACCTTCCGCACGCACGTGCTGGTGGGCCAGATGCCCAAGGACAGCAAGGTCACCAACGATGCCCAAACCATCGTCACGCCTGAGCAGCTGCGCCAGGACTTCGACGCCGTGATCCTGTGCGGGGGTGCCGAGCAAAGCCGTGACCTGCCCGTGCCGGGCCGTGAGTTGCAGGGCGTGCACTTCGCCATGGAGTTCCTGCCGCAGCAAAACAAGGTGGTGGCTGGCGACAAGGTGGCCGGGCAGCTGCGCGCCGACGGCAAGCACGTGATCGTGATTGGCGGTGGCGACACGGGCAGCGACTGCGTGGGCACGAGCAACCGCCACGGTGCGGCCAGCGTCACCCAGTTTGAACTGATGCCCCAACCTCCGGAGGTGGAAGACCGCCCCCTGACCTGGCCCTACTGGCCCACCAAGCTGCGCACCTCCTCCAGCCACGAGGAGGGTTGCCAGCGCGAGTTCGCCATTGCCACCAAGGCCTTTGTGGGCGGCACCGGTGCGGAGAAGGGCCAGGTCAAGGCCCTCAAGACCGTGGAATTGGAGTGGAAGAACGGCAAGATGAGCGAAGTGCCGGGCTCCGAAAAAGAGTGGAAGGCCGACCTCGTTCTGCTGGCCATGGGCTTTGTCTCGCCCGTGGCTTCGATTCTGGACACCTTTGGCGTGGACAAGGACAGCCGCGGCAACGCCCGCGCCAGCACCGATTTCATCGGGGGCTATGCCACCAATGTCGACAAGGTGTTTGTGGCCGGGGACATGCGCCGGGGCCAGAGCCTGGTCGTGTGGGCCATCCGGGAAGGTCGCCAGGCGGCACGGGCGGTCGACGAGTTCCTGATGGGGACGTCTGACCTGCCGCGCTGAGGCCTGCCGTATCCCGATCCCGGGCAGGCCCATCCGGGGAAACCCGGAATGGTTTTGGGCCTCGTGACACAATGACGTGTTTGCCTTTTCAGACGAATACGCCTTGGTGACCGATGCCCTGATCGAGATCGACCATGTCCGTTTCGGATACGACGCCAGCCGTCTGATCCTGAACGACATTTCGCTGCGCTTTCCGCGCGGCAAGGTCACGTCCATCTTGGGGGGGTCGGGCTGCGGCAAAACCACCTTGTTGCGCTTGATTGGGGGCATCCACGGGGCCAACGGCGGCCGCGTGGTGTTCGACGGCGAAACGGTGAATGCGCGTGACCGTGCCCAGTTGCTGCGGCTGCGCCGGCGCATGGGCATGCTTTTTCAGTTTGGCGCCCTGTTCACCGACCTGACCGTGTTCGACAACGTGGCCTTTCCGCTGCGCGAGCACACCGACCTGTCCGAGGCCATGATCCGCGACATCGTGCTCTTGAAGTTGCACGCGGTGGGTCTGCGCGGTGCGGCTGGGCTGAAGATTTCCGAGGTGTCGGGCGGCATGGCGCGTCGAATTGCCCTGGCGCGGGCCATCGCCTTGGACCCCGAGCTCATCATGTACGACGAGCCCTTCGCGGGTTTGGATCTCATTTCCATGGGCGTGGCCGCCAACCTGATCCGCAAGCTCAACGACATCACGGGCAGCACCTCCCTGGTCGTGTCCCATGATGTGCCCGAATGCATGGCCATCAGCGACCATGTGGTGCTGCTGGCCAATGGCGGGCGCGTGGTGGCGCAGGGCACGCCGGCCGAACTGATGGGCTCCAGCGACCCCGAGGTGCGGCAGTTCGTGCGTGGGGAGCCCGATGGACCGGTGAAGTTTCACTACCCATCGCGCAGCTTGGAAGCCGACTTTGGGGTGGAGGCATGAGCACCGCACCGGTGGTGATGCTGCAAAAGCTGGGTGGCGCGGCGCTGCGGGTGCTGCAGGGCCTTGGCCATGCGGCTTTCTTCTTTTGGGACCTGCTGCGGCACAGCCCGGCTGCGCTCAAGCGCCCGGGCCTGGTGGTTCAGCAGGTGCACGCCATCGGCAACCTGTCGCTGCTGATCATCCTGGCTTCGGGCCTGTCCGTGGGGTTCGTTTTGGCCCTGCAGATGTACTACGCCTTGGTGACCTATGGGGCCACCGAGTCGCTGGGCCTCATCGTCAACTTGGCGCTGGTGCGTGAACTCGGACCGGTGGTGGCGGCCCTGCTGTTTGCCGGGCGTGCCGGCACCTCCTTGACCGCTGAAATCGGGCTGATGAAGGCCGGTGAGCAGCTCTCAGCCATGGAGATGATGGCCGTGGACCCGCGCAGCCGCGTGTTGGCGCCGCGCTTCATTGCCGGGGTGGTCTCCATGCCCCTGCTGGCGGGCCTGTTCTCGGCCATCGGCATCCTGGGCGCGTGGGCCGTGGCCGTGGGCTTGATTGGTTTGGATGCCGGCAATTTCTGGTCGCTCATGCAGTCACGCGTGGACGTGTGGCGTGATGTGGGCAACGGGATCGTCAAGAGTTTTGTGTTTGGCGTGATCTGCACGGCCGTGGCGCTGTACCAAGGGCATGAGACCCAAGCCACGCCGGAAGGGGTGGCCTACGCCACCACCCGCACGGTGGTGATCTCGTCGCTGTCGGTGTTGGGCATGGACTTCGTGCTCACCGCCTTGATGTTTTCAACGCCCTGAGGCCACGGGCCCGGGTGTGATGGGGAAGAAGGTATGAACAAGAAGGGCATCGAAGTCTTGGTCGGCTGCTTCGTGCTGCTGGGCCTGCTGGGTCTGCTGTTTCTCTCACTCAAGGCCGCCAACCTGGCCAGCTTCGGGCAGAGCCAGGGCTATGTGGTCACGGCGCGTTTCGACAACATCGGGGGTCTCAAGCCACGCGCGCCGGTGCGCAGCGCTGGGGTGACGGTGGGGCGTGTGAAGTCCATCGGCCTGGACCCCACCACCTTTCAAGGCGTGGTGACGATGGAGCTCAACCCCGATGTGCAGTTCCCGCGCGACTCTTCAGCCAAGATCCTGACCTCCGGCCTGCTCGGAGACCAGTTCATCGGCATCGAGCCCGGGGGTGATGAGAAGAACCTGGCCGCAGGTGATGTCATCACCTCGACCCAGTCGGCGGTCATCCTGGAAAACCTGATCGGCCAGTTCCTGTTTAACAAGGCGGCCGATGGCGCGGGGGCCAGCAAATGAAGCGCGAATCGTTGGGCATGCGGGGCCGGCAGTGGGCGTTGGGGACAACCTCGGCGCTGTTGATCGTGGCCAGCCTGGGCCTGGGCCCGGTGGGCTTGGCGATGGCACAAACCGCCCCGGCCGTGGAAGCCACCAAGTCACCCTCCGGTGCCGCTGAAGCGACCGTCGGGGCGACTCCTCAAGCCGTCGCCATGGCAGCGGCCATGCGCTTTTGGGGCAAGGTGCGCCCTGCCTTGCCGGGCCAAGACCCCTTCGAGCGGGTCAACCGTGCGGTCTTCCTGTTCAACGGCGTGGTCGACCATTTCCTGGTCAAGCCCGTGGCCGAGGCTTATGAAGCGGCGGTGCCCAAACCCGTTCGAACCGGGGTGGGCAATGTGTTGGGCAACGTGTCGGACGCCTGGTCGGCGGTGAACCTGGTGCTGCAAGGCAAGGGTGCGCGCGCGGCCGAGATGACCCTGCGCGTGGGCGTGAACACCGTGTTTGGCCTAGGGGGCTTGTTGGACGTGGCCAGCGAGGCGGGCTTGGAGCGGCAAAGCGAAGACTTCGGCCAGACGCTGGGCCATTGGGGTGTGCCTGCGGGGCCCTATGTGGTGCTGCCCCTCTTTGGGCCCTCCTCGGTGCGCGACGCGGTGGGCTTTGGCCTGGACACGGCGTACAACTCCAGCGTCTACCCCAGTGACGCTCCCCAGAAGTGGCGTTGGACGGGTCTGAGGCTGACCGATGCCCGCACCGACGCGCTGCCTTTCACCCGCATGCTCGATACGGTGGCCCTTGATAAATACACCTTCGTGCGTGACGCTTATCTCTCGCGCCGGCGCAGTCTTGTCTACGATGGCAACCCGCCAGAAGAAAACAACGAACAGCCGTTGCTGGAAACACCGGCCACTGAAGAGCCATGAACCGCTTGATTCCGACCCCTACGTTCCCTGGTGCTGAGCGCCGCCGTGCTCCCGTGGCCCGGCGCTTGGCCGGTGGCTGGGCCCTGGGCATGGCCCTGGCCCTGATGGGCGCTACCGCGCTGCACAGCCCTCAAGCCTGGGCGCAGGCTGCACCCAGCCCGGCCGCCGCCCCCGCACCGGATGCCTTCATCCTGGAGCTCTCGACCGAGGTGCTCAACACCGTGAAGTCCGACCGGGCCATCCAGGCCGGTGACACCGCGCGCGTCATGGCCCTGGTCGACAGCAAGGTGATGCCCCATGTGAACTTCCAGCGCATGACGGCATCGGCCGTGGGCCGGCATTGGCGAAGCGCCACGCCCGAGCAACAGCGGCGCCTGCAAGAGGAGTTCAAGCTCCTGCTGGTGCGCACCTACTCGGGGGCCCTGGCACAGGTCAAAGACCAGTCGATCGCCCTCAAACCCCTGCGTGCCAACCCCGGCGACAACGAAGTGGTGGTGCGCACCGAAATCAAGGGGCGCGGCGAGCCCATCCAGCTGGAGTACCGCTTGGAGCGTTCGGGCAATGGCTGGAAGGTCTACGACTTCAACGTCTTGGGCATTTGGTTGGTGGAGCAGTACCGTGCCAGCTTTGCACAGGAAATCAGCGCTTCGGGCATTGACGGGCTGATCAGCAAGCTGGCCGAACGCAACAAGGGCGCGTCCAAAGCGTGAAGCTCGAACTGCCCACCCGGCTGACGATGCAAGAAGCCACCGCGGTGCTCGGTGGTTTGCAAAGTGCCATCGGCCGCGCCGGCAACGAACCGGTGGAGCTCAGCGCTGAAGCCCTGCGTGAGTTGGACACGGCCGCCATTTCGGTGCTGTTGCAGTGCCGGCGGCTGGCGCGAGCGCGTGGCCTGGCCCTGGTGCTGCAGTCGGTGCCGCCCAAGCTTGCGGCCCTCATGGCCTTGTACGGCGTGGCTGAGCTGTTTGGCCTGAACGCCTAGCGCGCGCTGGGCAGGTAGCGCCGTGAGCGCAGGTTGCGCTTGATTTCCTGCAAGGGGCCGCGCATGTCGGGCCCCAGGCGCAGCGCCACACCGGTGGTCAGGATGTCCACAATCGTCAGGTGCAGCAGCCGCGAAACCATGGGGCTGTAGCGGTCGTGGTCCTCGGGGTGGTCGGCGGCCAGCAGCAGCCGGTTGTGCCCGTTGGCCATGTGGGCCAGGGGCGAAGCGCTGGCGGTGATGAGGATGGTGGTGGCGCCTTTGCGGTGGGCGATGTCTTCGGCGTCCAGGAGGTCGCGGCTGCGGCCGGAGTTGGAGATGATCACCGCGCAATCGCCGGGGCTCAGCATGGTGGCGCTCATCACTTGAACATGGCCGTCGCTGATGGCCGTGGCGGTGACGCCCAAGCGGAAGAACTTGTGCTGCGCATCCTGCGCCACGATGCCGGAATTGCCCACGCCGTAGAACTCGATACGGCCCTTGTGGCGACAGGCCTGTGCCAAAGCCTCGATGGCCAGGTCGAAGGCGTGGTCGGCAGCCTCGTTGCGGTAGCGCAGCAGCGCACTGACCGCGTTGTCGATGACCTTGACCACGATGTCGTGGGGTTTGTCGTCTTCATCAACCGCACGGTGCACGAAGGGCACGCCTTCGTTGACCGTACCGGCCAGCTTGAGCTTGAAATCGGCCAAGCCGTCATAGCCCACGCTTCGGCAAAAGCGCACCACGGTGGGCTTGCTGACATGGGAGCGCTCGGCCAGCTCCACCACGGGCAGGCTGGCGAAGGCGCGCGGGTCGGCCAGCACCAGCTTGGCCACGCGTTGCTCGGCCGGGGGCAAGGCGGGCAGGGAGGCTCGAATGCGGTCGATCAGGCTCATGGGGTGTGGCCTCCGGTGGCTTACTGCTCTTCGGCCCAGGCGTGGCCGTCGCGCGCCACCAAGGCGCTGGCCGCCGGGGGGCCCCAGCTGCCGGCCACATAGGGCCGAGGGCCTTCGCTGTCATGGGCCCAGTGGTGCAGGATGGGCTCCACCCATTGCCAGGCCTGCTCTTGTTCGTCGCTGCGCACGAACAGGTTCAAGCGACCGGCCAGGGCGTCCAGGAGCAGCCGTTCGTAGGCGCCAATGCGTTCGGTGGGAAAGGCCTTGTCGAAGTCCAGGTCCAGCGACACCGGCGAGAGCTGTTCGTTGCCGCTGCCCACGGGGCCCAGCCCGCCTTTGGCCGCCATCAGGTGCAGCTCCAGCCCATCCTCGGGCTGCAGCTTGATCACAAGCTTGTTGGCGCGTGCAGCACCCGGGAAGATGGGGTGGGGCACGGGCCGGAAGTTCACCACGATCTGCGCTTCGCGTTCGGCCAGGCGCTTGCCGGTGCGCAGGTAAAAGGGCACGCCCGCCCAGCGCCAGTTCTGCACCTCGGTGCGCAGCGCGACGAAGGTCTCGCAGGCGCTGTCGGGTGGAACCTTGGCTTCGTCGAGGTAGCCGGGCACCTTCTGGCCCTCAATGGTGCCGGCGCGGTACTGGCCGCGAACCACATCGCGCATCACCGTCTCGGGGGTGAAGGGCTTGAGCGACTTCAGGACCTTGAGCTTTTCATCTCGGATCGCGTCGGCGTCGTTGGAGGGCGGTGGCTCCATCGCGATCATGGTCAACAGCTGCAGCGCATGGTTTTGAACCATGTCACGCAGAGCGCCGGTGCGGTCGTAGAAGTCGCCGCGGGTGCCCACACCAATGCGCTCGGCCAAGGTGATCTGGATGTTGGAGATCGATTCGCGACGCCACAGTGGCTCGAACAGGGCATTCCCAAAGCGCAGGGCCGACAGGTTCTGCACCGCCGGCTTGCCCAGGTAGTGGTCGATGCGCAGCGCCTGTCGTTCGGTGAAGGCGCTGGCCACGGCCCGGTTGATTTCGCGGGCGCTTTGCAGGTCATGGCCCAAGGGTTTTTCCAGGACCACCCGCACATGCGGCCCATTCAGGCCGACCGCGCCCAACTGCTGGCAAATCTGCGGAAACAGGTGGGGGCTGCTGGCCAAGAACAGCCCCACGGTTTGGGCCGCGCGCGCATCGACCCAGCCCTTGAGGCCTTCAT
>JACCEC012875268.1_pt1 | contig 11272 bp, 7 predicted proteins | sample 7450121 | NCBI WGS metagenome assembly JACCEC01 (sample SAMN15323455, study PRJNA562643) | freshwater metagenome | isolation source: river surface water | place: USA:Blue River Watershed | collected 2017-08-18 | reverse complement strand
TACCAGTACGTGCGCGAGCTGGTCCGGGTCAACGGTGACCTCGGGCGCCTGGGTGGCCTGCTCAAGCTCTGGCTCAGCGACGACGTGCGAACGGCCAGGTTCGGCGAGCCGACCATCATGGCCTTGCTGGGGCGGATCGAGGCCACGCAGCTCGAGATGAGCCGGCTGATGAAATCCGTCGTGCAGCCCAGGGCCCGGCCCTGAAGGTTTTAGCCGCTAAAACCGCAAGGCCGCGAACATGATCGCCAAGCATGTTGCCATGCGCTCTCTGGGCAAGAGCGACTTCGCCAGCCTGGTCAACTACATCACGGATGCACAGAGCAAGGACCACCGGCTGGGGGCCGTCACGGTCACGAACTGCGAGGCGACCTCCGTTCCCGATGCGATCAGCGAAGTGCTGGCGACGCAGTTCATGAACCGGCGGGCCAGGGGCGACAAGACTTTTCACCTGATCGTCAGCTTTCGTGTCGGTGAACAACCTGACGACAGCGCACTGCAGGCCATCGAAGCACGGATATGTGCGGGGCTGGGCTACGGAGAGCATCAGCGCGTCAGTGCGGTCCACAACGACACCGACAACCTGCATCTCCATATCGCGATCAACAAGATCCACCCGGTGCGCCACACGATGCACGAGCCGTATTACTCGCATCAGACGCTGGCGGGGCTCTGCTCGGTCCTGGAGCAGGACTACGGCTTGGAGCGCGACAACCACGCACCACACCGCAGCCGCGCGGAGAGCCGTGCCTGCGACATGGAACGGCACGCCGGGGTGGATAGCCTGCTGGGCTGGATCCGGCGCGAGTGCCTGCAGGCAATCAAGCAAGCACCATCCTGGCCGGAGCTGCATCGCGTGCTGCTGGACAACGGGCTGGAGTTGAGCGAGCGTGCCAACGGACTCGTGTTCAAGGCGGCCGACGGAACGACAGTCAAGGCGAGCGCGGTTGACCGGGAGCTTTCCAAGCCCAGTCTCGTGGCGCGACTCGGGCCGTTCGAAGCCCCGCAGCCGGTCGAGGCGGTACCCACGCGGCAGTACCGCAAAGACCCGATCCGGCTTCGCGTCAACACCGTGGAGCTCTACGCCAGATACCAGGCTGAGCAGCAGAGCCTGAGTGCCGCACGGCGCGATGCGCTCCAACTTGCCAGGGAACGACGCGACCGGCTGCTTGATGCGGCTAAGCGTTCAGGCCGCTTGCGCCGGGCGACGATCAAGGTGGTCGGAGAGAGTCGTGCGAACAAGAAGCTGCTCCATGCGCTGGCCAGCAAGGCCTTGCGCGACGAGATCGGCGCCATCCACCGGCAGTATCAGCAGGAGAGAAGCGCGCTCATGGCCGAGCATGCACGGCGCAGCTGGGCTGACTGGCTCAGGCAGCAGGCACAACGCGGCAATGGCGAGGCCCTGATGGCGCTGCGTGCCCGAGGCAACACGGCCGCCAAGGGCAACACGCTCCAGGGAGAGGGGCAGGCCGGTGCCGGACCCGCACCGGTGGTGGATGGCATCACCAAGAAGGGCACCATCATCTTTCGCGCCGGACTTTCGGCCATACGGGATGACGGCGACCGGCTGCAAGTCTCCCGAGAGGCCACGAGCGAGGGATTGAAAGAGGCGCTGCGGCTGGCATTGCAGCGCTATGGCAGCCGCATCACCGTCACGGGCTCGGTGGAGTTCAAGGCCCGGATCGTTCTCGCCGCCGTCGAATCCCGTTTTCCCATCACCTTTGCCGACCCGCTTCTGGAGAGACGGCGGCATGCACTGTCAAACCTGGAGAGCCGTCATGAACCAGCCGAAAATGAGCATCGAGGACGAACTGGACGCCGCCCTGGCAGCACTGGACGGCGGTCCGCTGCCCACCACGCCAGCCACGAGCGGACCGGGCACGGCCGCTCCGGCAACGCCCGAACAGACGATGTCTCCGCAAGAACCGCACAGCGCAAGCCCGACCTTGGACGCGTTGGACGAGTCCCGCCGCCCGAGGGCCGGCACCGTTTGCGAACACTGTCCGAACTCGGTGTGGTTCGCTTCGCCGAGGGAGCTGAAGTGCTACTGCCGCGTGATGTTCCTCGTCACCTGGAGCAGCCGGGAGCCCAGCCAGATCACGCATTGCGACGGGGAGTTTCTTGGCCAGGAACGGGGCTAAGACGGAATGCGGCAGCGCAGGCGGCAGACCGATACATCGCGGAACGGGAAGCGAAACGCCAAAAAGGATTCGATATACCGAAGCACTGTCGATATACTGGTTGCGAAGGTGTGCTCACTTTCCAGGGGTTGAGGAACATCGATGGTCAGGTGCTGGCTCTCTTGCGGCGCGGTGACGAGGTCATGGTGATGCCCGTTGACACGGTCACTGCCCGGTACGTGAGACGCATCGCTGTGGGCGATGCCGTCTCGATCACCTCGCAAGGCCTCATCAAGACAGCGAAGGGGAGGGGTCGGTGAAGAGTATCAAGATGAACAATGCCGTCGGGCCGCAGGTTCGACAGGCGGGGTCCAAGCCGGGCAAGTTGCTGCCGATGCTCGGTGCGGCTTCGCTGGCCGGCGGACTTCAGGCTGCGACGCAGTTCTTTGCCTATTCATTTGCCTATCACGCGACGCTTGGTCCGCATTTCGGTCATGTGTATGCACCCTGGTCGATCCTGCATTGGAGCTACCGGTGGCATGACCAGTATCCGGAGCAGTTCATGAAGTCCGCCAGCATGGGCATGCTGGTCTCGGCTGCAGGCCTGCTGGGGGTGGCGGTGGCGAAAGTGGTTGCTGCCAACAGTTCGAAGGCGAACGAATATCTGCACGGTTCGGCTCGCTGGGCTGACAGGAAGGACATTCAGGCCGCAGGCCTGCTGCCACGTCAACGCAGCGCACTGGAGCTCGTCACCGGCAAGCCGGCACCGCGCGCCACCGGCGTGTATGTCGGGGGCTGGCAGGACAAGGACGGCAAGTTCTTCTACCTGCGTCACAGCGGACCCGAGCATGTGCTGACCTATGCACCGACCCGTTCCGGCAAGGGGGTGGGCCTGGTGGTGCCCACGCTGCTGTCGTGGGCCGAGAGCTGCGTGATCACCGACCTGAAGGGCGAGTTGTGGGCGCTCACCTCCGGCTGGCGACAGCAGCACGCCGGCAACAAGGTGCTTCGATTCGAGCCGGCCAGCTTGTCGGGCAGCGTGTGCTGGAACCCGCTCGACGAGATCCGCCTGGGCAGCGAGCACGAAGTGGGCGACGTGCAGAACCTGACCACGCTGATCGTGGATCCGGACGGCAAGGGCCTGGACTCGCACTGGCAGCGCACCGCCTTCGCACTGCTGGTGGGCGTGATCCTGCATGCCTTGTACAAGTCCAGGGCCGAGGGCGGCCACGCTACCTTGCAGTCGGTCGATGCCATGCTGGCCGACCCGAACCGCGATGTCCGCGAGCTCTGGATGGAGATGGCGACCTCCGTGCACCGGGACGGCCAGAATCACCAGGCCATCGGGTCGGCTGCGCGCGACATGATGGACCGGCCCGAGGAGGAGGCCGGATCGGTTCTCTCCACGGCCAAGTCCTATCTGGCCCTCTACCGTGACCCGGTGGTGGCCCGCAACGTCAGCCGGTCGGACTTCCGCATCCGGCAGCTGATGCACGAGGACGATCCGGTGAGCCTCTACATCGTCACCCAGCCCAACGACAAGGCTCGCCTGCGCCCGCTGGTGCGCATACTGGTCAACATGGTCGTGCGCCTGCTCGCCGACAAGATGAGCTTCGACCAGGGGCGGCCGGTGGCGCATTACAAGCACCCGCTGCTGCTCATGCTCGATGAGTTTGCCAGTCTCGGACGACTCGAAATCATGCAGGAGTCGCTGGCTTACGTCGCCGGCTATGGCATCAAGTGCTACCTGATCTGCCAGGACATCAACCAGCTCAAGAGCCGCGAGACGGGATACGGCCACGATGAGACCATCACGTCGAACTGCCACGTGCAGAACGCCTTTCCGCCCAACCGGATAGAGACGGCCGAGCACCTGTCGCGTCTGACGGGTCAGACCACCGTTGTCAAGGAGCAGATCACCACCAGCGGCCGGCGCACGGCGGCGATGCTGGGCCAGGTCTCGCGCACCTTCCAGGAGGTGCAGCGCCCCTTGCTTACGCCCGACGAGTGTCTGCGCATGCCGGGGCCGAAGAAGAATGGCAAGGGTGAAATCGAGGAAGCCGGTGACATGGTGATCTATGTCGCCGGCCATCCGGCTATCTATGGCAAGCAGGCGCTCTACTTCAAGGATCCCGTGTTCCTGGCGCGCGCCTCGGTTCCCGCGCCCGAGATCAGCGACCGCCTGCGGGCGGCGACCGGGTTCGATCCCGCAGCTGAAGGCATCCGGCCATGGCCCGCATCCTGAGACGCATCGAAGCGGGCGGTGTCATCGGTGGCGCCACGCTGCTGCTCTCAGCTGCGGCCCATGTTGCGGGCGCCCGCATCAACACGACCCGCAGCATTCCCCTTGGTCTGTACTGGACGAACAGCGCGCTGCCGGAGGTGGGGGCCTATGTCTTGTTCTGCCCGCCACCCCTGGAGCTGTTCGATGAGGCGCGAAGGCGTGACTACATCGGCGCCGGTTTCTGCCCTGGGGGCCACGGCTACATGATGAAGCGTGTTTTAGCCGCTAAAGGCGACATCGTCTCGGTTGCCGATGAGGGCGTCCGGGTCAACGGCCGGTTGTTGCCCGATAGCACACCGGTCAAGGCCGACAAGGCCGGGAGGCCCCTGCCACGCTACCGGGCCAGTCGCCATGTCCTCGGCAACTCCGAGCTGCTGCTGATGTCGGATGCGAGCGCCAATTCCTTTGACGGTCGTTATTTCGGCCCGATCAACCGCTCGCAAATCCGGGCCGTGATCCGTCCGCTCATCACCTGGTAGGACACGATCATGCGCCTGTTCATCGCAGAAAAGCCATCCGGTGCCAGGGCGATCGCTGCCGAGCTGGGGGTGAGCGGCAGGAAGGACGGTTACATCGAGTGCGGCTGCGACAAGGTGACCTGGTGTTTCGGTCACATGCTTGAGCAGGCCGGGCCGGACGAGTACACGCCCGATGATGTCCCGCGTGTGCAATCGGGTCGCAAGGTCTGGCGTGTCGAGGAGCTGCCCATCTTGCCGCCAGTCTGGATCCTCAAGCCCAAGGAGGAGGCGAGGAAGCAGCTTGGCGTGATCGGCCGGCTGATCAGTCAGGCGCGGGAGATCGTCAACGCCGGCGACCCCGACCGGGAGGGTCAGCTGCTGGTGGACGAAGTGCTGGAGCATTTTTGCAGCCGCCTGCCGGTACGGCGTTTCTGGGTGTCAGCGCAGGACTCGGTGTCCGTCCGGCGTGGACTGGCGGCACTGAAAGACAACCAGGCCTATGCCGGCTGGGCGGACGCCGCCCGCGGCCGTCAGCGCGCCGACTGGCTGATCGGCATGAACCTCAGTCGCGCCTATACGCTGCGTGCACAACGTGGGGGTTCGCGTGTCCTGCTGACCGTGGGTCGGGTACAGACCCCGACGCTGGCCCTGGTGGTCAACCGGGACCGCGAGATCGAGGCGTTCCAGTCCGTTCTTCATCACACCCTCGTCGCGACGCTGCAGCATGCCGGCGGGAGCTTTCGTGCCGTCTGGAAGCCCGGGGAGAATCAACCAGGACTCGACAGCGAAGGCCGGCTGGTCGATGCCATCGTGGCAGACAGTCTGGTCGCGGCCGTGCGAGGGCAGCATGGGCGCATCGCCGAGTATCGGCAGGAAGCCAGGCGGCAGCACCAGCCGCTGGCTTTTTCGCTGTCCGACATCACGGCCCTGGCATCGGCCCGGTTCGGCTACAGCGCCCAGGAGGTGCTCGATGCCTGCCAGGCACTCTACGAGACACACAAGCTGACCTCGTACCCGCGCACCGACTGTGGCTATCTGCCCGAGTCGCAGCATGCCGATGCGATCCAGGTCCTGCAGGCCATCCGGCATGTCAACCCGGAATTGTCGGACTGGGTCGATCGTGCCGATCCGCGCATCAAGTCCAGGACCTGGGATGACTCCAGGGTCACCGCGCACCACGGCATCGTGCCCACGATGCACCCGGGCAGCAAGGCGGCACTGAACCCGTGCGAACGCCATGTCTACGAACTGATCGTGCGTGCCTACCTGGCGCAGTTCTACCCCCCGCACGAGTATCGCCAGACCACGGTGGACCTGGAGATCGGCGGCCAGAGATTCGCTGCCAGTGGCAAGGTGGTCACGCACAGCGGCTGGCGTGAGGTATGCAGCCAGCCCGACGAGGATGCCGGGCAAGTCGATGACGAAAGCGACAGGCAGGCCTTGCCAGCGATGATCCAGGGGGATACCGTGGTCTGCGAGGACACCTGGCGCAAGGATGCCAAGACCCGGCCACCGCCTCACCTGACCGAGGGAACGCTGATCCGTGCGATGGAGAACATCCACCAGCATGTCAGCCACCCCGAGCACAAGAAGATGCTGCGCGAGGGTGATGGGATCGGCACTTCCGCGACCCGGGCGTCGATCCTCTCCGAGCTGAAACGGCGTGGCTTTCTCGCGCTCAAGGGCAGGCAGATCGTCAGCACGACGCTCGGCCGCAGCCTGATCGACGCGCTGCCCGAAGTCGTGAAGAGTCCGGTGCTGACGGCGCTCCATGAGCGCATGCTGAAGGGGGTCGAGCAGGGGACGGCCGGGCTGTCCGCCTTCACGGCCAAGCAAGAGGCTTTCATCCGCGACCAGGTCGCCAAGGCCAACGATGGCGCCGTGAACATCGCCGGTGGCAAGGAGGCCGCGCCTGTTTCCGCCCTTCACAAGTGCATGGCTTGCGGACACGGTCTCGTGCGCCGGCCCGGCAAGCTCAAGGGCCACTGCTGGTGGGGCTGCAGCCACTACCCCGAGTGCCAGCAAACCTATCCCGACCTCAAAGGCCGGCCCGACTATGGCAAGGGCCGCAGCGGCCCCCCTTCCCGCTGACTCAGCGCCATGAAAGGAGCAAGCGACATGTCCACCGACCACAACGGGCACGAGCCCGACATGCAGCCCGATCCGGCGAGCAGCGCCGATCCGATCCGCGACAAGCTGCTCGATGCCTGGACACCCGGCTTCCAGGCCGAGTTCGATCCGGACGAGGCCGAGCGCGCCGGAGCATTCGTCGAGGATGCGCTGTCCGAAGCCGACGCGGCCGCGAGTGTCGATGACCTGATGGAGATCGACGGCACGCAGGAGCCGCCCGCCAGCTGAAGACAGCGAGACGGGCTGCCGCCCGGCAGTTGGTCGCAGCCAGGGCCTGAATGTCTGGCAACGGCATCACAGATCGACGAGTCATAGCGGAGGGATGAGACCATGGAAGCGAAGAAGCCGTTTCACGAGGTCGTGGCCGAAAAGCTGATCGAGCAGCTCAAGGCCGGCACAGCACCGTGGCAAAAGCCATGGGAGCCGGGCGGGACGAACGCCTATCTGCCGATGAACCCTACCACCGGCAAGCGCTACAAGGGCATCAACGCGATCCATCTGATGGCCCAGGGGCGCAGCGATGCGCGCTGGATGACCTACAGGCAGGCCGCTGCCGTCGGCGCGCAGGTACGCAAGGGGGAGAAAGGTACGCCGGTGCAGTACTGGAAGTTCAGCGAAGAGCAGGACAAGCTCGACGACGGCGGTCGCCCCGTGCTGGATGACCAGGGGCAGCCTGTCAAGGAAACCGTGCTGCTGGAGCGTCCGCGCGTGTTCTTCGCGACGGTTTTCAACGGTCAGCAGATCGAAGGCCTGCCGCCCCTGCAGCCGCAGGAACAGACCTGGAATGCCGTCGAGCGCGCCGAGCAGATCCTGAAGGCATCCGGAGCGACCATCACGCATGCGCTGGGGGATCGGGCTTTTTACCGCCCATCGAGCGACAGCATCACCCTGCCGGAACGCGGGCAGTTCACGAGCGCTGATCGCTACTACGCGACCGCACTGCATGAGCTGGGCCACTGGAGCGGCCATGCCTCGCGGCTCAATCGCGATCTGGCGCATCCGTTCGGCAGCGAGGGCTATGCCAAGGAGGAACTGCGGGCAGAGATTGCCTCCATGATCATCGGCGATGAGCTGGGCATCGGTCATGATCCCGGCCAGCACGCCGCCTACGTGGGCTCCTGGATCAGGGCCCTGCAAGACGACCCACTGGAAGTGTTCCGGGCCGCGGCCGATGCCGAGAAGATCCACGACTACGTGCTGGCCTTCGAACACCAGCAGATGCAGGAACAGGACCGGCAGCAAGAGCGGTCGTCCGAGTCGCTGGACCAGCTGCTCCCGGCAGAACAGGAGGTAACCGTGCCGCCCGTACTTCGACCTGCAAACGGTGAGCTACCCGATCCCGCCGAAGCCTGGACACTGGGACACCTGCAGCGGGGCACGCTGATGGCCGCCCTGGAGGGCGCGAGCCGCGAGCAGATCGAGCGCGTCGCCGACGCTCTGGCCGTCATGCAGCCGCTCGACCAGCAGAACGATTTCTGGACACGGCACGAGCTGCCCCGGGATGTACCCACCCTGCAGGGACAGCTGCAGCAGGCCAGCGACTGGCTCGAGGGCCGCCGCCTCGATGCCGCGCTGGCGGAGGGCTGGAAAAGCGTTCCTGCCCCGCAAGCGGTCAGAACCGAGCGCGCCTATCTCCAGGTGCCCTACCGGGAGAAGGACGAGGCCAAGGCACTGGGCGCACGCTGGGATCGGCAGCAGCAGTCCTGGTATGTGCCCGGTGGCAAGGACACGGGGCCATTCAGCAGGTGGATGCCAGTGGCTGAATCCGTGGCCAAGGCGCAACCCGAGCTGCCAGCGAGCCCGGTCCGGCCATCCCCACAAGCGCCACACGAGCGCCTGTATCTGGCTGTCCCTTACGAGAACCGGGTGGAGGCCAAGTCTGCCGGGGCCCTGTGGGACAGGGTGGCGAAGTCATGGTACGCAGGCCCTGGGGCCGACATGGAGCGCCTGCAGCGCTGGTTGCCGGAGCAGCTGTCCGGCGAGCAAGCGCCGGCAATGACGCCCAGGGAAGAGTTCGCCCAGGCCATGCGCGGCGCAGGCCTGTTCGTCGGAGAAAACGCCCAGGGCGACCATCCGATCATGGACGGCAAGCGGCACCGCGTGCCGGTCGAGGGCGGCAGAAGGGGTGCGCTCGATGGCTTCTATGTCGGGCACCTGGACGGTCATCCGGCCGGGCGCATCATCAACAACAAGACCGGCGCCGACATCACCTGGAAGAGCAAGGGCTACGCGCTGAGCGAACAGGACAAGGCCAGGCTGCAGGCCGAGTCGGCCGACAAGCTGGCCCGGCGGGCTGCCGAGCATGAACGCGCCCAGGAGGCGGCGGCACGGCGCGTCCTGCGGCAGATGGCAGACCTCATCCCCCTCGTGGAGCCCACGCCCTACCTGCAGACCAAGGGCATTCAGGCCCATGCTGGCGTGATGACGGACCGCGAGGGTCAGAAAACCTACATCCCGGCCTTCGACGCGGACGGCAAGCAGTGGTCGATGCAGTACATCCAGGAAGACGGCACCAAGCGCTTTGCCAAGGACAGCAGGAAGGAGGGCTGCTTCCATCCCGTCGGCGGCATGGATGCCCTGGCCGCAGCTCCCGTGCTGCTCATCTCCGAGGGCTATGCCACGGCGGCCCAGCTGGCACAGGCTGCGGGCCACGCCACGGTTGCCGCTTTTGACAGCGGCAACCTGGAGGCCGTGGCGAAGGTGCTGCACGCCAGGTTTCCCGACAAGCCGGTCATCATCGCCGGTGACGACGACCGGCATCTGCTCATGACCCACGGCAGCAACCCCGGCCGCGACAAGGCCGAGGCCGCTGCCCGGGCCGTGGGCGGCCAGGCGATATTTCCGATCTTCGCGCCGGCAGAGAACAGCTACCCGAGCGAGCTGCCCGCGGTCACGCCCGACCGTTACCGGGCTCACCTGAGCGCCGAGCAGCGCCTGGCAGAGGCCACTGCGGGCACGACAGCGTTGCCAGACGGCGAAGCCGAGAAGCTCACGGCCTCGATGTTGAGCAGCGCACAGCTGACCGCGCTGTCACGGATGAAGGCGCACACCGACTTCAATGATCTGGCCTATCGGAGCGAACTGGGCCAGGAAGGCGTCAGGCGACAGATCGGTGCCGCCATCAAGCAGGCGCAGCGAGAGGCAGAACGACAAGAGCGGCATGAGCTCAAGCGCGACGACAGGCCCCTACAGCAGACCGATCAGCGATTGCGGCGTGCCACACGGATTGGATGAGTCCAATGGAAGATGGCGAGGCTGCAGTCTGTACGGGCTGTGCCGCCACTACTCAGTGACACGGTGGCCGGGGCCAATGCCAGCGCCAACCTGTACTCGCTGCTGCAGACCTGCCAGGTCAACGGCATCGACGGCTACCGCTACCTGCGCGAGCTGCTGGTCGCCTTGCCCAAGGCCCGCACGGTCGACGACTACGAAGCCCTGCTGCCCTGGCGGCTGACGCCTCGCGACTGAATCCCATACCCGAGTTCCCGTCGCGCATCAAGGGGCGGGGTTACTCGACCGCTTAAGGTGAATTCATCGGAGGGATTTGATGAGTCTCTCGATCCTGTCCGCCGCATCAGTGGGCAGCTCATGCTCCCAGACCCGCACAACATGCCATCCGGCCGCGATCAGCCGTGCGTTGGTGTCGTCGTCCCTGGCTCGGTTGGCTTCTATCTTGGGGTCGCTTCAGGAAAGGGAAAAAATCGTACGCTAAGCCCGCGCCGACCCAGAGGCGGGCAACCAGCGGTACAGCGTCGGAACCGAGACGCCGAGGTTCTGTGCCACCTCCCTGGGCGGCATGCCGCTGGCGAGGAGCTTCCTGGCCGACTCGATCTTGCTGGCGGTCATCTTGGGCTTGCGGCCCCCTTTGCGACCGAGTTGGCGGGCCACTTCCAGCCCGGCGCGGGTGCGCTCGACGATCAGATCGCGTTCCATCTCGGCCAGGCTGGCCATCATGTGGAAGAAGAACCGGCCTGACGGGGTGCCGGTGTCGATGGCGTCCGTCAGGCTCTTGAACTGCACGCCCTGCTGCTGCAGCTCCCCCACCAGATCGACCAGCTGCTTGACGCTGCGGCCCAGGCGGTCGAGCTTCCACACCACCAGCGTGTCGCCCTCGCGCAGCATGTCCCGTGCCTTGGCCAGGCCGAGACGCTCGGCTCGCGTGCCGCTGACCTGGTCCTCGAAGACCTTCTGGCAGCCCGCCTGCCTCAACGCTTCACGCTGCAATTCAAGGTTCTGGTCCTGCGTCGAGACGCGCGCATAGCCGATCAGCATCGGGGGCCTTT
>JACCEC011381542.1_pt1 | contig 11273 bp, 7 predicted proteins | sample 7450121 | NCBI WGS metagenome assembly JACCEC01 (sample SAMN15323455, study PRJNA562643) | freshwater metagenome | isolation source: river surface water | place: USA:Blue River Watershed | collected 2017-08-18 | reverse complement strand
TTGGTGCTCCAAAGTGCTCGAGTGTTGGATCCGTCTGCGACACTGGAACCTTGGTCAATGGACGTGCTGGACTCTCGGGTGGTCAAGAGCCAAATGGGTCCAATACCATTGACACTTGCAATGACGGCTCCTCTGGAAGTTACCACAGTGATGAGTCCATCGATAGAGTCGTAGTGAAAACAGCCGATGGCAGTGACTTCAAAGCGGGATCCTTGGTCACAATCGATGCCACAGTTTACGCATATGACGACGGAAGTAGCGACTATGCCGATTTTTATTACACTTCTGACGCCAACAATCCTGTTTGGTCACACATCGGAACGAAGCAACCAACGGGAGGTGGTATCCAGATACTGTCATCACAATATGTGGTACCATCTGGTGGATCTGTCACCCAAGCTGTTCGTGTGGTATTCAAATATGTGGATTCTAACAGTGCAACTGTTGCATGCCCTGGAGGTGCTTATGATGATGTGGATGATGTGGTATTTACTCTGTCGATGGGTGGTGTGGTGAGTGGGCATGACCATATCAATGTTGCCTGGATGAAGCGCTCCATTCATCTTATTCACTTACATCGTAAAAATCTGTTTTTGCGTATTGCTGCAAATATGCCGCTTATAGCCGACGAAGATCCCAACTAATACTCCAACATTACCACCAACCATGGCACCGACACAGAATCCAACATCAAAGCCAACAACTTCTCCAACCAATTTACCGACGCACTCAGGAGGGACCCAGCCACTGATATCTCTGTTTGACAGTCAATTGGACATCCCTTCGTGCAAATCGATTGGCATTTCATGCGATTCCGGAGAGTTGCTCGTTGGGCGTTCAAGTGTTGGCCCAGAACCAAATCTTCCTAACTCTCTTGATACCTGCATGGATGGCAATCGAGGAACTTTTCACGTGGATGAGTCTGTGGACCGTGTTTTGGTGAAAACCAAGGACGGATCACCTCTGGCACGTGGAAAGTTTGTGACAATCGAAGCTACTGTGTTCGCCTACGGTGATGGAAGCAATGATTTTGCAGATTTTTACTATACTACTGATGCATTCAATCCTAGCTGGGTGTTTATTGGCACGAAGACACCTCCTGGTGGAGGGTCGAGGACACTATCTGCTGACTACACGGTTCCAACGGGAGGGGCATCGATGCAGGCAGTTCGCGTCAATTTCCGGTATGGAGGGTCTCGGGGAGCGTCTACTACCTGTGTCAATGGCAATTACAATGATGTCGACGACTTGGCATTCCAGGTTGCATAATTTGGGGTATCGAAATGCAGGGTATGTGATAAATAAAAGGGTTAACATTTGTTTCAATGTGATCAATTATTGAGCTCTTGAATAGACGGAAATGACAAAAATGATGGAGTAAAACACGGACTCAAAGGTTGAGTAGTTAAAGGAAAAAATAGAACAAAAATATGTCTGTTTTGTTTGACTGGAGATGGGTATTAATTACTTATGCATGACATAAAAAATAATACCACAACAGGTACCATTATCCGTTGTCTGAATAATATGTGTACAAATATTGATGCCTCCACCCCTTCACACTTAATCTCTTTGAATGATGCGAAATGGGATATTCTTCATGCCATTCAGAGCGAAAAATAGAAATAAAAGGGAATGATATGTAGGTAGAATTCTGGGAATGGCCAATGCAATATTAACATCTGTGACTAATATACAAATAAAATATGAGCTATGGATTTGTATGTAATCCAATGCATGAGGTTGAGGGATTTGCATGTTTTCCTTCTACTGTAGTAAGGTTGATAGTGCCTAGGTCATGTTTAATATCATTTCCTTTATTTCAAACATGTGCATTTTTTGTCAGATTTCCCTCAACCTCCATCTCATTGATGGGACTCATAACACACTAGCCTGGCTTCACTATCAGATGCCAAAGTATGAATGTGATAATCCATAGAAACTTTGCAAAATCTTCAGAATATTTCTCCTTCTTAAATACTTTGATAGGTTTGGAATTATCTATTTACTAGTCAACTCAATTTTATCCTTAACAGATTAGCCACTAAGTTGTGATTGATAAGTCAATAAAAATGTATCTAAACTCACTTGTTTGTTGGTTATTGTCAAAGACTTGGCATAGAAGAAATCACAAATGATGTTTCATACTGAGCACTATCATATCCTTCCAAGCCTATGGTCACAAGATCTTCTGATTTTTAACAGATGTAAAAATTGCTGCCAACCCTCAGTCTGTATAGGAACAATCTGCTTTGTTTGTCTTTCAAAGGTTCAATGTAGGCTTTGTGGGATTGTTTATGATGGACATATTTCCACCATAAATATGTGTCTTATCATCTATTGGGAATCCCATCAAAATTGACTTATTGAATAAGTTGCTCCCCAGTTTTCATTGCTACAAACTTCACTTTAAGCTTAACTGGATACAACAAATGTTGCAATGATATGTTGAAAATGCATTCCACACCACCACAACACAAAAGCTGCTTGATTAAATGCAATTACATTGTTTTGTCAACATTTTTCAGTTTATATGCACCAGATTTGGCCCAATTTATTTAATAATTACAAGGCCACATTGACATCATTGTCATCTAAGGCTCCAAAGATTCATGTTTCCCATCACATCATACTTAGAAGTCCAATGTTTCAAAACTATATTGTCATAGATGAGAAAACATATCTAAGAATATGTGTCTGTTTGTCCCATGCATAGTCACTGTCTGCAGCATTTGTAGTTTTATTTGCTCAACCAATAGCATAATTGAATTAGGATGTATTGGTTCTGCTGCTATTCTATAGTTTTTTCACTCCATGACTGGAAAACTTTCATTACTGAAGTCTGGATACATTTCATCTATGCAAAGATGCAAGATCATTTTGTTGTGTTTTCATAGGAAAATCATGATATATTGCAGTGAACCCATGTGATCTTCTTGGGGATGTGTGGGATGCAATGCAAGCAACATTCCATTTCTATGTATTGATCATCATTTCAAGTATCCACCACATGCTTCTATTCAATGATTGTAAGCATAGCACCAGTCAGTGACCAAGTGCCATAACAAAATTTATTCCATGCTTGTTAGCCATGAGATAAAAGTTTGGTTGCACCTTTAACAACCATTAGTGCTTTGGATTTGGCAAGTACTGAGAAATTCAGTCTGTTTTTGACCACTTCCTGTATGTGCCTGAAGGGACTAATATTCAAAGCCCACTACATTCAATCTAGTTTTGCCCACTTCCTGTATGTGCTTGGAGGGATTGATATTCAAAGCCTATACACTGCTATCAATCATACATCAGAATACATCCATCATATGCCAACAGTTCTGACTTAAGTTACAGTAATTCAATAAAAACAAGGGATCAATTAAAATTTATAGAAGTTAGTATTACAAAAATAGGGTCCATTTGTGCTAGCAGAGGGCGTTCCCACTTGATCCCTTGTACTGGAAATGTCATTACTGCCTTAGGATTTACACTGTCTCAGGGATGTTCCACATGTCCATGCAGTCAGTGGCTACTTCAACATATCTAATTTCCTGTAGGGGGTATTTTAGAGTGTCATTTTGAACACAGATACAATATGCCTGATCCATTGAGTACCAGAGAGGTCATTCTGTGTGTTGGTGTAGTTTGTTATGTTGAGTCTTGGTATGATCAAAGTACTTCAGTAGGTCTGTACACTGATACTTCAATATGCATGCTGGTGTCTGGCTCTACATGGCACATGGCATGGTGTTGGGAATCTCTAAATGTCATCATATTTTCAATTATGTGCAATGCCATTCAGCAGAAAGGGGCATGAATCAGGAAGTGGCCTATTGCAATACCAGGCAATCTAACTGAAACTAGTTTCAGCCAGAGGTACTCATTTAGGACTTTCAATAAATTTTCTGGAACTTTGTTCAGGTATATAATATTATCAATGTAGATTGGCATTCACAAGCAAGAGCATATATTGGTCAAGCGATCTAGGCTGGCAAGATTTAATTTTTCTGTAGTGATTCAATGCAATAGGCAATGCAAGCTGTTGGAAATTCTAAGCTACGTCAAATTTGTGAAGTATAATTTGAAAATTAGACTGATGTAGTTTTGTGCAACTGCTTTAGAAGACAGTACATTCTCTAAATCTATTTGACCACTTAGGCCATATGTGGCATGTGTTTCACATCATGAAATATTGTTGGTTCTTGCTTTGTAACCAAAATTACACATAGAAGCCACTTCTCAAGTTTTGATGTGTTGGTCATTTCTCTAAGATTATTTGTTGTCAAGTTTAAATAATGGTATTATTCAGATAGTAGTGATGCATTGTATGCAGTGAAAGGATACATGGCAGATAATTCCAATTATACATTCCCAAAATTGAAAGCTGGGAGATGCTTCTACATTGTGTTAAGGAAAAGCACCTTTCTTGAAATAACCTGTTGGGAACAAAGAGAGAGTAATGAATCCTTTTGTCAGTCTTATGTAATTAGTCATATTTATGACAAAAAGATTCATGCTTGCGCCCTATTGGAAAAAAGGAATGAAGTTATATTTTGTAAACCAACTTACCCTTACCCAATACATGATACTCTTGTAGTATGTAGTACGTTTCCTCATGTTGATCTGCTTTTGGGAGTTGCTATACTGTATCCATTTGGTCCCATTTGTACATACTTAGAGTATGACAGAAGGCCCTTTGTACTTGGATTTCACTTTGTGACACACCTCATCTACCACCAACAATAAATCGTCCCCTATGGATATCCATGGTCCCAATATATCATGTTACTTGCTTGGTGTTGCAGGGTACTTGCTGTTGTTTACATTTTCCAACCTTATTCCAATCAGCAATGCAAAGTATGTCAGATGCATGTCCCTTTGGAATATGGCTACACTGGATGGAGAACTAACTACTGATTAATAGGACAATTAAAAAGACAACAAGGCTTTATTAACAAATTACATAATGATAGGAGAGGTTAATGACTACATTTCTTCTAGTATTAATCATGTTGTCAAAAAATTTTCAATACATGATTGATTTTTTGTTTGTGTGTGAACTCTTGTTTGTAGTTGGCTTTTTACATATGTTGTATTTTTGCTCAAAGCTGCAAGATGCAGTGTGAACTCATTGTGTTGTCGTCTGCAACTATCCATGACATGGGCATCTTCCCAGTCAGCAATCATTTATTATTTGGGTTTATATTGCACACCTTTGTTGAACATTTTTCTAGTTACTTATTGTCCTTATCTACAACAATTTAGGACAGAAATTATTGCAATTTATACATGCCAATGCTGGATCAGTTGTCATTACAAGCATGAAGTTGAGCAATTGATATGAATGCCTTTTGTCATATATTTACCAGTACAATCAGGTCCACCATAGCTTTCTGTTGTTGTTGTTTATTGTATTCAATTTTATTAGTTTTGTTAGTTCCCTTATTTGTGTATGTATTTGTAATTAAAGCATACAAACCCTAATAATACATCATGGCTCTAAGTGTTTCCATAGTCTGCAATGACAGGGATGATATAAGTAGCAATAGTGACATAAATATTTATATTATTGTAGAGATTTAGGTATAGCCAGCCTTTTGACCCTCATAACTACTTTAATATCATGAAGCAATACTGCCAAATCATCTAATATGAGATTTATCATATGATCAATAGTGATAAGATCCTGTTGCTGTTACTCAGTAATTTGGGCATCTGTTGGGACAAAATATAACCTTGTATGATGTTGTGCATGTATAATTTGCATATTGAAAAGTGCATCCTTTTTTGATGCAATAGGGCTTACATAGTGTATTTGCTAGATGCACAAATTTATCCATATATGATCAAGATATTTAGTAATCATGACATGTTCTGAACTAAGTCTTCAGGAATTCTGTTGAGTTGACTTTACTTCTGCAAGAGTATTTTGAATTCCTTCAATGCACACAAATACAAAGTGGTACTATCATGTGATGAGGTCCCCCATAATATCCTACCTGATTCCTTATCAAATGCAAATTATGAATGTATTCCTATGGTTTGTTTATATTTTTGTTAGCTATCTCCATAAGATGTAACATCTTGTAGTTATAATTCATTGATACTGTAGTTGGTCTGTGGGCTGGACAGTTATCTACTGAAAAAGGGTCATAGGACTATGTGCTGAACTCTTACTGCTTCTAGCTGATACTAGATATCATCCATATAAATCTCAAAGATTTTTTATATCTGGGCATCCTAGTATCACTTCACATGTTATCAGTTCCTTCAAACTTATAATGAAACAATTATTGAATTAGTTAGCCTTGTTGGCCCCAGCCTCTTCTACTAGATCAGTAACAGATGCTACTGTTTCATGATATATTTCATCATGAATCATGATATTGTATCATGCCTAAGAATTTTTGTAGACATCAAACATAGAGAGTATCAGTGAATACCTTCATACCTCTATTTGAACCACTCAAGGTAATCCAGTCATTTGTAGGTAGGTTCATAATTCATATTTTTCATTTCAAATTGTAGATTAATCACAAATTAAGTTCACAGTTTTACCAAATATTTGATTGTCAACTAGATTATCATTCTTATGCCTCTTAGTCAAACTCTGTAAGTTAGGACATTTCCTTGCTATGTATGCTTAAAATAATGAATACTTGGTGATTTTTATACATCACATGCCAAACTATGCAAGTTTTTATGGAAGTTTCATCTTTTAAAAACACTAGATTTTGGCCAAATTGAAGCATCTTATTATGTGTTAGTATTATTAAAGGTATTAGTATTATTGCAATATTATGCAGTCACTTCTATGTAATATTATCTATTTAACATATAATTTGCAATAGAAAAATGTGTAACTAATATAATAATCCAAACAGTCCTTTATTCTCCCTTCTATGATGTAAATGGCTTCTGCTTACTGCAATTTTTGCAAAGGTCAGATAATTTTAAAAGATCATGTCATTCTTTTTTTGGTCTCCATGATGACAGCAGATGAGTTGCAGTTGCAAAAAACATGCTTGCATGCTGCACTTGAAGGTTGTATCAATACAGAAATCTCATCTTTGTCAGTCTCTACCAATAAGTTTCACACAAAAGTTTCATATTTTTATTCATGAATCGATTTTATATAGGTAAATGATTTTGCTTTCGACCCAACCAAGTTTAACATTGCACAGTAGAATTGATTGGATAATAAACACCTGTTTTTTACCAAATAGCAATCATTTCAGTGTAATCTTCTCATAATGTAATGCTGGGTTGTTAGTTGGAAGTTGAAAAGGAATTTTATCTGGATTTTGTCATAAAAACTTTCTCTTTGTGTTTATTCTACCTATTTTCTTAAATTGCCTTGCATATTGGTTCAAACACATTGTACAACCAAATTTTGAACAATTGCATGTTGATTCTAATCTGTGGCATCCCATTGTTACTTCTATAGTACACACAAAATTTTGTGCTCTGCTTGCAGATTTTGGAAGGAACTTCAGTGAACACTTTATTTTTCTTCAGTTCTTGGAGTTAGTTAATGATAAATATCATTGCAATACTCATTAAGTCAAAAGAAATATTTCTTTCATTTGCAAGCATTTGAAAGATTAGAACTCACTTTGTTGCATCCAGTTTGGTTGCTTACTGCCCAAATCACAATCTTTCCACTTATGTTTGATGTCAAAATTTAGTAACTGCATCCCAAGGTTGTTTTGAAACTTGGCATGGCAACAGTTTTTCTGTGTTTTTTTTTCATGAAAGATAAGATGATGTCAAGTATATGGCAATCATGTGGATCATTTGAATGACTTGATCAAATATCCAGAAGAATATACACAAGTAGCAATGAGTTTGGATTGTTGTAAATATTCTTCACCATCTCAATCATTATCATCAACTCCAATGTAGCTTGCAACATAATCTGGCTGGGATTGATTAGATTGAATTCTTTCCCCCTCAATATAGCATTCGACTTTGTCTGATTTTATGAAGGAAAAGAATATGATTCTTGTCACACTATGTTGTTGCTTGGATTGCATATTTTGTTCCTCTGGAGGTTGTCTTCTAAAAACTGCTTTTATGTACCAATTACAGGCCACCTCACAAAGAGCACCTTGAAAAAATTGTTGAATGAGATGTAGTCTCCATTGCAGCCCTTTTTATTTGTGAGGAAAATTGTTCCACAGAATCTCCATTCAAATAAGGTAAAAGGTAAATAGAGTGGCAACAAGTTCCATTGATATATACCAGATGTGTGAATGTCGAACACAACCTTTTACTGCTGCTAGACCAGCAGTCTAAATCAGTTGCTTGGTAACAGAAAGAGAGGCAAGATAGTTCTCCGCTCCTGTTTACACCTCAAAACCAAGTAGTGTGGCTAAAAATTGCAACTTTTCTACCCCATGCTTGATTGGCTTCTTTGGTATAGATTGAAAAAATTTAATTGAGCACCCACAGTACTTAGTCACAATATTTTCAACTTCAATTTTCTCTCCAGTTGTCCAAGAATTTTGAAGTCATTTCATCAGTTCATCAAGAATGGAGCATATAATTTTGGATAATGGGTCAAAATTTGTGTCATTTTCATGCAATGGTTTGGGTTGGCATATACAGCTGTCATTAAAATGAATGTACCTCTGCAGAAATTGAAACGCTTCCTGTGGCATTGCATTATGGATGCATGATAGTCAGATTCATCTGGCTTTACAAGTCAAGGTAAATTTGAGTCATACAAGTCACTGAAGTATACACTGATGATGGTCAGGATGCTGAGCCATGCAAGCACAAAGTACAGTATGCCAGCATATACTTTTCTTGTTGTCTTGTCTTTGTTTTGTGAATTTGTGTGTGAATGCTTGTTTGCATTAAATGCATTTAGAACTGAAGACAAATTTTTTTGGTCATAATACCATCACAATCCAGTTTATCCCTCAGCTCAACCCAGTCCTCATATAATTTTTGTCTTGACTCATTTGCAATATGTGTAAAAAGCATAATAGGGACAACCCATTGAAAAAGCTGGATCAAGAAACCAGTGCATCATTTTATTATGATTTACATGGAGTTTGATGGCCCTTATTTGGGAACACCTTTCAGACATGTGAAGGTATCATTCCAGTTTTGATCCCATGTAGACTCCTCTAACTCTACCCAAGGAGAGTGAACTGGTTGTGCAGGTTCCAGTTTTTTCCTTATTTCATTTTGTTCTTGATTAGTGAAAATATCATTGATGGATTATAGATGTAGTTTTATCACAAAGACCAAAAATCAACAAATGCCCAATCATATCTGTCTAGACTTTCACATTGCTTAAGTTATGGTGAGCTCAAAGCAGGTCCTCTCCAGAAATAAATATATGAATTGACTTGAGGTTTTATGCGTCCAGCTTGGTCTTCCCAATATAAAAAGGAAAACGCTTGTAGTTCTTGTTCATATGGAGCAGATCCAGAAAGAATACAACTTTTGGTGGAATATTCACTGTTGATTATGTGAATTGCCAGAGCCAAATCAAATCAAAACTTTTGCCATTATATGCAATGAGAATTTGTTCAGTCAAAGATAATTGTTGGTAAAAGTAGAAGTTACTCAAGATATTTTCAATTTGTAATTCATCATAGATTTTCTCTGATGAAATACCATAAAAATTTATGACATTCTGACTCCAAATCGCTCCAATTGGGAAGTTTTACATGTTATTTGAAGAGGTTCTTGTCAGAAGATTTGATGGATTGTCTTGTTAGGCTGCATTTGAAACAAAAAATATGGGCTGGCATATGAACAATTCCACAGAGATCTCCCACTGTTTCAATATCAAAAAATACAAATATACACTCCCCTACTTGTAGATGGAAATGAACAATCAATTTTCCTTGTGTGGGCTTTGGAAAGGTTATTATTTTCTTTGTGAATGAAATTTTCATCATTGTTGGTTTGTACTAGTGCTTTATCATTAGAAATGTCATTTTCAATGATGATTTTGAGTGATGCCAATGTGCTTTCTGCAGCCCCCATCATCAGAATGTTGTCAATTATCTTGTAGGACATATCCACATACGTGTTGCGCAAGCTTTGTTGCTGAAATGCAATCATCTCCATCTACTACACATTACTAGTGCATCCTAATCAAAAACAATCAAGTATGACAATACAAGCCAGACACTATAATCCAGACATAAGAGAACATGTCAACAACTTAAACTGTCATTGCTGACAATATGTAAAAATCCCTCACAAAGGAATGGGACTATTGACCAAACATGACCTCACAATCACAGGATTTGATAGGTCTTGAGAATTAATAATGAGACAAATCATTTCAAGAGTTGTAAATATCAATCTCCTTTGGTAGCACCAACCAGAATCCAGATCATGAAATTTCTGACAATTGACCAAACCATAATCTTCCCAATATTATGGTGGTTGATGACAGACCCCTCTTTGACATTGCTGATGACTTTAATGTATCTGATAATTCAACTACACCTTCCATTGGTCTTGACAATGAGTCTGTCCATAAACCTGAAGTTTCTTTGTAACCAAGTCATCAACTCCTATAAATTCAGGTTTTGAATCTAGTTCCATGTTGAGGTGGTAGTCAATATCCCAACAAATGAAAGATGCTATCTCTCATCATTGCTGTGAAGTTTAAATCAAGAAATATTCTCTAGTGCTACACATGATCAACCACTCTACCAAAGCAATGATATAATGTTTTACATGACTATGATCTCATAATAGAGGAATGAATGAGTTATCCCATTGTTTTGCAGAAAATTTGGTACTCATCATGCACTTCAATCAAGCTATCAGTGAGAAGATTCTGGTACATTCATCAAAACTTTTGTGATAGGAGTGAATGTTAATACCAAGCAGAAGCACTCAAATTTCATTGAACAGAACAAACTACCATCAGTGTGTGCTATGTGAGGCAAACCATTCTGACTATCATTCATATCACCAAGTACAAGGCATGGATTATTGTCTGTCTTGGTGAGCAGGAATTTGGAGCCAAATACCATGAAACCTATGCTTATGATGTCATATTGTTTGCTAATCAACTATGATTCTCTTTGTCATCATGTTTGGATTAGTATTGCACCAGGTGAGCTTCATAATGGCATGTACACAAGCGCCAATTGGAGAAGACAGCAATTAAGACAACTTGAAAACTATGAGATGCAGCTCATCAGCAACCTTTATATTCAAAAGCAATAAGAAGAATATTGAATCAATGCATTTAAAAAGCACACAGGCTTGGACCACTAATTAGTTAATGTGTCTTA
>JACCEC012844684.1_pt1 | contig 11280 bp, 8 predicted proteins | sample 7450121 | NCBI WGS metagenome assembly JACCEC01 (sample SAMN15323455, study PRJNA562643) | freshwater metagenome | isolation source: river surface water | place: USA:Blue River Watershed | collected 2017-08-18 | reverse complement strand
GGCCGTCACATCCTCGCGCGTCCCGCGGACCAGCGACGCGACCTGGCGCAGCAGGTCTTCGGTCTGCGTCACGTGCTCCAGCGCGCCCTCGCCGGACACGGCCTCGATGCGGCGCACGCCGGCGGCCACGCCGGACTCGGCCACGACCTTGAAGAGGCCGATGTCGCCGGTGCGGCCCACATGGGTGCCGCCGCACAGCTCGCGGCTGGTGCCGATGTCGAGCACGCGCACGGTCTCGCCGTACTTCTCGCCAAACAGCATCATCGCGCCGGTGGCCTTGGCGGACTCGATGTCCATCACGCGCGCCTGGGTGGCGGCGTTGGCGAGGATCTCGGCGTTGACCAAGTCTTCGATGCGGCGGATTTCGGCGTCACTCACCGGTGCGCCGTGGGCAAAGTCAAAGCGGGTGCGATCGGGGGTGACGAGCGAGCCCTTTTGCTGCACATGGCTGCCGAGAACTTCGCGCAAGGCCTTGTGCATGAGGTGGGTGGCGCTGTGGTTGCGCACCGTGGCTGCACGCGCGGCGGTATCGACTTGGGCTTGCACGGCGTCGCCCACTTTCAAGCTCCCGCTCTCGAGCGTGCCGTGGTGGCCAAAGACATCGGCCTTGATTTTTTGCGTGTCGTCCACGCCAAAGCGGGCGCCATTGGCCAAGAGCGCACCGCAGTCCCCCACCTGACCGCCAGACTCGGCGTAGAAGGGGGTGGTGTCGAGCACGACCACGCCGCTTTGTCCGGCGTTGAGGGCGTTGACGGGGGTGCCATCGACATAGAGCGCGAGCACTTTGGCATTGGCACTGAGGTGGTCGTAGCCCACGAATTGGTTGGCCGCGCCGCTGTAGTCGAGGGCTTTGTCCATCTTGAACTTGCCCGCTGCACGGGCCTGTTCTTTCTGGCGGTTCATGGCGGCGTTGAAGCCCTCGGCGTCCACGCTCACGCCGCGTTCGCGGCAGACGTCGTTGGTGAGGTCGAGCGGAAAGCCAAAGGTGTCGTGCAGTTTGAAGGCCACTTCACCGGGCAAGACCTTGGCGCCACCGTCGAGGGCGGCGTCGAGGATTTGCATGCCGTTTTCCAGGGTCTCGTAGAAACGCTCTTCCTCGGTTTGCAAGATCTGGGCGATGCGCGCGGCGTTTTGCGCGAGGTTGGGGTAGGCCTCGCCCATCAAGCGCACGAGCTCGGGCACGAGTTTGTGGAAGAACGGCGATTTGCGCCCGAGCTTGTAGCCATGGCGAATGGCGCGGCGCACGATGCGCCGCTGCACGTAGCCACGGCCTTCATTGCTGGGGATGACACCATCGGCCACCAAAAAGGCGGTGGCGCGCAAGTGATCGGCAATCACACGCAGCGAGGGACTGTGCAAATCTTGGCAACCGGTTTCACGCGCGGCGGCGCGAATGAGGGCGTCAAAGAGGTCGATTTCGTAGTTGCTGTGCACGCCTTGCAAAATGGCGGCCAAGCGCTCCAAGCCCATGCCGGTGTCCACACAGGGAGCGGGCAGCGGGGTGACCGAGCCGTCCTCGTGCATCTCAAACTGCATGAAGACGTTGTTCCAGATTTCGATGAAACGGTCGCCGTCTTCATCGGGGCTGCCGGGGGGGCCGCCAGGGATGTGGGGGCCGTGGTCGTAGAAGATTTCCGAGCAAGGGCCGCAGGGGCCGGTGTCGGCCATCATCCAGAAGTTGTCGCTCTTGTAGCGTCCGCCCTTGTTGTCGCCAATGCGAATGACGCGCTCGGGGGGCAGGCCAATTTCCTTCGTCCAAATGGCGTAGGCCTCTTCGTCTTCCGCGTACACGGTGGCGAGCAGGCGCTCGGGCGGGAGTTTGTAGACCTCGGTGAGCAGCTCCCAAGCCCACTTGAGGGACTCGCGCTTGAAGTAGTCGCCAAAGGACCAGTTGCCCAGCATTTCAAAGAAGGTGTGGTGACGGGCGGTGTAGCCAACGTTTTCCAGATCGTTGTGTTTACCCCCGGCACGCAGGCAGGCCTGCACGGAAGCCGCGCGAACGTAGCTGCGTATGTCGGTGCCAAGGAAGACGTCTTTGAACTGGACCATGCCCGAGTTGGTGAACATCAGGGTAGGGTCGTTGCCGGGCACCAAGGGGCTGGAGGCCACCACAGTGTGGCCTTTGGCTTGAAAAAACGACAGGAAGGTGCTGCGGATGTCCGCAACGGTAAAGATAGGGGTAGACATACGGCAATTATAGGAGGGGGTGTCCCGGGGGTTCCTGAACGAAACCCGATTTCGGGCTATGCTAGCGGGATAGACGGAGACTACCCCCCATGGACATGAAGACTTCCCCGCTGGCCCTGCTCAAGGACCCTTCCCTCTTGAAGACCGATGCCTTGGTCAATGGTGTTTGGACGCCAGGTCCGGCGCGCTTTGCGGTGCACGATCCGGCCACTGGCATGAAACTCGCCGATGTGGCCAACCTGGGCCCCGCCGAAGCCAGCGCGGCAGTGGACGCCGCCAATGCCGCGTGGCCCGCCTGGCGCGAGAAAACGGCCAAAGAGCGCAGCCAGATCATGCGCAAGTGGTATGACCTGCTCATGGCCAACCAAGAGGACTTGGGCCGCATCATGACCGCAGAGCAAGGCAAGCCCCTGGCCGAGGCCAAGGGCGAAGTGGCGTATGGCGCGAGCTTTGTGGAGTGGTATGCCGAGGAAGCCAAGCGCGTCAACGGCGAGACCCTGCCCCAGTTTGACAACAACCGCCGCTTGTTGGTGTTGCGCCAACCCATTGGCGTGTGCGCGGCCATCACGCCCTGGAATTTCCCGCTCGCCATGATCACGCGCAAAGTGGCGCCAGCGCTGGCTGCGGGTTGCCCCGTGGTGATCAAGCCCGCTGAGCTCACCCCGCTCACGGCCTTGGCCGCGGCGGAACTGGCTTTGCGCGCGGGCATTCCCGCCGGCGTGCTCAACGTGGTCACTGCCGACAGCGACAACAGCATTGCCGTGGGCAAGGTGTTCTGCGCGAGCGACATCGTGCGCCACATCAGCTTTACCGGCAGCACCGAGGTGGGCCGCATCCTGATGGCGCAATCGGCCCCCACGGTGAAGAAACTCTCCCTCGAACTCGGTGGCAACGCGCCCTTCATCGTGTTTGACGACGCCGACATTGACTCCGCCGTGGAAGGCGCGATCGCGAGCAAGTACCGTAACGCCGGGCAGACCTGCGTGTGCGCCAACCGCATCTACGTGCAAGAGTCTGTGTACGACGCGTTTGTGCAAAAGTTTGCAGCCAAAGTGAAGGCCTTGAAAGTGGGCAATGGCTTTGAAGAGGGTGTGGTGCAAGGCCCGCTCATCGAGCCCGCCGCCGTGGAGAAGGTCAAGCGCCACTTGGCGGACGCCCTCTCCCGAGGCGGTCAACTGGTGACCGGTGGCCAGGCGCTTGAGGGCCAGTTCTTCCAACCCACGGTGGTGGCCAACGCCTCCTCCGACATGTTGTGCGCCAAAGAGGAAACCTTCGGCCCCCTCGCCCCCATCTTCAAGTTCAAGACCGAGAAGGAAGCGATTGACTTGGCCAACAATACCGAGTTTGGTCTAGCAAGCTACTTCTACAGCCGCGATGTGGGCCGTATTTTTCGCGTCAGTGAGGCGCTAGAGTACGGAATGGTGGGCATTAACGTGGGTATCATCGCTAGCGAACACGTGCCTTTTGGCGGCGTCAAACAATCTGGCCTGGGCCGCGAGGGTTCGCACCATGGCATGGACGAATACGTCGAAATGAAGTACTTGTGTGTGGGTGATGTTCTGCGGTGAGGGAGGCGGCAAACGGCTGCGTATGTAATTTCCCTCATTTCATTTGAATATTTATCCCTAAAATGCATCCGTGAGCAACATCCATCGGAGGGAGAACAACATGGCTCATCGAAAAATCTACCTGCGGTTCCTGCAAATGATGCAGGCTTTGGAAGGTGGGGACGGCACCACCCCGATGGATTTGGATGCGAAAAAATTGCTAGAAGTGATTGCGGTTCGGCACACCCAGGGCAACCCCCTGACGGTGACCGAAGCCATGGGCTTGCATCAGATCGCATCTCCCGCCACCATCCATCGCAAGATTGACCAATTGCGGGACCTTGAATTGGTGGAGACCACCTTTGAAGGCAACAACCGCCGCACCAAATTTCTGGTGCCCACGGAAGCGGCTTACCGCCAATTTGACTCTGCCGGCAAGGTCATCCAGCAGCTCTTGGGCCAGCAAGCCTGATAAACTTCACGCCGTGCGGGTGTAGTTCAATGGTAGAACTTTAGCTTCCCAAGCTAATAACGTGGGTTCGATTCCCATCACCCGCTCCAAAAAATCCCCCTCAGATCCTTTGGCATGGCCCGCAGCGTGAGCTCTGTTCGGGCTGTGTAGTCGCCGCACGGCGATTTATGGTTGGGCCAGTTGCGGCCCTGGTGATTACTCCGGTTTGATGCCGATGGCCTTGACGATGCCGGCCCAGCGGGTTCTCTCGGCTCGCATGAAGGCGTCAAACTCGGCCACGTTCATTTTGGCTTCGGGCATGGAGCCTAGGGACAATAGGCGCTGGGCGACTTCGGGCTGTCTGAGCACCGCTTCTAGCTCACGGTTGACGGTGTCCAGGATGGCCGCAGGTGTGCCTGCGGGCGCAAACAGACCATTCCAGCCGGTGTATTCAAAGCCTGCGAATGTCTCGGAGAGGGTTGGCACCGAGGGCAAGTTGGCCGTGCGCTGGGCAGAGCTCACCGCCAGGGCTTTGAGTTGCCCGGAGCGGATATAGCTCAAGAGAGCGGCTTCCGGCAGGCAAATGAAATTCACTCGGCCGCCAATCAGGTCCTGAATGGCATCGGGGGCCTTGTTGTAGGGGACATGGTTGAACTTGACATTGGCCATGGCCGCAAATGAATCGGCCAGCATGCCGGAGAAGGTTTTCGGACCTTCCGTCGCCATGGTGAGCATGTCTGGTTGGGCCTTGGCCTGTGCAATGGCGTCGGCCAGGGTGTTGCCGGTAAAGGCCGAGCCGGCTGCGATCACGAATGGGCTTCGACCGATCAGGCGCACTGGGGCAAAGTCTTTTTCGGGGTCATAGGGCAAGGCCTTGAAGGTAAAGACGTTGGTGACCATGGCCGCGGTGGTGGCGTAATAAAAGGTGTAGCCGTCGGCGGGCGAGCGCATAGCGGCTTGGGCCCCAATGACGTTTTGGCCACCCGGACGGTTGTCCACCACGATGGGCTGGCCCAGGCGACGGCTCAAGTTCTCCGCCACAAAACGCGCCAGGATATCGGGCCCGGAGCCTGGCGGCTGCGACAAAATCCATTTCATGGGCTTGGCAGGCCAGGCTTGTGCGCTCGCGCTGCCCTGAAAACCGGTGGCCACAGCAGCTGCAGCGGCCAGGATGCCTTGGTTGAATGATCGTCTTTGCATGCTTGTCTCCTGTTTCCGTGTTAAAAATTGGTAGCGCTCTCAGAGCGTCTCCTTCTCCACTCGGTTGCGCAACACCCCGATCTTGCTCACCTCGATCTCCACCCAATCGCCCTCTTTCATCCACAGGGGAGGCTGACGGCGAGAGCCAACGCCACCGGGGGTGCCACTGACGATCACATCGCCGGGCATGAGGGGGGTGAATGTGGAGACATATTCAATCAAGCGGGGTATCGGAAAAATCATCATGGCGGTGGTTGCGTGCTGCATGACTTGCCCGTTCAAGCGGGTGGTCAGGCTCAACTCCTCCCCATCGGCAATCTCGCCGCGGGTGACCAAGACCGGACCAAACGCCCCAGTGCCGACGAAGTTCTTGCCGGGGGTGAACTGCGTGGTGTGACGCTGCCAGTCGCGCACCGAACCGTCGTTGTAGGCGCTATAGCCGGCCACGTGCGACCAGGCTTGATCACGGCGGATGCGGCGGCCGCCCTTGCCAATCACCACGGCAATTTCACCTTCGTAATCCAAATGGCTGGACTCGGGCGGCATGAGCAGGGGCTGGAGGTGTCCGGTTTGGGAGTCGGCCACCCGCAAAAACACGGTCGGGTTTTCGGTTTTGTCGCGCTCCGTCTCGATGCGGTGCTCTTCATAGTTATGCCCGATGCAGATGATCTTGCCGGGGTCGGTGATGACCGGCAGGTACGTGATGTCAGACTGCGCGCAGGTGTCTGGCCGCCCCTGTGCAGCCGCGCCCAGTTGTTCAAGGACGCCTGCCACGAGCGCACTGCGCAAGCTCGGGTATTGCGCGGTGCTCAAGGAGATCACGCCGGTGTCGGTGGCCAGCCCCCAGGAGTCTTGGCCTTGATGTGAATAGCTCAGGAATTTCATGGTGTTTGAGGGTCGAAAAAATGAAAATGAATAGGCTCAGGGCTCAAGTGCCTCCAGCGCGTGCTGGAGATCTTGTGGGGTGGCAAAGGCGCCGTACACATAGTGGTCGGGGCGCACAAGCGCCGCCTGGCAAGCCATTCGATCGAACCAGGCCGAGAGCACGCCGGAGGACTCCGTAAAGCCCGGCGCATTGAGGTGCTGCACGGTGAGTTGGAGGCCCGCATGCGCAAAGGCTGCCGCGTGGGTCCAAGTTTCGTCGGCAGGCGTGTGGAGAAACAAGCGCCAGCCACAGCCGAGCGCATCATCCATTCGCATGAGGCCCGTGGGGCGCTCGATCCAAGCTTGCGGGAACAAGGTGCCCTCAGCCGCGTGACCCGCGCCATTCAAACAGCCTCCGACCAGCGCGGGTTGCACGTTTTGTCTGGGCATGGGTTGTACTTGCCCGCCGCACTCGGCCAGGAGTCGGGCGTCTCGTGCTCTGGCCTTTTCCACATCGCGCTGGCCGACCAATTGACCAATGCTTTTGATGCGCGAGGTGAGCTCTGTGACGTGGCCTTTGCGCTCCGCGCCATAGGTGTCCAATAAGCGGGGACTTGCGCGGGATTGGAGAACTGCGGCGAGCTTCCAGCTGAGGTTGGCGGCATCGCGAATGCCTTGGCACATGCCTTGCCCCAAAAAGGGCGGTTGTTGGTGGGCGGCGTCGCCCGCCAGAAACACCCGCTGGCGGCGCCACTCTTTGGCCACGAGGGCATGGAACTGGTAGCTCGCCTGGCGCCAGAGTGTGGCCTCATCGGATTTCAACCAACGCGAGAGCAGCTGCCAAGTGGCCTCGGGCGTGGCCATGGCTTTGGGATCTTCACCCGGATTGAGGGCTATTTCCCAGCGGCGATGGTTCTTCGGACCGATCACATAGGTGCAAGGCCTTTGCGGCTCGCAATATTGAACGCTGACCTTGGGCAACTTGGCCAAGCCTTTGTCGTTGACCCTTACATCCACCACCAGCCAGGGCTCATCAAAGCCCAGGTCCTCCAACTCGATGCCCACTTGTTTGCGCACAAAGCTCGACGCCCCATCGCAACCGATGAGGTATCGCGCCGAGATTTGGCGCGTTTGGCCTTGTGCATCGGCCACCGTGAGGGTGACCGCTTCATGACTTTGCTGCACGGCGGTGACTTTGGTGCCTAAGTGGCACTCGACCGAAGGCATGCGGCTGACCCGCTCACGCAGCACCGCCTCCATGGCCGGTTGGGTAAACACGAGCGAAGGGGTAAAGGTGAGCGGGAAAGGCGGTGCGACGGTAGACATGCATTTGATGAGTTGGCCGTCGACGCCATAAAACTCGGAGTTGGTGAAGGGTTCGGTGAAAGGCTCCAGGGCATCGGCAAGACCGAGTTGCTGGAACACGCGCATGATTTCGTGGTCGAGGGCGATGGCACGCGGCTTGTCGTACACGTCGGTGAGCTCATCACAGACCCAGGCTCGAACACCTTGCAAACCCAGGAGGCCAGCGGCGACTGCACCCGTCGGGCCAAATCCCACGATGGCCACATCAAACATGGCCATTCCCGATGGGGGCAAACAACACGGCGCGCTGGGCCTCCTTCAGGCGCGCACTCGGCGGCTGTGAGATGCCCCATTGATCGACCCGCCCTGGCGGCCATGTCCAGTCCGACGGTTGGCCAGGCTGGTAGCGGTCATCGATTTGCTCGACCTCGGCGGTGTACTCGATCACGATGTCAAACGGGCCCACAAAGTAGTTAAAGGCGTTGTCCCCAGGGCCGTGGCGACCTGGACCCCACTCGATGGGAAAGCCCGCATCGCGCATGCGCCCGCCCCCGCGCATGACGGCATCGAGGTCGGGCATTAAAAACGCGATGTGGTTCAAGGCGTGATTGTCGGTATCGCCCAAGGCCACGCTGTGGTGATCACTGTTGCAGCGCATGAAGGCCATGATGCGCGTGCGGTCCGAGAGTGAGAAGTCGAGGGCCTCTTCCAAGAACTGGCGGGTATCTTCGACGTGGCCGCTGTTGAGCACCACATGGGCCAGCCGCACGGGCATGTCGGGCGCATCATCGATGGGGTGCAGACGCTCGTCACCATAAACCAGTTGGAACACGCGGCCATCGGGATCGGCCAACACCACGGCCTGCCCTCCTCCAGGCGCCGTCACCGGCGCAGGTGCTGAGAGCACCCGGCCGCCTGCCGCTTCGGCGCTGTGCATGGCCTGGGTCAATGCCGCCACGCTGTGCGCCCGCAGCGTGACGTGCAAAATCGTTGCAGGGCCGGGGGCCTCATGCAAAGCCAGCAAATGGTGATCCTCCCCCGCGCCGCGAAAGTACAACGCGTCGGTGGTGCGGGCCACCACTTGCAGCTGCCAAGTGCGGGTGAAAAAATCTTCGGCCAGGGCGAGGTCCGGCACGGTGAGCGCGACGCTGCGCAAAGCAGCCACCAAAGCGGAAGCATGGGTCATGGCAAGGTATCCCCCAAAGTGGCGGACTCAAGGCCCAGGCCTATGGCGTCCAAATTCGCGAATCGTTTGCGAGTGGTCCAGCGCTTGTGCATGCGCTCAGCCCACCACCAGGCCGACGGCTTCGATTCCGGCGATGCAAATGGCCTCGTCCTCGTCCCCTGTTCCACCGCTCGCGCCGACCGCCCCCAGCAGCTCACTGGCGGCGTTCTTCACCAATACCGCGCCCGTTTGGGGCAGAAATTTGCCCTCAGCGGTGGCCGCCAATGAGACAAAGAAATTGGGGTTGTCCTTGGCGCGTTGCGCCAGCACCCGACTGGAAGCGCCCATGCCCACAGCCCCCCAGGCCTTGGCCCGGGCAATGTCAAAGCGAAACATGCTGGCTCCGTCTTCACGGGCAAACGCCTTGAGCTGTCCCGCTTCGTCCACCACGACGATGCCCATGGGCTTATAGCCTTGGGCGTGGGAGTGCGCCAAGGCGGCTTGGATGATTTCTTGGGCAAGGGTCAACGACAAGGGGGTCATGTAGGGGCTCCGGTGGCGATAGGCACGCTTGTGCGCTCGACTTTAGGGGGCGCGAGATGATTCATCCAGACAATTCTTTGAATAGGTAGAATTTGTTTCATGAATATCTCGGCCATCGATCTGAACCTGCTGGTGACCTTCCACGCCATGCTGGAACACCGAAATGTCACCCGCGCGGGCGAGGCGATTGGCCTGAGTCAACCGGCCATGAGTTCGGCGCTGCGACGCCTGCGGATCTTGCTGGAAGACCCTTTGTTCATTCGGGCCGGGCTGGAGATGAAACCCACCCCCCGCGCTTTGCAGCTGAGCGCCTCGGTCAGGCAAGTCATCCAGACGGTGCAGAGCGAAATCCTGCAACCGGCCCGGTTTGAGGCGCGCTCATCCACGCGCACGTTCACCGTGCTCATGCCCGATATTGGGGAAGCCAATTTTTTGCCCCGCATCTTGGCCATGTTGACCAAAGAGGCCCCCCAACTCAACCTACGCACGATGGCCATGCCGCGCCACGCCGCGGCGGAGAGCCTGGAGTCGGGGGCGGCAGACCTGGCCATGGGCTATTTCCCGGATTTGCACAAAGCGGGCTTTTTCAAACAGCAGCTCATGCGCTCCTCGCATGTGAGCTTGGTGCGCAAACATCACCCGCACATTGGTGAGCGCATGAGCTTGGAGCAGTTCATGGCGGCCTCGCATGTGGTGGTCAAACCGCATGGGCGGGAGCATGTGTTTGAAAAGCACCTGCAACAGCAAGGCATCACGCGGCGCGTGGTGCTGGAGATCTCGAACTTTCTGAGTCTGCTGCCCATCATTGAATCGAGCGATCTCGTGGCCACTGTTCCCCAGGATTTGGCGGATTTTTGCGTCCAACACGGGCAAGTGCGCAAGGTGCCGACACCGGTGAAAGCGCCTGTGATCGATGTGCAGTTGCACTGGCACCAACGCTTGCAGAAAGACCCCGGTCATGCCTGGCTGCGCAGCGCCATCCACCGGCTTTTTTCAAATGGCCCTCAGAAGTGAATGGTGACCGCATCGACCACGGTGTAGGCGTCATCCACGATGGGCATCCAACGCCACTTGTCAAAGGTGGTGCAAGGGTGAGAGAAGCCACAGAGGAGTAGCTCGCCCACTTCCGGGGCGGGGTCTCCTGCTTGCGGGTCGTAGCGCAGGTAGGCGTGCTGGTCGTTGAGGTTATCGATGGCCCAATGCGCGGGAACGGCTTGGGGCACTGGAGGGTGATGGGTTCGGGAAGGGGAAGCGGCGGCGCGCAGGCGTTGCAGGGGTTTGGGCCAGGCTTGGTCAAAGGCGACATCGCGCCGCCCGAGGTTGAGGATGGCCAAGCCTGGCTCGGGGGTGGAGGCCACATGGCACACCAACTCGAGTGCGGGCTGCAAGCGGCCTTCGCTGGGCGTGCGCTGAATGAGGCGCTCGAATTGGCGCTCGAGGTGCAAGTGGTCGTGGGTGAGGTAGCAGCCCGAGCGCAGAATTTTGCGATGGGGCCCCACGAGCGTGGGCTTGAGGAGCAAGGCCACGAGATCGAAGAGGGTCGAGCCCCCAGCGGTGAGGATGATTTCCTCGGTCTCGAACAAGCCCTCCTGTTCGCACGCCTTGGCCACTTGCGCGATGCGCGCCATCAGGTGGCCGACGGCGGCTCGCTCTTGGGCCTCATCGGGAGCGAGTAAGCCGCCCTCGTAAGCCTCGATGCCCACCAGGCGCAAGCCCGGCGTGCGGTGGATTTCGCGCGCCAGGGCCAGGGCTTGGGCGTCGTCGCGCACGCCCGCGCGCTTGTTGGCCACGCCCAGCTCCAGCAAGACTTCAAATGAAGCCTGCGGGTGGCGTTGGAGCCAATCGCGAATGAGGCCGAGTTGTTGCTGCGAGTCGACCAAAAAGAGCGCGCGTGCCTCTGGCTTTTGCTGCTGCCAGCCATGTAAGGTGGCGAGATCGATGGGCTGGAAAACCTGATTGGCGATCAGCAGATTGGGCACCCCGTTGGCAAAGCCCAAGCCGGCCTGAAAGACGTTGGC
>JACCEC011580838.1_pt1 | contig 11280 bp, 4 predicted proteins | sample 7450121 | NCBI WGS metagenome assembly JACCEC01 (sample SAMN15323455, study PRJNA562643) | freshwater metagenome | isolation source: river surface water | place: USA:Blue River Watershed | collected 2017-08-18 | reverse complement strand
ATTTTTGTAAAGCATGAGTCAAATTAAATTTGAAGGAAGAAACGCACAGTTTTTTTCTACACTACGCAATAGGATTGATAATTACTTTACTGATAATGATTTAAAGCCTACGGGCAATTGGAGATTGTATCTTAAAACCATCATATTATTCGTTTCACTAGCTACGCTGTATACCATTTTGGTGTTTTTTACCCCTGAAAATCATTGGGTTTCCTTGGGTCTGTGCGTATTGATGGGGGCTAATTTTGCCGGTATTGGATTTAATGTTATGCACGACGGTGCACATGGCAGTTATTCATCCAAAAAATGGGTGAACGACATGATGGCATACTCCCTAAACATGCTGGGTGGTAATGCCTTTTTTTGGGTTCAAAAACACAATGTAGCTCACCATTCCTTTACCAATATCGAAGGTGCAGATGAAGATATCGATGTTTCTCCGTACATGCGTGTAAACAATCACCAACCCAAATATTGGTTTCACAAGTTTCAATTTATCTACGGTTGGTTACTGTATTGCATTACCTATTTAGCTTGGATTTATTATCAAGACTTCAATAAGTACGCTACTGGGAAAATAGGAGATAGACCCATGCGTGATAAATTTACCGTTAAAGATCATATCGTGTTCTGGACCGCTAAATTGGGCTATTTAGGTATTTTTATTGCTATGCCAATCTATTTCGCGGGATTAAGTAATACGTTAATTGGCTATTTAGTACTAGCTTTAACAACCGGACTAGTAATTACCATGGTATTTCAGTTAGCACACATTGTTGAGGGTATGGATTTTGTTCAGTCAAATCCTGAAGGGATAAATATCGAAAACGATTGGGCAACACACCAATTGAGTACAACCGCCAATTTCGGTACCAAAAGTAAGGTATTAGCTTGGTTCTTGGGTGGATTGAATTTCCAAGTTGAACACCATTTATTTCCGAAAATTTCGCATATTCACTACCCAAAATTGAATAAAATTGTAAAGGAGACGTGTGCCGAGTTTAACGTAATGTACCACGAATTTCCTACAATGTTGCACGCTGTTCGTTCGCATTTTATGCTACTCAAACAAGCAGGAGCGTAACTATTCAATAGCACTTATAAAACTCAACCATTTCTACTCTTGATAATCGGGTAATTTCGAGTATCATTGTAGAAGAAATGAGAAAGTTTTCACACGTTTCGATTTTATTCCTTTCTTTTATCGGTTACAATCAATTTGTATCTGCCGAAATCAAATTCGTTGATGTAATAGAGATTTCGAATGCTACTACTGATAGAGTTTTGCTAGATTCCGGTGAATTGCCAACTACAGAACCCACTCCCTTGGTAGATTCTGCTACTATTGCCAAAAAGAAACGAAATAAGGATACCACCGGTATTTGGGCGTTCCAAGGAACTTCTACGGTGAATACAAATCAAAACAGCTTCTTGTATTGGCAGGGTGGAGGTCAGTCATCGGTTTCAGTAGCTACCGTATTGAATGCCGTATTAACGTATACCAACCAATCAACCAATTGGCAAACTCAAATAGACATGAGTTATGGTCTGATGAATCAGCAATCAGCACCGGGATGGAATAAAACAGATGACGCATTTGCTATTTCGTCAAAATATGGTAAACGGGCTTCTAAAACGTTGTTTTATTCCTTGTTGTTTAATCCAGCTACGCAATTTCAACCGGGTTACGAGTATGTTGGAGATTCCTTGCCAATCTCCAAAATGCTTGCTCCTTTGTATGCAGAGACCGCATTAGGATTTAACTATGTGCCCAATACCAAGTTAGATGTATTCTTGGGTTTGGGAACCTTGAAAAGTACGGTGGTGAATGATCAACGTTTAGCCGATCAGGGGGCATACGGAGTTCAATCGGCCATTTATGACGAATTAACCGGTGAAATGCTTACCCCTGGAAAGAAAATTAGAAGTGAATTTGGGGGATATATGTTAATTCAATATCGAAATCCAAGAATTATCAAAAACTTGGGAATTCAATCTCGTTTGGAACTCTTCTCAAATTATTTGAATAATCCTGAAAATATAGATATTGATTGGCAGAATATTATTTCCATTCAATTGAATGAATACATTGCGGCAAATATCAATATCCATATGAAATATGACGATGATATTAAAATCGGCGTAGACATGGATGGTGACGGTCAAGTTGATAAGTATACCGCAAAAACGCAGTTTAAAGAAGTGCTTGGCGTAGGTCTAAATATTAACTTAAGTCAATAATTTAATTTCCTGCAAGTTTAGGAATAAGCGCATACACCGCTACGCTACTCGCCAAGTGCATACACGGCTATTCGCGAGAAACATGGATAATTCCTATGGGATTAGTCTTACTAAGGTGCTTCTGTTAAAAAATGGCAATTAGATTTTAGTGAAAACACTAAAATTCAGGCAATCGAACCTGGTGCATTTTTCTTTTCGGTTCCGCAGAATTGGTAAACCATACAACCGAAATCTCGTGCGTCATGGGGATGGCCCCGGTAGAATAGGTTAAGTTCCAATCCAAACTGTATCCTAAATTTATTTTGCCATAATGAAATCCTACATAGTTCGTCATGGAAACGTTTCGTTTATCTTTCAGTTGAGTGCGCTGAACCCCCGTTGAAAATTGCACGTTATTTAGCGTAAACAAGGCATTCACCGTAGTACTGTTTAATCCTGCTTGTTGCATCACCAACACGTGCGGCGTAATGGTCATGTTTTCTAATAAATTATCCAAAACATAACCCGAAATAAACTGATATTTTGTTAGTAGTTTGGATTCGGAACCGGCAATGATTGCGATATCGGGTTGATTTAAATTATAAACACTCAATCCTGAAAAGAATTTGCTGTTGTACAACATCGCCCCAGCACCTACATGGAATGCATTTCTTACCAATGTGCTGTTTGGCTCCTGAGTAGGTAAGATAAATCCGGTGAAATTTTGATCCACTTGGTCTTCCCAAGTGTATTTCCCCGTGCCAAAACTATAACTAGAAAATTGGGTAATCAATCCAAACCGTGCACTCACTTTTCTCCCTGGAATTTCATATGCATAGGCGGCTGAACCAATAAAATGAGAATATTTAGCACTACCAGCCATGCCCGAGTATAAATCCGTTGCAGTAACACCACCCGCCCAACTCGCCATCGTATTTTTAATTTTTGTGTCGTAACCGGCCGATTGTGTAAGTAGTCTGCCTTCCTGACTCAACCACTGAGCCCTTGTGGTCATTGCTACACGGCCCATCTGTCCTCCATTGTATACACCCAAGCCAATCATCGCCGGATTTGCATTAATTCGTTGAGTATATTGTTGTCTGAAGGTGGGCATTTGCGCCTGAATACCCGCCCAAGTTGTTAAAAACAAGGTCCCTGCAACTGCTATTTTTAGCGAATTAATTTGACTCAGTTTCATGTACATAATTGGGCAGACTGTTGAAATTTGATTTTGTTAACAAACATAACCAATTTTTTTTCAATTAATAGTACCAGAAGTATCTCTTTTTCATGGTTTACCTTCAATATCACCAATCTTTGGTATTTATAGTAAATTCACAATTCGTGCATTGTAAGATTGAAAAAAGTTACCGAAGTTTGCTATCGTCGGGGAATATCTATTTTCATGAAAATTAAACTTAACAAACAGGTACAAATTAGAAAAAAACAAGCCATTCTTTTTTTAGGATTTTTGTACTTTTTTAATGGGATATATGCGCAGTGTACGGTTAATGGTCCGTCCAAATTTATTTCTAAATGTGGAAGTTCTTATACATTAAATACCGGCAGGAAGGTTACATCTTCAGGATTATACACAGACTCCGCTATCGGATATCAAGGCTGTGATTCTATTTTCCAAGTTCGAGTATCATTAAATTCTTTGCCATTGGCATCCATTGCATTAAGCAGCGATCGCTCTCAATGTTTAACAGGTAATTCCTATAGCTTTAGTTTTAATGGAAATGCATTAACATCCAATTACACCGTTTCCTGGAATTTTGGAGATGGCAGCGCGCTGGGTTCCGGAACCTCGGTAACGAAATCCTTTTCAACCGCCAATACTTTCAAAACAATTCTGACCCTAACAAACGATAGTGGTTGTGTGGATACGGAAAGTTATACGGTGTTTGTGCGACCTCAACCAACGGTTGCTTATACCGTGAACAACTTAAATCAATGTTTAAAAGGAAATAATTTCAGTTTTACCAACGCATCGGGTATTAGCAGCGGCTCTTTAAGTTATTTGTGGAGTTTCGGGGATGGTTCTTCAAATGCAACCACCACCAACGCAAGCAGAAAATATTTAGCCGATGGAAATTATTCGGTTAAGTTGATTGCTACATCTTCGTTTGACTGTAAAGATAGTAATACAAAATCTCTGAATGTTTATCCTCAGGTTAGTTCTATATCTGCTTCGGTAGATAATTCGGCCTTATGTAAAAAAGGAAATGAGTTTAATTTCACCGGTTCAGCATCAATTAGCAGCGGAACGTTGAGTTACTAATGGAACTTTGGCGATGCAACAACAGGCACTACCCAAAATTCAAAGCACAGTTATACCAATGCCAATAATTATACCGCAAGGTTTATAACCAATTCCAATAACAACTGTAAAGATACAGCATCGGTAAATCTTACGGTTTATCCCCAAGCCAATGCAGCATTTACGGTAAACCAAGTTGATCAGTGTGATGCTAGTAATAAGTTTACCTTTAATAATACATCGGGAATTGCATCACCCGGCAGCCCTTTGAGTTTTGCTTGGGATTTGGGCGACGGTAGCACAGCCTCAACCACCAATGTTACCGATAAGTTCTATGCCAACATTCAGTCATACACGGTAAAATTATTTACCGAATCGGCTAATGGATGTAAGGATACGGCAACGAGAAGTATAGCCGTTCACCCCAATCCTGTAGCCTCATTTACAAAATCATCATCAGCATTGTGTAAGTCCGGAAACAGTTTTACTTTTTCCAATACATCCAGCATATCGGGAGCTACCGCATTGTCTAATGCTTGGAATTTTGGTGACGGTAGTGCGATTTCTTCAACGGCTAGTCCAACGAAATCCTATAACGTTGCAAATACTTACAACATTCGATTAATAACTACCTCTGTAAAAGGGTGTAAAGACACGGCGGACGATCAAGTTACGGTTCATCCTCAGACAACAGTTGCCTTCGATATCAATGCAAATTCCCAGTGCTTTGATGGTCATTCGGTGAATCTAACGGATAAATCAACCATCCAAACACCGGGAACGGGTACGTATACCAACTTTTGGCGTTTGGGCGATGGAAATTCGGCGTCAACCACCGATGTTACAGGTTTTACTTATGCAAATACAGGAACCTACACGGTAAAGTTGATTACTACAACCGACAACAATTGTAAAGATTCTCTTGCTAAAACATTAACGATACATCCCGAACCTACAGCTGGGTTCACCATTAACAATAACGATCAGTGTTTAACCGGTAATAATTTCCAATTTACAAACACATCTTCGGTGGGAAGTCCAAGTACTATGACCTATTCATGGAACATGGGCGATGGATCGGCTACTAAAACTGCAACCAATCCAAGTCACGTGTACACAACTGCTGGAACGTACACCGTTACCTTAACCGTTACCTCTACGGGCGGCTGTACCGATGTGTATTCCACCTCAGTTATCGTTAGACCTAAAGCAAATTTGGATTTCACTTTTGCAAACGATCAGCGTTGCTTCAATCAGCACGTGGTGAATATTACTAATAATTCTTCTGTTATAAGTCCATTGACATTGTCTTACGCATGGAGCTTCGGAGATGGAACTACTGCCACTACCCAAGATATTACCAACAAAACCTATACAACCCATGGCAATTATTATGTTAAGTTAACCACCACAACGTCGCAGAATTGCGTTGATACCTTGAGGAAATTAGTAACGATTTATCCAGAACCTAAAGCGAAATATTCCTATAACGATAGCGATCAGTGTTTCAGAAATAACCAGTTTAATTTCACTAACCAATCCTCGGTTGCAACCGGCACATTTAATCAAACTTGGTATTACGGGGATTTGTCCAATTCTAAATCTACTGGGTTAAACGGTTCAAAAGCTTACGCTGCTGTGGGTTCGTATAATGTGAAACTCGTTGTTGTAACCAATGGCGGTTGTAAGGATTCGGTTACCAAAAACATGACCGTCTACAAGCAAGCAACCCCGGATTTTACCTTTAGTACTTCGGCTGCTCAGTGTTTTAGTGTTAATAAAATTTCATTTAACAATGCCTCCACCGTTGATAATCCCTTAACATTATCCTATTTCTGGCGTTTGGGGGATGGTTCCACTGCAACCACAACAGATATAGTAGATAAAGTATATACTTCCCATGGTGTTTATAATGTAACATTAAGAACCACCACCAACGAAGGTTGTTTGGATTCTATTACCAAAACAATGACGGTGTACCCAGAGCCCACCGCTAATTTTTCTGCCAATAGTTTTAGTCAGTGTTTGAAAGGAAATGTTGCCAATTTAACCAACACCACCCAATTGCCTACAGGTTCTTACAGTTCTGTTTGGTATTTGGGCGAAGGTTCTGCCAAACAAACCAATACCAATGCTTCCTATAAATATACCAACCATGGAACCTACACAATCAAGTTGGTTGTAACTACCAACGGTGGTTGCAAGGATTCAATTAATAAAGATATTACCATACATCCACAAGCTACACCTTCGTTTACCATCGATGATAACAAGCAATGTTTAACGGGGAATGCATATGCCTTTACCAATACATCTTCCATTGTTAGTGGAACGCTTAGCTATGTGTGGCAAATGGCAGATGGTTCGGCCAACAAAACCACCCAAGATGCAACGCATACCTACAGTTCGGCAGGAACATTCAATCCTCGACTCATTTCTACCAGCAATTTCGGTTGTAAAGACACCGCAACATTGCCATTGACCGTAGACCCTCAAACATCGACCAATTTTTCTATCAACTCGGTAAACCAATGTATTCGTAATAATAAATTTAATTTTACCAATACGTCGGTTGTAGGAACTCCCGGTGGAACGTTTACATCGGATTGGCAGTTGGGTGATGGAAGAACGGAAACCACTACCAATGTAAATAATGTGATTTATGCAACAGTGAAAAGTTACTCGGTTAAATTGCAGACTACCACCAATTTTGGTTGTATCGATTCTGTTCGAAAAACAGTATTTGTGCATTATAATCCGGTAGCTTCGTTTACCATAGATGATAATTTACAGTGTTTAAAGGGTAATAAATACAATTTCACCAACGGTTCAACGATCACGGATAACAGCGCGTTAACGTATCAGTGGTTGCCAGGAGATGGATCCACAACCCTAACCACTACCAACGCTTCCAGAGTTTATACGGTTGCCAATTCCTACAATGTTCGATTAATAGCCATAAGCAATCAAAATTGTAGAGATACCGCGGATCTTCCTGTTACGGTTTATCCTCAGACGAACATCGGATTTAATATCAATACCGTTAATCAGTGTTTGTATTTAAATGATTATAGCTTCACCAATACATCGGCGGTTACGGCCCCTGGCGGCACACTAACCTACGATTGGAACTTGGGTGATGGTACTACGGCAACCTCAACCAGTATTTCTGCGAAACGATACAATATAGTTAATCCCTATTCCGTTCGATTAATTACCACGACCGACAATGGTTGTATCGATACCCTGACTAAAGGAATTGAAGTACATCCGCATCCAGTGGCATCTTTTACGATTAACGATGACGAACAGTGTAAAACAGGAAATGCTTTTTCATTCACCAACGGTACTACCATAACAGCGGGAACGCTATCGTACCAATGGAACGTGGGAGATGCCTCTGCTACCCAAACAGCCACCAACGGGTCTAGAACGTATGTCGCTGCTGGCACCTACAATATCCGATTATTAGCCACCAGCAATCAAGGTTGTACGGATACCGCCGACGATCAGGTAACCGTTTTCCCGCAAACGGCGATTGGATTTGATATTAATAATGCAGGTCAATGTTTTGATGGGCATACTTTCGACTTTACCAATAACTCTTCGGTAGTATCACCAGGAGGAACATACACATCATCATGGAATTTGGGCGATGGTGATACACGTACAACAGCCAGTGTTACGTCAAAGACATACTTGCTCCCTGCGGTGTATTCAGTGAAATTAGAGACAACTACCGATAATGGATGTATTGATTCCTTGCGTAAATCCATTACGGTGTACCCAGAACCAACCGCTACGTTTTCTATTAATAACGATAAGCAATGTTTAACCGGGAACCTATTTAATTACACCAATACTACGTCATTACTATTTGGTAGTTACAACAGTAATTGGACCGTTGGGGATGGTAGTTCGGCTCAAACCACCAAGAATGCTTCCAGAACTTATGCCTCTGCCGGAGACTACACAGTTAGATTAGAAGTGACCACCAACGGGGGTTGTACCGATGCTATCGATCAAGTGGTTACGGTGTACCCTCAGGCAAGTCCTTCGTTTACAGTTACGGATAAGGATCAGTGTTTTAACACGCATTCCATGAATTATACCAACACATCTTCTGTGGTTTCACCTAGGACATTAACCTACGAATGGAATCTAGGGGATGGTACATCTTCTACCTCCACGGATGTGACCAATAAAACCTATTCCGTGGCCAATTTTTATAAAGTAATTTTAAAGTCCACCACCGATCAAGGTTGCGTTGATACCTTCTCTCATATGGCTTATGTATTCCCTGAGCCCGATGCGAGATTTGGCTTTAATGATTCGGATCAGTGTTACAAAGGAAATCAGTTTGTATTTACCAATGCTACAGCCTTGGCTTTTGGCACCTACAGCAGCAGATGGGAATTAGGAGATTTAAGTTCGAATAAATTAACTACAAATGCCTCCCATAAATACACCGGAATTGGTAATTATGATGTGGAATTAATGGTAACTACCAACGGTGGATGTAAAGATAGTATTACAAAAAATGTCACAATTTACCCCCAAGCAGATGCGGTGGACTTCGATATTACTTCGATAGACAACCAATGTTTGCGTGGAAATAGTTTCACCTATAAAAATCAATCTACGTTTTCTGCAGGTTCTTTAACCTATTTGTGGATGTTTGGCGATGGTACTACTGCTACCAGTACCGATGCGTCTCATGCGTATAGCACAGCTGGAACTTTCCCGGTAAAATTAGCCACGGTAACCAACAATAATTGTAAAGATACCACGTCGAAAAATATTGTGGTTCACCCCCAAACGGCGATTTCATTTACCCATAATGGATTGGGTCAGTGTTTCGATTCTCATAGTTTTAACTTTACCAATACTTCCACTGTTAGCACGGGTAATTTCACCTACGATTGGAGTTTGGGAGACGGTTCTGCAATCGTATCGAATTCGGCCATTACAGGAAAAACCTATGCAACCGACCAGAAATACACCGTTTTATTAACCAATACCACCGATAAAGGGTGCGTTGATACGTTAACTAAAGTAATTACGGTTTATCCGGAACCCACGGCGGCCTTTAGTACCAACAACGATAAGCAGTGTTTATCAGTTAATAATTTCCAATTCGACAATCAATCGTCTATTCCATACGGAACATTAACCTACCAATGGTCGGCCGGTGATAATTCTGCGCTTGCAACTTCCGAAGATTTTAGCAGAGTGTACGGAGCAAAAGGTTCGTATTCGGTTCGATTAATCGTTAAAAGCAATGGAAATTGTATTGATTCGGCCAAGCAAACCGTTATCGTTCATCCGCAAGCTGCCATTGCTTATTCCATTAATACGGCCCAACAATGTTTAACGGGTAATAGCTATTCATTTACCAATAGTAGCAGTATCAGTAATGGTAGTCTTTCGTACCAATGGATCGTGGGCGATGGATCAGCTATTCAAACTACACAGAATGCATCCCGAGTTTATAATAATGACGGCAGCTACTCGGTGAAGTTAATTACTAAATCAGACCAAAACTGTTTTGATTCACTGACCAAAGCCGTTATTGTCCATCCTCAAACACAGATTGCTTTTGGTATTAACGATTATTCTCAGTGTATTCGTGGTAATAGTTTCCAATTCACCAATCAATCTGCAGTTGCTTTGGGTAATTTTAGCAGTTCTTGGAATGTTGGCGATGGTTCATCGATCCAAACATCGGCCAATGCTTCACGTACCTATGCAACAGTAAATAAATTCCGAGTAAAATTAACTACAACTACAGATAAAGGTTGTATCGATACGCTTGGGAAATGGGTACATACCAACTATCAATCGGCCCCGGCTTTTAGTTTCAACACCCAAAAGCAATGTTTAACCGGCAACAGTTATACCTTTACGAATGCATCTACCATTCCCTCGGGGTCATTGACGTATTCTTGGAATTTTGCCGATGCGAGCAGTTCCGTAGTTACCAGTCCAACCAAAGTGTACACTACGGCTGGAACCTATAAAGTGGTATTAACCGCTACTTCGGATTCGGGTTGTATCGACACTGTTTCAAAAACGATTGTAGTACATGCTCAACCAGCAATTTCGTTTGCTATTAACGATAGTATACAGTGTTTTGCATCCAATAACTTTGTCTTTACCAACAATACAACGGTAGCGAATGCCACGATTGTGAGATATCGATGGGCCTTCGGAAACGGGTATTCTGCTGTTAGAACCAATGCAAGACAAACCTATGACGATACCGGAATTTATAAGGTAGTATTGTATGCCGAAAGTAATTTAGGGTGTAAGGATACAGGTTTTAGATGGGTTTCGGTAAGACCAGAGCCCACTGCTGATTTTGCAATTTCTTCCAACGATAGTCAGTGTTTAAAGGGCAATAATTTTTCATTTACCAATAATTCTTCGATTCCAAGTGGGTTGTTAAGTTATCAGTGGAAGTTTTCAGGAGAAGGACAGTCTGTTAATACCAATTCGTCCTTTACTTTTAATTCACATGGAAACAAGTCGGTACGATTAATTGCAACTTCTCAGTTTGGTTGTGTGGATTCCGTGGATAAAGGGTTGGTGGTTCACCCACAGGCAGTGCCTCAATTTACCATCAACAACGACTCCCAGTGTTACAAAGGCAACGCGTTCACCTATACATCCACCACCACGATGCCAACCGGCACAATCAAATCCTACAATTGGACGGTGGGAGATGGCTCCACAGCGCAGACCACCGCCAATGCTACCCGCACCTACGCCACCTACGGCAGTTACACGGTAACCTT
>JACCEC011998187.1_pt1 | contig 11281 bp, 8 predicted proteins | sample 7450121 | NCBI WGS metagenome assembly JACCEC01 (sample SAMN15323455, study PRJNA562643) | freshwater metagenome | isolation source: river surface water | place: USA:Blue River Watershed | collected 2017-08-18 | reverse complement strand
CGGTGTCCATGGCGGCGGCGAGTCCGGGGAGCACGACGAGCCCCTCGGGACCGCCCGCCGTCTCGATCATGAGCCCCACGTCCTTCCGCGCCATCGCGAGCTCCCACGAGGCGGGCTGGCTCCCGCCGCTCGCGACCCGCGCCCCGAACGCGGGGATGGCCGCGCCCGGCTTGAAGACGTCGAAGAGCGCGAGGGTCTCCTGCGGAGACATGCCGGAGGCCGCCCCCATCGAGAGGAGATCCCCGAGCGCGCCGCTGAGCGAGACGAGGAGACCGTTCCCCATGAGCTTGTAGACCGCCGCGAGGTCGGGGCGCGCCCCCACGTGCCACACCCGACCGGTCATGGGCGCGAGGAGGGCGCTGAGCTCGACCGCGTCCTCTTCCGCGGCAGAGAGCAGCATGAGCCCGCTCGCGTCCCGGGCGTTCTGCGGGCCCATGAACACAGGCGCGTGCGCGTAGCGGACGCCCCCGGCGCGGAGGCGCGCCGTGCGCTCGGCCACCCGCGCGGGGAGGTTCGTCGAGTGGTCGAGGACCCAGACGCCGTCGCCCAACGCAGGAATCGCCTGCGCCAGGGTGGAATCGACCGCGTCGTCGGCGGTGAGGACGACGTGCACGCGGGTGGCCCCCGCCACGGCCTCCGCCGGCGTGGCCGCGGCGATGGCCCCCAGCGCGACGAGCGGCGCGAGCTTCGACGCCGTGCGGTTCCACACGACGACCGTCTCGCCCTTGCGAAGCAGGTTTTCTGCCATCCCGGCGCCGAGGAGGCCGGTTCCGAGGACTGCGATGCGTGACATCCTTGCTCTCTCCGAAGGGGTTCGTGCCTCGGGGAAGGTGCCCTCGCTCCTCCCGGCGGCGATTCAGCGCGTGCGACGACGACGGCCGCGCTCCAGGAGCACCGCCCCCATCCCGATCAAGGCCATCCAGCCCGAGGGGGAGGCGTTGCGGAGGGGGTCCCCCCCTCCGCCCCAAGAGTTCGGGACGCTCGCACACCCGACGAGCTCGATGTCCTCGAGCATCTTGCCGTGAAGGTCGCTCCCCTCGGCGTCGGAGAAGAGCCCCCCGCGCGGGAGCTGCTCGCTCGTCCAGTCCGTGTCGCAGGCGTTCCCCGTGCGGAGGCTCCCCTCCTCGGGGTGCGTGCCGCTCCGCCCGTCGGCGGTCTCCCAGAAGGCGTACCAGTCGTGACACCCCTCCGCGAGATCGGCGGCGTCGGCGCGCCAGAGGCCCTGCTCCTTCGTGCCCCAGGCGAGCTCCGCGTCGCGCTCGACCCCCTCGACCACGAACTGGAGCATGGCCGGAGCCGAGTCGTCGCCCCAGTCGGCGTAGAGCACGCCTCCGTCGTCGATGGCGATCCGCACGGGCGGCAGGCCTTCCGGGAGCACGCCCCCGCCCGCGAAGTCCTGCGTGAGGTAGTTCTCCACCACGCCGGGCCCCATCTCGTCGAAGCCGCCGGTCATGATGTTCGCGCGGTGCCCGTCCGAGCACATCCACATGCCCATGACGGCGTAGCGCGCGTCGGTGGTGCCCATGGCGATGTTCTCGCCGAGGAAGCTCGTCTCATTGTAGTAGCGGCCGAGGCGCGACCAGGTGTCGGTGCCGTCGCAGCTCTCGTGCTGGAAGCAGCCGTTCGTGAGCATGTCGTTGCTGTGGAAGCGCGCGGCCTCGGTGAGGGCGAGGTCGAGGTACATCGGCGCCTTCGCGACCTTCTCGTCCTCGAGGAAGTCGTCGAAGCCGCAGGGGTGGTACCCGGCCTTGTACTCCGCGTCGAAGCCCTCCGGGTCGACGCGCGCGGCGTTCGTCCACAGCAGGAGCACGCGCTCGGCGTGGCTCGGGAAGCCGTCCACCGGAACGCCATAGCCCCCCGCGAGGGCCGCACCGACGAGGAGCAGGTTCATGCCGTACCTCCGATGAACGCGCGTATCACCTCCGCGGCGCGCGCGTGCCCGCGCCCGAGGTCGTCCACGATGCCCTGCTCGAGGGTGGACGCGACGAGGCGCGCCCGCACGGCGATCTCCCCCTCGAAGACCTGCTCGCATCCCCCCGGCGCGCTCACGATCCGGGTCGAACCCGCCGCCTGCACGCGGTCGGCGAGGACGAGCGGCTCGATCCGCCACGACGTGACCAGGCCGTCCGCCGACACGTCCGTCGACTGCACGTAGCGGAACCGGTCGATGCCGACGGCGGCCTGGATCACGCGCGGGAGCTCCTTCTTCGGGGTCACGCGCGTGCGCGTCCGCAGGGTGCCGTCGGGGAGGGTCTCCACCTGCTCGACGAACGTCTCGAGCCCGCTCGCCGCGACGAGCGCCGCCTCACAGGCCGGACGCCGCGCGACCTCGACGAGCGCCGCGGGGGAGCAGGCAAAGCGCTGGACGAACCTGAACCGCACGGGACTCCTCGACGCCGTCCCACCGTAACGCGTGCGCGCCTCCACCCGCGTCCGAAGGGTTGCGCGCCCGTGTCCGACACGACAAAAGGGGGACCCTCCGGATCCCCACGATGTCCCTCCCCAGCATCCCCCAGCGCATCGCCGCGGCCGTCGGCGCGCAGGCCTCGCAGGTCCAGTCCGCCGTCGATCTCCTCGACGGGGGCGCCACCGTCCCGTTCATCGCCCGCTACCGCAAGGAAGCCACGGGCGGGCTCGACGACATCCAGCTCCGCGCGCTGGAGACGCTCCTGACCGTGCTCCGCGAGCTCGAGAGCCGTCGCGCCACCATCCTGGCGAGCATCGAGTCGCAGGGGGCCCTCACGCCCGAGCTGCGCGCCGACGTCGAGAGCGCCGAGACGCGGGACCGACTCGAGGATCTGTACCTGCCCTACCGCCCGAAGTACCGGAGTCGGGCGCAGGTCGCGCGTGAACAGGGACTCGAGCCGCTGGCGGATGCCCTCCTCGCCGACGCGGGGCAGATCCCCGAGGAGCTGGCTGCCGCCTACGTCGACGCCGCGAAAGAGCTCCCCACGGCCGCGGACGCCCTCGCGGGGGCGCGAGAGATCCTCATCGAGCGCATGGCCGAGGACGCCGAGCTGGTCGGCGAACTCCGCGACCATGCCCGAAAGGTCGGCATCCTCAAGGTACGCGTCGTCGAGGGCAAGGAGGCCGAGGGGGCCCGTTTCCGCGACTGGTTCACCTGGGACGAGCCGCTCGGGAAGGTCGCGAGTCACCGTGCCCTCGCCTTCTTTCGGGGTCGCAACGAGGGCGTCCTCCGCATCGAACTCGCGGTCGATGCCGACGATCCTGCGCCGCTCCGCCCCAGCGAGCGTAGGGTCGCGGCCCGCTTCGGGATCCGCGAGGGCGGCACGCGCGCGGGGGATGCCTGGCTCCTCGACACCGCGCGCCAGGCGGGCCGGTGGCGCATCGGCTTCCACGTGGAGCTCAACCTCCTCGAGGAGCTGCGGAAGCGCGCCGAGGCCGACGCCATCGAGGTCTTCGCGCACAACCTGCGGGACCTGCTCCTCGCCGCACCCGCGGGCGCCCGCGCGACGATGGGCCTCGATCCGGGCCTCCGCACGGGCGTGAAGGTCGCCGTCGTCGACGCCACCGGGAAGGTCGTGGCGACCGACACCATCTACCCCCACGCCCCGCGCAACGACTGGGACGGGAGCCTCCGCGCGCTCGAGCGCCTCGTCGACGCGCACGGCGTCGGGCTCGTCGCCATCGGCAACGGCACGGCTTCGCGGGAGACCGACAAGCTCGCGGCCGACCTCGTGAAGCGTCGGCCGGACCTCGTGCGCGCGACCGTCAGCGAGGCGGGGGCGTCGGTGTATTCGGCATCGGAGCTGGCGTCGCAGGAGCTCCCGGACCTCGATGTATCGCTCCGGGGTGCCGTCTCGATCGCGCGGCGCCTGCAGGACCCGCTCGCCGAGCTCGTGAAGATCGACCCGAAGTCCATCGGCGTCGGGCAGTACCAGCACGACGTCGACGCCTGGCAGCTCGGCAAGGCGCTCGACGGCACCGTCGAAGACTGCGTGAACGCGGTCGGGGTCGACCTCAACACGGCCTCGCCGGCGCTCCTGCGTCGTGTCGCGGGTCTCGACGGATGGACGGCCGAACAGGTCGTGGCCTGGCGCGACACGAACGGGGCGTTCCCGACCCGCGCGGCCGTGCGGAATGTTCTCGGGATGACGGAGCGCATCTTCGAGCAGTGCGCGGGATTCCTGCGCATCTCGGGTGGGACGGAGCCGCTCGACGCGTCGGCGGTGCACCCCGAAGCCTATCCGGTGGTCGAGCGAATCCTCCAGAAGACCGGACGAACCCTGCCTTCGCTCATGGGCGACACGGCGTTCCTCTCCACCCTCGCGCCCCACACCTTCACCGACGCGCGCTTCGGCGTCCCGACGGTCAAGGACATCCTCGCGGAGCTGGGCAAACCCGGCCGCGACCCGCGCCCCAGCTTCGTCACCGCGAAGTTCATGGAGGGTGTGGAGACGATGGCCGACCTGAAAATCGGGATGGAGCTCGAGGGGACCGTCACGAACGTGACGCAGTTCGGGGCCTTCGTGGACATCGGCGTGCACCAGGACGGGCTCGTCCATGTGTCGCAGCTTGCGGACCGCTTCGTGAAGGAAGCGCGCGAAGTCGTGCGCGCGGGACAGACCGTGAAGGTACGCGTGGTCGAGGTGGACCTGCCCCGCAAGCGGATCGCGCTCACGATGAAGCTGCAGGGGGCGCCGACCGCGCCGGGCCCGCGCGATGCACGCGGGAGCGGGCCCGAGACACGTGAGACACGCCCTGCGGGCGGACATGTGTCACGTGCAGGGAACGGGGGTGCATGGGGCGGAGGGGGGCCCGGCGGGCGGAGAGACTCCGGCGCACCGTCCTCCTCCTCCCGCGGCGGCACCCCCGCGGGCGAGAGCGGCTTCGGGGATGCCCTCTCCCGCGCGATCGGCAAGCGCTGAACGACGCGGCGCGCGGCTGCGTCCGGGTTAGGAACCGCGCGTGACCGGCAACGACCTCCCCGTCCTCCGCACCGAGCTCCCGGGCCCCCAATCGAGGGCCTGGGTCGACCGCCTCGCCGCGCGCGAATGCCCCGGCGTGACCGCCCGCCGCGCCCGGCGCGCGGCCAAGCTCGGCGCCTCCGACACCGACCCCGTCGTGTGGTCGGAGGCGCTCGGGAGCAACGTCCTCGACGTCGATGGCAACGTCCTCGTCGACCTCTGCGCGGGCTTCGGGGTGGCGGCCCTCGGGCACCGGCACCCCGCCATCGTAGCGGCCGGCCAGGCCCAGCTCGCACGCCTCCCCCACGCAATGGGCGACGCCTTTCCCGACGTGCGTCGCATCGAGCTCATGGAGCGTCTCTGTGCGCTCACCGGCATGGACCGGGTGCTCTTCGGGAGCTCCGGCTCGGACGCCGTGGAGGCTGCGATCAAGACCGCCCGCCTCGCGACGGGACGGTCGAAAATCCTGAGCTTCGAGGGTGGCTACCACGGTCTCGCGAGCGCGCCGCTCGCGGTGATCGGCTACCACGTCGAGGCCTTCCAGGAGCCCTTCAAGCCGCTGCTCGGTACCCACGGGGACCGGGCGCCGTGGGGAGGTCCCCTCCCCGACCTGCGGGGCTACGCCGCCGTGCTCGTCGAGCCGGTGCAGGGGCGCGGGGGGATGCGGACGCCGCCCGAGGGCTGGCTCGCGGAGCTCCACGCGGCCGCCCGCGCCGCCGGCGCGCTCGTCATCCACGACGAGATCTACTGCGGCTTCGGGCGCGCCGGGGCCTGGCTCGCGGGGGCGCCCCTCCAGCCGGACCTCCTGTGTATCGGGAAGTCGCTGGCGGGCGGGTACCCGATCTCGGCCTGTCTCGGCACGGCCGCCGCGATGGACGCGTGGGGGGCCAGCAAGGGGGAGGCCATCCACACCCAGACCTTCCTCGGCAACCCTGTCGGGTGCGCCATGGCGCTCGCCTCCCTCGACGAGATGGAGCGCATCGACCTACCCGCGCGCGTGCGCGAGACCGGCGCGTGGCTCAGGGCGCAGCTCCTCGCGGTGCCGGGCGTGCGCGGTGTCACGGGCCGGGGGCTCATGCTCGGCGTCGAGGCCGACCACACGCTCGGGCTGATGCGCGCGATGCAAGCACGCGGGTACCTCGTCCTCCCGGCGGGCGAGCACGGCGAGGTGCTCGGGTTCACGCCGCCGCTCACCACCTCGCGGGAGGTGCTCGCGGGCGCCGTCGAGGCGCTCCGCGCGTCGATCGCCGAGGTGGCACGATGAGGGCCCGTGTCCGCGCGGCGGTCGCCGAACTGACGCAAGCGACACATCGTGATGTGTCAGCGGCAGCGTCCCGCGCGCGCCTCGAGCCGCTCGCGCTCGAGCTTCACGCCTGGCAGCGTCTCCAGTCACCCGTGATCGACGCGCTCAGCGGGGCAGCGACGGCGACGCGGCTGGAAGAGATCCCGGCCGTGCCGGTGCAACTCTACAAGGAGCTGGAGATCGCCACGTTCCCTGTCGCGGAGGCGAGGGTCGTGTTCCGCACGAGCGGGACGACCCAGGGCACGCGTGGCACCGTGTACCTGCGTGACACGTCGCTCTACGACCTCGGCGCGCGCGCGCACGCGCACGCGTGTATCAGCGACCTCCCGCGCCGTGTCGTGTCGCTCTGCAGCCACGCCGAGGACAGCTCCCTCGGGCACATGGTCGCCGATTTCGCCGGACACACGCAGGTCCGGTGTTTCGACCCGACACATGGTGTATCGCCCGACACATGGGCCGAACTCCGCGCGACGGACGAACCCTGTTTCCTGGCCTGCACGGCCTTCGCGCTGGACGCGCTCTTCGAGCAGCCGGGCAGCGCAGCGCTCGACCCGCGGAGCGTCGTCATGGTCACCGGTGGATTCAAGGGGCGACACACGCGCCTCGACGCACCGGGCCTGTATCGCGCCCTCGCCGACCGTCTCGGGAACCCTCGGGTCGTCGGCGAGTACGGGATGACGGAGCTCTCGAGCCAACTCTGGACGGAGCCCGTGATGGCGGGGCAGGTCCCCGGCGCGTTCCGCGCCCCCGCGTGGATGCACGTCTACGCCGTCGATCCCGTGACGGGCCAGCCGGTAGAGGGCGAGGGCCTCCTGCGCTTCGTGGACCTCTGCAACGTCGACAGCAGCCTGGCCATCGAGACCCTCGATCTCGGCGTCGTGCGCTTTCACGACGGCGCCCAGTGGGTGGAACTGCGCGGCCGGCTCGCCGGCAGCGAGGCGCGGGGCTGCTCCCTCACGGTCGAAGAACTGCGGTTCCTGGGACGGGAGGGGGCTGGCCGCCCCCTCCCGTAACGCCCTCCCCGGCGGGCCTCGTCCCCTTTTTCGAGCGACGCTGAAGGCACAGCCCCTCGCGCGCGTCGCTTGAAGGATCCTCCCCGTCTCCACGGAGTCCCCATGCGTGCCGCCCTCGTCGCTCTCCTCCCGCTCGTCGCCTGCTCGTCCGCGCTCACCCGTGGAGAGGCTGCGGAGGCGATGGCCGAGCTCGTCACCACCGCGCGCATCGACAGCGCGTCCGGGCAGGTCCTGCAGGTGAGCACCGATTTCACGATCGGCGCAGCCGTCGAGGCCTCCGCACAGAACCTGCGGGACTTCCTGGCCTCGCAGGCGCCGTGCTCGACGGTCACGGTCGACGGCGCGACGGTCACGCTGGACTTCGGGGACGGCGCGGACACCTGTCTCTGGAACGGGCAGAGCTGGTCCGGCGTCGCCACGATGGAGCTCGTCGCGGGGGCGGACGACACGTGGACGGTCCAGCACGCCTGGGAGGGGCTCACCCACGGCCAGGAGGTGCTCGAGGGCGCCGCAGAGGTGACCTGGGTCCCCGCGGACGCCACGCGGACCGTCGCGCACGACCTCACCTGGACGAACGGCACCGAGGAGGTCGTCTCCACGGGTGACCACGTGCAGGCCGTCCTCGACCCGTCGGCGGGCTGGACGGCAGGGTTGCGCATCGACGGCACACGCACCTGGACCCACGAAGGCCGCGACTGGGAGCTCCGCGCGAGCGCGATCGAGGTGCGCGCGGCCGCCCCGGTGCCGCAGGCGGGGAGTTGGGCGCTCACGCTCCCGAACGGGAAGGTCGCCACGCTGACCTTCGAGCGCCAGGACGCGGACACCATCCGCGTGACGCTGGACGGTGGCGTGGATCCCTACGTCGTGGAGGTGTCGTCCTTCGGCGTCGTGGAAGAGGTCAGCGGTTAGACCCCGATGACGTGTCCGCGCCATCGTCGCGGCGGGCGCACGTGAACCACACCGCCGTGAACGCCCTGGGGTTCACGACGTCTCGCTCTCGCCCTCGTCGTGGAGACGCGCGCGGACGGCCTCCGCCTCCCGCCCATAGTAGGCGCGCAGCGCAGCATCCGCACCTGGGTGGCGATGCCGATGGAAGGAGGTCACGAGCGTAGGTACGAAGCCGCGCGCGCGCTTGTGTTCTCCTCCGTGCCCAGGTTCGAACACCTTCCACCCGTGGGTGATACATTCTTCGATGGCTCGATACAACGCCACCTCGAAGTGCAGAAAGGGACGCTCCTCGTGGCATCCCCACCACCGCCCGTAGAGGCGGTCCCCCTTCTGGACGTTGAACGTGCCGGCCATGACCTGCCCCGCGTCGAGGGCCACGACCGCGTGCACGCGATGGGCCCACCGCGCGCAGAGGATCTCGAAGAAGGCCGGTGTCACGTACCCGCGCCCGCCCGTGTAGCGCTCCGCGGTGCTGCCGTAGAAGTCCGCGAGGTGCCCCGCGAGACCGGGGAGGCTCCCGTCGACGACGCGCACCTCGACGGATCGCTGGGCCTCACGGCGCTCGCGGCGGATGCTGTTGCGACGCTTCGAGGGCAGCGTGGACAGGAAGTCCTCGAAGGTCCGGAACCCGTGATTCGACCAGTGGTACTGGGTCTGGAGGCGCTCGGCCCAGCCCGCCTCGCGGAGGAACCGCGCGTCTGCCTCTCCCGGAAAGAGGACGTTGCAGCTGGCGTCCCGCGCCCCGACCCGCGTCAACGCATCGAGGAGCGCGCGACGGACCTCCGTCGGCGTACACTGCGGGGGAAGCCCTCCGAGCAGCGCGCCCGACAACGGTGGTGACCCGGACGAGGTCGGGCGGCGCCGGGCGCGCGGCGCGCCCGCCACGGGTCTGCTCTCCGGGGTGCCGGGTGTCAGGAGTCCCTTCTGCGGCACGAAACCGAGGGGCGCCAGGTCGGGGGCCCCTTCCGCGCGCGCATCCTCCACGAGACCGGGGAGCACGAGCAACCGCGCGCCCGTCACCGGCGAGAACGGGACCGCCGCGACGAGCTTGGGGTACCACGGGACGCCCTGTCGCATCGCCCAGTCCGCGATGCCCCAGTCGTAGACGAACTCCCCGAGGCTGTGGTGCTTCCGCCACGCCACGAGTGCGCCGACGAGGGCACCGCCGTGCCGTGCGGTGATCACCACGGGCTCCCACCCCGTGCGGCCCCCCACGCTGCCCGACTCCTCGAGCGCCGCGAGGAACGCGTGCTCGAGAAACGGGGTCTCCTCACCCACGAGCGCATCCCAACTGCCGGGATCCACCTCGCGGATGCTCGAACCGACGTGCGTCGTCACCATGCCCCTTCCCTATCGCACGCATGCGCGACAGCCGCGCGGGGAAGCGCAGGCGGTACGCACCCCCACCGTTCCCGCGCCTCCGGGCTAGCTCGCGAGGAGATCCTTGCAGCGCTTGAAGAGCGCCGTCTCCCCGCGATGCGCGGTCTTGTCGAAGGCCCACTCGGTGTTCGCGGCGTCCTGGTTCGCCGGGTCGTAGTCCGGGAAGAGGACGCGCACCGCATCGACCTTCGTGCGCGTGCGCATGGCACGCTCGGCGCGGAAACGCACCTTGTCGAGGGGCTCGTTCGCGTCCTCCGCGAGGTCACGCAAGTGCGGCTCGAGGTCCAGCCCCGCTGCGTACAGCCCGCGCACGAAGATGAACGCGACCCTCTGGCGCGGCGACACTCCCTCCAGGACCTTCAGCGCCTTCGCGAGCTTGCGACGGGCGTCCAGGCGCTCCGCAGCGTCCTCCTCCCACGTCGCGATGCGCGCGATGTCGTCCACGAGCGCCCCCTTCCGAATGCGGCGCGTCGCCGAGCGGAAGTAGCTGATGCGCGCGTGGCGAATCACGCAGGCGAGGTGGCGATGGAAGCTCACGCCCGATTTCGGGAGGAGGCAGGACTTACTGCGGTCGGCGACCTTCTTGGTCATGAAGTCCTGGCGCCACTCCTCGGCGCAGCCGTCTCCGATCTTCTCGAAGGCGCGGAGGAGGCGATCCTCCAGGAGGGACTCGACGGTGGCGTAGTCACGATTGCGCCCCTCCTCGATCCAGGCGAGGTAGGCGACATGAAGGCGGGCGGTGCGATCGGCGGCGGCGGGGTGGGTCACGTGGGCTCCGGTGCGACGGAAGGGAGGGCGGACGGGGGCGAGGGGGCGAGACACGGGGCGAGGAACGCGAGGCGGGAGGCCGCGCGCAGGGACAGGATGGGTGGGAGAGGCCTCCTTGGATTGGGCGACGCCGTCCGACGGGAGGACGCGCTCGCGGTGGTTCGGGGAAGGGTGGGCTGCAACGACGATCTGTTGGGTCGCTCGGCCGCCGGGAGCACCGACGCCGGCGCGAGGAGTTTTCGGACACTCGTCGCGAGATTTTCTGAAACTTTTCGGGAGACGGGCGGCGGGTGGTGCGTTCAGGGACGTCCGTCCACCACGGCCCCGCGCGCAGCGTCGATTTTCAACCATTTTCTCCCAAGAACGACCCGATTCAACGAGGTGTCGTGGAAGAGGCGGGAGGTGAACGGCGCACTGCGTGCGACGCACCGACGCGTGCAGCGCCCACCCTGTAGGATGGTGGAGGGACCGCAGCCGGAGGCTGCGCGACGCAAGACAACGGAGAGCAAGATCAGGTCAGGGAGCGCAATGAGGCCGCATCAGAGGAAGCGGTCCTGCGGCGAGCGACGTGGTGAAACCACCCAATACTTAAGAAAACTAAATACTTAAGAAAACGACCCAGCAAGAGGAGGATGGTACGCGACGCATCCCGCAGCGCTTCCGCCGCTGGGCCCCCGGGAGGGGGACGCTTCTCTGACTGCCCTACGACTGTAGCGCATCCCCGAGGGGCCCACAAGAGGGGCCGCGACCAGAAACTGTCCGCCCCACAAAATTGTCCAGGAGCACGTGAGCGTGACGATGAACGGCCCTCGGAGGCCGAGGTCGGGGGCGACCTCCCGACGCACCTATACCGGGCAGATATTTCGGATTGAGAAACCGCCGCGTGTCGCCTCGACGAACGCGCCGGTGTCGGACCGCTCCGACCGACGCCTACGATCTGG
>JACCEC011260061.1_pt1 | contig 11284 bp, 7 predicted proteins | sample 7450121 | NCBI WGS metagenome assembly JACCEC01 (sample SAMN15323455, study PRJNA562643) | freshwater metagenome | isolation source: river surface water | place: USA:Blue River Watershed | collected 2017-08-18 | reverse complement strand
TGATGGCGTCGGACGCGATCGATGGGGGCAAACTCAATGAACTTCAGGAACTGATGGCCGGCGGCCGTGACGACGACGCCACCCGCGAGCAATTGCGCGTGTTGCTGGCCGACCCGCAGTTGGCTGGCGGGCTGTACACACGCCTGGGCCTGACCCTGTTGCTGAGCATTCCCTTCTGGCATGCCCCGGCCTTGGTGTGGTGGGGTCAGCAGGGCGCGGCACAGGCCTTGTTCTCCTCGACCCTGGCGATCTGGCGCAGCAAGGGCGCCTTCATCGCCTACGCGGCCGCCTGGGTTGTGCTGCTGGCGGCCACCGGCCTGACCCTGGGCCTGCTGTTGCAGGCGCTGGGAATGGGCAACCTGATCGGGGTGCTGGCGATGCCGCTGGGCCTGACGCTGAGCGTGGTGTTCTACGCCAGCCTCTATTTCATGTTCGTGCAGACCTTCGGCGCTGGCGACGACATGGAACGCCGCACCGATGAAGACGCCCCCGACGAGGTCAGTCCACCGGTGTGAGCTTGGCCACGCTCAGGGCCAGCCACTTCATGCCGTGGCGGCCGAAGTTGACCTGCGCCCGCGCATCGGTGCCTGAGCCTTCAAGCGTCACGACCACACCCTCGCCGAACTTGGTGTGAAACACACCCTGCCCCACGCGCAGGGGACGCCCATCGGTGCCCGCCGGCGGATTCGTTCGCGGTGGGACACGACCCGCGCCAACCATGGAACCCAGCCCTGAGCCGCGCGACCACGCGTCCTGATAAGCCTTCGCATAGCCCGAACCGAAACCCGCGGTGCGCGGCGTCAGCCACTTCAACGCCTCCTCGGGCAACTCGTCGAACCAGCGGCTGCGCACGTTGTAGCGGGTTTGGCCGTGCAGCAGGCGTGTCTGGCTGAAGGTGAGGTACAGCCGCTTGCGGGCCCGGGTAATGGCCACGTACATCAGGCGACGCTCCTCCTCCACGCCGTCGGCGTCGCTCAAGGCGTTCTCGTGGGGGAATAGGCCTTCTTCGAGGCCGGTGATGAAGACGGCATCGAACTCAAGTCCCTTGGCCGCGTGGATGGTCATCAACTGAATCGCATCCTGCCCGGCCTCGGCCTGGTTGTCGCCGGCCTCCAACGAGGCATGCGTGAGAAAGGCGGCCAGCGGGCTCATGATTTCGCCCGTCTCCGCATCGGGCGTCACATCCACGGCCGCTGCAGCCGAAACGCCGGCCTCATCGGGTGTCGCCAGTGTGCCTGGGCCCAACTCGTCCACCGGCAGGGCCACTGCATCGCGGCCAAAGCCCTCCTGCGTCACGAAGGCCTCCGCGGCGTTGACCAGTTCCTCCAGGTTCTCGATACGGTCAGCGCCTTCCTTGTCGGTCTTGTAGAAGTCGAGCAGGCCCGAGTCATGCAGCATGTGCTCGATGATCTCGCGCAACGTCAGACCGCGGGTGGCCTCGCGCAGGCGGTCAATGAGTTGCACAAAGCCCGCCACCTTGGTGGCGGCGGCCCCGCCCAATGCGCCCACGCTTTGCGCCAGGCTGCGGCCACTGGCACGGGCGGCGTCTTGGAGTTGCTCCACGCTTCGCGCGCCGATGCCGCGCGCCGGGAAGTTGACCACCCGCAAGAAGCTCGTGTCGTCGTTGGGGTTCTCGATCAGGCGCAGGTAGGCCAGCGCATGCTTGACCTCGGCCCGCTCGAAGAAGCGCAGACCGCCATAGACACGGTAGGGCACACCGGCGTTGAACAGAGCACTTTCCATCACACGGCTCTGCGCATTGCTGCGGTACAGGATGGCCACCTCGCGCCTTTCGGTGCCGGCACGGTGCAGCTGACCGATTTCTTCCAGCACCCACTGGGCCTCGGCAAAGTCGCTGGTGGCTTCGTGCACACGGATGGGCTCGCCCGGGCCGGCATCGGTGCGCAGGTTCTTGCCCAGGCGTCTTTCGTTATGCGCAATCAGCTCATTGGCCGCATCCAGGATATGCCCCATGCTGCGGTAGTTCTGCTCGAGCTTGATGACCTGCTCGACGCGGTACTCGCGCTCGAAATCGCGCATATTGCCCACTTGCGCACCACGAAAGGCGTAGATGCTCTGGTCGTCGTCACCGACCGCGAACACGCCCTGCGGGCCGTAGGCCGCCCCATCTGCGGCCGCCTCACCGGGCAGCGGGGAGAACATCTTGAGCCAAGCGTACTGCAGGCGGTTGGTGTCCTGGAACTCATCGACCAGGATGTGCCGAAAGCGCCGCCGGTAATGCTCACGGATCGCCGGTTCGTCCCGCATGATCTCCACCGTGCGCAGCATCAACTCAGCGAAGTCGACCACCCCTTCGCGCTGGCACTGGTCTTCGTAGGCGCGGTAGATGTCCACCAGCTTTTGTGTGTGCGCGTCGCGTATGTCGACATCGCCAGGGCGCAGGCCATCTTCCTTGCTGGCGGCAATGAACCAAGACACCTGCTTGGGCACGAAACGCTCTTCATCGAGGTTCATCGCCTTGATCACACGCTTGATGGCCGACACCGTGTCGGACGCATCGAGGATCTGGAAGCTCTGCGGCAGGCCCGCCGCCTTCCAGTGCGCGCGCAGAAAACGGTTGCACAGGCCATGAAAGGTGCCAATCCACATGCCGCGCACATTCACCGGCAGCAGGGTGGACAAGCGCGTGAGCATCTCCTTGGCGGCCTTGTTGGTGAAGGTCACCGCCATCACGCCGCCGGGCGACACCTGGCCGGTCTGCATCAACCAGGCGATTCGCGTCGTCAGCACGCGGGTCTTGCCCGAACCCGCACCGGCCAGGATCAGCGAGGGTTGAGCCGGCAGTGTGACCGCCGCCAACTGCTCAGGGTTGAGGTGATGCAGCAAGGGCTCAGTGGACATCACGGCACCATCACGCCGCGCACGTCCGGCCCGTCCACCACCGTCGTGGCGCGCTGGCCTCGCTGCAGCAGCGGAACCTGGTCGGTACCCGAAACCGGCGGGCAGCCCAGGCCCTGGGCATGCCGCATGGCCGCCGCCGTCAGCGGTTCGGTCGGGTCCTCCATCGACTTGGTGAAGTCTTCGGCCACGCGGCAGGTGGCGGCAAAGCCCGCGTAATAACCCCCTTCGCCTCGGGCATTGATCGAGTCGAAGTTGACCAGGCTGTAGGTCAGGCCGCAGTGATCGCGGGGTCGATAACCCACGGGCTTGCCGCAGGTGGTGGCACCGATGAGCACCACCTCGATACCCACACCGCGAAGTCCGGCAATGATCTGCTCGCTGGCCGAGCAGGTGCGGCTTCCCGACAGCACATACACGCGGTTGACGCCCGACCAAGCAACCGGCGTGGCAAATCGGTAGGTCGTGTTCGAGGCCTGCAGTTGGGCGTTGTTGCGCAAGACCGCATAGACCTGGTTGTTGGCCTTGGTGCCCGCCGCCATGGAGGCGATGCGACCACCGACGGCCACCGAACCGCCACCGTTGTAGCGCAGGTCGAAGACGACGTCGCTGACGCCTTGGTCGCGGAACTGCTGGAAGTAGGCCGTAAGCTCAGGCTCAGCCAGGGTCATCATGGAGTTGAAGCGCACAAGACCCATCCGGCGACCGTCCGGCAAGCTCAGTACGCGCCCCAAGCGCACCGGCACCACGTCGTGCACATCGGCGGCGATCTTCACGGTGCGCCTCGTGCCTGACCGCTCCAGTTCCAATTCCAGCTCATCCCCGGCCTTGGCAGGCGTCAGAGCCGCAAAGTCGAAGCGTGCGATGGCGTCCTCGGCCGTCACGCCGTTCAGACGCCGCACGCGGTCGCCACGCCGGATATCGGCAAGGGCGGCTGGCGACCCGGGCGTGACATCGCGGACCCACAAGGGAGCGTCGGGCTTGCCTTGCACTTCCTGGCCGGCCACTGCCAAGCCATAGGCCATGGTCTTGCCCTCACCGTAAAACCGGTTGTAGGCCTCGGTCGTCTGGTATCCGCTGAACCGATCGGCCGGTATCGATTCGTTGCCCTTGAACAGCGAGGCCTTGAAGTAAGCGTCGAGCGACTGCTCAGGCAGTGGATCCACCACGGGGCTGCGGTCGTTGTAGAAGTACTGCGTGCGAAACTGTTCGGCCAGAAAGCTTCTACGGTCAAACTGGGTGCAGCCAGGGCCGTCTGGAAGACCGGTGCCGACGTCGATGGGCGCGGAGGTTCCCCCGCCTCCTCCACCGCCACAGGCCGACAAGAGGACGACAGAGGCGATAGAAAGCGCGCCTAGCAGACACCGGCCCATGCCTGGGCACCACGCCGTTGTTGTCATTGCCATGTCGTTTTGTCTCCTGAACTGCACCCGCACGCCGCCCGGGCGGCAAGTTACCACAACCTACAATCCGGCCCATCGCCAACACTGCCCTGATTCGCGCGCGCCCGCGATGTGGACGCGCTTGACTGACCCATGACCGAGCTTGCCAAATCATTCGAACCCGCCGCCATCGAAGCGCACTGGGCGCCGCTGTGGGAACAGCAGGGTACCTACCGCCCGAGCACGGACCCGGCCAAGCCCTCGTTTTGCGTGCAACTGCCTCCCCCGAATGTGACAGGCACCTTGCACATGGGACACGCCTTCAACCAGACGATCATGGACGCGCTCACGCGCGTGCACCGCATGAGCGGGCACAACACCCTGTGGGTGCCGGGCACTGACCACGCCGGCATCGCCACACAGATCGTGGTGGAGCGGCAACTCGAGCAGCAGGGCACGAACCGCCATGAGCTGGGCCGCAAGAACTTCGTGGCACGCGTGTGGGAATGGAAGGAACAAAGCGGCTCGACCATCACCCGGCAGATGCGCCGCATGGGGGCCAGCGTCAGCTGGGACCATGAGTACTTCACCATGGACGACAAGCTGTCTCGTGTGGTGACGGAGACCTTCGTGCGCCTGTACGAAGAAGGCCTGATCTATCGCGGCAAGCGCCTGGTGAGCTGGGACCCCATCCTGAAGTCGGCCGTGTCCGACCTGGAGGTGGAAAGCGAGGAGGAAGACGGCCACCTTTGGCATATCCGATACCCCATCGAAGGCAGCGACGCCAGCGTGGTCGTGGCCACCACGCGGCCCGAAACCTTGCTGGGCGATACCGCGGTGATGGTGCACCCGGAAGACCAGCGCTACGCAGCCCTGATCGGCCAGCAGGTTCGTCTGCCCATCACCGGCCGTCTGGTGCCCGTGATCGCCGATGCCTATGTGGACCGCGAGTTCGGCACCGGTGTGGTCAAGGTCACGCCTGCGCATGACACCAACGACTATGCAGTGGCGCAGCGGCACCAGCTGCCCATGCTCACCATCTTCGACCTGCAAGCGCGCGTGGTGAGTCACCTGCAGGACATTCCGGTCGAGCTGCGTGGCCTGGACCGCTTTGACGCCCGCAAGCACATCGTGTCGGCGCTCGAGTCCCAGAGCCTGCTGGTCGAAACGAAGAAGCACAAGCTCATGGTGCCGCGCTGCGGCCGAACCGGCCAGGTGATCGAGCCCATGCTCACCGACCAGTGGTTCGTGGCCATGGGCAAGCCTGGCGCCAACGGAAAAAGCATTGCGCAGGAAGCCATCGAGGCGGTGCAAACTGGCGAGGTGCGCTTCGTCCCTGAGCAATGGGTGAACACCTACAACCAGTGGATGAAGAACATCCAGGACTGGTGCATCAGCCGCCAGCTTTGGTGGGGTCATCAGATTCCGGCCTGGTACGGCACAAGCGGCGAACTCTTCGTGGCCCGCAATGAAGACGAGGCCCGCGAGAAGGCAAGGGCGGCAGGCTACACCGGCTCGCTCGAGCGCGACCCCGATGTGCTGGACACCTGGTACTCCTCGGCCCTGGTCCCCTTCTCCACCCTGGGCTGGCCCGAAAAATCCATCGAGCAGGACCTGTTCCTGCCCTCCTCGGTGCTGGTGACGGGCTACGACATCATCTTCTTCTGGGTAGCCCGGATGATCATGATGACCAAGCACTTCACCGGACGCGTCCCTTTCCGGGACGTGTACATCCATGGCCTGGTCCACGATGCGCAGGGCAAGAAGATGAGCAAGAGCGAAGGCAATGTGCTCGACCCGGTGGACCTGATCGACGGCATCGAACTGGCGCCGTTGCTGGACAAGCGTACCCAAGGCCTGCGCAAGCCCGAAACCGCGCCCAAGGTACGCAAGGCCACCGAAAAGGAGTTCCCCGAGGGGATTCCGGCCTACGGCGCCGATGCGCTGCGCTTTACCTTCGCGGCCATGGCCAGCCTGGGCCGCAGCGTGAACTTCGACTCCAAGCGCTGCGAGGGCTATCGCAACTTCTGCAACAAGCTGTGGAACGCCTCACGCTTCGTGCTGATGAATTGCGAGGGCCAGGACTGCGGCCTGAAGGAGCACACCAAGGCCGAGTGCGCCGCGCCGGTTTTCGAGAACGGTCAAGTCGTCAAGGAAGCCGGCCCCTACTACCAGTACCTCGTGTTCTCGCAGGCCGACCGCTGGATCACCGGTGAACTGCAGCGCGTGGAGCATGCGGTGGCCGAAGGCTTCTCGCAGTACCGCTTGGACCAGGTCGCCAACGCCCTTTACAGCTTCGTGTGGGATGAGTACTGCGATTGGTACCTGGAGATCGCCAAGGTGCAATTGGCCCATGGCAACGAGGCCCAGCAGCGCGCCACGCGGCGCACGCTCATCCGCGTGCTGGAGACGGTGCTGCGCCTGCTTCACCCCATCACCCCCTTCATCACGGCCGAGTTGTGGAACACGGTGGCGGTGGTGGCCGGTCGCAAGCCAGCCGACAGCGTTGCCACCGTGGCCACAGCCGCCTACCCCGTGGCACAGCTTGAGCGCGTGGATGCCAAGGCCGACGCCTGGATGGCTCAACTCAAGGAAGTCGTCGGCGCGTGCCGCTCGCTTCGCAGCGAGATGGGCCTGTCGCCGGCCGAGCGCGTGCCATTGATGGTGGTCGGTGATGTCGACTTCATGGCACAAGCCGCACCCTCGATCAGGGCCTTGGCCAAGCTGTCGGCGGTGCAGCCCATGACCGACGAGGCAGCCTTCAACGAGGCCAGCCGCACGGCGCCGGTGCTGGTGGTGGGCTCGCTTCGCCTGGCCCTGAAGGTCGAGGTGGATGTGGTAGCCGAGGCCGCACGCCTGGACAAGGAAATCAGCCGGCTGCAAGGTGAGATCGCCAAGGCACAGGGCAAGCTCGCCAGCGAAAGCTTTGTCGCCCGCGCGCCGGCGGCCGTGGTCGAGCAGGAGCGCCAACGCGTGGCCGATTTCACGCAAACCCTGCAGCGGGTCCAAGCGCAGCGCGCCCGTCTGGCCTGACCCCCTGAAAGCTGATCCACCCACACACGCCATGCCGATCAAGAAAGCCATCTTCCCCGTCGCCGGCTTGGGCACCCGATTCCTGCCCGCCACCAAGGCGCAGCCCAAGGAAATGCTGCCAGTGGTCGACAAGCCGCTGATCCAGTACGCGGTGGAAGAAGCCTACGCGGCCGGTGTGCGCGAGATGATCTTCGTGACCGGACGCCACAAGCGCCCTATTGAAGACCACTTCGACCTGACCTATGAACTGGAAGTGGCGCTCGAGCAGGCCGGCAAGGACGAGCTGCTGCAGGTGGTTCGCAGCGTGAAGCCCGACGACATGGAGTGCGTGTACGTGCGGCAGGCCCAGGCACTGGGCCTGGGACACGCCGTGTTGTGCGGCCGGCGTCTGGTGGGTGACGAACCCTTTGCGGTGCTGCTCGCCGACGACCTGATGGTCGGACAACCCCCGGTGCTGGCGCAGATGGTGGAGCAGTACAAGGAATGGCGGGCCAGCATTCTGGCCGTGCAGGAGGTGCCGCCTGAGCACACCCGGCGCTACGGCATCGTGGCCGGCACCGCGGTCAATGGCCGACTGGTGGATGTGTCGCGCATCGTGGAAAAGCCCGCACCTGAACAGGCCCCATCCAACCTGGGTGTGGCCGGGCGCTACATCCTCACCGCCGGCGTGTTCGATGAAATCACGCGCCAGCCGCGCGGCGTGGGTGGGGAAATTCAACTGACCGACGGGATCGCCGGATTGCTGCGCCGAGAAAAGGTGTTCGCCTACCGCTACGAGGGCAAGCGCTACGACTGCGGCAGCAAGGAAGGATTCCTGCAGGCCAATGTAGAACTGGCCCTGCAACACCCCACCTTGGGCGCGGGGTTCAGGGACTACCTGCGCGGCTTGAACTTGGCCTGATCTGGCCTGGATTCGAGGGGTTTGGCCCAAACCGCTAGGGGCCGGGCCGTGGGCTTAAGCCTTAGCGACGGCGCAGGACGATGGTGAATTCGTCCCCATGGGTCACCTGCTCCAACAGCTCATTGCCCGTCTGCTTGGCAAAGGCCTGAAAGTCGCGCATCGAACCAGGGTCGGTGGCAATCACCTTCAGGGTTTGGCCGGCGCTCATCTCGGCCAGGGTCTTCTTGGCCTTCAGGATGGGAAGTGGGCAATTCAGGCCACGGGTGTCGAGTTCGCGCGTGATGTCCATGGTGGTCAGAGTTCGGGTTTACGCTGATTCTAGGCGGACTAGCCAACACCACGCTGACCCACCGGGAATCGGCAAACCGCAGCGGCTGGGCAAGGTCAGGCGGGAAACACACCCGTGGAGAGGTAGCGATCGCCACGGTCACAGACGATGAAGACGATGGTGGCGTTCTCCACCCGAGCCGACAGTTGCAGCGCGACCCAGCAGGCACCGGCTGCGGAAATGCCGGCGAACAGGCCTTCCTCACGGGCCAGGCGGCGGGCCATGTCTTCAGCATCGGCCTGGCTCACGTACACCAGTTCATCCACAGCCGACGGGTCGTAGATGCGCGGCAGGTACTGCTGCGGCCACTTGCGGATGCCGGGGATGCGCGAGCCCTCACTGGGTTGGGCGCCAATGATGCGCACCATCGGGTTCTGCTGCTTGAGGTAGCGGCTCACGCCGGTGATGGTGCCCGTGGTGCCCATGGCGCTGACGAAGTGCGTCACGCGGCCCTCGGTGTCTGCCCAGATCTCAGGGCCTGTGGTTTCGAGGTGCACGCGCGGGTTGTCGGCGTTCGCGAATTGGTCGAGCACCCGGCCTTTGCCCTGTCGCTGCATCTCCTCGGCGAGGTCGCGCGCGGCCTCCATGCCGCCGGCCTTGGGCGTGAGGATCAGCTCGGCCCCGAAGGCCTTCATCGTTTGCGCGCGCTCGATCGAAAGGTCCTCCGGCATGATGAGCACCATGCGATAACCGCGAATGGCCGCGGCCATCGCCAGGGCAATACCGGTGTTGCCGGACGTGGCCTCGATCAGCGTGTCGCCGGGCTGGATGTCGCCACGCTCCTCTGCGCGGCGGATCATGCTGATGGCCGGCCGGTCCTTGACCGAGCCCGCCGGGTTGTTGCCTTCGAGCTTGCCCAGAATCACATTTCCGCGCGCCTGCGCCACATCTGCGCCCACGCGCTGCAGCCGTACCAGGGGCGTTGCGCCGATCACATCTTCCAAGGTCTTGTAGGCCGTCATGGGGATCTCCTGAACTGCATTTTCGCAGGGCTTGGCGCGCGACGCAGGGCCAGGTCGGTTGCGCGCACTTCATCGATGCCATAATGAACCGGTAGCGGGCCCTGCAGCGGCCTGCGCCTGCAGCCTGCGGCCACATGCCGGCAACAGATGCACCCGCCCTCGTGACGAAATCGGTAGACGTAGCGGATTCAAAATCCGCCGCCGCAAGGCGTGCCAGTTCGAGTCTGGCCGAGGGCACCACTGGCGGACATCCGCCCAGGGCTACCATCGAACCATGCCGCCCATTCCGCCCATCACCAAGATCCTGATCCTGGCCTGCGTGGGCATGTTCTGCGCCCAGATGCTGATGCCGCCTTGGTTCGAGGGTTTCCTGGCCCTCTGGCCACCGGGCACCGGCCGTTTCGGCCCCTGGCAGCTCTTGAGTTACGGCGTGTTGCACGGTGACACGGTGCACCTGTTCTTCAACATGCTGGGGCTGTGGATGTTCGGCGGTGAGATCGAACGGCTGTGGGGCGGCAAGCGCTACCTGCAGATGGTGGTGGCCAGCGTGCTGTCGGCCGGTTTGGTTCAGGTGGCGTGGTCCTTGTTGACCGGGCATGTGCAGCCCACGGTGGGCGCATCGGGCGCCTTGTTCGGGTTGCTGCTGGCCTTCGGCATGATGTTCCCCAACCGCATCATCATGCCCCTGTTCCCGCCCATCCCCATGAAGGCCAAGGTGTTCGTGGCGGTGTTCGGCGGGCTGGAGCTGCTGTTCGGGCTGTCCGGTGCCTCCGGCGTTGCCCACTTCGCCCATCTCGGCGGGATGCTGGGTAGCTTCCTGATCATCCAGTACTGGCGCGGCCGCGCGCCGTTCAACCGAACCCGTCGCTGAGGGTTTCAGCCGCCCTTGGCGGCTGAGGCTTGCGCCACGCCCCCTTGTGCCCCTGCGGGCAGGGCGGCCTCCACCGTCGGATAACGAAGGCGGACCCCCAGTTCCTGCACCAGCCTTTGGTTTTGCAAGCGGCGGGACTCCCCCCAGAACGACAGCTGCATCGGCGACAACTGCACGCGGGCCTCTTCCCAGGTGACCCGTGGCGGGCGCGGCAAACCGCAGCGGTCGGCAACGCGGTCGTAGTGGTCACCCGTGCGCAGCAGGCCGTCATCGCTGGCGTGGAAAACCCGCTGCGGCGCACCATGGTGCAGCGCGGCCAGGGCGATGCAGGCCATGTCATCGGCGTGGATGTGATTGGTGTAGCCGTCCTGCTGGGGAATCAAGGAGGGCGTACCGCGGCGCACCCGATCGCGGGGATCGCCACCTTGGCGGTCCAGGGCATAAATGCCCGGCACCCGAAGAATGGTCGCGCAGGACCCGGTGTGTCGTGCCCAGCGGCGCACCAGCGCCTCCGCGTGGACACGCCGGCGGGCCCGATCGGTTTGTGGGTGCAAGGGACGGGTCTCGGCCACCCACTGCCCCTGGCAGTCGCCATACACACCGGTGGTGCTCATGTAGACCAGGCGCCCTGGGGCTGCACGGCGCGACAAGGCCTGCAGCAGCCGAAGCGTTCGGGGATCGGATTGGCCTTGCATCGGGGGGGGCGCCAGGTGCAGCACCGCATCGGCCAAACCGCCGAGCCGGCCCAGCGAGGCAGGGTCGTCCAAGTTGCCGATCAGCGCCAGGGCACCGGCCTCACGCAGCTCCTGCACACGGCTAACCTGCGAGGTCAATGCCAACACACGCCACGGGTTGCCCCGGCGGCGCAGCTCACGCAGCACGCGCAGGCCCACATCTCCACAGCCCACGATCAGCAGGGTTGGTCGGCGCTTCATCCCAACATGATGG
>JACCEC010636029.1_pt1 | contig 11284 bp, 10 predicted proteins | sample 7450121 | NCBI WGS metagenome assembly JACCEC01 (sample SAMN15323455, study PRJNA562643) | freshwater metagenome | isolation source: river surface water | place: USA:Blue River Watershed | collected 2017-08-18 | reverse complement strand
ATACTTGCGTGTGGTTAGGAAGCTCAACACCATTTGCTGATACCAAACCACTTCTAGCGAAATATTGACGCTCTTTGCTGCGGTCAAACAATAAAACAGCCGATTTATCTTCTTCTAAATGTTTGAGTAGTCGAGCTTTAACAATTGCGCCGCCTAGAGAGTCAATTTCAAGCTCAATCACTTCATTTTTTAATGTGATGATTTCGCCGCTCTTTTGTGCGCTAGCTGCAGCAATTGGAGCTGCGGCACTTGCGACTGGTTTCGGTAAATCTTTGTTGGTGGTGGTTACAGGTGCAGTCGCCTCTTTAGCAGGCGGCTGAGAAAACAAAGATGGTTGGCCATTTGTTTTTTGCCAGCTATCAAATAGCAAAACTGCTGAGATCGTAAAGATAGCCCAAAGAAGCGTTTTTCTAATATCCATTATTTGTTTTCTGTCGTAATTTACGTAAAACTCGATTGTAGTGTGAGTAGGTTATTTCTTGATGACCTTTTCAGGTACAGGATCAACGCCGCCCTTAGCCCAAGGATGACATCTGCATAAGCGCCAAATGCTTAGATAACTTCCTTTAAGTGCGCCATGTTGCTTTAAGGCATCAATGGCATAACAAGAACAGGTTGGGTAAAACCGACATTGAGCACCCCAAAAAGGGCTCAAGGTTAATTGATATAGGCGAACCAAGCCCTGCAATAACTTTGAGATCATTTTTTTAGGAATAAGCTTTGCAATTCTGCTCGAATTTCAAGACGCTCTGCCTCTCTTAAACGATTCTTGGTCCTATCCCCAATTTTTTTTCTTAACCGCAGTACAAGCAGCTGCTCCTGGTTCGCACTAGGCATAGGCGATGTACGGTAGATTTCTCGCATTAATCGTTTAATGCGATTGCGATCTACGGCTCTTTTTGCCAGGCGCTTGGGAACAGTTAAAGCAAATCCCAAGCCTTTCTCTTTTAGAGAATGAGCCGCAATGTACTTAGTCGTTTGGGGTCTTTGGGCGAGAACCTGTCGAATAACGCCCGCATCAGAAAGACGTGTAGAGCGAGGCAAAGACATGCTCGCTCTACAGTTTTCCGTTTCTTGCTGTTGATTAAACAGCGAGGCGTTTACGTCCTTTGGCACGGCGCGCATTCAAAACATGGCGTCCACCTTTAGTTTTCATGCGAACACGAAAACCATGGGTACGTTTACGACGAGTTACTGATGGTTGATATGTACGTTTCATAATTTTTTCCTAGCTAACCTTAGATTCTCGCCTTTTTGTACCTAGTCGTCAATAGATATTTACAGAATATATTTTTATTCACAGGATTATCTTATTGTTTTTAATAAAGATTCTTACTTATTAACAAGTTATCCACAGCTTATCCACGAACTTATCCTTTGTGGATAACTTTTAAGGAAGACTACAATCCGTTGGTGATTATGAATACTTTGACAAATTCCGATTTAACGGCAAAAAACAACCTTGAGACATTTTGGGAGTTTGTAACAACTTCTTTCTCTAAGGAGCTTTCTCCACAACAATTTAAAACGTGGATCAAGCCGTTATTTGCTTTAAATTTTGATGATAAAGATGGCATTTTATCATTGGCAGCCCCCAATCGCTTTAAGCTAGATTGGGCAAAAAACCAATTTAATCAAAGATTTATAGAGCTTTCTCAAACTCATTTTGGTCGCCCTATAGCCGTTGAGTGGGTTCTGGACCCCAAAATTAAAATGGTTAACACTTCAGATAACCAAACTGAGTTTTTAGTAGAGAATTTTGACAAAAATACAAATAATTTAGCTGCAGAAGTTGCAGATGAAATGAGTGAGCTGCCGAGCATTGGAATTGATGGGCGCTCAAGATTGAACCCTCATTTAACTTTTGATAGCTTTGTTACTGGTAAAGCCAATCAGTTAGCGCGTGCTGCAGCGATTCAGGTAGCGAATCACCCTGGCTCTTCCTATAACCCTATGTATTTATATGGTGGCGTAGGTCTTGGTAAGACGCACCTAATTCATGCCATTGGCAACCATTTATTACAAGAGAATCCAAAAGCAAAGATTCGCTACATTCATGCCGAGCAATATGTATCTGATGTTGTTAAGGCTTATCAACAAAAATCGTTTGATAAGTTCAAACAGTACTACCACTCATTAGACCTATTATTAATTGACGACATTCAGTTCTTTGCTGGTAAGCCAAGATCGCAAGAAGAGTTTTTCTATGCTTTTGAGGCACTAACTGCTAACCGGTCTCAAGTCATCATGACTAGCGATACTTATCCCAAAGAAATCTCTGGAATTGATGATCGATTGATTTCTCGTTTTGATTCTGGGTTAACCGTGGCTATTGAGCCGCCAGAACTAGAAATGCGGGTTGCCATTTTGATGAAAAAAGCTTTGTCTGAGGGACTTCCTCTAACAGAAGACGTTGCATTCTTTGTCGCTAAACACTTGCGCTCCAATGTTCGAGAGCTTGAAGGCGCTTTAAGAAAAATCTTGGCTTATGTTCGCTTTCATGGAAAAGAGATCACGATAGATGTTGCTAGAGAGGCTTTAAAAGACCTCTTGTCGGTTCAAAATCGTCAAATTTCTGTAGAAAATATCCAGAAAACTGTCGCTGATTTCTACAACATTAAAGTTGCAGATATGTACTCCAAAAAGCGACCTGCTAACATTGCAAGACCAAGACAAATTGCAATGTATATTGCTAAGGAATTGACTCAAAAAAGCCTGCCAGAAATTGGTGAACTTTTTGGAGGTAGAGACCATACAACCGTATTGCATGCTGTACGTAAAATTACTGAGGAAAGAGCTAGAGACAACCAACTAAACCATGAATTACATGTTTTAGAACAGTCTTTGAAGAACTAAAAAAGGCTGTGGAAAACTTTGTTGATAGCTTATGTATAACTATGGGAATAAGTACTTGAATAGCTTGTTGATAGATTGTGAATAATTGCCTAACTGTGGAGAACTAGGAAAAGTTATTAAAGTTTATCCAAAGGCTATTCAAAAGATATCCACAAGGTTTTATTGAAGGTAAAATGCTGATTAATAAATGTTTTTTTAGTTATCCACAGAATTTTGTTGCTTTATTAACTACTACTATAAATATATATACATTTAAATAAATACAGGAATAAGAGCCATGGAACTGGTCAGTACATCAAGAGACAAACTTTTAAAACCACTTCAACTTGTCAGTGGTATTGTTGAACGTCGACACACACTTCCGATCTTGGCTAATTTATTGTTCAAGAAGAATGGCAATGCAGTTTCTTTGATCTCAACGGATATTGAAATTCAGATTACAACTCATGCAGATTTCGGAGTTGGTGCAGAGAACCTAAGCACGACAGTTGGTGCAAGAAAACTTGTTGATATCTTAAGAGCTCTACCAGAGGGTCCTTTGAGTCTTTCTCTTAAAGACAACAAGATGGTTGTTCAAAGTGGAAAGAGTCGTTTCACATTGCAAACATTGGCAGCTAATGAATTTCCAATCATGTCTGAAGCAACAGATGTTTTGGCAAGCTGGGAGATGTCTCAAAAATCATTGAAGCAATTGATCAGCCAAGTTCACTTTGCAATGGCACAACAAGACATTCGTTATTACTTAAACGGTATGTTGTTTGTTTTGGAAAACCAACGTGTGATGGCAGTTGCAACAGATGGTCACCGTTTAGCTTATAGCCATGTTGATTTGGATAAAGCGCCAACAGGCAATGGACAAAAACAAGAAGTCATTATTCCTAGAAAAACCATTTTGGAATTACAGCACTTGCTTGAAGACTCTGATGAAGCAGTGGTTGTTTCTTTAGCTAACAATCAAGTTAAATTTAATTTTGGTGATGTAGAACTACTTTCAAAATTAGTTGAAGGTAAGTTCCCAGACTTCCAAAGAGTGATTCCTAAAGGTCAAAACAATACGCTTGTGGTTAGTCGTGAAGCATTACAAGCTTCATTACAACGTGCTGCCATTTTGACAACTGATAAGTTCAAGGGTGTACGTTGTGTCTTGTCAGAAAATTGTTTAACGATTCAATCTACCAATGCTGAGCAAGAAGAAGCTCAAGAAGATATTGAAACTCAATATGCTGGTGACAAGATTGATATTGGTTTCAACGTTTCATATTTGTTAGATGTTTTAGCTAACTTAAAAAATGAATCTATCCAGATCAGTTTGGGTGATTCAAACAGCAGTGCTGTCATAACCCTTCCTGAACAAGAAGGCTTTAAGTATGTAGTAATGCCAATGCGCATTTAATAGTTTTATTAGAAAAGATTAATCAATGACTGTTGAAGTAAAAGCTCAGGAACAACAATACGGCGCATCATCAATTCAGATTCTTGAAGGTCTTGAGGCGGTTAGAAAAAGACCTGGTATGTATATCGGTGATACGTCCGATGGTACAGGTCTACACCATTTAGTTTTTGAAGTTCTTGATAACTCTATTGACGAAGCATTAGCTGGTCATTGTTCAGAGATTACAGTCACTATTCATACTGATAATTCCATTTCAATTATTGATAATGGACGTGGCGTTCCAACCGGTATTAAATACGACGATAAACACGATCCTAAGCGAAGCGCCGCCGAAATTGTGATGACTGAACTTCATGCTGGTGGTAAGTTCGACCAAAACAGCTATAAAGTTTCTGGCGGTCTTCATGGTGTGGGCGTTAGTTGCGTTAACGCATTATCAAAGTGGTTACGTTTAACGGTTAAGCGCGATGGCAAAGTTCACTTCATGGAATTTGCTCGTGGCGTAGTTAGCCAGCGTGAGTTAATTGAAGAAAACGGTCAGATGACTTCACCAATTAAAGTGATTGGTGAAACAGATAAGCGTGGTACTGAAGTTCATTTCCTTGCCGATGCTGAAATTTTCGGTAATGTTGAATATCACTACGAAATTCTTTCCAAACGAATTCGTGAACTTTCATTCTTAAACAATGGTGTTCACATTCGTCTAATTGACCAGAGATCTGGCAAAGAAGAAAACTTTGCTTTTTCAGGCGGCGTGAAAGGTTTCGTTGATTACATCAACAAGAGTAAAACTGTTGTACATCCTAATATTTTCTATGCAGAGGGTGAGCGTCCGTCAGAATTAGGCGGCAGCATTACAGCTGAAGTTGCGATGCAGTGGAATGATGGATTTAACGAACAAGTATTGTGTTTCACAAACAACATTCCTCAAAGAGATGGTGGTACGCACTTAACTGGTTTACGTGCTGCGATGACTCGAGTTATCAATAAATACATTGATGAAGAAGAGCTAGCAAAAAAAGCCAAAGTGGAAATTACTGGCGACGATATGCGCGAAGGATTGACTTGCGTTTTATCCGTTAAAGTTCCAGAGCCTAAGTTTTCTAGCCAAACTAAAGACAAATTAGTTTCTAGTGAAGTTCGTGGTCCTGTTGAAGAAATTGTTAGCACTTTATTAACAGACTATCTTCAGGAAAATCCACAAGACGCCAAAATTATTTGTGCCAAGATCATTGAAGCGGCAAGAGCTCGCGAAGCTGCGAGAAAAGCGCGCGACATGACTCGTCGTAAAGGCTTGTTAGATGGTTTAGGTTTGCCTGGCAAATTGGCTGATTGCCAAGAAAAAGATCCAGCGAACTCTGAACTGTTTATCGTCGAGGGTGACTCTGCGGGCGGTTCAGCTAAACAAGGTCGAGACAGAAAATTCCAAGCGATTTTGCCGCTTAAAGGAAAAATCTTAAACGTTGAAAAAGCACGCTTTGACAAAATGTTAAGTAGCCAAGAGGTGGTCACTTTGATCACTGCGCTTGGCACGGGTATTGGTAAAGAAGAATACAACCCAGATAAGCTACGCTATCACCGCATCATTATCATGACCGACGCGGACGTTGACGGAAGCCACATCAGAACATTGTTGTTAACTTTCTTCTATCGCCAAATGCCTGAGTTGGTAGAGCGCGGACATATCTATATTGCACAACCACCGCTCTATAAAGTTAAGCAAGGCAAAAACGAGCAGTACATCAAAGATGATGTTGCCTTAAATGCTTATTTGCTTAACCTGGCACTAGAGAATGCATCCATCGTTTTAGCGGACGGAAAAGTTATCGACAACGATCGATTAACTAGTTTGTCGAATGATTATCAAACGATTCAAAATATTGTTGATCGTTTATCAAGAAGTATGGATGAGGGTTCTTTGCGAGCCATTGCTAATGGCGTTCGTCTAAATCTTGATACGGAGGCAGCTGCTAACCAATCTGCTTCTGATTTAAGTAAGTATTTTATTGATCAAGTAGATAAGTTAGCCAAGCCAGAAATTATTGTTCAAAAAGATGAGCGAACCGAGCGATATCGCTTACTGGTATCTCGCAAAGTTCATGGCAACACAAAACTTTCTGTGATCGATTCAGATTTTGTTCATGGCGCGGATTATGAGGCTTTAGAAAAAGCTTCAACAGCCTTAACGAATGTGCTGGGGTCTGGCGCAACAGTTAAGCGTGGCGATCCAGATAAAAACGTTAAGGAAGCCAACGTGAAGGACTTCAGAGAAGCGATGGAATGGTTGCTTGCTGAAGCAGAGCGTGGCGTTAGCCGTCAACGTTATAAGGGTCTGGGTGAGATGAACCCAGAGCAGTTATGGGAAACAACCATGGACGCTAACTCAAGAACTTTATTGAAGGTTCAAATTGAAGACGCTATCGCTGCTGATCAAGTCTTTACGACACTGATGGGAGATGAGGTTGAGCCCCGCCGTGCGTTTATTGAAACAAATGCTTTAATCGCCAGAAATATTGATGTCTAAGAAAAAAGTAAAGAATGAATGGGTTGAGGTTAAGAACTCAACCATTCATGGCAAAGGTGTTTTTGCTCGCAAAGATATTCCAAAAGGTCAAAAAATCATTGAATATGTTGGCGAGCATATTACTTGGAAAGAAGCGTTAAGACGTCATCCACACGACCCAAGCCAGCCTAATCACACTTTTTATTTTGGGCTTGAGGACGGGTCTGCGATTGATGCCAAATATGGTGGCAATGAATCAATGTGGATCAACCACTCATGTAGCCCTAACTGCCAATCTTTGGAAGAAGATGCTAGTAAGTCCACAAGAGTTTTTCTTTATGCCCGAAAGAATATTAAGGCTGGGGATGAACTTTTTTATGACTACGGCCTTCAACTAGAGGGAAAAATCACTAAAGAAATTAAGAAAGATTATGAGTGTCGTTGTGGCAGTAAAAAATGTCGCGGCACCATGCTAGCCTGTTAAGTTAATTAAATGCTGTTTATCTCTATTCAAGAACTGGAAGCAGCCATTAATTATTGGCGCGAAAAGTCCCCCTCTTCAGGGGAGTCTTTAGAGTTATGCAAGGAAGCATCATGTTTGGCTAGACCATATGCTTTGATGATTATTCAGTCTGCGCAAAGAATCCCCCTAGAGGGGCTTAATGAAAAAGAACGATTAGCCTGGAGTGGCTACTTATCAGATAGGGACCAGCATGACAGAACATAACAACATGATTGATCATGGCCAATATGACTATATTGTTGTTGGTGCCGGAAGCGCTGGGTGTGTTTTAGCTAATCGCTTAACGCAAAATCCCAAGAACAAGGTTTTGCTGATTGATGCCGGCGCAAAAGACGATTATTTATGGGTTCATGTACCTGTTGGATATCTTTACTGCATTAACAACCCCAAAACAGATTGGATGTTTAAAACAACATCACAACCTGGATTAAATGGTCGAAGCCTTATTTACCCTCGAGGAAAAATATTAGGGGGCTCCTCTTCTATCAACGGCATGATTTATATGCGGGGTCAGTCACAGGACTACGATGCTTGGGCTGAGGTGGTTGGGGATGCTTCATGGCGGTGGGATGCCATGTTGCCCCACTTTAAAAATATTGAAGACCATCATGGTGGCGCTAATCAATTTCATGGCGCTGGCGGCGAGTGGCGAGTTGAGAAACAGAGACTGAGCTGGAAGGTTCTGGACACATTTAGAACTGCAGCTGATCAAGCAGGAATACCAGCTACTGAAGACTTCAATCGTGGCAATAATTTTGGTGTTTCATATTTTGATGTGACGCAAAAAAAGGGATGGCGCTTAAATACTGCGAGAGCTTTTATTAAGCCTGCTGCGCGTAGAGAAAACATCACCATCATTACGGGCGCAACGATTGATCATCTGACATTTGATGGTTTGCGCTGTACAGGCATTAAGTTTCATGGCGGTGGCAAGGTGCATACAGCATCTGTTACTAAAGAGGTTTTATTGTCAGCAGGCTCTATTGGCAGTGTTCAAATTTTGGAAAGATCTGGTGTTGGCAATCAAGAGCTTTTAAGCTCAATGGGTATTAAGGTAGTGAAGCACCTACCAGGTGTTGGTGAAAATCTTCAGGACCACCTACAAATAAGAATGGTTTACAAGGTGAAGGGTTTTCATACCTTAAATAAGATTGCTGCTCACTGGTGGGGTAAGCTCGCAATTGCTTTGCAATTTATATTCACGCGCAAAGGACCTATGGCAATGGCCCCATCTCAGCTCGGCGCTTTTGCAACAAGCTCAGATAAACACTCGCGCCCGAATGTTCAATATCATGTGCAGCCACTTTCTTTAGAAAAGTTTGGCGATCCTTTGCATCGCTTTAATGCATTTACTGCCAGCGTTTGTAATTTACGCCCCAGCTCAAGAGGTTCGGTGCATATTTCGGCTCCCGATGTGGATGCCCCGCCATTAATTAATCCTAACTACTTATCTACCGATGAAGATCGTCAGGTGGCTTTGGAGTCGGTTGCATTAACAAGGAAAATTTTGAGCCAGGAAGCATTTAGTCAAGCAAGTGTTGAAGAGCATAAGCCTGGTTCACAATACCAAAGCGCTGAAGAGCTTTTAAAGCAAATTGGCGAGATTGGCACAACAATTTTCCACCCAGTGGGGACTTGCAAAATGGGCTCAGCTAATGACCCGATGGCAGTGGTTGACTCAGATTTGAAGGTAATCGGCTTGCAAGGTTTGAGAGTAGTTGATGCTAGCGTGATGCCGACCATTACCTCTGGAAATACTGCTGCGCCAACTATGGCAATTGCTGAAAAGATTGCTCGACAAATTCTTCAGCAAGCATCTTGATCGAAGCTGATTTATTTCATTGGACCACCGCCCTACTGCTAATAGCGGCAGCTGGCGCAGGTTTTGTTGATTCAGTGGCTGGCGGTGGCGGATTAATCCAGGTCCCCGCATTGTTTGCAATATATCCCAATGCCAACCCTGCAACCTTGCTGGGAACAAACAAGTTGGCATCCATTGGCGGAACGCTAATTGCCGCCAAAAGGTATTTAAAATCAGTTAAATTACCTTATTTTGTGTTAATTCCGGCTATCTTGTCGGCATTTGTCGGCTCTTTTGCGGGTGCGGCGGTTGTGCGGGTTGTGTCTGTTGATGTATTTAAGGTTTTGCTACCTATTATCTTATGCCTGCTTTGGGTTTACACCATCAAGCAGCAAAGCCTTGGGGCGCAGCATGTGCCACCAGCAAGGGGTTGGCAAAAAATTGTTCAGGCAATTTTGCTGGGCGCAGGAATTGGTTTTTATGACGGATTTTTTGGGCCGGGCACTGGAAGTTTTTTATTAATTGGGTTTGTGCGCATTTTTGGTTTTGATTTCCTACATGCCTCTGCCGCTACGAAGCTGGTCAATGCAACAACCAATCTGGCGGCCATTATCTTGTTTGCCTCATTTAGCCACGTTGATTGGGTCTTGGGCTTTGCGATGATGGGCATGAATATTTTGGGTAGCGTGATTGGTTCAGGATATGCCCTTCGTCATGGCAACGGTTTTGTGCGAAGGGTTTTCTTGTGTGTTGTGGCAGCTTTGATTATTAAAACGGGCATAGATGCCCTCAAGTATTTCGGCGTGCTTTGGTCATAGGCACCCCTTTTGGTTTCACGTGAAACCAATCTTTAAAGATTAAGCATTGAGCCCTTCTCGTGGGGGTGATATCATCCCCGCCCTAGCTAGGTATTTTTCTATGGATTTTTCAGTCAAATTCGATGTCATTGTTATTGGTGGTGGACATGCCGGTTCTGAGGCTGCGTTGGCAGCGGCTCGGATGGGTTGCCGCACCCTTTTATTAACACATAGCATTGAAACGCTGGGTGCCATGAGTTGCAACCCCTCAATTGGTGGCATTGGTAAGGGGCACCTTGTCAAAGAGTTGGATGCCTTGGGCGGAGCTATGGCAGAGGTCACTGACGCCGCGGGTATTCAGTTTAGGATTTTGAATTCAAGCAAAGGGCCTGCGGTTAGAGCAACTAGAGCGCAGGCAGATCGCGCTTTATATAAGACAGCGATGCGCAGCAAGCTTGAGAACCAAGAAAACCTAACCATTTTCCAGGCGGCGGTTGATGATTTGATCGTCAATGGCGATGAAGTCTGCGGTGCAACTACTCAGCTGGGTTTAAGTTTCTATGCGCCCAAGATTGTTTTGACGGCAGGAACATTCTTGGACGGCAAAATTCATGTGGGATTGGATAATCACTCGGGCGGTCGCGCTGGCGATCCGGCAGCGATCCGTCTTTCTGCAAGACTAAAAGAGCTCAAGCTGCCCCAGGGTCGATTAAAGACTGGAACTCCCCCAAGAATTGATGGGCGAACGATTGATTTTTCGGTGATGCAAGAGCAGCCGGGAGACTTAGATCCCTTGCCCGTGTTTTCTTATTTGGGGCGACCAGAGTTTCATCCTAAGCAACTGCCTTGTTGGATAACGCACACGAATAATCGAACGCACGACATTATTCGTGGTGGTTTGGACCGCTCTCCGATGTATACCGGAGTTATTGAGGGTGTGGGACCAAGGTACTGCCCCTCCATTGAAGACAAGATCCACCGATTTGCATCTAAGGAGAGCCATCAAATCTTCTTGGAGCCAGAGGGCTTAACAACTAATGAGTTTTATCCTAACGGCATCTCAACAAGCTTGCCGTTTGATGTTCAGTGGGATTTGGTCAGAAGTATTCGTGGTCTTGAAAATGCCATGATTGTTCGCCCTGGCTATGCTATTGAATATGACTATTTTGATCCACGCGGGCTTCATCCTAGCTTGGAAACTAAGGTTATCAAGGGTTTGTTCTTTGCTGGGCAAATTAACGGTACAACGGGGTATGAGGAGGCGGCGGCACAGGGTCTGCTAGCAGGCATGAACGCCGCTTTAAGCGCTCAAGGAAAGCCCGCCTGGTACCCTAAACGAGACCAGGCATATCTTGGGGTCTTGGTGGATGATTTGATCACCAAGGGCGTTTTAGAGCCTTATAGGATGTTT
>JACCEC011753617.1_pt1 | contig 11286 bp, 10 predicted proteins | sample 7450121 | NCBI WGS metagenome assembly JACCEC01 (sample SAMN15323455, study PRJNA562643) | freshwater metagenome | isolation source: river surface water | place: USA:Blue River Watershed | collected 2017-08-18 | reverse complement strand
TTGGTAGCACTACCATTTTGGAAAAATTTGATTGATAGTCAATTAACCACCAATACGGCGATTAATTTGGCCCTTTCTCAGGTATCGTACAATGCTGCTAATCGAACCGTTAATTTTGCTGTTACAGGTAAATTTACGGAGCTCGTGAGCGGACAGTTGAATTTAAGTGTTATGGTCATCGAAGATAAAGTTGAAGCAGAGCAGAAAATGCCAGATGGGACCTACAATCCGACCTACGAGCAAGAACACGTTTTAAGAACAATGTTTACCCCTGCTTTAGGTACGCCTATAAATTTACCCGATCAAGTTGCTGGAAGGGTATTTACCAAAGTGTACGAGGAACAGCTTCCAGCCAAAGTGAAACCAGAAAATGCGAAGTTGGTCGTGTTGGTTCACCGCAGTAGCCCCGGACAAACGGAAGTGCTTCAAGCTATTCAAGCTAAAATTAAATGATCTCCTTCCCGCGGATAGCCATCATCGGTGCTGGTCCGTCGGGAAGCACATGTTCATTTTTCCTTTCTAAGCACCAAATTCCTCATGTTTTAATTGATGCCGCTGATTTTCCCCGCGATAAAATTTGCGGAGATGCCATCAGCGGTAAGGCCTTACATATCCTTCGGAAAATGGATCCCCAAATAGTCCAGAAATGGAATGGGGAAGCTTCATTTACCGATACTTGGGGAATTTCCTTTACCGCCCCTAACGGAAAGAATCTTGATATCCCTTTTAAAAAATTGAGAAGGGATGGTGATTTACCCGTTGGATTTGTTTCTAAAAGGTCAGATTTCGATCATTATCTTTTTCAAATGGCACAATCGCCTTACGCTCAGTTCCATGGACAAACAACCCTTGGGGGTGTTCAAAAAACTACATCAGGAATACTTCTAGATTTGAAAAAAGACGGTAAAGTACAAAAAATGGAAGTGGATTTGGTGATTGGCGCAGAAGGGGAAAGGTCCGTGGTTGCAAAAGTACTTGCAGGATATAAAAAAGAGCCTCGGCATTTCTCCGCAGGAATTCGGCAATACTGGACCGGTGTTACCAACTGCCATGCCGAAAATTACATCGAACTACACTTTTTAAAGGATTTACTACCCGGTTATTTTTGGATTTTTCCGATGTCTGATGGTACCTGTAATGTTGGATTGGGCATGAGATCCGATCGGGTGAGTAAAGGGAAGGTAAATTTAAAAAAAGAATTGGAACGCATAATTCAAGACCATCCACAATTCAAAGAGCGATTTAAGAATGCAAAGGCATTGGAATTGCCGAAGGGTTGGGGATTGCCCATGGGGTCTAAGCAGCAAACAATCGGGGGGGAAGGATTCCTTTTGTTGGGTGATGCTGCTTCCTTAATTGATCCTTTTACTGGAGAAGGAATCGGAAATGGAATGAAGTCGGGTTGGATAGCTGCTGAATTGATCAAGGATTGCCTTGATTGCAAACAATGGGATTCTCTACCAATTAGTTATCAAAAAAAGGTCTTTCGAAGTTTGGGAGATGAGTTGCGAGTGAGTGATTTTCTTCAACGTTCCTTAGATTTTCCATGGTTATTTAATGCGGTGGTACGAAAGGCAAACAAAAGCCCATTGCTTAAAGAAACCCTGATTTGTATGTTTGAAGATGTTGATCTTCGACAACAATTACGAAAACCAAAGTTTTATTGGGATTTGTTAGTGAAATAATACTTATTTTTTGGGTAGAATAAACGACCAAGGCTCTTTCAGCATGGTCCACAAAACGTGCCGAAATAAGCCAGGAGTTTCTCCGAATTTAATTCCTCGGCTTCGAACAGCCACCAACATGCTCAAACCAAAACTAAAGATTACGTTGATGGTGGCCACTCCAAAAACACCGAAAACAAAATGCCAAATTTGCCAATTGAACGGAAGAGTACTTCCAAGTGATTGAAAGGCTATTCCAATATTCCCAAACACAAAAGTTACGTGACGAATATCGATGGGAAGTCCCAAAATGAGTCCGAAAAATGAGGCAGTACCTAAGAAAAACCCTAAGGAAAAATTGCCAGCTAAATTGCTGATGTTGTTTTCGATATAAATCGAGAATTTTATGGTGCGCTTTACTCCAAACAATTGCTTGAATGCCAAACTGTTTTTTATCCTTGCCGGCAAACGGTCGTAATTCATTTTGTTTTCTACGAAGCCAGCAATTAATCCCGATAACATTAAAAAAACGCCCGTTAATACTGCATAAAAAAATAGCCCAGATTCCCATGGGTGGTTATTTTTTAGCGTATTTGTTGCTTCATTTACGGTTAACAAGGAAGTGCCGGTTTGCATTTCCCACACATACGCCCACAGGTAAGCAAAAGGCCCTACCATAAGAAGGTTCCCAATTAAAGCAACGGTTTGAGTGCTTGATATTCGTTTAACTAAACGAGTGAAATCGACTTTGATATTTTCTAAACTTGAGTTTTTTCGAATTGCACCGGCTAAGGTACTTGCAGTCATCGATGGTTGTTTGGTGGCAATGGTAAAACCCAATGCCTGTACCAACGTGAAACCAAGACCATAGTTTAAACTGAACAACAATGCCTCAATTAATGGTGGTGCATGCAAAAAATGCAGTAAAGTTTTGGTCAAAACCATAATCGAAACAATCAATCCGCCTCCCATTGCCGCTTTAAGCATGGCGAACCATGCTTTTCTCCCAACTGCAATGAAATGTTCTCCTTTTCGGGAGGTTTGTTCAACAATTTTGTATGCCAAAACGTTCAACGTATCTTCCAACATGGGGCGAATATGTTTCTTTTCAAATTCATTTTTCAATAGCGTTTGAACCAAAAGAAACATAGATTCTTGGGCATTAGGGTCTTGGGGTTGATGGTAAATGAGAACGAGTTGTCGAATTCGGGCAATTTCCAATTCCATCCGCTTTAACGTAAAAGCCATCCTCAATGAAATTCCAAATTGGTCTTTATGCCGTTGTAAAAGATTGAGTTGAATTTCTACGTTTGCAATTTTTTCCCAAACAACAAGGTAGTTAGTTTCTGATCTAATTTCTTCTGTAAGAAAATGATGCATTTCATGTTGAAGCTGCACCATGGGCGATAATACCTCATTTTCAATATTTAACTTTTCGATTACTTCAGGCAATAATCCTTCGGAAGCCAAACGTGTTGTTAGAATGATCAAAGCGTCGCGTATTTCTCGACGCATTTTGAAACGAGTTTCTTTAGGAATACTTTCGAAAAATTGAAGACGTTGAAATAATTCTTTGAGATTCCCATGTTGAAGAACGGAGCGAATTACCTCGCGATCTTTAGAAAGGATGAGTTTTGAAAAATGATCGTCCAACGAATTAGGAGAATAAACGGGAGCAATTATTTTTGATCCAAGGCGTTTATTCAATTCCGACCAAAATCCTTCATACCCTAATATTCCATTTTGAGCGAAAGCCCATTGAAATTCAGTATGGTCCAAAAACCAATGCATCATTTCAAGGAATTTGTTACGAGCGAACGCATTGGATTCAATTTCTCGAACAATTTTCTCCCATTGCAATTCAGAATTAACCCCTAAATGCAGAAATGCCAACATCTCTCTAAATCGTCGGTATTTTCCCATTCGGGGTTCGGTAAGGAATATGGGTTTCAATTGAATCATTAGAAATCAAATTCTCGTTCACTGATATCAATGCCCATCAATCGAAACATTTGGGCCATGTCCATGGGGCGGGTTTGGTCATTGTTGCTCAATACAATCACACAAGCATTTCTTTTCGGGATGCGGAGGAAGTTGTTTTTAAATCCGTTCCACCATCCACGGTGGTAAACAATTCCACTTCCATCTTTGAAAAGTCTCCATCCTAATCCATAATCTTTGATTCCTTTCATCTCCGGACTTCCGGCATACATTTTTCGTTGGGTAGAATCTGACAATAGAAAGTTGTTTTCCAGCGCTACATGGAATTTTAATAAGTCTAAAGCCGATGCATAAATGCCTTTATCTCCAACAATACCATCGATTAATTTATCGTTTCGGGCATATTTTCCACTGAAACCAATGGCAGAATTCTCGGTACGGGGGGCATATCCATTCCTGAAAACAAAGGAATTGTACATTCCAATGGGCTCAAAAATTTCTTGATCTACAAAGTCTTCGAAAGGGGCTTGGGTAACCTGTTCAATGATGCAGGCCAATAAAGCGTAGTTGGTATTGTTGTAGCGGAAGAATTGGCCTGGTTTGGAATAGGGGGCAGGTTTTTTTTCGACCATGAATTGAACTAGCTGTTCATTGGTGATCGGCTCGCCTCCGTTGTAGGTTTTCGGAAGAAAATTAAGGTAATCGGGTAAGCCACTTCGGTGGTTGAGAAGCATCTCTACCGTTACCTTGGGGTAAGAAATTCCTGGAAAAAACTGCGGAAGAGTATCGGAAAGTGAAATGATTCCTCGTTCAATTAATATCATCACCGCCGCAGAAGTAATGGTTTTACTTACCGAGGCCAATTGAAAAGACGTGTTTAAATTCAAAGAATCTTGGGTTCTCCAATCCCGAACGCCATAAGAATTCCAGAAAACCTGCCCATCATTGAATAAAACGACACTTCCATTGAAATGCCCCGATTGGTGCAAACGTTTGAAATACTGATCAATTTTTTGGTGCGTTGCAGAATCAAACGGTTGAAGAGAATTCAAATAAATTGTTTCGGGCTGAGGCGGCGAAGGTGGATCACCCCCTAAAGAAGTAAGGGTAATGGATAGAAAAAATAGAATGAGTACGGTTCGCAATAACATACCACAAGAACGAGTTCAAAGGGCATTTTACCAAAAAGGTGAACGTGTTTTGTTGTTAAAATTCTCCTAAAATAGACAGCACATTTCAGCTTTTTCAACAATGTTGAAATTCAAAGATCATTCTTTTGATGTCCATTTTTGAATTCCAATGTCTCAAATATTCATTTCTCAAAGCAACCTCAATAGTATTAAAGGAAGAATCGGCATAATTGAGGACAAAATTTTTGCTTTTTCCTGGGGTTGGAATGGGTACACCAACCCAGGATTTCTTTCCCAAAAGGACGGAAAAGAGGTTAGAAAAAAGAGAAAATCTGTTTTTTGAAAAAAGAAAATATGGAAACGAAATAAGGAAAACGAAACAAAATAACAAATCCAATATTCGCTTATTTCGTTGGTTGCTCGGTGAGAAATACGCCAAATTAAAATCTTTACTGTAGAGTACCCCTGGGGTTTCTACCGATTGAGATCCAATGATGAACGAACTATCTTTTGGTACAATTTTAAACAAATAGCCTCTTTTCAGTTTTTCCATGGATTGGATGATTTGTTCGTTGGAGAGGCAAGAACCACAAAAAATGATTTGTTCCAATTGAAGATCGGAAGAAATTTTTTGAAGCTTAGAAAAATCACCAAGGCCTAAATTTTCCAAATTTGGGTGGATAAATCCTAAATACCGAATCGATGAGTTCGATTTTTGGAGTAATCCTAGGACCCGTTCAACCTCCAATTCCGTTCCAATCATAACGGTTCTTAAGTCGGTTTGAGATTCGATTTTCCATTGGCCTAAACCGATTCGGATCAATATCCATCGGAATCCAATTAGGCCAATGGCTCCAATGAGAGCACCAACCAACAGCATCCCTCTGGAGAATCGAAAGGATTCATCCAATAAACCATAGGCTGCTAAAGTAACGGTAGCTCCTATGGCCAATCCACGAAGTAATTTCCATGGATGAAATGGGCGGTCGTATCCGCCTGATAAATAGGCGGAAAATAGCCAAATGATGATGTAGGAAGGAACAAAACCAAATAGAAAAACATCCGGGTAACGAACCCCATCCATTTCTTTGATATTGCGCTCCCAATACCCTTCTAAGAAATAAAAAAGAGCCCAAAGTAGAGAAAAATCAAAAATGGGAAGTAGGCTTTTTTGAATTCGATGCGATAAATAAGCCCAAATTGCTTTGGCAATAATAGCAGGATAGAGAATGGTGGAAAGGAAAAATGCTTGTCCTCGACTGAAATAACGCTTAGCAAAAATAATCATCGCGCCATAAAAAGCTTTTACATAGCCATAGCTTTCTTTTCGGGTGCTTTCACCTTTGTAGTGGATGATGGGTGTAAGTGGGAAATAGTGGTTTTCGTATCCCGCAAGTCGAATTCGATGTGATAAATCAATGTCTTCGCCGTACATGAAATACGTTTCATCCAACAATCCAATTTTATCTAAAACAGATTTTCGCATCCACATAAAAGCGCCTGCCAGCACTTCAATTTTTTGGGGCTGTTGTTCACTTAAATTTCCGTGATAGTAGGCCCCAAATCGCGGATGTTTGGGGAATAATTTTGCCAAACCCGTCATTTTGTAAACGGCAACCTCGGGCGTGGGTAGACCTCTTTTTGATTCTGGCAAGTAAACGCCAGATCCATCCAACATTTTTACGCCAAGTCCACCAAGTTTCGGCTGTCCTTGGCAGTAACGCAAGATTTCATCAAAACAATTTTCGGGAACGATGGTGTCGGGATTCAACAGTAAAATCCATTCCCCTTTGGCTAATCGGATAGCTTGATTGTTGGCTTTTGAAAATCCAACATTGACCTGGTTTTCAATGAGAATAACTTCCGGAAATTGGTTTTTTATCCATTCAACCGACCCATCACTCGAGCAATTATCAACCACAAAAACTTCCGAATCAATTCCTTTTGTTGCCGAAAAAACGCTTCTCAAGCACTGCTCTAGAAAGTATTTGACGTTGTAATTAACTATGACTACCGTTAGTACCATACCAACGTGCAAGATATTCAATAATATTCAACGGGCACAAAAGCATGTTCAAAATGTTCCAATTCCCATTCTTTTTCAGGATGTATGATGATGGAGATGACGTCGAATCGGATTTCATGGTCATGCGGAAATTTTCGCAAATAATGACGAGCAGCTTGGGTTATTTTTCGTTGTTTGAAAGAATTGACTGCTTTCTCTGGATGAACATTTTTCCAAGATTTCCTCGATTTTACTTCGGTGAAAACCAAGGTGTTCTGATCCTTTGAAACTAGATCAATTTCTGCAATGGTGGAGTAATGAAAGTTTTTTTGAAGGATGAGATGTCCTTTTTGCAGCAAATAATGTTCTGCAAAGGCTTCTGCCGAACGTCCTGTTTCGGTGGAAGCGATTTTTTCCGTCTTTTTCATGGTAACTTTGCACAAATTACAAAAAAATGCTGGCTCCCAAAAAACCTGCCGATTCGTTCACGGTGATGAACGAGATGATTTTGCCCAACGACACCAACGTGTTAAACAACCTCATGGGCGGCCGATTGTTGCATTTTATGGATATTTGCGCTGCCATTGCCGCCCAAAAACATTCCGGTCGTGTTGTGGTCACGGCATCGGTGGATTCGGTTTCTTTCAAAGAACCCGTGAAATTAGGTGATGTGGTTACCTTGGAAGCCTGGGTAACTCGCGCCTTCACATCTTCCATGGAGGTTTTTATTCGTGTTACTTGTGAAAATATCCCTACACGAAGAAAAGTAAAGTGCAATGAGGCCTACTACACCTTCGTTGCCGTTGATCAATTGGGAACACCCATTGCTGTTCCCCCGATTCAGCCTGAAACCGAAGAAGATCAATACCGATTTGAGGACGCATTGAAGCGCAGGCAACTACGGTTGTTAATAGCTGGAAAGATCAAGCCCGAAGATGCGCCAGAATTGAAAGAATTATTCACCTCCAAATCCGATATCGCATGATGCAATCGATGACCGGTTTCGGTTCGGCTTGCGCCCAAACAAAACTTGGAAAAATTACCGTGGAATTGAGGGCGCTCAATAGCAAGCAACTCGATTTAACTATCCGCTTGCCCAAAGAATTTTCTAATCTAGAAGCCCAGGTTCGGCAAGCCATCTCCAACAAAAACCAACGCGGAAAAATCTCCTGCATGGTTCATTTGGAATCTGATTCAAAGGTTGAGGTGAAACTTAATAAAGAATTGGCTAATAATTATTTAAGTCAGTTGAAAGAATTTTCCGATTTGCATCAAATGTCGGAAATTGATTTTTTAAGCATCATCACCCGAATGCCAGAAGTGTTTTCAGGTCAAAATTCTTCCGACGAAAACGACGAACGAGAATTTATCATGGCTGTCCATCAAGCTTGCGATGATCTAAATCAATTTCGATTTCAAGAAGGATTAGAAACACAAAAGGCCATCTTCTCCAGCTTGTTTGAAATTCAAAGCCATCTTCAAAAGATTTCGGAATTGGATACCGAACGTATTGATTTGATGAAGGAAAAGTTCGAAACTTGGGTGAAAGATCGTTTAGCAAAAGCATCATTCGATCAGGAACGATTCGAGCAAGAGTTGATTTATTACTTGGAGAAATTGGATGTTTCCGAGGAAAAGCAGAGGTTACAACAGCATTTAAATTTCTTTCAAGAAACCATGAAGGAAGCTCAATCAGGTCGGAAGTTAGGCTTTATTTCCCAAGAAATGGGACGTGAAATCAATACCCTAGGTTCAAAGGCTAATCATTTTGGAATTCAACAAAGTGTAGTTGAAATGAAAAATGAACTGGAGAAGATTAAAGAACAAGTGCTCAATATTTTATGATTAGAAAAGCAATCATTTTTTCGGCGCCTTCTGGAGCAGGTAAAACTACGTTAGTTCGTCATTTGATGGAAAAACTTCCAATTCTTCAATTTTCGGTATCGGCTACGAGTCGATCCAAAAGGGAATATGAAATTCATGGTAAAGACTATTTTTTTCTCACCCCGGAACAATTTAGAGCACACATTCAATCCAACGATTTCCTCGAATGGGAAGAAGTTTACCCCAATCATTATTACGGAACATTGAAAAGCGAAGTTGAAAGAATTTTTGAAGAGGGAAAAGTCGTTATTTTTGATGTGGATGTTGTGGGTGGATTGAACCTGAAAGAATACTTTGGTTCTGAGGCCTTGGCCGTTTTTGTTAAACCTCCTTCCGAAGAAGAATTGGAAAATCGCCTGCGTTATCGAAATACCGAAACCGAAGAAAAAATCCAACTACGATTGGCAAAAGCTAAACATGAATTGGCTTTTGAAGATCGATTTGATTCGGTTGTCGTCAATGAAAATCTCGAAATAGCGAAGGGTGAATCGCTTGAAAAAGTTAAAAAATTTATTCAATGAATCCCATGAATATCCTTATTATTGGTTCAGAAGGACAATTAGGTTCTGAGTTATTCGATGCATTGCGTGTAAAATATCCGCAATCTCAGATTGTTTGTTCCGACATTCGAAATGCATTTCCTGATAAAGAAAGGTCCTTCGAAATCTTGGATGCTACCGATTCACCGGCTTTGGATCGAATCATCGAGAAGTATCAGATTTCTCAAATTTATCACCTTGCTGCTATTTTGTCGGCACGAGGCGAACAAAATCCGCTTTGGGCTTGGGATATCAATATGCGTGGATTGTTGGTGGTTTTAGAAGCTGGGGTAAAACATAAAATTCATCGCATGTATTGGCCGAGTTCCATTGCCGCTTTTGGGCCAAATACTCCCCGGTTTCAAACCCCGCAGCAAGTTGTAATGGATCCCAATACGGTTTACGGAATGAGTAAGCAAGTTGGCGAGCTTTGGTGCCGTTATTATTTCGAGAAATACGGATTGGATGTTCGCAGCCTTAGGTATCCCGGCATCATCAGTTACAAAACCCTACCAGGAGGTGGAACAACCGATTACGCCATCGATATTTTTCACAAAGCGTTGAAAGGTGAGAAATTTACTTGTTTTTTAGGTCCGGAAACTCCGCTCCCCATGATGTACATCGACGATGCCATTCGCGCAACTTTAGAATTGATGGAGGCTCCAAAAGAACAAGTTAAAGAACGAACTAGTTACAATTTATCGGCCATATCATTCACTCCAAAAGAACTGGGCGAAGCGATTAAAAAAGCTATTCCAAACTTTGAAATGACTTATTCTCCTGATTTTCGTCAGAAAATTGCCGAATCTTGGCCAGGTTCCATTGATGACTCCAAAGCTCGAATGGATTGGGGTTGGAAACATAAGTTTGGCTTGGATGAATTGGTGGAAGTGATGATTAATGGATTGAATTCGGGGTATTTGTCATGACAGGTTCCATTCGAAAAATGCGGACAGTCCATTACCCTGAAGAGGGTGGGAGAGTGGAGTATTTTTGGAGAACTTCCGAAGGTGAGGTTCCCTTGAATGAATATTTGGGAAAAGAGATTTCTATTGAATATACGGGTCGAATTTTTTGCAAAAATTGCGGAAAAAAGACCAATAAGTCGTTCAGTCAGGGATTTTGTTATCCTTGTTTTCAAAATGCCCCCGAAAATGCCGTGTGCATCTTGCATCCTGAATTGTGCAGGGGGCACGAAGGTTTGGGGCGTGATCCGGAATGGGAAAAACTCCATCACGTACAACCCCACTATGTTTATTTAGCGTATTCTACGGAAGTGAAAGTGGGAGTAACCCGAACAACCCAAGGAATTACTCGGTGGATTGACCAAGGTGCAGAAGCCGTTCAAGTCATCGCCGAGGTTCCCTACCGTCAACTTGCTGGAGAAATTGAAGTTTATCTTAAGGATTATTTTACGGATAAAACCAATTGGCAACGGATGCTTACGCATTCCCATGGAGCCAATTTAAATGCATTGAAAGAAGGAGTGAATTTGGCAGAAAACGTTCTTCCCGAAATGTACCACGAGTTTATTCCTTTGGACACATCTACACACCTAATCCTTTACCCACAGTTGGTTATTCCATCCAAGGTTTCCTCCACCAATTTGGGAAAAGAGCCCAATTTGAAGGGGAAATTAATCGGAATAAAAGGGCAATACCTTTTGTTTGAAGGAGGAAAAGTGATGAATGTTCGATCTATGGAAGGCTATGAAACTGATTTTTTTGGGAAATAATTCGTCAAATTTGAATTAATTTTTGCATTTCCCGATTCAGTTTTCTAAATTGCACACCAATAAACCCAAATACAATGAAAAAATTCATGCTATTGTTGGCTGTAGGCGCGTTCGCAGCTAGCTGCTCAAAAGAAGCAACAATCTCTGAAACCATCACCATTCCTCAAACACAAAAAACTCTTTTGATTTACAAAGGGGCAACATGGTGTGGACCATGTGGATCAAGTGGCAAACCAGTTTTGCGTGCCATGGAAGCTATTGGTGAAGATAAAGTTGTTTGTTTATCATCTCAAACCAATGATGGATTGAATTCCCCCGCTGGAGATTTAATCGGAAACAATTTGATGACTCGTTTTTCTCAAAACGGAATTCCTCACATGTTCGAAAC
>JACCEC010294357.1_pt1 | contig 11288 bp, 11 predicted proteins | sample 7450121 | NCBI WGS metagenome assembly JACCEC01 (sample SAMN15323455, study PRJNA562643) | freshwater metagenome | isolation source: river surface water | place: USA:Blue River Watershed | collected 2017-08-18 | reverse complement strand
GATTTAACCTCACCTTGAGCGATCTCTATATCTGCGGCCATGACCTGTTTGTCTACGGAGTCTAAATCTGCGTTGGCTTGAGAGATCGCGTTCTGCGGATCAACATCAGCTATACGAAGCATCAACTCACATTGCGCTAAGCCAATTTTGGCCATCTGCTCATCCGGCTTGCGCTGTAGCCAATTGCGATAGGCCATGGCGGCGCCAGAGTAATCACCACTTTCAAGTGCGCTAAGCGCAGCAACCTCTTCGGGTTCCATTGGAATCTCTTGCACTTGTGGCACCTCAACTTGCAAGCCGCGCTCCTTTGCCAAATCAAACAATTTTGCAATCACCATTGCGATTTGTTCTTTTGGATATGGGCGATCAAAAAGTGCAAGTGGTTGCTCTGCAATAAAAGCAATGGCATATGGCACGGATGGAATTTGCAACGCTTGAGCTAATTGTGGCTGGGCATCTGCATTTATGGCACCGAAGAGCCAACTCTCATTATCGCTTTTCGACATCTCAGCCATCAGATCTCGCAGATCAACTGAGGCTTGACTGCGAGGCGAATATGCCAATAGAACGACAGGTTTTTCGGCAGAGAGCGAAACAAAATCGTTCATGAAGTTCTCTACAGTCGCCTCTTTGGCTTGACCTTGGGATGGCTCTTTATTTGTTGGTTTGGTCAGTGAACTTAGATCAAAGGCGCGACCAAAATTCTGCGGCAAAGGAGGCATGCTCATTAGCGAATTATCTACCTGAGTCCATACGTGAGGGCAAAACCTGAGCAATGTAGTCAGAGGTAGCAAAATCCAGCCCTAAATCATGACCCGCTTTCTCGCCCAAGTACCAGCGATGCTCCAAAACCTCGTGAAATAGCTGGGCATCTTCAACGCGACCTTTCAGGTTTGTCGGCACGGAGTTAACTACTTTATAGAAAACCTCATCGAGCCATCTTTGCGCCGCCTCCGATCTATCCGGCGTCTTCTCCAATTCACGAGAGCGGAAACGATCAAATGAGGCCAAGATTCTTTTAGCTTGAAACTCCTCTGTTTCCAATCCCATCAACTCCTTCAAGCGCTGAGAGTGATAGTTGGGAGCTACCAACTTTGGGATAAAGGTTAAGGTTGATTGATCTCCTGCCAACCTAATATCGACCTCTTCAACTGCAAACCCAATATCCTGAAGTGAACGCATCGCCTTTTCAACAGCGTGACGATCATTGGCAGGCAGAATTTGTGGCTCACTAAGCGCCTTCCAGATTCTCCGGTATCTAGTAATGACGGATTCGCTTGCTCTAATTGGATCCATTGCAGGAAATAAGACCCCAGCTAATTTCAAATCCTCAAGTTCGGCGGCAACATTAAATCTAGCTAAATCTAGATCATGCTCTCTCTGGCCATTACTTAAATGCTTTTGAAACTCACCTGTCTCAGCATCAACCAAATAAGCTGCAAAGCCATCTGCGTCGCGGCGGAAAAGTGTGTTTGATAATGAGCAATCACCCCACCAAAAACCAAGTAAATGAAGCCGAACCAGCAAATATGCCAAGGCGTTAGCCATATTGGTAATTTCATGTTGCGTAACCGCGCCGCTTAACACAACTCGATATGGCAAGGAGTAAGGAAGAAATCTAGTAACAATCGCACAAGGCAGTTCATTTCCTTCAGCATCTCTGCGTCCATCAACTACAGCAATTTGCGACACCGAAGGGGCGCCCCGTAACCCCAGCTCTTTTAGCGCTTCATACTCACGAACTGCGAACTCTTGCACAGTCTCTTTGACCGCATAAATTTCACTATCCGGCTCTGGAGTTGATCTAACTAATCGCACAATATGGCGGGAAATGCCGCGTTGTGCGGTAAGAGATGGGTCCTCAGGCCAGTTCTCCAAAGGTTGATCCCATGGCAATCCAGCTAATGCAGCGATTTCCTCGCCTACACCAGTTATATGCAATTGGGATTTTTTCGTTACCACTGCCTCATTGTTTCAGGCTTTACACTAGATACATGGCGCAGATTAAGCGAGTGTTGAGGAAAGTCACACCAAAATCACCCCAGGCAAAGCAAGTTGAGGACTTTGGCATTAAAGGTGCTCCCCTTAACACCCAACATCCTTTCTATTTCGGCTTTCTAGCGGCTTCAGGTGCCTTAGTAGCAATTACGGTTTTGCGTGCGCTGCAATCTGCCAGTCAAGTATTTGTTCTAATAATCATCTCTTTATTTTTAGCGATGGGTCTAAACCCTGCGGTCGAAGCTCTGCAATCCAAGAAACTAAAACGTGCTTCTTCTGTAGCCATTGTTGTTATCTCAGCATTGGCAATAGTGGCATTGTTTGCACTTGTTGTTGTCCCACCAGTGTTTAGTCAAGCAAATGAACTAATCGACAGCGCACCACAGTTACTAGATTCTTTGCGAAACAACGCCACTTTGAATCAGTTAAATCAAGAGTATGGCTTTATTGATTCCCTTGAGAAGAAATTTGAAACTTGGATTTCAGATGGACAATTATTGACTGGAGCATTCGGCGGTGTACTAGGAGTTGGAAGAACAGTACTCTCCGGCGCTTTTTCAGCTCTAACCATCATGGTATTAACTCTTTACTTTTTAGCTTCTTTGCCCTCTGTAACAAAAATCTTTTACCGACTAGCACCAGCTTCGCGTCGCGAACGAGTATCCAGAATTGGCGATGCCATAATCTCAAGAGTTGGCGCCTTTGTCGGTAGTCAGGTTTTGATTGCTGCCCTAGCTGCAATTTTCGTATTTTTCCTATCTTTAGCCCTCGAACTACCGTACGCGGCTGCTTTGGGTATGGTTATCTTGTTTGTAGCTTTAATTCCATTGATTGGTCACTTCATCGGTGCCAGCATCGTTACCTTAGTAGCTTTAACTCAATCCCCTACCAAGGCGCTTTTGGCAATCCTGCTTTATACCCTTTATGTACAGATTGAAAACTATTTGATCACGCCTCGAATAATGAAGCGATCTTTATCAATTCCAGGTTTGGTAACCATTGTGGCTGCCCTGCTTGGAACCTCACTATTGGGATTAGTTGGTGGTTTGCTTGCTGTACCGATTGCTGCAGCGGTTCTGCTTATTATGGATGAGGTAGTTTTTCCAAAAGCCGATAACTCTTGATTACTCTGGCTTAGTACTCAGTAGGCAAAGGTAGTCGGGTTGGGTTTAACTCTTTAACAATTTCGCTCAAGACTCGATACACAAATGGTTCACCAACCCACAGATGTTTTGCATCTTCCACCGCAACAACCTCAATCTGTTTCAATGGAGAAAATCTAAGCCGTGCTTCAGCTGGCTTTAAATAGTCATCAAACTCCGGCACAAGAGCCAAGATTCGGCGACCATCTTGGTTCCAAAATTGCAGATCCTCTTCAGTTGAAAAACGCAATGGTGGTGAAAGCAAAATCAATCCCTTAATTCTTGTATCTCTGGCATATTTCAGCGCTAGGTCAGTACCGAAAGACCAACCGACCACCCACAGAGATTTAACACGAACAACATCAAAACAGTAATTAACAGCAGCAATTACATCTTCTTTCTCAGTTACCGCGTTGCCAAAACTGCCCTCACTCTTTCCCTGTTCACTCTCTGTGCCACGGGTGTTGAATCGAATTACGGTAATGCCTGCCATCTCCGGTAATCGATTAGCGGCTTTTTTGAAGATATGGCTATCCATCATTCCGCCATGAGTAGGAAGCGGATGTAAACACAACAAACCTATGGAGAGATCGCCATTTGATGGGCTGGCTACTTCCCCAATCAGCCTTAGACCATCTGATGTGAGGAATGAGATAGGGGTGCGAAGCGCGGGCAGAACGGTGCTGGGTCGAATCAATTCCGCCATGGCTGTAAGTTTAGTCATTGAATATGAAAACCTTTGAGTCTCTTAATCCAGCAACCGGTGAGGTTGTAGGTGAGTTTCCTATTACCTCGGTAAAAGAGGTTAATGAAGCCGTAGCCCGTGCCAAAGTTGCTGCCGATAAATGGTCACAGTTAAGTTTTCGCAAAAGATTGGTGATTCTTAAAGACTGGGCCTCACTTTTAACTAAAGAGATTAATACAGCCGCAGAGTTGATTCATCGCGAAACCGGTAAACCGGTAAGTGATGCAGCGTTAGAGGCCGCGTTAGCTATCGAGCACATTTCTTGGGCCGCTAAATATGCGCCGAAAGTTCTAAGTGCACAAAATAGACCCTCTGGATTATTGATGTTTAATCTCTCTGCTCAAGTACAAAGAGTTCCTTTTGGAGTTGTTGGTGTGATCGGTCCTTGGAACTATCCGATTTTCACACCGATGGGATCTATCGCCTACGCCTTGGCAGCTGGAAATACCGTTGTTTTCAAACCTAGTGAATACACCCCCGCAATCGGTGTATGGCTAGAGCAAACCTGGCAGCGAATTGCACCCTTTGCCGATATATTCACCGTTGTTACCGGAACCGCTGAAACAGGAGTGGCGTTAACTCAAAGTTCAGTCGGAAAAATTTCCTTTACTGGCTCTACAAAGACCGCGAAAAAAGTTGCTGCAACGTGTGCCGAATTAATGACCCCTGTGGTTTTAGAGTGTGGCGGAAAAGATCCTGTGTTGGTTGATAGAGATGCAGACATAAAGCGTGCTGCTGAGGTAACGCTATGGCATGCCATGTCTAACGCAGGTCAATCCTGTATTGGTGCCGAAAGAGTTTATGTTCATAAAGATGTAGCAGACTCATTTACCCGAATCATCGTTGAATTAGCCAACAAAATTAAACCGGGTTATGAGGATGGCGCCAACTATGGTCCAGCAACGATGCCCTCTCAATTAAAGGTTATTAAATCCCATATTGATGATGCGGTTAAGCGCGGGGGCGAATTCTTGGTTGGGGATAAGAATGCGGTTAAGGGGGGCTATGTTCAACCGGTTATTTTGCGAAATGTGCCCGAGGAATCCAAAGCGATGACTGAAGAAACCTTTGGTCCCACGCTGGTAATAAACACTGTACGCAATATGGATGAGGCGGTAAATCTCGCCAATGCGACCGCTTACGGCTTAGGTGCTGCGGTATGGTCGAAGCGAAATGGAAAGAAGATTGCCTCACTACTGCAATGTGGAATGGTTTCGATCAACTCCGCATTTTCCTTCGCTGCTATTGGTGCTGTTCCTTTTGGTGGGGTAAAGGACAGTGGTTATGGACGCATTCATGGTGCTGAGGGATTATTGGAGTTCACTTATCCAAGAACAGTGGTGAAGACTAAGTTCAATATCCCACTGCAGTTCACAACATTTGCCCGCACCGGTTTTGCAGATAAAACCATCATCAGATTGGTAAACATCCTGCACCGCCGGCGCCGCTAACTTCGCGCCAAAAGCTTAAAAACAATCTTTAATAACGAGGTGCGTTTCTAGTTCTCTCAATCTTGGGTTTACGTTTATCTCGATTGTTCCAACAGGCAGTATGCCAGTGCCTGCGAGACTCAACATCATGTTCCAGCCATGCAACTGTATGTGGTGTGGCCATCGGAATTAATTGATCACACCCTGGGCAGCGATATGGTTTTGTCGAACTGGAGCCGGTAATGCGGCGGACCATGTAAAGACCCTCTAGATGCTCTTCGATACTCTGGTGAGAAGCGGCTATCTCTCTATCTGAATCGTGCGTAGGGTTATCTTTACCACGCTTCTTGGGTTTATTTCTCCGCGGACTCACAGGGATATTCTCCATGAATTAAGGCAAGATTGCGCTCATGAAATTGAGGCGGTTCTACCCATCAGCTTTAGCAGCATTAATTGCGTTGTTGATGCTGGCGGTAATCACGCCCCAAGCCACTTCAGGTGAAATTAAGGCAGTAGCCAAAAAGACCGCCAAGCCAATTCCCTCTCCCTCACCTAAATGGCCACCGAAAGGTTTTACCGGCAGAGATGGAGTTTTTGCCAAGGTCCCGACCAGTAAGGAGCTAATAGGTCTACTTTCCGCTAAGCGAACCCTGCAATCAGTAGTAAAAAACTGTGAAGAGTTTGCCTGTGGTGCGGTAATTGCAGCTGCAGAAACAGGTTGCAAGTGGTGGGAAGTCAACTCAAATGTTTTTCGCCTTAAGCCAGAAGATCTATCAAAAGAAAAAATCGGAACTTTGGTTACCTATGCTAAAGGCAGCGAAAAACGCCAACAAAGCACAATGTTTTTGATTTCTACGGAACCAGTAGCACCCGGGGTTTCTATAAGTGGAATCAAGGTAACCTGTCACCGCGATAGCACCAATCAACCAAAGCCAGGTAACATCTACAAATCCTTATTGCCAGCGGTAAATTCGGAGGGTTAAATTGTTAGGCGGAATTGATAACTCGCTATTTTTTTCATCTTTCGCTGGATTTGCTGTGCTGGGGATATTAATACTTTTGTTGCGTTGGGCCTTTTCCAGAGGTTCATCATTGGTAGAAAAACCATCTAAAGCCGGCGAGGAGGCTGAGTACGGATTACTTAGGGTGGTTGCTAAACCAAGTAATCACATAGAAGGTGAAATGTTGCGGCAAAAGCTGGCCGCACATGGAATCAAAGCCACCTTAACCCAAACCAAATCCGGTCCGAGGTTGTTTGTCTTTCCAGAGGAGGAAAAAGCTGCTGCCGCAATACTGCGCAGCTAGCGATTTTTGCCTGGAACCCAGAGTTGATCTCCCAACTCACGGTTTTCATAGCGCGCCAAAACGAAAAGTAAATCTGAGAGTCGATTGAGATACTTTGCGGTTAATTTGTTAACACCTTCACCAAAAGAGTGAATCGCCTGCCATGTGCACCGCTCCGCTCTTCTGACAACGGTTCGGGCCACATGAAGATGAGCAGATGCGGGTGTCCCTGAAGGCAAGACAAAAGATTTCAATGGCGCCAAGTTGGCGTTATAAACATCAATCTGCTCCTCTAGATAGGAAATCTGAGACTCGAGAACGCGCAATGGTTCATGGGCAGGAGCATCAACTACCGGAGTGCAAAGATCTGCTCCAACATCAAAGAGATCATTTTGTACTCTAACTAGTAATTTGCGAATCTCTGCATTTAACTCCGGAATAGTAAGTACGACGCCAATATAGGAGTTGGCCTCATCGACGGTGGCGTAGGCCTCTAATCTGGGGTCATTTTTGGAGGTCCGACTCATATCTCCTAAAGAGGTTGTTCCATCATCGCCGGTTTTTGTATAAATTCGAGTCAGATTTACCATGGGGTGAGCCTATGCCAGTCGTTACTATGACACCACTCGGAGATTAAAGATTGGCTTGGCGACAACTTTGACCCAAGAAATTTAGAGCTAGAGAGGGTGGATATCTAGATGCACTCCCATCCTCTTGATCGATTCCGCGTGGTTGGTGGCAGCTCACTAAAGGGTGATGTGACTATCACCGGAGCAAAAAACTCAGTTTTAAAACTTATGGCGGTCACCTTATTGGCCAAAGGTCGCTGCACTATTCAAAATGTCCCCGACATTGCAGATGTCGCCATGATGGCAGATCTACTCGAGCGACTTGGATGCACAGTCATACGAGACCTGCAAAAAAGTACAGTAAGTATAGATGTACCAGAAACTCCGGGACATCGCGCAGAGTATGAACTAGTGCGTAAATTACGGGCCTCGATCAATGTGCTCGGTCCATTAGTGGCGCGGCTAGGAAAAGCTGAAGTTGCACTACCGGGTGGAGATGCGATTGGCTCTCGTGGATTGGATTTTCACACCAAAGGTTTAGTAGCCCTTGGCGCACAAGCACATAGCGAACATGGTTACATCATCGCTTCAGCACCGAATGGATTAAAGGGTGCGGAGATAACTTTAGATTTTCCAAGTGTTGGAGCAACCGAAAACATTATGACCGCTGCGGTATTAGCAAAAGGTGTTACAGTTTTGGATAACGCAGCCCGTGAACCAGATATAGTTGATATCGGTAACTTTTTGATTGCAATGGGTGCAGATATTGAAGGTTTAGGAACTCCAACCATCACAATTCGAGGTGTTGATTCGCTATCTGCAGCTGATCACACCGCAATCTCAGATCGCATCGTGACCGGAACCTGGGCCTTTGCCGCTGCTATGACACAGGGTGATATCTCAATTCACGGAGCCCGCCCCGAACATCTCGAACTGCCATTAGAAAAGCTAGTTTCAACCGGTGCTGTGGTTACCTCAATTCCTGACGGAATCCGGGTCAAGATGGATCGCAGGCCTTCAGCTATAGATGTTTCAACTCTTCCCTACCCTGGTTTTCCTACCGACCTCCAACCATTTGTCATTACTTTAAACGCCATTGCAGATGGCGATGCCTTAGTAACTGAAAATGTTTTTGAGGGCAGATTTATGTTTGTAAATGAGCTACTGCGTTTGGGGGCAAAGATTCGAGTTGATGGCCATCACGCCGCAATTACTGGAGTAAATCAGCTTTCCTCGGCACCGGTTGTGGCATCAGATATTCGAGCGGGCGCAGGGCTGGTCCTAGCAGGTTTGGTTTCAGATGGAATTACCTTTGTAGAGGGCGCCTACCATGTCGATCGCGGCTATCCAAACTTCGCAGAGCAGCTTTGTGCACTCGGTGCCGATGTAACTAGGGTTGACTAAGAATAGTTTTATTGAAACTAAACCGATTCGCGTAGTTCGTGTCGACCTTCTACTCGTAACTTCTTATAGATAATCATCGTTTCATGTCGCACCAATGACTCGCTATAGCCAATCTCATTAGCGATGCTCTTGTTGGTTTTTCCAGCCCGCAACAACTCGAGAATTTTCTCTTGACGCTGCGTTAAAGGCTGTAATTCACTTGATGCCAACAAATCCTTAGAGCTAGATAAGGTGCGAATCTCAAGAGAGCTTTCATAAACCATCAATAGTGATCTAATGGCTTCGAAATAATTTTCAATTCCTGGAATCTGAGTTAGATCAGTTTTAAAACTAAAGGAATAGATACGGCTCAACCCCACAGGGACTGCGAGCATCGACTCCCAATCAGAGATGGAATCAAAGTGATAAAAATCTGGGAACTCTTCATTAACGGTTTGAACCCTGGCCCAAACTAATTTTTGAGTGCGACTGGCATTACTCATGGGGCGGTTTTCCGAAATATCTAAAGTGGTCTCAGACATGTGCTGGTATTTGCTAAATCCATGGAGATTTAAACACCTAATGCTTCCATCATCCTCTACAACACCACGATAAGAGACTGAGAGCTCTTGATCGGGTGAGATGTGCGCGGTTAGAAAATCTAAAGCTTGATCGGGATGAGGCGACTTCGCGAGAAACTCTGCGATTAGTTGAATCTTCCCAAGAAAAAGTTCGTACAAGGAACCCCCCCCACCGAAAATCACTGGATCGACGTACTTCGCCTCCGGTAGAAGAATCATGTCAGAGCAGGCTGACATTTCGTGAGTATCTGACTGGTTAATGCAGGTGATTGCTAATCAGCATCAAGAAAACAAGGTGCAATCGATTTCAGAGCGATACTTATTCGGAGCGATACTTATTCGGAGCGATACTTATTCAGATCGTTACCTATTAAGAAGCTGATTCACCCAATACAGATACTCGATTGTTGGCAACAGAGAGGAATCCTCCGCTGACATTGAACTCAACCGCTGTGCCATCTTCGCTCTTGATGCTGACTTTACCGTCGACCAATACACCAAGAAGCGGACTGTGATCAGGAAGAACTCCTAAATCACCTTCCAGGGTGCGGGCAGAAACCATTGTGGCTTTGCCCGACCAGACCCGCTTCTCAGGGGTTACGAATTCGACGGTAAGTAATTTGTCAGACATTTGTCTTAGCTCTTCGCCAACTCTGCAGCTTTACGCTCGACATCATCTAGACCGCCGCACATAAAGAAGGCCTGCTCTGGAATATGGTCGTAATCGCCATTTGCCAATGCATCAAAGGCCGCGATGGTTTCGCTAAGCGGAACAAAGGAGCCATCAATTCCGGTGAAGACCTTAGCAACGAAAGTGTTCTGTGAAAGGAAGCGCTGGATACGACGAGCACGTCCTACCAAGATGCGATCCTCTTCTGAAAGTTCATCGATACCAAGAATTGCGATGATGTCCTGTAGATCCTTATAACGCTGCAGAATCTGCTTGACGCGGTTTGCAACTCGGAAGTGATTCTCACCGATATAACGTGGATCAAGAATGCGTGAGGTTGAATCCAGCGGATCCACAGCAGGGTAAATACCCAACTCGGAGATCGGACGGGAAAGAACTGTGGTTGCATCCAAGTGGGTGAATGTTGTGTGTGGAGCTGGGTCAGTGATGTCATCGGCAGGAACATAAATCGCCTGCATCGATGTAATTGAGTGACCACGGGTTGAGGTGATGCGCTCTTGAAGCACACCCATCTCATCAGCCAATGTTGGCTGGTAACCCACCGCTGAAGGCATGCGGCCAAGAAGTGTTGAAACCTCTGATCCGGCCTGGGTAAAGCGGAAGATGTTGTCGATGAAGAGCAAAACATCCTGCTTTTGCACATCGCGGAAATACTCCGCCATGGTTAGCGCAGAAAGCGCAACACGCAAACGGGTTCCGGGTGGCTCATCCATCTGACCGAAGACCAAGGCGGTCTTATTGATAACACCGGTCTCTGTCATTTCAAGGAAAAGGTCATTACCTTCACGGGTACGTTCTCCAACTCCGGCGAATACTGAAACACCACCGAAGTTTTCTGCGACGCGGTAAATCATCTCTTGAATTAGAACGGTCTTACCGACACCTGCACCACCGAATAGACCGATCTTTCCACCCTTTACATATGGTGTTAGCAGATCGATAACTTTGATGCCGGTTTCAAACATCTCAGTCTTTGACTCAAGCTGATCGAAATCAGGTGCGGTACGGTGAATCGGCCAACGCTCCTTAACATCAAGTGATGATGTTGGAACATCTAGTGATTCGCCAAGTGCGTTGAATACATGTCCTTTGGTGACATCTCCGACTGGAACAGAGATCGCTGCACCTGTGTCACGTACCTCAACACCGCGGACCATGCCGTCGGTTGGTTGCATAGAAATCGCGCGCACTAGGTTGTCACCAATGTGCTGAGCTACCTCGAGGGTTAACTCGCGTCGCTCACCACCCAGTGTCACATCGACCTTTAGCGCGTTGTAGATCGCAGGCATCGAATCCGATGGGAATTCGATATCAACGACCGGTCCAATCACGCGTGCTACGCGTCCGGTTGCTGTCTTAGTTGTCATCATTCGCTCCCTGCGCTTGCTGAGGCGAGCGCATCTGCGCCGCCCACGATTTCACTGATTTCTTGCGTAATTTCGGCTTGACGGGCCGCGTTGGCAAG
>JACCEC011734298.1_pt1 | contig 11289 bp, 11 predicted proteins | sample 7450121 | NCBI WGS metagenome assembly JACCEC01 (sample SAMN15323455, study PRJNA562643) | freshwater metagenome | isolation source: river surface water | place: USA:Blue River Watershed | collected 2017-08-18 | reverse complement strand
ACGTTGGGCATGAAACTCGAGAACTGGCCACCAGCAGGACTCGATAAGTAATTCGAGAAAATTTCTCGACTGTTTAAATAATTTACCGGCCCGCGCAACCACATAAACTCTCAAAAAGAGTGTTTAGTTAAGCGATAGAAGAGCTGGATTTAATACTCTGAAAAGGAATCATCATGCGTCATCGTCATGGACTTCGTAAGTTAAATCGTACCTCCTCACATCGCCTAGCGATGTTGCGCAACATGACCGTATCATTGCTGCGTCATGAGGCTATCAAGACCACTCTGCCAAAAGCCAAAGAATTGCGCCGCGTTATAGAGCCGATTCTTACCTTGGGCAAAACAGATACACTGGCTAACAAGCGCCTCGCTTTTAGCCGCTTGCGCGATCGCGAAATGGTCGTCAAGTTATTCGCTGAGCTGGGCCCACGTTACGCAAATCGCAACGGCGGTTATTTGCGTATTTTGAAAATGGGTTTCCGTGTTGGCGACAATGCACCTATGGCCTATGTTGAATTGCTGGATCGTCCTGAAGTGGCAGATTCTGCAGAGTAAGCTAAGCTGTAATGCACTAACATCAAAAGCCAGGCATGCCTGGCTTTTGTACTTCTAATCACGCTATCTAAAAAATTACAGGGCGATGTAATGTATGTCTTGAGTGTTCAGCATCTGCATAAATCCTACGGCCAAGGTGCTCAACGCCATGAAGTCGTTAATGATTTGTCGTTTAGTTTGCGAGCAGGTGAGTGTTATGGATTACTCGGCCCGAATGGCGCCGGCAAAACCACTACGTTGAAGCTTTGCTTGGGGCTCAGCGAGCCTGATAGCGGAAGCATTATCCTTGGTGGACATCAGATTCCAGCTGAGGCACGTAGTGCTCGTATGCGGGTCGGTGTGGTGCCTCAGATGGATAGTCTGGATCCTGATTTCACCGTTGAAGAAAACTTATTGGTGTATGGGCGCTACTTCGGTATGAGCGATAAGCAAGTGCACGAGCGTATTGATTGGTTACTAGAGTTCGCTACATTGACTGCTAAGCGGAAAGCACAAATAGGCGAACTTTCCGGTGGGATGAAACGACGCTTAACATTAGCGCGCGCATTGGTGAATGATCCTGATTTAATTTTCATGGATGAACCAACAACAGGCCTTGATCCACAGGCACGTCACTTGATGTGGGAGCGGCTTAAAACATTATTGGCGTCGGGTAAAACCATATTACTAACAACCCACTTCATGGATGAGGCTGAGCGATTATGTGATCGGCTGGCTGTCATTGATCAAGGGCAGCTAATTGCAGAGGGTGCACCACGCGAGCTAATCGCACAACACATCGAACCGCAAGTGGTTGAGGTCTATGGCGACAACGTGGCCGATTGGATAGTTCATGCGCGACCCCTCTCCGATCGGGTTGAGTTGAGTGGCGAGACAGCCTTTTGCTATACCCGTCAAACCGATGCATTACTTAAAAATCTTTCAGAACAAAGCGGGCTGCGCTATTTACATCGCCCTGCCAACCTAGAAGATTTATTTTTAAAACTCACTGGCCGTGAGATGCGGGACTAATAGCGATCATGAGTAATCGAATCTATCAACTACCTTCATTCAGTCTGCGTTTTTTTCCAGTCTGGCGTCGTAACTTTCTCGTTTGGCGCAAGCTCGCTATTGCGAGTGTCATTGGAAATATCGCAGAGCCATTGATTACCTTAGTCGCTTTTGGTTATGGCCTTGGCAGTCTGCTGAGCGAGATTAATGGTGTTAGATACATAGAATTTTTAGCCAGTGGTGCAATTTCTATGTCAGTCATGATGGCTGCTTCATTTGAGGCGCTGTATTCAGCTTTTTCGCGTATGCATGTTCAAAAAACCTGGGAATCTCTATTAAATACCCCGCTGGATTTGGATGACATTGTGTTGGCTGAAATGCTGTGGGCAGCGAGCAAGGCCATGATTTCTGGCATGGCCATATTAGGAGTACTTTTTTTACTAGGGATAGGGCTGCACCCCACGACGCTGCTTGTACCACCGATGTTGTTCTTAGTTGGTTTGACCTTTGCGTCGATTGCTTTAGTGATTAATGCTATCGCACGCGGATATGATTTCTTTACTTACTATTTCACGCTGATGCTAACGCCCATGATTTTTGTGTCTGGCGTTTACTACCCCGTCAGCCAGTTACCATCCTGGCTACAGCCTTTGGCTCAGATTTTGCCGCTCGGCGTTGCCGTTCAAGTTGTGCGACCATTGTTACTCGGCCAGCTGCCAGTATCGGCCTTGCCCAATATAGTCATCTTGATGGCCTATTGTTTTTTTGGTTTTTATTTGGCTACTGTGCTGACTCGGCGACGCTTGCTGAAATAGTTATCTACCAAGCCCATGGATCAAGCCTTACTAGTTTTAACGAATGTGCCCGACTCGGGCTGCGCGCAATTGGTAGCAAAGACACTGCTCGAATCGCGCTTAGCAGCCTGCGTTAATCTACTGCCTGCTGTTCAGTCCATGTATCGTTGGCAAGGGCAGATTGAAGAAGCATCTGAAATCACCCTACTAATAAAAACAACATCTCAACACTACGATAGTTTGCAACAAGCGATTGTGAAATTGCATCCGTACGACGTTCCAGAAATTATTGCTACCCCCATCGTTGCTGGTTATGCGCCATACCTGCATTGGATAGCAACTGAAACAGCGAAAGAAAATAATGCGTAATTGGATTCGTTCGCTATTCTGTTTAATCTGCATGCTTGGTTTGCTTACGGCTTCTAGCCACGCAGAAGATGATTTTTTATCTCCTGAAAAAGCGTTTCGTGCAAGCGCTCGTCTGCTCGATGCAAAATCGATCGAGGTGAATTTTCACATTGCCGAGGGTTATTACCTTTATCGCGAACGTTTCGCTTTTAAGGCTGAAGGAGCGACGTTAGGTAAGCCAGATATACCGCATGGAAAAGTAAAGTTTGATCCAAATTTTGAAAAAGATGTTGAAACTTTTCGGAAAGAATTAATTGTTCGAATTCCAGTTGAGAGAAGTGGTAATTTCACGCTCAGCGTAGGCTATCAAGGATGTTCCGATAAAGGTTTGTGTTATGCGCCTATGGAAACAAGCTTTCGGTTATCTAGCCTGCCCACAACAAACGAAGGTGCTTCCAACACGAGTGATATACAAGCTAGTAACGCTGTAGTGAAGCAAGAGCAGGATGGAGATGTTGGTCGTATCCAGGCATCGCTAGCGAGTGGAAAATTATCCCTAATACTTCCTTTGTTTTTCTTGTTAGGACTCGGCTTGTCATTAACGCCATGCGTCTTGCCCATGGTGCCCATTTTATCTTTCATCATTGTTGGCGAAGGTGCGAAGACTAGCCGTCAACGTGGCTTTGTACTTTCTTTATCTTATGCCTTAGGTATGGCCTTTGTTTATACCGCTTTAGGTATAGCTGCCGGATTATTGGGAGAAGGCTTAGCGGCTGCGTTACAAAAACCCTGGTTGCTAACATCGTTTGCTGTACTGATTGCGGTCATGTCACTCGCTATGTTCGATGTCTATCAGTTGCAAATGCCAGCTTCATTGCAATTGCTGTTGACGAAAATGTCAGAACAACAGAAGGGCGGAAAATTAGTAGGCGTATTCATCATGGGTGCGCTGTCGGCGTTAATCGTGGGCCCTTGTGTGGCAGCACCATTGGCGGGTGCGCTGCTCTATATTAGCCAGACTCGAAATGTGATTATTGGCGGTAGTGCTTTGTTTGTTATGGCTATGGGTATGAGCGTGCCTTTACTTTTGTTGGGCTTGTCGGCGGGTACGCTGTTGCCCCGTGCAGGGCAGTGGATGAAAGTGGTTAAGCCATTGTTTGGCGTGCTAATGCTGGCACTAGCTCTGTGGATGGTTGCGTCCTTAATTCCTTCGTGGGCTTTGATGGCGGGTTGGGGTTTGCTTGCTATTGCGTATGGGATTTTTATATTGCTGTCTGGTCACTTAGGTTGGTTTCCCAAAATTTTCGGTGTGTTATTTGTATTTCTTGGAGCAGCGCAGTGGATAGGCATCGCTACGGGTAGTGATAATCCTTTCGCCCCTTGGGAAAACTTACGGGGCGAGCGTGTGCACAAGACAGAATTTACCAAGATTAAAACTGTCGATGATTTAGACCAGGCAATTGCCAACGCAGATGGAAAAATCGTGATGTTAGATTTTTATGCGGACTGGTGTGTGTCCTGTATCGAGATGGAAAAACTCACGTTTACTGAGCCGGAAGTTAAGCAGGTGATGGGGCAGATGTTGCTATTGCAAGCCGATGTGACAGCGAATGATGCCAGCGATAAGGCCTTACTAAAGCGTTTTGAATTGTTTGGTCCTCCAGGGATAATTTTCTTTGGTCGCGATGGACAAGAAATTCTTGATGCGCGTGTTATCGGATTCAAAAACTCCGAGTCTTTTTTGCAGCGTTTGCAACAAGTTCAGGCGCAATCAGCACGCTCTAAATAGCCGGCGGCTATTTAGATAGATCGATAGTGTATTTCTCGCCCTAATTCAATCCGGTTATAGTGATTGGCTTTTCAAAGGCGTATTAGTTCGAATTAGTTCACATAGGAGATCAAAATGACACTTAAACTTGGCGATACCGCACCGGACTTTGAGCAGGATTCTTCCATTGGAAAAATTCGATTTCATGAATGGGCAGGTGATTCATGGGTCGTTTTATTTTCGCATCCTGCCGATTTCACGCCAGTATGCACAACCGAATTGGGTTTGACTGCGAAACTAAAGCCAGAGTTTGATAAGCGTAATGTCAAAGCGATTGCACTTTCTGTCGATCCTGCTGATAAGCACACGAGTTGGATTAAAGATATCGAAGAAACTCAAAAAACAGTCGTAGGTTTCCCTATTGTTGCGGATGCTGATAAATCAGTGTCAACACTCTACGACATGATTCATCCAAATCAGTCTGAAACAGCGACGGTGCGTTCCTTATTTGTGATCGACCCCAAGAAAAAAGTGCGTTTGACCATCACTTATCCGATGAGCACAGGCCGTAATTTTGATGAAGTGTTGCGCGTTATCGATGCGCTTCAATTAACCGATGCGTACACAGTGGCCACACCAGGTAATTGGAAAGATGGAGATGATGTAATCATTCCTTTATCCGTACAAGATGAGGCAGTGATTAAGCAAAAATATCCTAAGGGCTATCGTTCGCCTAAGCCTTATTTGCGGATCACGCCTCAACCAAACAAATAAGCGTTTTAACTTTTCTTTTCGTTCGTTGAGCTGCTAGGCAAAGGTTGAGCAGTAGTTGAGGGTTCGGGGCGTGCCGTTGTAGGTTTAGTGGTGCGCCATCCTGCGCTAGTTGAGCTGCTGCTGGCTTTATTTCTTTCGGGCGCAGCTTCCGGCAACGATGCTGCTGACTCGAGGTCAGACGGAAAAGTAGAAAAAACAAAATCGTCTTCCGATAGCGATGACTCTTCTTGAATGAGAGGCTGTTTGGTGTTGGCAGAGGCAGATTTTTTCTGCGGGCCATCGGTTGATCGCCCTGACTGTATCGCCGCCGGTTGAAATATCCCGGTTGCTCTTTTTGCGCGTGGCTTAGGATTGCTGGCTTTAGATGCTTTGTCTGAGCTATCAAAACGAAATTTGTTTGCGCTGATGTTTAATGGTTTTAACAAAAAATTGAAATTCGCACTTCCTAGAATTTTTTCAGCGATTTCCCCATACTTAGATGTATCAGCTGAGCCGTATTTCGTGTTATCCAATATCGTTTCAAGCTGGCTTTCAGACACCCGACCAGTGTCGAGTAATTGTTTTTTTATTTCAGAGCGGGCTAGCTTGGCTGCAGATAGTAATTCTGGATTATTGAATACTTCAGCTGCGGGTTTGTGCGAATAGATTATGTTGATGCTAATTTTATTTTTATTTGAGATCGATTTTTCTTTTGTTGCAATGACTACGCTGTCTGAATATATTTCTGAATTGGCATTGGGTTCAGGACGCGCAATATGGGACGATGACGTTAACCGATCCATGGACTACCCCTAGTAAAGATGGGGGCGGCAAAAAATGCGACCCTCTCCATGGATGAGTAACAGTCATCGAAAAAAAGTATCTACAACGATGTACTAGTTTTTGTTGTTTAAACGTTTAGTCGCGATACCATCGTAGTGCTAGCCCGCTTTGCATAGACGAGCAATATCGCGAGAGAAATACGTCAACACTCCATTGGCTCCTGCCCGCTTAAAGCACAGCATGGCTTCCATCATAGTTTTATCGTGGTCGACCCAGCCGTTCTGTGCGGCGGCTTTGATCATCGCGTATTCGCCACTGACTTGGTACGCGAAGGTAGGCATTTTGAATTCATCTTTAACGCGCCTAACGATATCTAAGTAAGGCATTCCAGGCTTCACCATCACCATGTCGGCACCCTCAGCAATATCAAGTGCGACTTCGCGCAACGCTTCATCACTGTTGCCCGGATCCATTTGGTAGGTGGCTTTGCTGCCTTTACCTAAATTCGCTGCTGAGCCTACCGCATCGCGGAACGGGCCATAGAATGCTGACGCGTATTTTGCCGAGTAGGCCATGATGCGCGTGTGAATATGACGCTCATGTTCGAGTGCCTTGCGAATAGCGCCTATACGCCCATCCATCATGTCGGATGGCGCAACGATATCTACGCCAGCCGATGCTTGTGCCAACGCCTGCTTTACCAGTAGAGGTGTGGTTTCATCATTTAGTACGTAGCCATTTGTATCGAGCACGCCATCTTGGCCGTGGCTGGTATACGGATCGAGAGCGACATCGGTCAAGATGCCCAGCTCGGGAAAGCGTGCTTTCAATTCACGCACTGCGCGTGGCACTAAACCTTCGGGGTTCGTCGCCTCAATGCCATCGGGTGTTTTGAGTGAAGGATCAATTACCGGAAAAAGTGCCAACACGGGAATGCCTAACTTCACGCAATCTTCGGCAATCGGTAGCAGCAAATCCACCGAGACCCGTTCTACACCTGGCATGGACGGTACGGCTTCACGTCTATTTTTACCATCGAGTATGAATACCGGATAAATCAGGTCAGCGGGAGTGATGATGTTTTCGCGCATTAAGTCGCGTGAAAATCCATCGCGTCGCATACGACGCATACGAATCGAAGGAAACTGTGGGTCAGGGTACATGGACATGATTTTCCGTAAAAGTCTGAGTCAGAGGAAGCGTCTCTTTAGTTCGTCGCCAACAAGCAGCGAACTTTTTTCGCTACTTACCCTCAGACTAGCGGGTGGTCTTCACCCCCCGCTTCTCCTCCCTTAGCGGGGCCGAGTCGTCTGCGGGCGAACGGCGTTGGACCCTGGAGATCTTCCCCTTTCTCCAGGGATTTTTTTATTCTGTTTTATCTGACCTTGCCTCTTTCGAAGCGCTGTGTTCTGCCAGTCCGAGCAAACGACGTATGGTGTCGTCAGCCTCGTCTATCCCAACTCGCTTGGTTGCTGAAAACAGTTGGACAGAAAAAGGCAGCGGCGTGCCAGATTCGTCAACATAACTTGACAGCACCGTATGTGCAAGTCGCAGTGCATCAGCGGATTCGCTACGATTGAGCTTATCGGATTTGCTTAAAAGGCAATGTACCGGTTTGCCAGTCCCCGCAAACCACTCGAGCATTTGAATATCGAGTTCAGTAAACGGTCGCCGAGCGTCCATGATCAACACTAATGCGACCAGGGTTTCTCTGATTTTGACGTAGCGCCCTAGCAGTTCTTGCCAATGATCTTTGGCCGACCCGGACACTTCTGCGTAGCCGTAACCTGGCAAATCGACCAGAAATGCGTTGATTTCTTCGACTTTAGTCTCGTCCTTGCGATGTTGACCCACATGGGCGCCGCCCAGGGAGAAAAAATTGATGTGCTGCGTACGCCCGGGTGTCTTCGAGGCAAAAGCTAGCTTCTTTTGGTTACAAAGCAGATTAATCGCCGTGGATTTACCCGCGTTCGAGCGACCGGCAAAGGCAATCTCCGGGACGGTAAGTGATGGTAAATCCCCGAGGCGATTGACCGTAGTGAAAAAGCGAGCTTGCCAGAGGAGAGACATGTTGGAGCCCTGATATATCAGGGGCAAGATAAGGGGTGTCATTGTAGTACAATGTCAGGCTGTTATCGGTGCTGAAAATAGCTTGTTCAAGTGGTCAGACAAGCATTATCAGAAACTGCAAAAATCCATCTCCATTTCTGGGTGTTTGAATGAATCGTGCTCTACCAATGTTCACTAAGTTCGTCTGCGTTGCGCTTATGAGTTTGTCTGTTGCCTGGGCCAGTGAGGAGAAAGCACCAGCGGCTGCCGATCCTGCCAAGGGCAGCAGCCTGTATTCGAATGGCGACCCATCGCGCGGTATTTTGGCGTGCGTGGCATGTCATGGTGCGGCGGGTAATTCGACCATCACACAAAATCCTAAGTTAGCGGGTCAACATGACGCTTACATTCAAAAGCAATTGCATGATTTCAAAGGCCCCGGTCGTAATAACGCTGTCATGACAGGTATTGCGAAAGCCTTAGGTGAAGATGACGTGCGTAATATTGCCGCGTTTCTTGAACAACAAAAACCAGCTCCAGGTTCAGCGCGTAACAAAAACACCGTTGATCTTGGCAAGAAAATTTATCGTGCTGGTATCGCCGAAAAACAGGTTCCTGCCTGTGCAGGATGCCATGGTCCAAATGGTGCTGGTATCCCAGCTCAGTATGCGCGCATAGCAGGACAGCATCAGGATTACACCATCACTCAATTGACGAATTTCCGTACCGGCACGCGTGCTAATAGTGCGCAAATGACAGCGGTTGGTAAGCGTATGTCAGATGAAGAAATGCAGGCAGTTGCAGACTATATCGCTGGCCTCAGATAATCGTTCGTCGGCGCGATAGGTATTCAACAGTACTGCGTAACAGTACAGCGCGACAAATTCGATACAAAGGGGTGGCTGATGCCGCCCCTTTTTTTATTAGTGCTCAGCTAATCAAATAAAAAAGTAAATGAGATGAACGTAAGCACCGAAGGCATAGTTTTACAAACCCGACGTCGTTGGTTGTCGGACATCGTCGAATTACTTTCGTCGATGCGGTTCTCAATTAGCTTGTTAACCGTAATTTGTATCGCGTCCGTCATAGGCACCGTGGTGACTCAAAACGAGCCCATGTCTAATTACGTCAACCAGTTCGGACCGTTCTGGTCAGACATCTTGGGTCGCTTTTCAATTTATTCAGTGTACGCGGCGTGGTGGTTTTTGTTGATTATGGCCTTCCTCGTCACATCGACTTCATTGTGTATTGCGCGCAATGCGCCCAAGATGATCGCGGACATGAAGAGTTGGCGCGAGAGCGTGCGCGAGCAGTCACTGCGTAACTTTCATCATCGTGTGGAATGGAGTTCGACCAACAATCGTGAATCTTTCGCGCAGGAAGTCGGACGCAAGGTCGCCGCTAAGGGATATCAATGGAAATTAGTCGAAAAAGACGGCGCGACATTACTGACTGCTAAGCAAGGCGCTGCGAATAAGCTTGGCTATATTTTTGCGCATTCTGCCATCGTGATCATATGTATTGGTGGATTGCTCGACTCGAATATTCCTATCGGTATTCAGCAATGGCTGTATGACAAATCACCGTTTATAGGTAATGGCATCATCGCTGAAATTCCTGCAAAACATAGACTAGGCTTGAGTAATCCTTCGTTTCGTGGAAACACCTTTGTACCTGAGGGTGCGAGTAGCAACACCGCCATCATTCCAGTCGGTGAAGGCGTGATGATTCAAGAGTTGCCGTTCACGTTGCAGTTGAAAAAATTCGTTATCGATTTTTATGCGACGGGTATGCCCAAGCTTTTTGCCAGCGAAGTGTTGGTCACGGATCATGAAACAGGAAAGACGTTTCCAGCCACAATTAAGGTGAATGAACCGTTGATTTACAAAGGAATGGCGGTTTATCAATCCAGCTTTGAGGATGGCGGTAGTCATCTCAAGTTGGTAGGGTTTCCAATGAAAGGCCCAAATAATCAACAGTTCCAAGTCGAAGGTGATGTCGGTCGATCTACTCCGCTATTAGGTAGTACGGGCAGTGAGTATGTGATTGAGTGGTCGGGTTTTCGGCCGTTTAATGTTGAAAACACATCCGCAGCAAACGGCCAAGATGTACGCGCGGTAAATCAGAGTAAAGGTTTTAGTGAGAAATTCTCCACCACGTTGGATGAGCAATTAGGGTCAGCCGCAAAAAATAAAAAAACGAAAGACCTTAAAAACGTGGGGCCTAGCGTTCAATACAAATTACGTGACAAGACAGGGCAGGCGCGTGAGTTTAATAACTACATGCTGCCTGTGACTATTGATGGCGCAGAAATTTTTCTGGCAGGTTTACGTGATTCGCCTGCCGATGGTTTTCGTTATTTGCGTATTCCAGCCGATGAAAAAAACTCCATGAATGAATGGATGCGTTTGCGTGCTGCATTAAGTGATTCAGCGCTGCGTGAAAAAGCCGCAATTCGTTACGCTGAAAAAGTACCGCTTGATGCGAAATCCAACGCAAACTTGCGCGAGCAACTCAAAGCATCATCGGCGCGCAGCCTGAACGTATTTATTGGTGACCGCGAAGCTTCGGGGTACGTGGCAATTGCGCGTTTCATCGGCAAATTACCGGAAGATCAACAAGAGAAGGCTGCTGACCTTTTCATGAAGATACTTAACGGTAGTTTGTGGGAGTTGTGGCAAATTGCACGCGAAAAAGAGGGATTGCCACTCATGACAGCGGATGAAAAAAATGGTCGCTTCTTGCAGTTAGCAACCAATGCAATGGCGGATGCATTTTTTTATGAAGCGCCCATCATGTTGCAATTGCAGGGATTTGAGCAGGTAAAGGCATCGGTATTCCAAGTGACGCGCTCACCTGGAAAAAACGTGGTTTATCTGGGGTGCTTATTCTTGGTCTTGGGTGTGTTTGCCATGCTCTACGTGCGTGAGCGACGTTTGTGGGTGTGGATTCGTTCCGATGCAGAGGGTGGTAGCCATGCGCTGATGGCGATGAGCACGCAACGTCGCAGTATGGATTTTGACAAAGAATTTGAGCAATTAAAGGGTGATCTAACGCGTTCCTGAGCCTGCCCCTGATTACAACCTGGGTAATCAGCAGCGTCGTTGGGCCTGCACTATACTTATCGCACTTGCATAGCCTGCCTTACGCGGAGAGAAATAATGGAGTTGACCCAGAATCCTTCTTACACTGAAACGACTGGCCTGTTGAAAAGTCGCACATGGTTTGATTGGCTGTTCTTAGCTGTTTT
>JACCEC011068979.1_pt1 | contig 11291 bp, 9 predicted proteins | sample 7450121 | NCBI WGS metagenome assembly JACCEC01 (sample SAMN15323455, study PRJNA562643) | freshwater metagenome | isolation source: river surface water | place: USA:Blue River Watershed | collected 2017-08-18 | reverse complement strand
CCCTGACTCAGTGCCGCCCCGATAAAAACACGCGCCGCAAGCTGGCCTCGGCCAATTCACGCTGCTCGGGCTCGTTGTCGCTGAGCGCCTGCAAGTAAGGGTGCATCATCTTTTGCCGCAGCGCACGAGAAAACTGCGCCAACACCTGAGGGGCGGCTTCGCCCTTTTCCAATAAGCGCAGGGCGCGGGCAAACTCTTGCTCATGCCACTCGTGGCTCAGGGCGTGGATCTGCTGGATCAAGGGCACGTGCCGACGTTGCGACAACCAAGATTGATACAGGTTGACGCCCTCTTCGATGATGGTCTCGGCCTGCGTGTAGGCCTGACGGCGTTGGTCCATGCCAGTCTGCACGACCTCAGCCAAATCATCGACCGTGTAGAGGAACACATCGGACAGCGATTTGACCTGTGGCTCGATGTCGCGCGGCACCGCCAGGTCGAGCATGAACATGGGTCGATGACGGCGGCGTCGCAGGGCGTCTTCGACGGCGCCCAAGCCGATCAGGGGCAAGGTGCTGGCGGTGCAACTGATGACGATGTCAAACTCGTGCAAGCGATGCGGCAACTCGGCCAAAGGCATCTGCTCGGCATCCCAGCGCTGCGCCAAGGCTTGGCCACGCTGCTCCGATCGGTTCGCGACCACCATCCGTCGGGGCTTGCGGGCTTGAAAGTGAGCCGCACAGTGTTCGATCATCTCGCCCGCACCCACCAGCAAGATGTCGAGGTCCTCAAAACGTTCGAACAGTCGGCTGGCCAAGCGCACACCGGCTGCGGCCATGCTGACCGAGTGAGCGCCGATCTCGGTGTTGCTTCGCACCTTTTTGGCAATTGCAAACGAGCGCTGAAACAACTGACCCAGCGCGGTGCCGATCACGCCGTGCTGCTCGGCCGCCTTGATCGCCTGCTTGAGTTGCCCCAGGATCTGCGGCTCACCCAACACCATCGAGTCCAGACCACTGGCGACCCGGAACGCATGCCGAGCCGCCTCGGTGTTTTGCCAAATGTAGACGTGCGGTTGCAAACCACTGATCGACACGCCCCCCACACGCCCCAACCAATCGAGGGCGCCTTGCGAGTGATCGTCGGGCGCGGCGCCATACAACTCGGTGCGGTTGCAAGTCGACAAGATCGCCACTTCGGACTGCTCGCCCAAGTGACCACGCAGTTGAGACAATGATTCGGCCAATTGCTCCGCCCCAAAGGCAAAACGCTCACGCAAATCCAGCGTGGCGCTGCGGTGGTTCAGGCCGACGGTCCAGATGTGCATCAGGCCACCCGGTGCAAAGTCGTGACACTGGCCCCGCCGTCGGGCCAGTGGCGCTGGATCGCGCGCGCGATGCCGTCGACATCCAGGCCCATCTCGGCCAACAGAGCCGCCGGATCGCCGTGCTCGGTGAACGCATCAGGCACGCCCAGGGCCAGTACCTCGCGCAGCACCCGGTGCTGGTGCAGGCACTCCATCACCGCCGAAGCGGCCCCGCCCTGCACGGCCCCCTCCTCGATCACGACGATGCGGCCGTGGCGGCGGGCCAATTCCAGCAGCAGGTCCTCATCCAGCGGTTTGACCCACCGCATGTTGACCACGGTGGCGTCGAGCGCCTCCCCCACCTTGAGCGCGGGGGCCAACATGGGCCCAAAGGCCAACAGCAGCAAATCGCGTCCCTCACGACGCACATGGGCCTTGCCGATCAGTCCTTTGACCGCGTCCAGCGCGGGCAAGGCCATCTGAATCGGCACGCCAGGGCCCGTTCCACGGGGGTAACGCACCGCCACCGACAGGTCTTGGGCGTAGGCCACGGTGAGCAGTTCACGGCATTCGTTCTCATCGCTGGGGCAGGCGATGGCCATGTTGGGGATGCAGCGTAAAAACGGGATGTCAAACACCCCGGCATGGGTCGCCCCGTCGGCGCCCACGATACCGGCACGGTCCAGCGCGAACACCACTGGCAGGTTCTGCAACGCCACGTCATGGATCAGCTGGTCATAGCCCCGTTGCAGAAAAGTGGAGTAGATGGCGACCACGGGCTTGAGCCCCTCGCAAGCCAGCCCGGCGGCAAAGGTCACCGCGTGCTGCTCGGCGATGCCACAGTCCACATAGCGCGATTCGAACAAGCGACTGAACTCGACCATGCCAGAGCCCTCGCGCATCGCGGGGGTAATGCCCACCAGTCGTGGGTCGTGGGCAGCCATGTCGCACAGCCACTGGCCAAACACCTGGGTGTAGGTGGGCTTGGTTCCAGTGGCGGGTTTGGGCAGGCCCTGCGCCGGCTCGAACTTGCCCGGACCATGGTACTGGATCGGGTCGGCTTCGGCGGGGGCATAGCCCTTGCCCTTGCGCGTAACGATGTGCAAAAACTGCGGCCCTTTGAGTGACCGCAATTCGGTCAGACGCCGCACCAACTCGTGAAGGTCGTGACCGTCGATCGGACCGTGATAGGTGAAGCCCAGCTTGGCGAACAAAGTCTCGTTGCTGGCGCGCCCGCTGGCGTGGTGCTCGATCTGGCGCGCCAACTCGAACAGCGGCGGAGAAAACTCGCGCAAGCGCTCACCCAGCCGTTGGCGCGCGACTTCAAAGCGCCCCTGCATCAGGCGGTTGAGGTACTCACTGAGGGCCCCAACGGGGGGGCTGATCGACATGTCGTTGTCGTTCAGGATCACCAGCACGTCCAGATCGCCCGCACCGGCGTTGTTCATGCCCTCGTAGGCCATGCCTGCGCTGAGCGCCCCATCGCCGATCACGGCGACCACCTTGCGGTTTTCAGCGCGCAAGCGGGCCGCCATGGCCATGCCCAAAGCCGCCGAGATGCTGGTCGAGGAATGGGCGGTGCCAAAGGCGTCATAAGGGCTTTCGTCGCGGCGCGGAAAGCCGCTGATGCCACCCCGCTGGCGCAAGGTGCCCATGCGATCGCGCCGTCCGGTCAGTATCTTGTGGCCGTAAGCTTGGTGGCCCACGTCCCAGATGATGCGGTCGTGCGGCGTGTCAAAGACATGGTGCAAGGCCACCGACAACTCGACCGTGCCCAGGTTGGCACTCAGGTGCCCCCCCGTGCGCGCGACGCTGTGCAAGAGCTCGTGCCGCAGATCGGCAGCGACCTCGGGCAAGCGGGACGGGTGCAGCCGTCGCAACGCGCCGGGGTCGGTCAATGAGTCGAGCAAGGTCATGGGGCCACCGTGGTGTGGGTCAATGGGCACAATTTAAGCGGAAAAAAGATATGTGTCAATCATGGTTGACACTTTATATTGTCGAACTTGATAATAAGGCCAGGCGGCCCCATGGCGGGTCGGCGCAGACCCCTGGGCCCTGGCCCGATGATGAGAAAGTTCGAAATGGCACAGAGTTACCCCTTTGCAGCCCTGGTCGGTCAGGACGACATGACCCTGGCCCTGCAGATCGTGGCGGTCGATCCAGCGGTGGGCGGTGTGCTGATCATGGGCGATCGGGGCACCGGCAAATCCACCGCCGTGAGGGCCTTGGCCGATCTGCTGCCCCCCCTCAAGGTGGTGGCCGACTGTCCCTATGGCTGCGACCCGGCCCGTTTGAGCCAAGGGGCCTGCCCCTCATGCGGCCGTCAACCTGGGCGCAAAACCGAGGTGCGTCCGGTGCCGGTGGTCGATTTGCCCCTGGGCGCGACCGAGGACCGGGTGGTGGGTGCCCTGGACCTGGAAAAAGCCCTGGTGCAGGGGGTGCGCGAGTTCGCCCCTGGCCTGCTGGCCAAGGCGCACCGCGGTTTTTTATACATCGACGAAGTGAACCTGCTCGAAGACCATCTGGTCGACCTGCTGATCGACGTGGCGGCCTCGGGTGAGAACCTGGTCGAACGCGAGGGGCTGAGCCTGCGCCACCCCGCGCGCTTTGTGTTGATTGGCAGCGGCAACCCCGAGGAAGGCGAGCTGCGCCCGCAACTGCTCGACCGCTTTGGCCTGTCGGTGGACGTCAAAACCCCGCAGGACCTGGATCTGCGCATGCAGGTGATCTTGCGCCGCGATGCTTTTGAACGCGATCCCGAGGGCTTTCGGAACGAATGGCAAAGCGCCAACGACAAGCTGCAAAAGAAAGTGGTCAAAGGCCGCAAGCTGCTGCCCGACGTTCAGGCCGACGCGTCGATCCTGCGCCTGTGCGCCGACCTGTGCCAGCGCCTGGGCACCGACGGCCTGCGTGCCGAACTCACACTCATGCGAGCCAGTCGGGCCTGCGCGGCGCTCTCGGGCGCTCGACAAGTACAAAAGTCTCACCTGCGTCAGATCGCCGTCATGGCGCTGCGCCACCGCCTGCGCCGGGACCCACTCGATGACACCGACTCGGGGGTGCGGGTCGAGCGCACGCTCGCCGAGGTGCTGGGTGCATGAACCCCGCTGCAACGCCCCCTGAGGCGGCCTTGCGACAGGCGTGGCAAGATGCCTTGTGGGCCCTGCGCGCTTTGCAGGTCGATGGGGCGGGACTCGGTGGCGCCTGGATCAAGGCTCGCCATGGGCCGGTGCGCGATGCCTGGCAGCAGGCCTGTCTGAACGCCGCACCCCGCGCCTTGCGCGTGCCGATCAACGCCGATGACACGGCCATGCTGGGCGGCATCGATCTGGGGGCCACCCTGCAAAGCGGCCGCATGCAATGGCAAACCGGGCTGCTGGCCCAGGCCGATGGGGCCTGGGTGCTGCTGCCCATGGCCGAGCGGGCGCCACGCGGCCTGCTCGCTCGCCTGACGCAGACCATGGACCGCCAGCAACTCAGCGATGCCCAAGGTCAACACCACCCGAGCCGATTTGCGCTGCTCGCCCTGGACGAGTCCGACCCTGGCGAAGGCCCCCTGCATCCCAGCCTGGCGCAACGACTGGCGTTTTGGATCGACATCGACCCTGTGCCTTTGGGCATGACCCAGGCCGTGCCGCCTTTGAGCCCGGCACAGATCGAGGTGGCTCGGCAACGCCTGCGCGAATGGCGCCCCGACGACGAGGCGCTGCGCGCCCTGATGCAGGTGGCCGAGAGCCTGGGCATCGACGACGTGCGTGGCACCCGATTGGCCTGGCGGCTGGCCTGCGTGAATGCCGCAATGCGTGACGCCAACCACGTCAACGAAGACGACCTGACCCAGGCGATTCGATGCGTGCTGGTCCCCCGGGCCACGCGCTGGCCCGCTGCGGCCAGCGAACCACCGGCCGAAGAACCCAGCCCACCCGAAACGGACCCAAGCGAACCCCAGGAACCCGAGCAGTCCCCGGAAACACCAGGGCCCAACGACCCCTTGCCCCCGCCCGAGATGCTGCTGGCCGCCAGTTTGGCCAGCCTCCCCGCCGACGTGCTCGACCGCATGCTGTGGCAAGCGCAAACACCGCGCCACGCCACCGCCCAGGGGCAAAGCGGCGAGTTGCGCCAGAGCCACCAACGCGGTCGTCCCCTGCCCTCTCGACCTGGGCGTCCAGGCGACCAGGCCCGGCTCGATGTGCTGGCCACTTTGCGTCACGCCGCGCCGCGCCAGCGCCTGCGCGCACGCCCCCCAACATCGACGGGGCAAGCAAAGCCGCGCGTGTTGCTGCGTGGCGAGGACTTTCACACCAAGCGTCACCAGCAACACAGCCCGACCTGCCTGATCCTGGCGCTGGACGCCTCGGGCTCGGCCGCCATCCACCGACTGGCACAAGCCAAAGGCGCGGTCGAACTGTTGCTGGCGCAGAGCTATGCCCGACGCGACAGCGTGTGCGTGATCGGCTTCAGGGGTGCACGGGCCGAATGCCTGCTGCCGCCCACGCGATCCCTCGTCCGCGCCAAACGCGCCCTGGCGGGTTTGCCCGGCGGGGGAGGTACGCCACTGGCCAGCGCCCTGCAGTTGGCGCTGGAGCAAGCCCGTCAATTGCGGCACGAGGGTCAAACCCCCTTGCTGGTGGTGCTCAGCGATGGCCGCGCCAACGTGACCCTGCAAGGGCTGGGCGGTCGACAACAGGCCCAGACCGAGGCCCAGGCCATGGCCCTGCGGTGGGCGCACACCGGACATGCCGCCCTGTGGATCGACACCGCCCCGCAACCAGAAGCGCTGGCACAGGCGCTCGCGCAGGCGATGGGGGGTCGTTATTTGCCCATGCCGCATGTGCAGTCAAAACGGCTGGCGGGTGCGATGGCGCTTGAGCGCCAGGCCATGGCGCGCTGACCATGCTCTCGGCCCTTTACCCCACACCCGATTGGAGCACCATGCGCCACCAGTGGCCGCACAGTGCGCACAGCGTGTTCGTGCGTTGCGGCGACATGCGCTGGCATGTCCAGCGCATGGGCCAAGGGCCGGTCTGCCTGCTGTTGCACGGCACGGGGGCCTCGACCCACACCTGGCGCGACGTGATGCCCTTGCTGGCAGCGCAACACTCGGTCATCGCCGTTGATTTACCGGGTCATGCATTCAGCCATCCCCTGCCCCATCAATCCCCCTCTTTGCCGAACGTGGCGCAAGCGCTGCTGGCGCTGCTCGCCCAGTTGCGGGTGCGCCCCGCACTGTGGGTCGGGCACTCGGCAGGCGCAGCCATCGCCGCCCAATGCCTGATGGACGCGGCCTGGCTGGCCCAAGGAGATGCAGGACGCCTGGTGGCCTTGAACCCGGCGTGGCTGCCCATGCCGGGTAGCGCGCGCTGGTTTTATCCGCTGGCGGCTTGGGTGGTGGGGCGCAACCCCCTGTCGGGTTGGATCGCGGCCAAACAGGTGCAACACACCCAGATGGCCGACAAGCTGCTGGCCCAAACGGGGTCAACCATCGACGCGCTGGGACAACGCTGCTATCGGTACCTGCTGACCCAGCCCACGCATGCGCGCGGGGTGTTGCAGATGATGGCGGCCTGGGATCTGCAAGCCTTTGCCCGCGAATTGCCACAGCTCAAGGGGCCCGTGCAGATGCAGATCGGCCTGGCCGACGGCACGATTCCCCCGGGACAAGCCGACCAGGCACAAGCCCTGTTGCCGCAGGCCCAACGGGTCAACTGGCCCGGCTTGGGGCATTTGGCGCACGAAGAAAAACCGCAAGATTGCGTCGACGCCATGCAGGCTTGGCTTGAACCGCAGCAGGGACTCAGTCCCCAAACGGCCCATTGAGCACGATGTTCTGCCAGTTCAGCAACCCCGCCAACGACACCCAGGCGAGGTAAGGCAGGTTCAAGAGCGCCGCCGGTCGTGACACGCGCCACAGGCCCACGATCAGCAGGACGATCGAGGCCCACAAAAACGCCCACTCGATCAGCGCCCAATCGGGGCGCTTGAGGGCGAAAAAGAGCGCGCTCCAACCGACGTTGCAAACCGCATTGAACGCAAACATCAGCACCACGCGACGGCGCTGGTGCGGCCACTGGGCGGCGTGCCAGGCCAGCCAACCACTGATCGCGGCCAAGGTGAACAGGGTGGTCCAGATCGGGCCAAACCACAGGTCGGGCGGTTTCCAGTCGGGTTGTTTCAGGGCCAGGTACCAGGGACCGATGTCGGTCAGGGCACCGCCCAAGCCAGCCACCGAATAGCTGATGGCCAGCGCGACCCACAAACTGGGCCAACGGCGAGGAAGGGTCATACGCGTGCGAATCCGAACAAGTGGGCCAAATCTTTGAAAAAGATTTTGACATGGGCCAGAGGTTTGCGCCGCACCAGCCGCTTGTTCATGTACGCGTCAAAGGTCAATTGCTGCACGTCACGGTCATCGCACATGGCGACAAAGCGCTCGCGCCGACGGTCGTTTTGGTACCAGAAATGTTGCATCAGGCCCAACACCCAGAACACCTTGCCGTGCGCTTTCAAGAACTGTTTGCGGGCCTGCTTGAGCAAGGCGGGGTCACCTGCCTTCAAGCTGGCGTGCACCGCCTGCGCGACCTCGGTGCCACAGGCCATGGCGTAGTAGATGCCCTCGCCCGACGAGGGGGCGACCACCCCGGCGGCGTCGCCGGTCAGGATCACGTCACGGCCATTGTCCCAACGCGGCAAGGGTTTCAAGGGGATCGGGGCCCCCTCGCGGCGCAGGGTGGCGGTGCCGGTGAGACCAGCGGCTTCACGCAAGTGAGCCACGCCGGTGCGCAGGGAGAAGCCTTTGTCCGCGCTGCCCGTGCCCACGCTCAGGGTTTGGCCATGCGGAAACACCCAGCCGTAAAAATCGGGCGAGAGGTGGCCCTGGTACCAGACGTCACAGCGTTCGGGGTCATAGCCCTTTTGGCCGTGCGGGGCTTGCAAGATCTCGTGATAGGCAAACACCAACTTTGTTTTGTCGGCGTTGGGAATGGCCTGGCGCGCGACCTCGGAGCGGGCCCCGTCGGCGCCGATCACGATCCGCGCATGGGCACGCATGGGCGTGGTCAAGCCGTGCTCGCCACGTTGCTCGTAGTGCACCCACTGACCCCCAGCCGGGTCGATTTCGAGTTTTTCAAAGCGCCCCCGCTCGCGCACAGCGCCATGGCGGGCGGCACGCGCACGCAACCACTCGTCAAACACATCGCGATCCACCATGCCCACATAGCCGTTGTCGATCGGAATGTCGACCTGGCGGTTCGACGGCGCGACCATCCGGGCGCACTTGATTTTGGCGACGATGAGTTCGTCAGGGATCTCGTAGTCCTTGATCAGTCGCGGTGGGATTGCACCCCCGCAGGGCTTGGTGCGGCCCTGGCGATCCAGCAAGAGCACGCGCCAGCCTTGCGAGGCCAGGGACTGGGCGGCGGTTGCCCCCGAAGGCCCCCCTCCGATGACAATCACATCAAAATACGCGGCAACGCTCATGACACCCCCTTTTGCCCCAACACGGGGTGTGTGGCCTGTTCGGCGCGCATGCCCCCCTGGGAGATGCGTCCGACGTGGACGGCGCACAGCGCCGAAACCACGAACAAACCCGATTCCATCGTAAAGACCGCGGCATACGCCCAGCCCGACTCACCCAGCAGGCCATGCGCCAGATCCGACATCGCGGTGCCCAGCACGCCGCCCAATCCAAAAGCCAGCGCCTGCGCGGCCCCCCAAAGGCCCATGCGGGTGCCCTGACTCCCGCCATCACCCGCGTTGGCCAACCGCATCATGGTGGCGATGGCTGCGATCGAAAACGCCCCGTTGGCGATGCCCAACAAGACCACGTTGGCCTTGAGCGGCCAAGCACCGCCCTGCATGCCGGCGGTGGCCAGTCCCGCCATGGCCAGCGCAGACACCCAGCAGCCGCCGATCATCCACGACGACACGCTGCCCAAACGCCCAGCCACACGTCGGCTGCCCGCCAAAGCGACCGCCAGCATGCCCATCAACACGCCACTGTGGTGCACGCCCGAAAGCTGGGTGGTTTCCCCTGGCGTCATGCCAAAGATGGCGCCCGCAAAAGGTTCCAGCACCAGGTCCTGCGAGCTGTAGGCCAACATGGACAAAAAGACAAACATGGTGAACAGACGCGCCTGCGGGTCTTGCCAGACCAGCGCCAGCGCGGCCCGAAAATCGCGCATGCTGCGCATGCCGTTGGTTCGATCGGCCTGGACCGCTTGCGTGCCAGACTCCAGGCCCCACAAGGCCAAGGTGGACAAGCAGACGATCAACAGGCCCAGGCCCGCGGTGACGTCGATCAGGCGTTGCGGCGAATAGGGTTCGATCAGCTTGCCCACGGTCACAGCGGTGATGGCAAAGCCCACGATCATCATGACCCAAACCGTGGTGGCGGCCGGCGCGCGCATGGTGTCGGGCACGCGCTTGGCCATGAGCGAAAGGAGGGAGGTACCGGCCGCGCTCACGCCCAAGCCAATCAGGCCAAACGCCAGCAGACACAGCGCCAGACCCAGCGTTTGCGACGCGGCCATCAGGGTCGTGCCCCAAGCGGCCAAGGTGCCGCCACACGCCAAGGTGGCGACGCCGCCGATCATCCATGGGGTGCACCGACGGCCCCGGTCGGCGCCATAGCCCATGCGCGGGCGCACCATCTGGATCGCATAATGAAAGCCCACCAGCAGCCCCGGCACCAGCGCGGGCAGGGCCAACTCGACCACCATGATGCGGTTGAGCGTTGAAGTCGCCACCACCACCATGGCCCCCAGACAGGCTTGAACCACGCCCAGTCGCACCACATGCGTCCATCCAAACGGTGTGCTCATGGCAAGCCCCCTAAAGTGCGCAAGCCCCAGGCACTGACCATCATGCCGCTGACATAAAGGGGCACGCCAAAGGCGCTGAGCGCCAGCGCGCGCTCAACGGGTTGATCGATGAAGCGGCGCATCAGCGGCCACTGTGCCAGCGACAAGACGAACACCCCACTGGCGTGCCAGGGCAAGTCCAGGTGCAACAAGTAAGCGACCACGCCCCACTGCGGCAGCCCCATCATCAGACAGGCCACGATGGCGGCGCGGCGCACGCCCAATTGCACGGGCAGGGAGCGCACGCCCATGCGCGCATCCCCTTGCACCGACTTGAAGTCATTGAGGGTCATGATGCCGTGCGCGCCCAGGCTGTAGAGCAGGGCCAGCGCGAACGAATGCATGTCGGGCATGGCCCCGCCGAGCATGACGGCGGCCCCGGTGAGCCAAGCCAGCCCCTCGTAGCTCAGCGCACAGGCGGCGTTGCCCCACCAGCCATTGGCCTTCAGGCGCAAGGGTGGCGCACTGTACGCCCAAGACAGCGCCAAACCCAGCAAAGTCGCATAAAAGCCCCAGAGGCCCAACTGCCACGACCACAGGACCGACAGCGCGGTCCAGACCACGGCGATGTACAGGCCCCAACGCCCTGGCATGCGCCCCGAGGGGATCGGGCGCTGAGGTTCGTTGATGGCGTCCACATGGCGATCAAACCAGTCGTTCACCGCCTGGCTGCTGGCGCACACGAGCGGCCCCGTCAGCACCAAGCCGAGCACAATCAGTCCCGTTTGACCTGACAGCCCCTGCCCAGAAGCGATCACCCCACAGGCGAACGCCCACATGGGGGGAAACCAGGTGATGGGCTTGAGCAGTTGCGCGACGGCGCTGGCTTGGGGAAGCGACATGCCCCCATTTTTTGGGTTGGGGACCGAAATGTCAAGTGATGTTTACACTTGTTATTGTCAAATCGATATCCCGGACTTTTGGCCGTCGGGGGGGGCCGCCAGAGCAGGCCTTAAACCTTTTGGTGCTCGGTCAGCATGCCAAAACGACGCAGTTTGACGTACAGGCTCTGGCGCGACAGCCCCAGCATTTCGGCGGCCGAGGCGCGGTTGTTTTGGGTCAGGGTCAAGGCCGACTGGATGCAACTGCGCTCGATCATGTCGGTGGTTTCTCCCACGACGTCCTTGATCGGCATGCGGCCCACCAGACTGGAGAGCTCGGACAACTGTCCCGCCAGCGCCGGGCTG
>JACCEC012056594.1_pt1 | contig 11293 bp, 10 predicted proteins | sample 7450121 | NCBI WGS metagenome assembly JACCEC01 (sample SAMN15323455, study PRJNA562643) | freshwater metagenome | isolation source: river surface water | place: USA:Blue River Watershed | collected 2017-08-18 | reverse complement strand
GTGTTGCTGGCGGCATGCCGCAAGGAGAACGTGGAATCGCGGGTTGCGGCGCTGGAAGCTGGCGGCCTTGTCGCCAAGGTTGTCGACATTGAGGCCTATGCGGTGGAGCGTGCGTATTCGCTGATAGCGCCTCAGCTCACCGGTGTCGATGTCAACAGTGTCGCCATTCTGGACATCGGCGCGACAATTACGACTCTGCATGTGCTGGTCAACGGCAAGACGATTTATACCCGTGAACAGCTCTTTGGTGGCAGGCAATTGGTGGAGGATGTGCAGCGTCGCTTTGGTCTTTCGGCCATTGAGGCGGAGACAGCGATCAAGCGTGGCACACTCCCCGCGGAGTACGAGCACGAGATTCTCGCCCCGTTCAAGGATGCAGCCGTTCAGCAGGTCAGTCGTTCTTTGCAGTTCTTCTTCTCGTCCAGTCAGTACAACGATGTTGACTATATCGTGCTGGCAGGAGGCATTGCGGCGGTCGATGGCTTGAGTGAGCTGGTGCGCGAGCATCTTGCTACCCCCGTCCTGGTCGCCAATCCCTTTGCAAACCTTGCCACGGGTCCGAAGGTCAACAAGACCATGCTGATCAATGACGCCCCGTCCCTGATGATCGCCTGTGGACTGGCGATGAGGAGCAGGTACTGATGGCGCGCATCAACCTCTTACCTTGGCGAGAACAGCTGCGCGAAGAGCGTAAGCGCGAATTCCTGGTGCTGCTGCTCGGTGTAGTGATCATTGCGGGAGGCATCCTGTTTCTGGTCGACCGCAGCTTCCGTGGCGATATCCGTTATCAGCAGTCGCGCAACGAATTTCTACGTCAGCAGATTCTGGTGCTGGATGCGCGCATCGAGGAAATCAATCAGCTCAAACAGCAGAAAGAGCAGATCAATGCTCGGATGCAGGTCATTCAGGATCTGCAGGGCTCGCGACCTGTCATCGTGCGAGTCTTTGATGAACTCGTGAAGGCCTTGCCCACCGGGGTCTACTTCAACACGCTGATTCGAACCGACAATACGCTCGAAATCCAGGGGATTGCCGAGTCGAACAACAAGGTGTCGGAATTGATGCGACGACTGGATGACTCCGAGTGGTTTGTGAATCCCAGTCTGCAGCAGATTTCGGCGGCCAGTGCCGATGCCAATGCCGAGCAGCGTACCGCCAACGCGTTCTCACTCACGCTGGTTCTTCAGGAACCTCTACGGGAACAGGAGCAGTGACATGACCCCTATTACCGGCTTGATCAAAGAACTGCAAAATTTTGACTGGAACAATCTCAGTGATCTGGACTCCATCGGCGTATGGCCGGGCGTCGTCAAATTTGTCATCGCTCTCGTGGTATTTGTGCTCTGCCTGGGCTTGGGTTTCTGGTTCGACATCCGCAATTTGCAATCCGCGCTGGAGCGGTGGGCTGCCGAGGAGTCGACTTTGCGAGTGGAGTATGAACAGAAGGCGGTAATGGCCGCGAATCTGGAAGCCTACAAGGCGCAGACCGTCGAGATGGAGGAGGCCTTCTCCGAATTACTGCGGCAGTTGCCCAGCCAGACCGAAGTACCCGACCTGGTCGATGAAATCACCGAGACGGGGTTAGGCGCCAGCTTGGCATTCTCCCGCATCGAACTGGATCCGGAAGTCGCGCTGGAGTTCTATATCGAACAACCTATACAAGTCGAAGTGCTGGGCAATTATCACGATTTCGGCACGTTCGTCAGTGGTGTCGCCAGCCTTGCCCGCATTGTGACTCTCCATGACTTTTCGATCATAGCGGCGGCAAGCCGCTCGCTGCTGACGATGACCATCACAGCGAAGACCTATCGCTATCGCAACGAGGAAGAGGAGGAAGTGCCCGATGCACCTGCTCCCGCACCGTAATGCAAACTCCCTCGGCTGGCTCCGTTGCGTTTTCGTGAGCCTGCTATGCATCGTCTTGACTGCGTGTTCGCGCAGTTCCGATATGGCGGATCTGCAACAGTTCGTTGTGGATGTATCGATGCGTCCTGGTGAGCCAGTCGAGCCGATGCCAGTGTTTCTGCCCTATGAGGCGTTCACCTACAGTGCGGCCTCCATGCGCAGCCCCTTCGATGTGCCGGTCATGGCGGGCACCGGGGTTGGCGTGGAATCGACCAGTACGGTGCAGCCCGACTTTACGCGGACGCCGGAGCCGCTCGAGAGTTTTGCGCTGACCGCGTTGAGCATGGTGGGGATGATTACCCGAGACGGCGCCACCATTGCATTGATTCGCGATGAGCTTGGCATGATTCACCGTGTTGGCCGCGGCAACTATCTTGGCCGCAACCACGGCCGGGTCGTGCAGGTCACGCCGGAAGAGGTTTCCATCATGGAGATAGTCCCGGCCGGGGATGGCGGTTGGGTGGAGCGGCCGCGAACGCTGGCGCTCGCCCGTTGACTCGCATGGTGGTGCTGGTGATCAGGCGGTTGATAAAGAAGCGTGTATCGAAACAGAATTTTGTTCACAGCGAAGGATTTCGCTGCATTTTCAGGTGATCAACAAATGTCTACAGCAACGATGACTTCAACCGCCGGGATGCAACCCAAGGTGCAGTCCAGAGCGTGTTTCGCGATGCCAGGCTTGAGAGCCGTCTGGAAATGGTGCTTGCCGTTCCTGCTTGCGTGTCTGAGTCTGCAGCCTCTGCAGGCACAGGAGCCCGTGAACCTGCAGAGTATCGGGTTCGCTAATCTGCCGGGCGACAGTCTTGAGGTGAGACTGGATTTCGATGCGGCACCCCCGCAGCCGACTGGTTTTACGCAGGAAGACCCGGCCCGCATATCCCTCGATCTGAGTAATGTACAAAGCAGTCTTGGCGAACGTCGATTTGATATCGATTCCAATAACGCCCAGAGCGTCATGGTGCTGGAAACGAATGATCGCACGCGCTTGGTTTTCAATCTCACCAGTCCTGCTGAGTATGAGACGCGCATTGAAGGCAACACACTGGTCGTGCAGCTGGGTAGCAACAGGGTAGTGACTGCCGCCCCCGCGCCCGTCGGCCAGATCGAGTCCCCTGCAGCGACTGCCGCCACCGGCGCTTCGCTGGCTGACGTCCTGTTTCGTCGTGGCAGTGAGGTCAACGAAGGGCAGATTGTGATTACCCTGAGCGACGACCAGGTGCTCGGCAATGTCGAGCAGGTGGGGTCCAGGATCTATGTCGAATTTTCAGGTGCCGCAGTGCCGGAGCGTCTGAATCGCCGATTCGATGTCACCGATTTTGCGACACCTGTGAACACCGTCGACGTCTACCCGCAACGTGGTAACGCCACGATTGCCATCGATCTGAATGGTGAGTACGAGTATGTCGCATACCAGCAGGGGCGACAGTACACAGTGAGCGTTTCCCCTCCGGGTGCCGCCGCAGCAAATGGTGATCCGGCCGCTGCCTATTCGGGCACTCTCGTTTCACTGAGCTTCCAGAACATCGATGTGCGTGCGGTACTGCAACTGCTGGCGGACGAAAATGATTTCAATCTGGTCACCAGTGACGCCATCTCCGGCAACATCACCCTGGAATTGGACGACGTCCCATGGGATCAGGCGCTGAACCTCGTGCTGCAGTCGCGTAATCTGGACAAGCGTCTGGTAGGGAACGTGCTTTATGTGGCTCCCGCTGACGAGATCGCAGCTCAGGAGCAGCAGGCATTGGATGCCACGCGGCAGGCGGAAGCGCTGGCACCGCTGCATACCGAATTCGTGCAGGTGAACTATGCCGATGCGGCCAACATTCTCACCTTGCTGACTGGCTCGGCAACGGGCAGTGCGCCTGCGGCTACCGATGGAGCGGCAACTGCGCCCACGAGCACAGGAATCTTGTCCAGTCGTGGTTCGGCCACCGTCGACGCGCGTACCAATATCATCATTATTCGCGATGTCGCAGAAAAGCTCGACGAAGTTCGGGAGCTGCTCAGTCGGCTTGATGTGCCCGTCCGTCAGGTGTTGATCGAGGCTCGTATCGTCAACGTCTCGACCGATTTCGGACGTGATCTGGGGATTCGCTGGGGTGGCGCGGGACGCACGGACTCTACCGACAATTTCCGTTATGGCGGCAGTCAGGCCTCCACGCTCGAGCAGCAGAACAATCGCGTCGCGGAGAGTGTTGCTGTGCAGAAGGCGATGGCGGCTGGCGAAGCTGCACGGGTCAAGGCGCTGCAGGATGGCACAGACCCCAGCCTGATCGACGCGATCGTGTCGCAGGCCATTGCTGCCGTGCCCATTCCGATCGGTTCAGTGACATTCCCGGACGCGCTTGCCGTGGACCTCGGGTTGCAGGATGAATCAGCGTCATCGTTCTCTGTCGGTTTCACCAGCAACAGCGGCTTGATCGAGCTGGAGCTTTCGGCGTTGGAAAGCAGCGGCAACGGCGAAGTGATTGCACGTCCCAAGGTCACAACGCAGGACAAGGTCACCGCTACCATCGAATCGGGTGTGCGCATTCCCTACCAGGCTCAGGCGGGTGGAACGGCAGGGGGGTCGACCACTGAATTCGTCGACGCCGTCTTGTCCCTGGAAGTGACGCCGCAGATTACGCCGGATGGCCGCATCATCATGCAGCTGGATATTCACCAGGACTCCGTGGCGGTGGGCAGCGGCAATGTTCCGGCCATCAACACAAACTCCATCAACACCAGTGTGCTGGTCGAGAATGGTGACACGATTGTTCTGGGCGGTGTGTTCCGAGAGGAAACGACTACCACCGAGAGCAAGACCCCCGTGCTCGGTGACGTCCCCTATCTTGGTCGGCTGTTCAAGCGCACCAACAATGCGAATCGCCGCACTGAGCTGCTGATTTTCATCACACCGAAGATCATTGCCGAGATCAATACGCGCTGAGGCGTGCCTCGGGTCTCGTACTCGCTTCCCTGTCCCCTGCTTTGCATCGGACAGCTCCTGGCATCATCGCCCTGGAGCTGTCCGTGACTGGCCGTGATTTTATGCGCCCGCAAAGGTTACAATGTTCGGCATTGCCCCGACGCCAAACGCCGCCAGCGGGGAAAATCAATTATCGCGCCCTCGCACACGCAGCGCTGAAAAGTCGGATTATTCATGGACAAGCACGACAACATATTTCTCATTGGCCCCATGGGTGTTGGCAAGAGCACCATTGGGCGGCTGCTGTCGATGCAGCTGGATATGCCCTTCTTCGATTCGGATCGTGAAATCGAATTTGTGACAGGCGCTGATATTCCGTGGATATTCGATGTGGAAGGTGAGCAAGGATTTCGCATCCGTGAGGCCCGCATGATCGATACGCTCACGAAGCGACGCGGCATCATTCTGGCGACTGGAGGCGGTGCGATTCTCGCCCCCGAGAGCCGAACTCATTTGCATGACAGAGGGATTGTGGTTTACCTGCGAGCCTCTGTCGCTCAGCAATTGGAGCGCACAGGCAAGGACAAGAGTCGTCCGCTGCTGCAGACTGACAATCCGCTGGCGAAAATTAAGGAGTTGATCAAGATTCGCGAGCCCTTGTACCGCGAGACGGCGCACGTCATCGTGGATACCAGCCGTCGCAGCCCGCGCGCCGTCAGCACCGAGATTCTGCGCCAGATCGAAGAATGGCGCGAAGCCAACCTGGCACTGGTGGCAGCGATGGCCGTTGAGAAAGCACCTGCCGACAAGGCAGACCCTGCCCAAAGCGACGCAGGTTCCGTCATTTAGAATTCGGCGGGCGTGTCGATGGCCGCCTGCTGAAAACAAGTATTCACTCAGACCCGCACTGTGCGGGCGCCCTTTAGCGCTGGAAAGCACAACATGATCAGACTTGAAGTAGACCTCGGGGAGCGCTCCTACCCCATTTTCATTGGCTCCGGACTTGTGGGGCAGGCTGGACTGATTCGCCCTCATGTGCACGGCAAGCGAGCGCTCATCGTGACCAATGAAGTCGTCGCACCTTTGTATCTGGCGCAACTCAAGGATGCATTGGGAGACGTGCAGTGTGATCATCTCATTCTGCCCGATGGAGAGCACACCAAGACTCTGGCCACTCTTGGCGCCATCTACGACAAACTGCTGGCTGATCGTCATGAGCGCAGTACAACGCTGATCGCGCTGGGCGGCGGAGTGGTGGGGGATATCACCGGATTCGCGGCGGCAACCTATCAGCGTGGCGTCAATTTCATTCAAGTGCCCACGACCCTGCTGTCTCAGGTGGACTCCTCCGTGGGTGGCAAAACCGGGGTGAATCATCCGCTTGGCAAGAACATGATCGGTGCGTTCTATCAGCCCCAGTGCGTCGTCGCCGATACCGATGTGCTCGCCTCGCTGCCAGATCGGGAGCTCAAGGCTGGCATCGCTGAAGTCATCAAGTACGGACTTATCGACAATCTGCCGTTTTTCACCTGGCTGGAGAACAATATCGACGGCTTGCTGGCGGGCGACAAGACCCTCCTGGCGGAGGCGGTCAAAGTCAGTTGCGAGGAGAAGGCGCGTATCGTCGCCGCTGACGAGAAAGAGGGCGGTGTGCGTGCTCTTCTCAATCTGGGACATACCTTCGGGCATGCCATTGAAACGGCGATGGGATATGGCACCTGGCTGCACGGAGAAGCCGTAGGGGCGGGCATGGTCATGGCGGCAGATCTGTCGATGCGTCTGGGCTGGCTGGAGGCGAATGCGGCGGCGAGAGCCAAGCATCTTCTGCAGCGAGCCGGGCTGCCGATTGCCCCTCCCTCTGGCATGAGCGCCGACGACTTCATGCGCCTGATGGCGTTCGACAAGAAGGTGCAAGGCGGCAAGATTCGCTTCATTCTTCTGCGAGGATTAGGTGAGGCAGTCATCGAGAGCGGTATCGACGCAGCCCTGTTGCAACAAACATTGGAAGCGGGAGAGAACTTGTGTCAAAGGTAAACGAGACGTTTGAGTCATTGCACCTTTCGGCTAACCCCTTCGCCGCCGACACGCCGATGTCCAGTTTGTACCCGGGTGCGCAGCGCCGCCAAACGCTGGAAAAACTGCTGCAACAATCCACCCATAGCAATCACATCATGGCGCTGCTTGGGCCGGCAGGCAGTGGCAAGAGCACCATCGGTGATTTCTTCGTCAGGCAGGCTGGCAAGCAACAGCTGGTGGCCCGGGCCCGCGCCAGTCTGTTGACCAGTCCCGCGCAATTGCTGGAGGAGATGTTCAAGGCCTTCGTGCTCGATTTTCCACCCCACGCCACACTGGCTGATCTCAAGGCAGCATTGCTGGACTACTTCGAGTCCGTCCGGCAGCAGTCACGCAGTGTCGTCTTGAGGGTCGATGATGCACACGAGCTGGGAGATGACGCGTTGGCGCTGCTGGTGCGGTTAGCGCTGGTCGACAACGCTGAGGGGACTTTCCACCTGATCCTCCTGGGGCTGCCGCAGCTGCTGGATACCCTCGATTACACCTGCCCGCTCCACAATGGCGAGCAACAGTTCACTGTCATTGACCTGCCTGCACTGAGTCTTGAGGAGACTCGGGACTATCTGCGCTACCGTCTCAACTCGGTGGGTTTCGCGCAGGGGGATCAGGCGCGGCCCTTGCCATTCAGCAACAAGCAGATCGAGAAGATTCACAAGCAGTCCGGTGGCATGCCGGGGGCTGTCAATGTTCTCGCGGGCACTATGCTGGGCACCCCCCAAGGCAAGGGGCTGACGCTGGATCTTGGCTTTTTTGCCGGCATTCCGAAGAAGTACGCGCTCTCAGCCGTCGCGCTGATTGTCGTGCTGCTGGTGGCTTTTCTCGCCGGTGGCGGCGATGAGACAGCGGAGCCGCCGCGCCTCGTCAATGTTCCTCTTGAGCTGCCGGGGTTGCAGAGTCAGTCCGGTGGGGCGATTCCGCTGACCGATCCCGCTTCGCCATCCGCGCCGGTTGCTGTCTCCACACCGGCTGCAGTGGCGTCGGCTCCTCAATCATCGGCTCAGCTGTCATCAGCGTCAGCGCCTGCAGTGACCGCTCCGGAGCCAGTAGCTGCAGCTCCTGTTGCCGCGCCATCGACAACACCTGCGTTGGCGGCGGTGACAGCGCCAACTCCCGCAGCACCAGCTCCCGCAGCACCAGCTCCCGCAGCGCCGACCACTCGTGCGGTCGCTCCTGCTCCCGCTGCCGACAATGCGGCCACGAGTTCAAGTCCGCAGGCACGCATACTCGCCTTGCCCGCCAATCAATTTACGTTGCAGGTGCTGGGCGCCTCTTCACGTGCCAACGTCGAGCAGTTTGTTCAGCGGCACTCCGGCAGTTCTCTTCTTTGGTACGAGACGCGCAATAACGGCAACCCGTGGTTTGTGGTCATTCAAGGCTCTTACGCCTCGCGGGAAGCGGCGCGCTCGGCGCTCGCCGGATTACCGGCCGAACTGCGTAATCAGCAGCCCTGGGTCCGGAGCCTCGAGGAAGTGCACGCCGAGATCCGCGCCCGCAACTAAGCGGATGGTAGTTTGTCGCAATGGGAGCGGGTGTGTAGAATGCCCAGCCTTCTGTTACCTGCATCATTAAGAGAGGATATTGCGTTGGCAGCCTTGAAGAACGACAGATTTTTACGAGCACTGGCAGGCGAAAAGGTCGATATGACCCCTGTGTGGATGATGCGTCAGGCTGGTCGCTACCTGCCGGAGTATCGTGCCACGCGCGCGCAGGCCGGCGATTTCATGAGTCTTTGCAAGTCCCCGGAGCTGGCCTGCGAAGTGACTCTGCAGCCTCTGCGTCGCTATGCGATGGATGCCGCCATCCTGTTCTCGGACATCCTTACCATTCCGGATGCGATGGGGCAGGGGCTCTATTTCACCGAGGGAGAAGGGCCGCGTTTCCGCAAGGTGGTGCGTAGCGAGAAGGATGTCGAGGCGCTGCCTGCCCTGAATGTCGCCAAAGACCTGTCCTATGTGACTGATGCCGTGTCCGTCATCCGTCGCGAGCTGAACGGTTCAGTGCCTCTGATCGGTTTTTCCGGCAGCCCCTGGACTCTGGCAACCTATATGATCGAAGGCAGCGGCAGCAAAGATTTCCGCAATGCCAAGTCGTTCATGTTCAATCAGCCGCAAGCCATGCACCTGCTGCTCGACAAGCTCGCCACTGCCGTCACTGCCTACCTGAATGCTCAGATTGCGGCGGGGGCACAGGCCGTGCAGATCTTTGATACCTGGGGCGGCGTGCTCTCCACGCACGCGTATCGCGAATTCTCGCTGGCCTATATGACCAAGGTGGTAGCCGGACTGACCCGTGAATCCGAAGGGCGCAAAGTCCCCGTTATCCTGTTCACCAAGAACGGTGGCCTGTGGCTGGAAGATATTGCCGACAGCGGCTGTGATTGTGTGGGTCTGGACTGGACCATCGATATCGGCCGTGCCCGTGCGCGCATTGGCAACAAGGTGTCGTTGCAGGGCAACATGGATCCGTCCATTCTCTACGCCTCGCCAGACAGCATTCGGGCAGAGGTTGGGAGGATTCTACAGGATTACGGTTCGGGCTCTGGGCACGTGTTCAACCTCGGACATGGCATCACGCCGGACGTTGACCCGGCCAATGTCGCCGTCTTCATCGAGTCCGTTCATGAGCTCTCCAGACGCTTCCATCAATAGCGTTATAGCCGGGGCGACTGGCAGTGATGCCCGGCGCACCGTTGCCGATCTCCCCGCTGGGACAGGGATTCCGCTCTGTCTCATCGGGCTCGGCGCCAATCTCGACTCCCGTTCAGGGGCACCCCAGGCGACCTTGCAGGATGCCGTCCGGGAGCTGCAGGCACTGAGCGACTATCCTGTAGTGGCCTCTTCAATGTGGCGCAGCAGTCCGGTGGACTGTCCGCCAGGCTCCCCCGATTTCGTCAATGCAGTGCTGGCCATGCTGCCTCGCGACACGCCAAACCCGTTGGCGCTGTTAAACAGCCTTCAGCGGATAGAGGCGGATTTCGGCCGTGTTCGCAAAGAGGTTCAAAATGCTCCGCGCACGCTGGATCTCGACCTGCTGGTGTGCGGCAATACCATCATGAACACTGCGGAGCTGGAGTTACCACATCCGCGCCTGCATCTGCGTGGTTTTGTGCTGGCGCCGCTGGCGGAGATTGCTCCGGGGTATGTGCCTCCCGGTCAGTCACTGACCGTCGAGGCGCTGCTGAAAGCGGCAGAATCAGCGGGAGAATCACGACTTTTAAAAGTTACAAATGACTCTGTCAGTTTGTAATTCGGCGTGTATACTACGGACGAATACAGCCCGCAGAAGGCTGTGAATCAAGCAAGAAAAAGCAAGTGTGTGATGCCAGTTGAGACGATTGGTAGACACGCAGGTTGCTGCTTCAAGGGGCAGATAGTGTTTCAGTCACGAATCAGATCAACGTTGCTGTTGGCGATGGCGTGTGGCTTTTTCGCCACGGCTCCCGCCTATGCGCAGGATCTTTCAGTGAACAATGGCGCGGGTTTCGCCACCGGGATCGCGCCTTCCCTGCTCAACGCCAGCGCCAATGGATTCAATGTTGTGCGCAACTCGGTGCAGACGCCGTTCACCAGCGAATACGTCGACAATCTCAATCTCGGTATGCTGTTCTCGCCAGCGAAAGGGCTGAATCTGCGTGCGGGTGCCTGGCGCGTCGGGATGAAGGAGCAACTTCCTGCCATTGCGGCCATGCCCGATGCGCTGATCGCAGCAAACGGCCCGAGATTGTTCATCGATGATAGCAATCTGTCGGCGGGTATTCTCGAAGCCCCCGCTGTGAAAAGCAGCATAAGTCCCGGCCAGCAGACGCATGGCATCGACTTGAGCGCCTGCTACGTTTGGGAATCACCGCGCTTTGGACAATTTATTGTCAGCACCAAGCCAACCTATCTTTACGACAATGTGAAAGTGGAAGGGTTGCTCGATGGTCCGCTGCCACCCGTTACTGAAAGCACACTCCTGCCCAAAGGCACCGAGTTGCAGAGCAGCCTCATGCTCACCTGGCAGGTCGGCAAGCACTCCGCGAGCGCCGTGACGCATTACTTTGATTCCTTCGAAGAGCTGGGCAAGCTGAACCTCGAACAATTGAACGAGATCGTCGGCAACATGACCACGCTCGACGTGCAGTACGGCTATAAGCTCAAGGCGGGTAAAGAAGGTCAGGCAGTGTTCTCTGTCGGTGTGCGCAACCTTTTCGATGCCAAGCCTGATCAGTTGCTGGAGTCTCGCCCCGGGGCCATTGAGCAAACAGGTCGTGTCGCGTACGGCACCATCAAGTACCAGTTCTGATCGCGTCTGCCCAATCAGCTCTCCAGTCAACTGCCCAGCTTCGTTACCACCTTCACGATGGCGTCAGTCAGTCGCCGCAACTGTGTTGTCTTGATGATGTATGGCGGCATGACATAGACC
>JACCEC011146255.1_pt1 | contig 11293 bp, 10 predicted proteins | sample 7450121 | NCBI WGS metagenome assembly JACCEC01 (sample SAMN15323455, study PRJNA562643) | freshwater metagenome | isolation source: river surface water | place: USA:Blue River Watershed | collected 2017-08-18 | reverse complement strand
CTTTCGGTTAATATTTCATAAATTTCAAGCCACTTTTTTTGTTCTTTCAATTGATCTAAATGTTGGTGAATTGTCCCGGTATCTCGTCTGATAGCGGGACCTGTTTGTACCTCAAACGGATGATTACTGGCAAATGCTTTAGAGAGTGTTTCGTTAATCAACGGTCGGAGCAACTCAAACGGAATCGCTTCTTTATCCAACATCTCTTTTGCAATACCCATTAAATGATTCGTAAAATTACAAGAAAAAACAGCTGCTAAATGCAGTTTGCGTCTTTCTTCCGAACTTACTAAATATACAACCTGACTGATATCTTGGGCTATTGCAACCAAAATCTTCTCTACCCAAACCTCAGTTGCCTCGATACAAAAAGGAATCTGAATAAAATCAACTTTTTTTCCTTTCGTAAATGTCATCAATGGATAAAATACGCCACAATTAACTGGCAAATCATGGTACATCAACATCAACTGTTGTAGTTCTTCCAAAGATCTTGTCCCTGAAGTATGTACCAAAATAGCATTCTCTGGAAGTAACAGTTCTGAACAAACCTCTTTTATGGCATCGTCCGAGACCGCCAAAATAAATACTTGAGCATGGCTTTCAGAAAAATCTAATGTATTGGTAGCTTGAGCATTATAAAAAAGACTTGCCAATTGTTTGGCTTTTAACAAATCTCTTCCGAATACTTCCAAAACGGCATGTCGTTTGTCTTCCAAGATTAAACCCAAATGCCAAGCGATATTTCCTGTACCAATAATTGATATTTTCATTGAGATTGAATTTAAAGACTAAAATGGTAAGCCTTATGACCAAAACGATAAGTCAATAGGTTTGATTTTTGCTTGATTTTAGTTAGTTAGAATCAATTGCTACCGCATAATAACAAAACTCGGCAGTAATGTTTCCAAAATTAACAATTAAAATCATAGCCTAAAAAAATTTTGATAGCAATTAATTGACAAATTTAACCAAAAAAACCATGAGGAAAATACCTTTTTCTTCCATCTTGTTACTAACGCTAGCACATGGAATATCTAATGCCCAAAGCGACTTACCACCCAATGCCATCCCAGGTAAATGTTATGCCAAATGTTTGAAACCTGCTCAATTCAGTAAAAAAACAGAAAAATACATTTCGAAAGAATCAGGGAAAATATTATTAACTTCCGCTCCTGAATTTGGAACAGATGCCGAACAAATTTTAATCAAAGAAGCTGCCAAAGCCTACCAAGTTTCGACGGCTGTTTATAAACCCGTCACCGAGCAAATTTTAATCAAAGAAGCGGGCAAAAAAGTAGAAATAATTCCAAATACAGGAACTTATAAAACTGTTAGCGAGCAAATAATGGTAAAACCAGCATTCAAGACCTATACTTTGGTTTCTTGCAATAATGGCAGCAATTCAAATAACAATACAGATGCTAATATTCCTTGTTTCAAGCCTGTTCCCGAACAAGTATTGGTACGTGAGGGTTATAAGAAATTAGAAGTGATTCCGGCTCAATTCAAAACCGAAACGGAGCAGGTATTGGTCAAAGAAGCATCGAAACGCTATGAAATTATCCCAGCAGTATATAAACCTGCCACCGAACGTTTAATGGTTCGTCCAGCTTATGCAAATTTGACCGTTGATAATACTATTACTTTCAAACCTGTACAAGAAAAGGTCGAAATACGTCCTTCTTATAAACGTTATGACATTATTCCGGCACAATTTAAGACTATTAGTGAACAAATATTAATCAAGGAAGCCGCACCAGAAGCAAGTGGAGCAAAAATCCCTAAATACCGTACCGAGACCGAACAAATATTGATCAAAGAAGCATCGAAACAATATCAAATTATTCCGGCAACATACAAAACAATCTCCGAAACAATTGTGGTGAAAGAAGCAGTAAAGACCTTGGTCGTTACTCCGCCAATTTACGAAACAATCACGGAGCGAGTTAAAGTCAAAGAAGCTTATACCAAATATGAAAAAAGAAAACTTGACCCTTCATGTTTGAGTGCAAATCCAGATGATTGTTTGCAATTATGTTTGGTAGAAGTACCAGAAGAATACAAGACAGTTAGTCGACAAGTCATGAAAGTACCTGCTGGAGTAAAAGAAAATATCATTCCTGCCCAAACGATGACAATCACCAAACAAGTGATAGACCGTCCCGCTGAGGTCAAAGAAATTGAAATACCAGCTCAATATATGAGCATTAGCAAACAAGTTTTCGATGGTTTTGAACCTGCTCCTACCAAACTTGCTGCAACCCAAGCATACTTAGGGGGTACGGCTACAGCCCAATACATGACTATTTCTAAAATGGTATTGGCATCTCCTGCACAATATAAAGAAGTAGAAATGCCAGCTCAATACGAAACCATCACTAAGCAACTCATTGCAAAAGGACCTCAAGTGAAAGAAATTGAAGTGCCAGCTCAATACGAGACATATACAAAAGAAATTCTGGCTCAAGCAGCACAGGTAAAAGAAATTGAAGTTCCAGCAATTTATGCTACCAGAAGCAAGCAAATATTGGTAGCCCCTGCCACAACCAAAGAAATAGAAGTACCAGCAGTTTATGCTACTCGTACGAAATATACCTGCTTAAACAGTGATGGCTCATCGGTAGAATATGTTGCAGGAGGAGGTTGTGGACCAGCAGTTAAAGAAGTCGAAATACCAGCAGAATACCGTAGCATTACTAAATATGTGATTGATGCTGCCCCTCAAACCAAAGAAGTCGAAATACCAGCAGAATACCGTAGCATTACCAAACAACTGGTGGCAACTAATGCGAATGTAATCGAAAAAGAAATTCCAGCAGAATACCGCAGCATCAATAAGACCATTGTTAAAAAGGCAGCTTCGGTAGCAGAAAAAGAAATCCCTGAAGAATATCAGACTTATGAAGTTACCTCTATGAGCCAGGAAGGTTCTTATGCTGATTGGGTGGAGGTTCTTTGTGGAACTAAAATTACTTCGGCAACAGTAATTGCTATTCAAAGAGCTTTGAGAGCGAAAGGTTACGACCCAGGCCCTGACGATAATGTACTTGGTCCTAAAACCAATGCTGCCATCATCAAATATCAAAAAGAAAATAATTTACCAAGTGGAAACTTGAATTTAGAAACTTTGAAGTCGCTTGGAGTAGAGTATTAAAAAAATAATTTTCAAAATTTTCAAAAATGGCTTAATATTTGTTGATGTACTTATTGAAGTTCTTTTTTCGGTATAAAGAAGCTGTTTAAACTTATCTTTTTGATAAAAAGTTTAAACTATTCCAAACCGATCTTAGTCAATAAAATCAAATATTAAGCCATGAAAATTAGAACGATTTTATCATTGGTATTAGTCGGAATGACTTTTACTGTATTGACAGCTACTGCCCTTCCCCCTCGTCAGATGAAGTATTTTAAAGGTACTTACGATAATTTTTTGAGAGAAGCCAAAAAGTCAAAGAAACCAATCATGCTTGATTTTTGGGCTGCTTGGTGTGGTCCTTGTAAAAAAATGGAATTAGAAACATTCAGTAATCCAAATTTTATCAGCTATATTAATACCAATTATATGGTTTATAAAGTAGATGTTGATACTTTCGATGGAATGGCTATTGCGAACAAATTTGCAGTTGATGCCTATCCGAGTTTGATATTATTAGATTCAAAAGGAAAATATGTTCACAGATTTCGTGGTTTTTTCCCGGCAGATTATCTAAAAAATGAATTGGAGAAATACCAATCCGAAACAGGAAAAAAATTCTTCATACAAAAAAATCTCACGGCATCTCTCTAAATAATGCTTTGGTATAAATTATGAAACGACTTTGGGCAACCTTGGTCGTTTTTTTTAATAAAATTTCCTTGAAACGTAAAAAATCTTTTACCAAATTCCAATTGTGCATTGGCTTGTTTATCTTTGTATATGGAATTAAAAAACGATTTAATTTTACGTGCTGCCAAGGGTGAGCATGTAGAGCGTGTACCAGTATGGATGATGCGTCAAGCAGGTAGAATTTTACCGGAATATAGAGCGGTACGAGAGCAGGCTGGAAGTTTTATCAAGCTTGCCACTACTCCAGCATTAGCGGCAGAAGTCACCATTCAGCCAGTAGATATTCTAAAAACAGACGCTGCCATTATCTTTTCTGATATCCTGGTCGTCCCTGAAGCCATGGGCTTGCCCTACGAAATGATTGAAGCCAAAGGACCTATTTTTCCAAAAGTTGTTCGTAGCAAAAAAGATATTGACCAATTAAAAATCAGCAATCCAGAAGAAGAATTAGCTTATGTTTTAGAAGCCATAGATATTGTTAAAAAAGAATTGAATGGAAGAGTGCCGCTCATTGGGTTTGCAGGAGCTCCATTTACTATTTTTTGTTATATGGTAGAAGGGAAAGGTTCAAAGACATTTTCTGTTGCCAAGAAAATGCTTTATTCACAACCTGCTTTGGCTCACGCTTTACTACAAAAGATTACAGATACCACTATCGGTTATTTGAAAGCACAAATTCTTCATGGAGCTGATTTAGTACAAATATTTGACTCTTGGGCGGGGATATTATCTCCAGATTTATACAAGAAATTTTCACTACCATACATTGCACAAATCTGCGATGCTATTGATGATACTCCGGTAACTGTTTTTGCGAAAGGTGCTTTTTTTGCAAGAAAAGAAATGGCAAAACTCAGCTGTCAAGTTGTAGGATTGGATTGGAATATGGATATCAAAGAATCCAGAAAAATGATTCCATCTAAAACCCTTCAAGGAAACCTCGACCCATGTGTTTTGTACGGTTCATTCAAAGAAATCGAAAAAAATACTAAAAATATGATAAAACGTTTCGGAACGCAGCGTTATATTGCCAACCTTGGTCATGGGGTTTATCCTGATACTGATCCTGAGAAGGTCAAATGTTTTATCGAAACTGTCAAAGCATATTCTGCACCTGCCTAAAAAAATAACCCCCACCAATTTAGTGGGGGTTATTTTTTTATTTTAATATTGGTTCTAAATCATCTCTGTTTTCTTCCAACCATTGGGTAATATCTCTGACGATTTGCTCCACCCCTATTTCAGGCTTCCAACCAGTTAGAGCTGTCACTTTCGAGTTATCCGTTACGTATAAGCGAATATCAGCCGGACGATTTTCTTTGATTTTTTCGATTGGGATGACCTTTCCAGTGACTTTTTGGCAAATTTCAGTCAATTCCTGTAAAGATACACTGACATCTACACCACCACCAGCATTTAGAATTTCTCCATTCACTTTATCAAAATGATGTATTTGCCAATCTATTAAGCGATATAAATCAGCTACATGTAAAATGTCTCTGGTTTGTTTTCCTTCTCCACCATAGCCAATATAAGCTAATTTTTGTTCAAAAAAATGTTTAGCAATCCACAAAACCATAACTCCTTGATCTACTTTACCCATCTGCCAAGGACCTGTCAGAACCCCACAACGATTAATTACTGTCGGAAGTTTATAAAACTCATTATATTCTTGTATAATCAATTCAGAAGCCAACTTCGTAGTTCCATATAAAGAGCGTACGCCATCTAATGGAAAATTCTCGGCAATACCTTTTGATGAAACACCAGTTACTGGTTGTGCATCCACCAACTGAAATCTTGTTTCTTTCTCCTCGAAATTCAATGTTTCGATAGTTTTAATCGGATAAACCCGACTAGTAGAAAGAAAAATAAATTGAGCGGCACATTTCACTGCATAATTCAAACAATTGATAGTACCGAATAAATTTGTATTCACAAGGTAATCTGGTGTTCCACCATTAATTCCTGCCAAGACCGAAGGCTCTGCTGAAGCCTCAATGATGGTATCAACGATTGGTAAAGAATCAAAGTCTTCCTTATTTCTAATATCGCCATGAATAAACTGAATACCAGCTTTGCCCAAACGAGCAACATTCAATTCCGATCCTTTACGACGTAGATTATCCAAACAAAATACTTCATATTGTGGATAATTTTTTTTGAGAGATAATGCCAACGCAGAACCAACAAATCCTGCCCCCCCCGTAATTAATATTTTCTTCATTACTGATTTATTATTTTATTTTAATGTGCTGACGAGTTCCATGATACTCGTTTTAAATTAACCTTTTCAACAGGTTTGATAATGAGTGGAACTTTTTCTACCTTAACGGCACTGCTATCCAAACCAAACCATTTATCCTCCGACGGAGTATATTGCTTGATGAAGAAATATGCTCTCATAATCAGGCTTTCCATGAAAGGAAGTTCATTTTCATAAGATAAGAAACGCTCAAGCACAACAAATCTAAAATCGCCAATTACGTTGTGTCGATTGAGTGATTCATAGCGGCTACGAATATCTACCTCTCCATCTTTAACCATATCTTCCAATACCCTTTTGAAATACAAGTTTATCTTATGAGGTACTCGGAAACCAAGTCTAAAATGAACCTTATATACATCATCCTCTGCCACTGTCATTACTTTATATTCCAATGTATATGGATCATCTACAGTATCTACATGTACAAACCAATAGACATCTGCTCTTTTGGGTCTTTTCTGAAAAATCGAATAAATAATTTTACTTTCTATTTCTGATACCCTTCCGGCATTACTCAAGAAAATTAGGTGAGTAGCATACTTCGGAATTGTGTTATCTTTACTTAATTCTTTGAGAGATTCCACATATTTATCCAATTTTTCATATTCCGTCAATCGGGTTTTAATTTTATATGCCCGAATCCAGATATACATCACCAACGCAATAATTCCAGCAATAATTAAAGATACATATCCTCCGTGCGAGAATTTTTGGAGGTTGGCGATTAAGAACGAACCCTCAATAGCAGAATAAATCAAGATAAATACTATAATTCCCCAAAGATTAAACTTTTTTACATAAAGGTAGTAAGCCATTAGTGTGGTCGTCATCAACATCGTCATCGTTATCGATAAACCATAGGCAGCCTCCATTGCGGAAGATTCTCTAAAGTACAACACAACACCAATACAACCTATCCAAAGTAATATATTGATACTTGGTACATAAATCTGACCTTTTTGCTCGGAAGGATAATTTACCTTAATTTTTGGCCAGAAATTTAAACGAATTGCTTCAGAAATTAGGGTAAATGAACCACTAATCAATGCCTGGCTAGCAATAATCGCTGCAGAAGTAGCAATGAAAATCCCAAATGGCAAAAACCATTCTGCCATCAGTCCATAAAAAGGATTTCTATCACCAAGCATTTGACCGTTCAAGCCCATGACATACACCCCTTGTCCAAAATAATTTAATAATAAACAAATTTTGACAAAAATCCAGCTGATTCTAATATTACCTCTTCCACAATGCCCTAAATCAGAATAGAGAGCCTCTGCCCCGGTCGTACATAAAAAGACAGAACCCAAAATCCAAAATCCACCTGGATGATGCACCAATAGCTCATAAGCATAATATGGGTTAAGAGCCTTCAATACTGAAAAATCTTTCGCAATCCAAAGTACGCCTAAAATAGCCAGCATTGAAAACCAAATCAACATAAAAGGCCCAAATAAATAGCCCACTTTTTTTGTCCCGAAAATCTGTACAATAAATAAAACAGAAATAATCGCAATGACAATTTTAACAATCGTATCCTGTTGAATATCAGGGAATTTTATTCTCAAACCTTCAATGGCAGATGCCACAGAAATTGGCGGAGTAATAATCCCATCTGCCAACAAAGCACTCGCTCCGATAATGGCAGGAACTGTAAGCCAAAGTGCGTGTCTTCTAACCAAAGCAAATAAGGCTAAAATTCCACCTTCCCCACGATTATCTGCACGTAATGTAAGAACCACATACTTGAGCGTTGTCTGCATAGTCAGTGTCCAAAACACACAAGAAAGAGCCCCAAAAATAATCTCTTCGTTGATAACTTCCGTACCCGCAATAGCTTTTAATACATATAGTGGAGATGTACCGATATCGCCGTAAATGATACCCATGGCAATCAATAAACCTGCGGCAGTAACTTTGTCCATTTGATGATGATGGGCATGGGAACCTTCATGACCATTCGATGCTTGACTAACTTCCATTGAATTTCTGTGATGTATCTAATAAAAAAATCTTGCAAATATAGGTTATACCGATTAATTCAAATATATTTTGATAAAAAATGTTTCCTAAAAATTATCATTCTAAATGAACATTTTTTAAAATAGTTTCTTTCCAAGATTTTTTATTAATTTTACAATGTTTTTTACTCATCAAAATACTGATTATCAATGAACTACGAGAATCTCATTTTTACTCATCAAAACCAAGTAGCTTATATTACACTCAACAGACCAGAAGTGTATCATGCCCTCAATTCTGCTTTGATTCAAGAAATTACACACGCTGTTTCAGTTGCATCCTCCGACGAGAGTACTCGGGCAATTGTACTAACAGCAACTGGTGAAAAAGCTTTTTGCTCAGGGGCTGATTTGAAATCGGGTTTAGAATCTGCCGAATTAGGAGAAACTTTAAGAAAAAACTATAATCCAATGGTATTGGCTATGAGAAACGCCCCCAAGCCAATTATTTGTCGCCTTAACGGTATCGCCGCAGGGGCAGGAATGTCTTTGGCTTTGGCAGCAGATATCATTATTGCCAATAAAGATGCCTATTTGAGCGAACTTTTCGTTGGTATCGGTTTGATGCCAGACGCAGGCTCCATGTTTTTTTTACCCAGAATTATCGGTGAAAGATTGGCTTTTGAGCTTTGCAGTACCGGGCGAAAAGTGATGATGGAGGAAGCCGTAAAATTGGGCTTGGTCAATCAGGCTGTTCCTTATGAGCAACTTGACGAAACGATTGAGAACCTTTTGACTTATTATCGTTCAGCGGCAACGCTTTCTATCGGGCTTATGAAACAAGTACTTGGAAAATCTTTACACTCATCGTTAGAAGATGTTTTGGAGTTAGAAGCTGATAATCAGACTATTCTAGGTAAAAGTAATGATTTTGCAGAGGGAGTAATGGCTTTTTTACAAAAAAGACCCGCAAAATTTAAAGGAAAATAAGCCATTGATAACCAATTGTTTATAAAAAAGGGTATTAATAAAAATAATGAAAAATAAATTTGGATTTATTTGATAAAAAATGTAATATTACAACGATATAGTTAAACCCTAACCTTAAAACAATTCAAATCATGGAAAATTTAATTGCACCTCTTACTAAAATCGGACGTTATTTATTGGCATTACCAATGGCTGTATTTGGACTTTTGCACTTCATGGGTGCGGAGCAAATGGCAGGGATGGTACCCGTTCCGGGTGGCGTAATTTGGGTATATGTTACTGGTATTGCATTGGTTGCAGCTGGCGTAGCTATTATCCTACAAAAGAAAGCACGTTTGGCAGCTGCTCTTTTAGCAATTTTAGTATTAATTTTTGTATTAACTATCCACCTTCCAGCAGTTTTGGCTGGCGGAGATGGTGGGCAAATGGCAATGGCGGGGCTTTTAAAAGACTTAGCAATTGCTGGTGGTGCATTGGTATATGCAGGGACTCAGCCTGCAGAATAAAATTTTATAAACCTATCCTAAACTAAAACAGCATACGTCTAAATCCAAGTGATTTAGACGTTTTTTTATATCAAAATTCTTATTTTTGTGTTTAGAATTTGTAAGTCATTAACCTAATCTTTCAACAATATGAATCTTCAGCAATTAGAATATATTGTCGCAGTTGAAAAGCATCGTCATTTTCAGAGGGCAGCTGACGAATGTTGTATCACACAAGCAACATTAAGCATGATGATTAAAAAATTGGAAGAAGAATTAGGAGTTTTGTTATTCGACCGAAGCAAACATCCGGTTGTACCAACAGAAATAGGTATAGAAATTATCCGACAAGCCAAAACAATACTCACCGAGACGGCACGGCTGAAGCAATTGGTTCTGGACGTAAAAGCTGATATCAAAGGTCAAATACACATTGGTATCATTCCGACTTTAGCACCTTATTTATTGCCTCTATTTTTATATAATTTGCTAAGAAAATTCCCTAACCTGAAAGTAAAAGTCAGCGAATTGGACACAAATCAAATTGTCGAGCGTCTCTCAAAAGATATGTTAGATGTAGGTATTTTGGCTACTCCGCTTCATTTAGATGGCTTTCAAGAAATGCCACTTTTTTATGAAAAACTCTTGGTTTATGTATCCAATCAAGAAAAAACTTTGAACAAACGCTTTATTATTCCAGAAGACATTGACGTAAATAGATTATGGCTATTAGAGGAGGGGCATTGCTTGCGTTCTCAAATGATGAATCTATGTGAATTACGAGAAAAAAATACCGAATTCGGAAACCTTGAGTATGATGCAAGTAGCATTGAATCTTTGCTTAAACTTGTAGAAGCCAACAATGGGATTACGATTATTCCAGAATTGGCGGTTATCAATTTTGAAGAAAAAAAATTAACTCAAATTAGAGAATTCAAAGAGCCTATCCCACTTCGTGAAATAAGTTTAGTCACTTATCGCTATTTTGTAAAAGATAAATTATTAAACATTTTGGCAGAGGAAATAAAGTCTGGTGTTGAAAATGAACTATCACCCAAACCCAATGATGTTTTTGTGGTGGATATTTGATTGCATTTTAGGCTATTTTTCCTAAAATGCAATTATTGAGGTGTGTTGTCATTTTGTCCAACCGTCATAAAACCCAGCTTTTATTTCCTTGTAATTACTCAAAAATAAAAATATTAGTAGGATTAAAGCTATGGATTTCCAATGTTTATTCAAAAAAAGTCGAAGGTCTTGAATGAAATGATTCATGTTTTTAATGGTTAATTTAATCTCAAATAATTGTTCTTCTTGTTCATGATTCTCGTCAAAATCAAATTCCAGCACTTCACTCAATTTTCTTTTGGAGTAGAAACTGGCATTTACTTCACCATTTTCAATTCGTTGTAAAGTCCGAAGTGTCACGCCTGCCTGCTCCGCTAACTCTGATTGAGTCAATTGTCTTTTTTTTCTTAATTCTTTGATTTTTTGTCCGAAATTCATGTAGCAAAATTGAGTATTTTTTAAAAAACAACAAACGACATCTATCCGTCAAACAGACGACATTTCAATCATTTCAGGGAATATTCGCTCACAAAAGCTATCTTCAGGATTTACTTGTTAATTCAGAACCGTTACGAAAAACTTACACAAATCTACACATTGCTGTTTAGACTGTCGTTCTCTTCCTGCTTCATAGTGTCCCTAAGTAATGAACTTTCGGTATTTTTTGACACTCCACAGGCATTTGAAGCCG
>JACCEC012055216.1_pt1 | contig 11297 bp, 1 predicted proteins | sample 7450121 | NCBI WGS metagenome assembly JACCEC01 (sample SAMN15323455, study PRJNA562643) | freshwater metagenome | isolation source: river surface water | place: USA:Blue River Watershed | collected 2017-08-18 | reverse complement strand
GGGACGCGGTCTCCAATCGGATCGCCGAGACCACCATTTCCCGAGGCCAGATCCACGGATCCCACCGGGAGTGGCATCCGAACGGCCAACCGGCCTTGGAGATGTCGATGGTCGAAGGCAAGGCCCAGGGGATCGCCCGCAAATGGAACCCGGAAGGAGTGCTCTTGGGTCAATGGTCGCTGAGCAATGGGGTGGTGGTCGCAACCGTGACCAATGCCGTTGAACTCCGCGCCCTGTCCCAGAAAGGCGGGGGGTTGTGAACAGACATAGAATCTCCAAGGGTGGCAAAGTAGCCCCAGCTCTGGTGGCGTTGGGTTTGCTGATTGCGCTGTTCCATTGTTTGAGGGTGGAGGCTGGTAGTCCGATTGCTCGCTGGGTTGCCGACGATTGGTCGGGAGGGACAGCGAACTGGTTGGACCGAATCGGTGGAAGAATTGCGATCTGTTACGGACAACCCGCCAAAGCCACGGGCCAATTCAGAGGCAGTGCCTCCGGAAGTGGGATCATCTTCGATGGACTCAGCGACTATTTTGAGGTGGATTCTGACCAGAATCCAATCGCGGGTCAGAATAGAGTCACAATTGTTGCCCTCTTCAAGGCAACACAGGGTGCCACAGGCGATGATGCTGCTCACTGGCAATATCCTGGTCCCATCAATGCCGAAGCTGGGGGGGAACCCAATGATTTCGGGTTGACCATTAGTAAAGATGGATACGCGAATGCGTTCTTCAACGAAGCTATCTCACCCTCTACGCCGGTTAATGTTGTCGATGGAGCTGTTCATACGATGATGCTGACGTGGTCAGATGCCGATGGGGGCGGTGATGAGACAGCCCGGTTCTATGTGGATGGGGTTTTGAAAGGTAGTCTGATCAGCGATAATGGAGACGGGATAGTCACATCCCGGTTTCGCTTTGGGCGAGACATGGAGGATCAGCGGTGGTTCCGGGGAACCATTGGCGAGTTGCGTTTTTACACCACGATCGAGGATCCCATGGAGCTGCATACCTCAATGACCGGCTCTGTCTCCGAACTTCTGGAGAATCCCAGTTTCAACGGGATGATCAATGCGACTGATCCTTTGGGTTGGAGTTCGTCGGAAGGCTTTGCGTCGTTTGTCGGATGTTGCTCCGGAGACGATTTCAAACCCTCCATCACCGGCGGCAATCTCTATTTTGGAAATTCTGGTTCAGTCACCGTTTCGCAGGAAATTTCTGTTTGGGGATTGGTGCCTCAAATCGAAGATTTCACCCTGAGTTTTGGGGTTCAGAAGAACCAGATGAATGGAGAATATTGGGTTCTCGCCGAGTTCCTCGACGGCACGGGCGGGGTTTTAACGACCTTGCGCTACCCGTCTGAAGGTATCGCCGTTGCGCCCGATGAGTGGACTCTTCAAGCTCTCGGCCTGGGTCGCTCTGGTTTTTTTGGTTTTGATTCGATTCAAAAGGTTCGTGTTTCTGTATTTGGACGACAGAATCCTTACCTGTGGTATGGCCATTACGGCCCTCTGTTTTCGTACATCAGTTTGTACGACGGGTTGAAATCGATCCTTTCTGATATCGATATTTCGGGAACCGAAGATATCCCGCTGAACTTTTCATCCGCGAATTTTTCTCCCAAGTTCACAGACCCAGAGAACCCGACGCTTTCTAGTATTCAGATTGTCACCCTGCCGACCACTGGAGTGTTGAGCTTGAACGGCATTCCCGTCGGTGCAAATCAAGTGGTTCAAACGGCTGAATTGAACAGTTTGACTTATCAGCCAGCAGCTAACGAGAATGGATTTGTATCCTTCACCGTCATCGGTTCCAACGGGATTCGCTCCTCTGACTCAGCAACCGTAAGGATAAACTTGGCTCCGGTGAATGACGCGCCCGTCGTCGCATCGACGGCTTCGGTCGCGTATTCGGAGAAAGGCTCCGGAGTCGCCATCGATCCGACGCTGAGTATCGCCGACGTGGACGATTCGAACCTGAGCGCGGCCATCGTTTCGATCGAGTCCCCGGTGAGTGGCGATTTGCTCAGTTATGCACCGCAAGACGGGATCAGCGGAAGTTTCGATCCGGTCACCGGTACTCTGACTCTCAAGGGTTCGGCACCCTTGGCAACCTACCTGACGGTGCTTCGAAGCGTGGTTTACTCGAGCTCGAGTTCAAATCCCACTGTCGGCGGCACACGCCCGAGCCGCACCGTTCGGTGGACCGTCACGGATGCCAATTCCAGCGGGGCCGCCAATGGAGCCCAGACTTCGATCGCCGGTGACCTTGTCTCGCGTTTTCTGACGGACTCGGTCTATACGCTCGCCGCCGATGGCACCAATCCCTTCGTGATTCCGATCGATCTCGGTCAGAATTGGACCTTTCAGGCGGACTATCGAGCCATCCAGCTCCAGGCAGGATGGGTCAACACGGTCTTTTCCTACGGTCAATATACCGACGGGATTCTGGTAAGAACGTTGCGGGGCGACGCTCTGTACCTCAAAAACGAAAACTTTGGGGACATTGATATTTTCGGAGGCACCTCGACCGGAAATGGATTCGTGCCGGTGACGATCCAGTACACCAGCTCTGGCGGCGTCGGAACACTGAGGGTCGAAGCCAACGGAGTCCTCTTGAGATCCATCACCGCCCCAGTTCCGTTGGATCCGGCCGACAAGACCATCCGTCTGGGTTCAGCACACCACTCGCAGTCCGAAGGTTTCAATGGGCAGATCAAAAACATCAGGATCTCGCGAGGTACGACGGGGCACTCGACTCAAAGTTCGATCGCCATCACCCCGATCAATGATGCGCCAACGATCGATTCGACGGGGTTCCAGTTGCTGTACGAAACGCTGAATCCCAGTCGGGATTCCAGCGGAGCCATCGTGTACAGTTTGGGCTATGGCACCGACTCCTCCGATGCAGCGGCGCGGTTCGAGGCCTCCGGGCTGTCCATCAACCGGATCCGCTATCGAATGGAACTGACCGTCTCCGAAATCCCCCGATTTGCCGAGGTGACATTCGACGGTTGGACCGGTGTCCAAGCCACGGACCTGCGGATTCCGGACGACACGGCCGCCAATGAATTCGTGCTTCAAAGGGATGTTTCGAACCTTTCGGTGGAATCGAATTACCAAACCGTGGGCACGGGTTCCGGTTTCACCGGGCGCTTGGAATTGTGGCCCTACAATTATGTCCCTCAGGTGACGGACCCCTTCCAAGGGGGCCTATCCGATCGCTACGACCTCAACGATACCTATTCGGTCACCGGCAACGGGCACGGTTCATTCCAAGTTCACAATGTCACGCGCGCCGAGACCGTGTTGGCTTGGAACATGCACCGGCACGGAGGACCTCCTGAGATCGGGTTCGGGAACAACCCCAACGGGGAACCGGACTGGACCGGCGCCACTCTGGGTTCTCTGGATTGGAAACTTCAGATCTCGGCCGACTCGAGTGCCGTTCCGTCGGCGTTCTTGCTGACGGAAGATACGCTTGGAAACCTCGCGTTTCACGGAACCCCGTTCGCGGACCTCGACGGAGACCTTCTGACGGTCACCTTGGCGGTCGATGACGGATCCTTGATCGCCGCCCCGGGGAACGGGGTGCAGATCGGAGGTGTCGAACAGGCGCGAACACTGACGGGGAGCGTACCTGATCTGAACGCCTATTTCACGACCGCGGGCAATCTTCGCTATCTGCCCCCGGCGAACGGCTCTGGCAACCGGACTCTCACGACGACAGTGTCGGACGGTGTCCTTTCGACGGGTATCACCTCGGTGCTTTCGGTGGCTCCGGTGAATGATGCCCCTCTGAATACGGTGCCTGAGGCGCAGACGGTGTCCGAGGACACGGCGCTGGCGTTCAGCGGTTCGAAGGCCCTCTCGGTGGTCGATGTGGATAGCGCGAGAGTGACCGCGCAGGTGACGGTGACGCAGGGGAACCTGACGGTGACCCTGGGACAGACCGGGGCGACCGTCAGTGCCGGAGCAAATGCAAGTTCGACACTGACCGTGAGCGGGACGGTCGCCCAAGTGAACGGGGCCTTGGCGACCTTGGTGTATCTGGGCAATCCGAACACCAGCGGAATTGATACTCTCACGCTGCTCACGACCGATGAAGCCGGATTGACCGACACCGATACGGTCGCGCTGACCGTGACGCCGGTGAATGATGCGCCGACGCTCAATCTGGGGATATCGGCAGCAGGTGGCGCAAAAACCACATCGGGTCAGTACACGGTTCATACGTTCACCGCTGCTTCCGATATATTCATTCCGGCGTCGTCCGGGGTGGTTGAGGTTCTGGTGGTCGGTGGCGGTGGTGGCGGCGGCGGCTCCTACGTGGGTGGCGGCGGTGGTGGCGGTGGAGTTCTCTCCAGCACGAGCTATGCGGTGACTGCAGGAGAGTCGATTTCCGTTCTGGTGGGTGGTGGCGGCAAGGGGGGGGGCTTCGGAACCCGAGGTGCGACGGGAGGCACGAGCCAATTCGGTTCACTGGTGGCCGTGGGCGGCGGCGGTGGCGGCGGTTTTGGCCCCTATCAAGGACTGGTTGGAGGCTCCGGCGGTGGTGCGGGGTGGCAAGGTGTGGCCGGTGCCGGAGTGGATGGCCAAGGCTATTCCGGTGGCGCCTTTGGGACGACCCCTTCCAATCATGGCGGTGGCGGTGGTGGTGCCGGGGGAACTCCGGAAAGTTCCGGAGTGGGTGGTATGGGGGTGAGCAGTTCCATTTCCGGATCCACTTTGTATTATGCCGGTGGTGGCGCAGCGGGTACGGATGACTCCTTGCGATTGGCTGGAGGGCTTGGGGGCGGTGGAGCCGGCGGCGACGGGAATTATTCGAATGGCAATGGCAGTGGTGGGGTTGAGAATACCGGCGGCGGCGGCGGTGGCGGTGGCGGCCACTCGGCGGCCTTGGTGGGCGGGGATGGAGGATCAGGTGTGGTGATTGTCCGATACCGTTCCAACGCAATCAGCTATCTGGACACTTTGGCCAATGACACCTTTGCCGATGTCTCCGGGGTTTTGTCGGGAGCGGATGTGGATTTGGGTACCGTGCTGACGTACGGGATATCGGGTGCCACTCTGGACAACGGAACCGCGACCAAGACCGGAACCTATGGCAGGCTGACCGTGACGGCCGCGACCGGGGAATACACCTTCACCCCCAACGCGTTGGCGATCGACGCGCTGAGCGCGCCAACGACAGAGATCTTTGCGGTGACAGTCAGCGACGGCCTGACGACGACGACCGCCGACTGGGTGATCGATCTGACGGGTGTGGCCGATGCGCCCGTGAACTCTGTGCCTGCGGCGCAGACGGTGGCCGAGGACACGGCGCTGGCGTTCAGCGGTTCGAAGGCCCTCTCGGTGGTCGATGTGGATAGCGCGAGAGTGACCGCGCAGGTGACGGTGACGCAGGGGAGCCTGACGGTGACCCTGGGACAGACCGGGGCGACCGTCAGTGCCGGAGCAAACGCAAGTTCGACACTGACCGTGAGCGGGACGGTCGCCCAAGTGAACGGGGCCTTGGCGACCTTGGTGTATCGGGGCAATCCGAACACCAGCGGCAATGATACTCTCACGCTGCTCACGACCGATGAAGCCGGATTGACCGACACCGATACGGTCGCGCTGAACGTGACGCCGGTGAATGATGCGCCCACTCTGGTGGCCATTTCCGTGAATGGCACGGAAGACACGACGCTGACCTTCCCGCTTTCCGGTTTCCCCGGGGCGTACTCCGATCCTGAAGGCACGGCGCTTTCCAGCATCACGGTGGTGACGCTCCCCTCCTCGGGAACTTTGCTACTGTCGGGGATCCCGGTCACGGCGGGGCAGGTGATCTCCTCGGCGACTCTCGCCAATCTGACCTATGTGCCGGCCGCCCATGAAAACGGGGCCAAGACCTTCACCGTGACCGTCTCGGATGGCGCACTGTCTTCGCCGGTGTCGACGGTCACCCTGAACCTCGCTCCGGTGGATGACGCCCCGGTGGCGAACGGTTCGGCGACGCTCGCTTCGGTGGATGAGGGCAGCGGTTCCACGGCCCCGGGCGATACCGTCGGCAACCTCTTCTCAGCCACTTTCAGCGATGCGGCCGATGGAGGCCAAGCCACGTTGGTGGGCATCGCGATCACCCGTCATACCTCGGATGCTGCCCGCGGAAGTTGGCAGTACTCGTCGGATGGCCAGAATTGGACGACGCTGCCGCAGGCGTCCTCCACGGCCGCGGTCACCCTGAAAGCCTCGGATCGCCTGCGATTCGTCCCCGCGAGCAACTACAACGGTTCGGCATCGCCGCTCGAGGCGCGGTTGGTGGAATCGGGAGGGGCGGTGATGGTCAGCGGGGCCGTGATCAACCTTGTCGGGACGGGGCCCCAGGTTTCGCTGAGCCGCAACTCCGTGATCGGATGGAGTTCGATCTACAGTTCGTCCTTCAGTGCGGACCGGATCTTGGACAATCAGTCGGGCGCGGTTTCCGTCGACAGTTTCGGGAACAACTACTGGTTGGCCAGCGACAGGGCGGCCACGGGCCATGTGATCCTCGATCTGGGCACGGCCACCGACTTGTCCCAGGTGGCGCTCTACAATACCAGCAACACCGACTTCGGCGATCGGGGGACCCTCAAATTCCACATCGAAGTGGCCACTGCGATCACCGGGAGCACTGCGACTTCGTATGCGTTGGTCAATCCCATCACGGCGGCTTCCGGAGTCCTGGTCGATGCGACGGTGGGAGTGGCCCCGACCGCCCAGACATTCGACCTGAACACGGCGGGAGTGATTCCGCGTTATGTGCGTTTCGTGGTGGATTCATCCAGAAACAACAACCCCGGGTTGAATGAGATCCGCCTTTTCTCGGTCAACGCGCTGGCCGGGGGATCGACGGTCTATTCGCTCGCGTCAGTCCCGCTGCTGCATACGGTCAATCCGGTGAATGACGCCCCGGTGGCCGTGGATCAAGCGGTGACGATCGAGGAGGACAAATCTCAAGCGATCACCTTGTCGGGAGTCGATGTCGACGGCGACGTGTTGACCTACTCGGTGGTGTCGAAACCCTTGCTGGGAACGCTGACCGGGACCGCCCCGAATCTCGTCTACGAGCCGAACGCGAATGCCAATGGCACCGATTCGTTCACGTTCCGGGTCAGTGATGGCTCGCTGGTGTCCGCGTTGGCCACGATTTCGATCACCATCAAACCCGTCAACGACGCTCCGGTCCTGGCCCTGGTCAATCCGCTGTCGGGGGGCATTGAAGACACGGATTACACCATTACGTATGCGGCCTTGGCCGCCGCGGCCGATGAGTCGGATGTCGACAGCAGCAGCGTGTCCTTCCGGATCGAAGGAGTGACCAGCGGCACATTGACCCGCAATGGCACGGCAGTGGTTCCGGGCAGCACGGTGCTCGCTGTGGGTGAGAGCCTGAGTTGGCGGCCGGCTTTGAATGCCAACGGGCTGCTGGAGGCGTTCACGATCAGGGCCTGGGACGGGCAGTTGGCTTCGGCCACGGCGGTTCCTGTCACGGTTTCGGTGACCGCGGTTCCGGATGAGGTCTCTGTCGAGGGGCTCACCGCGGTCAGCAAAGTCTACGACGGCACTCGGGTGGCCTCCGTCTCCGGGACACCCCGGTTGGTCGGGTTGCCAAGTGGGGTCGATGTCCAGATCCAAGGCACCCCGGTGTTCACCTTGGCCCAGGCGACCGTGGGGACCTCCGTGGCGATTCAAGTCTCTGACCTGACACTGGTGGGCGCTCAGGCGGCCGACTACACGATGGTCCTGCCGCAACTGGTGGCGAGCATCACACCCAAACCCATCTCGATCGAAGGTTTGACCGGGTTGACCAAGGTGTACGACGGCACCACGGCGGCGACGGTGAGCGGCACAGCGGTGCTTTCCGGTGTGGTTTCAGGTGACGAGGGTCAGGTGACCTTGTCGGGGACTCCGGTCTTCACCTTGGCCAGCGCGAAGGTGGGCACGGGCATTGCGATCAACACCTCGGGTTACACCTTGAGCGGGTCTCGGGCCGGGAACTACAGCCTGTCCCAGCCGACGATGTCCGCGACCATCACGACCGACGGCTTGGTGGGTTCTCAGTTGATCGCTTTTTCCCAGTCTTCCCTTTCGATCCCAGTCAACCAGCAGGTCACGATCAATCAGTCCTCACAACTGCCTTCGGGGGCCATCGTGGAGCGCGTGGTATTCAGCTTCGAATACGCGACCTATTGGAGCCCTTCCTGGTCTGCGGTCGCCGGCAATTATGTCAAACTCAACGGAGTCGATCTGCCCGAGTTGGGCTGGACTTCGGTGGGTACCGGCAATGCCTGGAACGCGGAAACGAGAACCTATCTGGGTACGTTGCCCGCATTCAACCGGAGCGGGGCGAATGTGTGGTTGATCGGATCGGCTTGGAACCCGGTGTCCTTGCGCAATGCCACGATGACCCTCTACTACTGGTTGCCTGGCAAGTTGTCACAGACCCTTGCTTTCGATCCTTTGGCCGACGTCACCTATGGGGTTCAGGACATTCCGTTGACCGCCTCCGCCAGCTCCGGTTTGTCCGTTGATTGGGAAGTGGCCAGCGGCCCGGGCCAATTGGTCGGTTCGTCTCTGAAGGTCCTGGGCGCGGGTTCTATCGTCGTTCGAGCGACCCAAGCGGGTGATTCGGTCTGGTACGCGGCCCCGCCGGTGGAGCGCACGTTGGTTGTCGGAAAGAAGGCGCTTTCGGTGACGAGTCCGACAGTGGTGACGAAGGCGTATGACGGGACTGTGTCGGCGACGATCAACGGGACGTTGAGTGGGGTGTTGACAGGCGACGCGGTAACGCTGGTGGGCACAGGCACCTTTGCGGGCAAGAATGCGGGAGTCGATCAGGGGGTGACCTCGACCTCGACGTTGAGTGGTGCCGCCGCCGGGAACTACACGCTGACGCAGCCGACCGGGCTGAAGGGGACGATCATGCCGAAGGCCTTGAGCATCGGAGCGCCGACGATCGCCTCGAAGGTGTACGACGGTACGACGACCGCCGGAGTGGTGACGGTGGGGGCGTTGAGCGGTTTGGTGGGTTCCGAGACGTTGACAGTGACAGGGACCGCGGCGCCGTACGGCAGTGCGGCGGTGGGGACTTATCCGAGCGTGGTGGTGACCTACACGCTGGCCAATGGGGGCAGTGGCAACACGGCCGGCTTGGCGGCCAACTACAGCCTGGCCGCGGGCACAGCCAGCGGCACGATCACTGCCAAAGATCTCGTCATCGCGGTGGATCCCGCGAGTCTCGTTCAGGATTTCGATGGCAATCCCCGCACGGTGCTCTGGACCACGACACCGGCGGGCATCCCGGTCTCGGTGCTTTACAATGGATCGACCAGCCCTCCCAAGATCGCTGGCAGCTACCCGGTGACGTTGACTTCCGCCGACCCGAATTACTCGGCGCGCCTGACGGTCACTCTGGTCATCCGAAAGACGCTCCAGGGAATCACCCTCAACGCCGCCGTCGTCGCCGCGGGACTCCAAACGGTTGCTGATGCCTCGGGTCGATTCCTTCTACAGGCCACCTTGGGCCAGCCGATCGCAGGGACCACCACCGGCGCCACCGGGATGCGACTCGATTCCGGGTTCTGGTTCACAGAGCAATTCTCGGCGGCGCTCGAGGGGCGCACTCTGGTGGGTCTGAAATCGGAGTCCAAGATCCGGGGTGCGGACCTGCTCCGCAGTCCGAGTGTCGAGGTCCCCGGATCCCCCACGATCGGCCCTGAAATCGATCAACCGGTCACCGGGAAACAGCCTCTGCCGCGTCTTGTCGTCATGCCAATGACCGCTTCCGGGGAGGTATGGATCCGGATCTCGGGAGTTCCGGCGGATCGATGGTTGATCCAGTACCAGGACCGGTTGCATTCCGATCAATGGTTCGATGAATCCCCGGTGGAGCTGGATGCCGATGGTGCGGGGGCTGTGCGTGCTTCAACCGGTGTTGGCGAAATGCGCTTCTACCGACTGGTTCAACCATGAGTTTGTTCCCACTTCAGGACCTTTCTGACGGCGCAGTTTCCCTGCTGACTTGTTCTGCGCGTTCACGGCGTTCACAGAAAGGTGCGTCGGTGAGCCCCTCTTCCATCGTGAGGACTCTCTTTGCTGCCTGTTGGTGGGTGGTGTGTTCCAGCCTTGCCATCCGGGCCGATGTGTTCCCTTACGGCTTGGGCGCCAATGGCTTGGGGCAGGTGGGTGACGGGGCCTTGTCGGACCGACCCTCGCCGGTGGCCATCGCTTCGGGGGATCGCCCGGTTGCGGTTCAGTTGACCACGGTTTCGGCCGGTGGCGGTCACAGCCTCGCTCTGGGAAGTGACGCCACGCTGTACGCGTGGGGAGCCAATGCCAATGGCCAGTTGGGCGACGGAACCGATGTCGACCGGAGCCGGGCGGTGGTGGTGGCGACGGGGGCGATTCCTTCCGGAGTGAGCCTGCAGCAGGTGAGTGCGGGTGGCAGCCATAGCCTGGGATTGGGCAGCGATGGCAAGGTGTATGCGTGGGGAGCCAATGAGTACGGCCAGCTCGGCGATGGGACGACGACTTCCCGTACGAGCCCTGTGGCGGTGGGGGCTGGGGAGATTCCGAGTGGTGTGACCATCACCGAGGTGCGAGCGGGTCGGGATCACAGCCTGGCGTTGGGGAGCGATCGCAAGGTGTACGCCTGGGGTCGAAACAGCTCGGGCCAGTTGGGTGACGGCACCTTGGGCTCGCGGACATTGCCGGTGGCGGTGCGGGTGGGGAGTGTGCAGTACACCGGGCTTGCGGCGGGCCGGTTCCACAGCCTGGGATTGGCGAGCGATGGCACGGTGTACGGATGGGGTGGCAATGGATTTGGACAGCTGGGCGATGGGACGACGGACGGCCGGTTGGAGCCGGTGTTGTCGAGTGGATTGACGGTGTTGGCGCGGAGTGTGAGTGCGGGTTGGGTGCACAGCGTGGTGCTGGGAGTCGACGGCAAGGCCTACGCCTGGGGCGGCAATGCTGCAGGCCAGCTGGGCGATGCAACCGTGGAAGATCGGTCGATGGCCGTGGCGGTGGTGGGGATTCCAGTGAACCTGAAGTCGGTGGTGGCCGGCGGCGAATACAGCCTGGGATTGGGCGACGATGGCGTGGTGTACGGGTGGGGTGCCAACGAGTCCGGACAGTTGGGTGACGGCTCGAAGGTGAATCGCCGGAGCCCGGTGGCCGGAGTGCGTGGAGAGATCCGCAACGGGTTGGTGGTGGGGAGCGTGAGCGCGGGCGGACAGCATGCGTTGATCTTGGCCAATGGTGAGCCGGCGCTGGAGCC
>JACCEC011815365.1_pt1 | contig 11297 bp, 10 predicted proteins | sample 7450121 | NCBI WGS metagenome assembly JACCEC01 (sample SAMN15323455, study PRJNA562643) | freshwater metagenome | isolation source: river surface water | place: USA:Blue River Watershed | collected 2017-08-18 | reverse complement strand
GGGGTGGTTACTGGTCATGGGATCCCAAGGAAACCTGGGCACTGATTGTATGGCTCAATTACGCCGCATGGCTGCACATGCGCCTGATGAAAGGCTTGCGTGGGCAGGTCGCTGCATGGTGGGCGATCGGTGGGCTGCTCGTCACCAGCTTTGCTTTCCTGGGCGTGAACATGTTCCTGTCCGGCTTGCATTCTTACGGCGAGTTGTAAACAGCCGAAGCATAGGCTGTCTTCAGACAGCCTATGCTCGTTGATGTCTCACCCGCACAGCATCATGGAGCAAGCATGCTGATCAAACTTCCCCGTTCTACCGACCCACTGCCCTCCGAAATCACCTCACGAGAGCATTTCCAGTCACGCCGCCATTTTCTGGCGCAACTCGCTGCGGGCGGTTTGTCAGCAAGCGCCTTGGTCGACGCCGCCATGGCCAATGAGGCAGCATCGCGTGCACGTTTACCGGCGCGCATCAATCCAGCCTATACCGCAGCGGACAAAGCGACTGCCATCGCAGACGCGACTAGCTATAACAACTTCTATGAATTCGGGCTCGACAAGGGCGATCCCATGGTGCGCGCCGGATCGCTGAAAACAAAACCCTGGACCGTGCGCATCGATGGTGAAGTTAAAAAGCCGCTTACGTTCGATATCGACAGCCTGCTTAAACTTGCGCCCATTGAGGAACGACTGTACCGGCTGCGTTGTGTCGAAGGCTGGTCGATGGTGATTCCCTGGGCAGGTTATTCGCTGGCCGAGTTGATACGCAAAGTCGAGCCAACGGGTAATGCGAAATTTGTCGAATTCACCACGCTCGCCGATCCGGCGCAAATGCCGGGTATAGGCAGTCGAGTCTTGTCCTGGCCTTATGTCGAAGGTCTTCGTCTGGATGAGGCCATGCATTCGCTCACGCTGCTCAGTCTGGGTATGTATGGACAAGTTCTGCCCAATCAGAATGGGGCGCCAGTCCGAATCATCGTGCCCTGGAAATACGGATTCAAGTCGGCGAAATCCATAGTGCGTATCCGTTTTACTGAAACCCAGCCCAAAACAGCATGGAACAGCGTCGCACCTGACGAGTATGGTTTCTATTCCAATGTGAATCCGGAAGTCAGTCATCCGCGGTGGTCGCAGGCCACAGAGCGCCGTATTGGCGAAGATGGCTTCCTCACGCGCAAGCGCAAGACCCTGATGTTCAATGGCTACCCGGAAGTGGCATCGATGTACTCGGGCATGGATCTCAAAAAATTCTACTGACCGTAAACATGCGCTGGGGCCCCCGACAACTGCTCTGGGCGAAGTGGATGGTGTTTGTGCTTTCGCTGCTGCCTGTGCTGCGTCTGATTGCCTTGGGTTTGCAGGAAAAGCTCACTGCGAATCCGATTGAATTCATTACTCGCGCCACGGGCGACTGGACGCTGTATTTCCTGTGTCTGACACTCGCCATAACGCCCTTGCGCCGACTCACAGGTTTGACTGCACTCATTCGATTTCGTCGCATGCTGGGCTTGTTTACCTTCTTTTACGCCAGTCTGCATTTTCTGACCTTCATCTGGTTCGATCATTTTTTTGATCTTGCCGAGATGATGCTCGATATTTTGAAACGACCCTTCATCGCGATGGGTTTCTCGGCCTTCATGTTGCTGGTGCCACTGGCGTTGACGAGTAACGACGCCATGCTCAGGCAACTTGGCAGGCGCTGGTCTCTGCTGCATCGCCTGATTTACCCCATCGCGATACTGGCTTTGCTTCATTTCTGGTGGATGCGGGCAGGCAAACATAATTTTGCCGAACCGCTGGTGATCAGTGTGATCGTCGCTGTGTTGCTGGCGCTGCGACTGATGTGGCTGCGCAGGGATTTTCTGCGCTGACGATGAATTTGATTACTGCGGAATGGATTCGAGTGCGAATAGCTCCGCAGCCGTTTCTCGCCGGCGGATCAGACTGAACTGATCGCCATCCACCAGTATTTCAGCCGCGCGACCGCGCGAGTTGTAGTTGGAAGCCATTGTCATGCCATAGGCGCCGGCTGACATAATGGCCAGCAAATCTCCGGGGGCGATTGCCAGCGATCGCTCACGAGCGAGCCAGTCACCGGATTCACATACAGGCCCGACCACATCATAAATCTGTGATTCGTGGGACTGCGGTTTGACCACTTGAACGCCATGCCAGGCTTCATACATGGCCGGACGCATCAGGTCATTCATCGCTGCATCGACGACAGCGAAATTCTTGGTGCTGCCATGTTTCAGGTAGTGCACTTCGGTCAGAAGTACGCCAGCGTTACCGACAATAGATCGGCCCGGTTCGAACATGATGGTCAACGGCTTGCTGTTGTAGTGATCGGCACGCCAGCGATCAATGCGCGCAAACAGTCTCGCCAGATAATCAGCCACAGCCACGGGCTTTTCCTGGTCATAGCAAATGCCGAGACCACCACCGATATCCAGATGGTGCAGCGCGATACCTTCCGCGGCAAGCTGGTCGACCAGCTCGATGATTTTGTCCAGTGCTTCCAGCAGCGGGGCATCATCAAGCAGCTGAGAACCGATATGGCAGTCAATACCTGTTACTTCAAGATGGGGCAGGCTGGCCGCGACCCGGTAGGTAGGCAGCGCATCTTCAAAAGCGATGCCGAACTTGTTGTCCTTGAGGCCGGTGGAGATATAGGGATGCGTTTTCGCATCGACATCCGGGTTGACCCGCAGCGATACGCGCGCGCGTTTTCCCATGCCGGAGGCGACTTCATTCAGTCGATGCAGCTCCGGAATTGATTCAACATTGAAGCACAGGATGTCATGCGACAGCGCCAGTTGCATTTCCTCGCGCGTCTTGCCCACGCCGGAAAAAATGACCTTGTGCGGGTTGCCGCCTGCCGCGATCACGCGTTGCAGTTCGCCCCCTGAGACAATGTCAAAACCCGAACCTAATTTCGAGAGCAGGTTGAGAATCGCAATATTGGCATTGGATTTGACTGCGTAGCAGATCAGCGCCGATCCTTCATTGCGGCCATGCGCACGGCATGCGCGGTCGTAAGCAAGAAAATTTTCAGTCAGGCTGGCGCGTGAATAGACATAGCTGGGTGTGCCAAAGGTTTTCGCTATCTCGCTCAGTGCGACCCCTTCGGCAAACAGTTCGCCATCACGGTAATGGAAATGCGGGATATTCACGGCGTTTGGGGCTGGCGAGTGGTGTCGGGTGTGGCAGGCTGCGCATCAAATTCCTTATCGGTCTTGGTGCTGGGCGCGGGACGATCGGGCAGGTAGAGTGGGCCGGTCTGTCCGCAAGCGCTAAGTCCGGATAACGCGATCGCCGCTAAAATGATGCCCAATCTAAGCATGATGTTCGAAATTCACTTGAAGGCCGCGGTTGTTGAGGACTGCGACCTGTTAAAAAATCTACGGGAGTTTAGCATGAGCGAATCGGAGTTCCTTGCCCTTGCGGAAGCCGTGCTGGATGCGATCGAAACAGGCATGGAACGCGCTGGCGAGGCTGCGGACGTTGACCTGGAGTGCAGCCGTAGCGGCAATGTGCTGGAAATCGAGTTTATTGATCAGGGTTCGAAAATCATCGTCAACACCCAGGCGGCGATGCAGGAAATTTGGGTCGCCGCCAGAGCGGGTGGATTTCACTACCGCATGGCAGACGATCAGTCTTGGAAAGATACCCGGGATGGATCAGAACTCTTTGGTGCGCTCTCCCGGCTGGCCAGTGCACAGGCAGGCGCGATACTTCATCTAAAGACAGGCGACGGCGATCCTTCATGAATCGGCAATTGGTTCATTCCATCTAGAAGATTTCGCTCTGGGACTCATCCTCTTTTTTGTCGCCGGGTCCGTCGTTATCACCCGATGGCGTTAGCCCGATTGAGGTCACGCCGCTGCCATCAGCAAATTCGGTATAGACGTAATCGCCCGCGTAGGTGGTCACGCCGGCTGGCATGGCACGTTCCTGTACCGGTAATGCTTGCAGAGCCTTTTGCATGTAACCGATCCAGACGGGTAAAGCCAGACCTCCCCCCGTTTCGCGACTGCCGAGATTTCTGGGTTTGTCGAAACCTATCCACGCCACACCCACCAGTTTGGGGTGATAGCCTGCGAACCAGGCATCAATGGCGTCGTTGGTGGTGCCTGTCTTGCCGGCGATATCGGAGCGCTTGAGCGCCAGTGCCCGCATCGCAGTGCCATGTTTGACCACATCTTTGAGCATGCTGTCGATCAGGTAAGCGTTGCGAGCATCGATGACGCGCAGGTTTTCATCGCCAGCGCGTTCAGGGCTGACTTGAAATAGCGTGCGACCATTGTTGTCGGTAATCTTCGAAATCAGATAAGGATTGATTTTGTATCCGCCATTGGCAAAGACCGCATAAGCGCCAGCCATCTGCAGTGGTGTGACCGCTCCGGCGCCCAGAGCCATTGTCAGGTAAGGGGGATTTTTTTCGCGGTCAAATCCAAAGCGAGTCACATAGTCCTGTGCGTAGTTGACGCCGATGCGATCCAGAATTCGAATCGACACCATGTTTTTGGAGCGCGTCAGACCTTTGCGCATTGACAATGGGCCGTCATATTTGCCGTCGGCGTTCTTGGGTTCCCATGCTTGCGACCCGGTTTTGCCGGCATCGAATACGATGGGCGCATCATTGATCATGGTCGCAGGCGACAGGCCTTTTTCAAGTGAAGCGGAATAGATGAAAGGCTTGAAGGTAGAGCCGGGCTGACGCCAGGCTTGTGTCACGTGGTTGAATTTCGTGCGGCTGAAATCAAAACCGCCGACCAGCGATTTGATACGGCCATCTTCCGAGCTGATGGAGACGAAAGCCGATTCCACTTCGGGCATCTGAATAATGGACCAGCCGGCACCCTCCTGCATTACGCGTATGATCGCGCCGCGTCGTATGCGCTTGTTGGCTGGCATTTTCTCCGTGAGTGCTGCTGCGGCAGCGCCGAGTTCGGTATTGGCAATGGTGATTTCTTCGCCGGACGCCAGCAATGCCTGCACACTCTTTGAGTTGGCGGACAATACCACTGCAGCAATGATGCCATCGCTATCCGGGTGTTCGGCGAGTTCGGATTCTATGGCCGCTTCCGCTTCGGATTTATTGGCCGGAATATCCATGTAGCCTTCCGGTCCGCGATAAGGCTGACGTTTTTCATATTCAAGCACACCACGACGCAAGGCGAGATAGGCAGCATCCTGATCGGCTTTGGTGATGGTAGTGAACACATTCAAGCCGCGCGTATAGGCATCTTCGCGGAATTGGTCATAGACCATCTGTCGGGCCATTTCCGACACGTATTCGGCATGAATACCGAAATCCGTGCTGTCCATCTTGATCCGGAGTTCTTCGTCACGCGCCTGTTCATATTGGGCTGTGGTGATGTAGCCCAGGTCATGCATGCGCTGCAAAATGTACTGCTGACGCGCCTTGGCGCGCTTGGGGTTGACGACGGGATTGTTGGCGGATGGCGCCTTGGGAAGACCGGCCAGCATCGCGGCTTCGGCAACGGTCACTTCATTGAGCTTTTTGCCGAAATAAATCTGGGCAGCCGAGGCAAAGCCATAGGCTCGCTGTCCCAGATAAATCTGGTTCATATAGAGCTCGAGAATCTGGTCTTTCGTGAGTGTCTTTTCGATTTTCCATGCGAGCAGCACTTCATACAGCTTGCGCTTAATGGTCTGTTCGCTGGATAAAAAGAAATTACGCGCCACCTGCTGCGTGATGGTGGAGGCACCCTGACGGCTGCCGCCAAAGGTATTGTTAATCATCGCGCGCAGAATTCCCCAGTAATCGACGCCGCCGTGTTCGTAAAAACGATCATCCTCGATCGCAAGCACTGCCTGCTTCATCACCGGGGGAATGTCTTTGTACCGCACCAAGCTGCGTCTTTCCTCGCCGAATTCTCCGATCAGCATGTTGTCTGCAGAAAAAACACGCAATGGCATTTTTGGCTGATAGGTCGCCAGCGCATCAATGTCCGGCAAGCTGGGATAAGCCATCATCAAGATGAAGCCCGCCAGCAGCACGCCGATCAGTACCAAGCCTCCCATGGTGGTCAACAGACTCAGTGCCATCTTGAGGGGGGCCGGCAGGCTGAAGGGGCGCTCGCCCTTGGGCGCATCTCCGTTGGGAGTGGATGAATTCATTCGGGAAGAGGTGAGAGAGGCATGAAAGCCATAGTGGACACCATTATAGCGTTTGCCTCGCAGCGTTGAGCTCGCTCATGGCAAGGCTTGCTGTGTTCAACACCTCTGATCCCCTGAATTGCGTCGGCATTTGACAACGCCAAGCCCAGCCGGCTTTACATTCTGAAAAGGCACTTGTTAGCATCCGCGTCAAATTTTAAAAATGACAATACCTCTTGTGCGGAGTGTTCACGAATGTTTTCTGTGGGATCGTGGTTTCGTCACCATCACACACCGGTACTGGGTGTCGATGTCAGTCCGGCTGGCATACGCATCATGGAGCTCGCTCGCGAGGGCAAACATTTCCGAGTCGCACATTACGCACAGGAGTCCGTGCCACCGGGCGCCTTGCGCGACGGCAGTTTTTCACAGATGGAGCCGCTCACCGAATCACTGCGCCGAGCGCTCAAGCGCAGTGGTACGCGCTTGAAAACGGCGGCTATGGCGCTGCCGTCCGGCGCCGTCATCAAAAAAATGCTGATGCTGCCCGCTGGCATGTATGACGAAGAAATGGAAATGCAAGTCGAGACTGAAGCAAGCCAGACGCTGCCATTCTCGCTCGATGAAATTAGTCTCGATTTCGTCACAGTGGGCCCTTCGGAAAATCACGAGGGTTATGTGGATGTCATGCTGGTGGCCGCTCGCAAGGAGCGTATTGATGAAAGGCTCGCACTGGCGGATGCAGTGGGCTTGCGTCCGGTGGTGATCGATGTTGAATCCCAGGTCATGACAGCGTCACTGGGACTGCTTGTCCCGGAACAACAAGACCATCAAGACCAGCCCGTTGTCTTGCTGCAGTTGTCCGGTGAAGGTAGTCATTGCTACATCATCCTCAATGGCCTGGTAATTTTTGAGCGCGAGATAGGAGTCTCCTTGCCGCGCCACGATCAAGGAAAATCACATGTAGCCCTGGAGTCGATCAGGGAAGCAATTTGCCAGGAACTTGCACGGGCTTTGCAACTATTTTCGACGTCCACACAACATAACAGCGTTGCGCACATTTATATCGCCGGGAGCGTTCGCGTACTCGGCCTTGATCTGGCCACATTCGTCGAGCAGCGATTGGGCATAGCCAGTTCGCTGCCGGATCCGTTTGCGGAAATGAATGCGACATCTCTCGATACTCGGCTGCGCGAAGATGCGCCGGCTTGTCTTCTGGCCTGTGGTTTGGCGCTGCGGAGTTTTTCAAGATGATTGAATTTAATTTGCTGCCATGGCGTGAAGCGCAGCGGCGTGAGCAAAAGCGCTTGTTCAATGGCTTGCTGGTGTTGTCGGCATTGTGTGGGTTAATAGTGGTTCTGATCGTCAGTGCAGTGAACGCGGCTCAAGTTTCAATCCAGAATGGTCGAAACGCCTTGCTTCAGTCAGAAAACAAGATTCTTGATAATCGATTGCGAGAAATCAAAGGATTGCGAGAGGATATCAATGCCCTCAAAGCCAGACAATATGCGGTCGAAAGTCTGCAATCCGATCGAGCCAGACCTGTGCATTTACTCGACGAGTTGGCTACGCGAGTGCCTTCGGGTGTTGCGCTCAAATCGATCAAACAAAATGATCATCTCGTTCTGATCGGACTGGCGCAATCGAATGCGCGTGTATCCGAGTTCCTTCGCAACCTGTCGCAGTCATCGCCATGGTTCGGAAAAGCGGAACTGGTTGAGATTAAAGCCGCCAGCCTCGGTCAGGGAAAAGAAGCGAGGAAGGTTTACGAATTCAATGTAACCATTGCTGCTGCTTCAGTGGCCGATCGACCATGAGCCGAATTAAGCGTCGCCCCTCTTTCAACTGGCAGCTTGTCGCGAGTCAGTTTCAGGGCTTGCAAGGACGACACCCGGGTACCTGGCCTATTGTTCCCAGGCTGTTGTGTGCTCTGGGCGTTTCGCTGGTGGTCATCGTGGCAGGCGGATGGCTGATCTGGACGGCCCAATGGGAAGAAATGAACTCGGGTCAGGCTGAGGAAGTTCGTCAGAAGCAGGACTTTGTTGAAAAAGTTCATCAGTCAGGCCACCTCGATATCTTGCGTCAGCAAAAAGCGCAAGTGCAGTCGCAAGTCGAAAAGCTTGAGCAACAATTGCCCGGCAAGTCCGAGATGGACGCTTTGCTCTCTGAAATCAATCAGGCGGGCATCAATCGCGGGTTGCAGTTCGAGTTGTTCAAGCCGGGTCAGGTCAGATTGGATGATTTCTATGCAGAGCTGCCCATCCAAATCAAACTCACAGGCAAGTATCACGCGTTGGCAGCTTTCACGAGCGATGTCGCCAATTTACAGCGCATAGTCACTATCGACGGCATAGCGATCAGCCAGTTGGCCGATGGTTTGCAAAGCTTCGAAGGTGTCATTCACACGTTCCGTTATCTAGACAAGGACGAGTTGGCATCTCAAAAGAAATCGGCCGAAGACAGCAAGAAGCGAGTGAATAAGTGACTTGCTGGCGATATTCCTGTCAATGCTCTTGCACGGTCACGTCATTGCATTCAATAAGGGTGCTCAGTCTGATCAGCATTCTTCTGATGGGCTGTAGCGAAGCCCCTGAAAATGATTTGCGCGCCTGGATGAACGAGATCAGGCAGCAGTCGCATCCGCTGCCGGTTGAATTGCCACCCCGGCCTGCGCTTGAGGCATTCAACTACCAAGCCGCTGGCCGACTGGATCCCTTTGACATCACCAAAATTTCTGCCTCCCTCAGTGCGGAGCTCAATGTCAAAGGCTTGGAACCAGATATGCGTCGTGCTCGGGAGCCTCTGGAGTCCTTTCCGCTCGAAAGCCTGCGGCTGGTGGGAAATATGCGTCGACGAGGGCAAGTGGTTGCGCTGATTGAGGCAGACAAAGTCATACACCAGGTGCATCTGGGTAGCCACCTTGGGCCCGATATGGGCAAAGTGATAGCGATTAGCGAAGGCGCCATCGAAATCGAAGAAATGGTGCAGGACGTTAGCAATACCTGGTCCAAGCGACGTGCGCGACTGGTATTGCAGGAGAAACGCTGATGAAAGCAGTGACTTTGGACGCGGTGCGCTGGTTGATGAGCTGCATAACGTTGGTGTTCATGATTGCCGGCGCAAAGGCAGAGCCCAATGCGATTACAGGTATAGAGGCCGGTCACACCGGATCGCTGCTCACACTGCGCATCACCATGCGTCAGGCACCTGTCGCATTACCGGGCAGCTTCTCCACCATTGCCCCACCGAGAATAGTGCTGGATTTTCCTGACACGCTGAATGCCATCGGGCAAACCCGGCGAGTGTTTGATGAAGGCGAGCTGCGTCATGCGGATCTGGTGCAGGCAGCAGGGCGTACACGTGTGGTGATCAATCTCAAGCGCCCACAGCAGTTCAATATGCGCATTTCGGGAGAGACGCTGATAGTGACGCTGGTCGATCAGAAGGTGGGCAAAGACGAAAGTGCCCCCGCCGCTAACCTGGTGACGGAAAAGAATGCGATTGTCGATCTGGATTTTCGACGAGGTGACAGTGATACCGGACGCATCATCATTGATTTGGCAAAAGCGCAGGCTTCGATAGACGTGCGTCGACAGGGCCAGTCCTTGATTGTTGATTTCATGAAAACCAATTTGCCCGAAGTCCTGCGGCGCAAACTGGATGTTGGCGATTTTGGAACGCCAGTGCAATTCATTACTACGCGTGCGGAGGGTGACACAGTACGCTTGCTGATTGAGCCGCGTGGTCAATGGGAGCATCTGGCTTGGCAGACAGATCGTCGGCTCGTGCTGGAAGTGAGATCTGTGAAGCAGGAGGATGGAAAACTCCCGTCGGGCAATCGCGGCTATCGCGGTGACAAGCTGTCGATGAATTTTCAAAACATCGAGGTGCGTGCGCTGCTGCAAGTGATTGCGGACTTCACCGGCCTCAATGTGGTCGCCAGCGACAGTGTGAGCGGCAATCTCACGCTCCGGTTGAAAGATGTCCCGTGGGATCAGGCACTAGATATTGTGATGCAGGCCCGGGGCTTGGATATGCGCCGTAACGGCAATGTGCTCTGGATTGCGCCCAAAGATGAATTATTGACCAAGGAAAGGCTGGAACTCGAGCAGCGCGCACAGATATCCGAGCTGGAGCCGTTGATCACGGAGACTTTCCAGCTGAATTATCAGAAGGCAGATGCCTTTCGTCAGGTCTTCGGTCTTGATGGTCAGGCAGGGCGTGGCAGTATTCTGTCGCGTCGCGGTAGTGCATCCGCCGAGCCACGGACCAACAAATTGTTTGTTACCGATACGCCCAGCCGGCTTGAGGAAGTGCGCAAACTGATACAGCTTACCGACATACCCACACGTCAGGTCATGATCGAAGCCCGTATCGTCGAGGCAGATGACACGTTCAGCAAAAATCTTGGTGTGAAGCTCGGTTTTGCCGATCTCCGCAGTGCCCGCGGTGCGACCACGGGCATCAACCTGTCCGGCGCCAATCGACTGGCGGTGACCGGAAATTATCAGGGCGTTGGCGAGCAGACGTTGCAAGCGACTGTCACGCAACAATCCTTCGTCCCCAATACGCAGTTTGTCAACTTGCCTGCGGCATCAATCAATGGTGCATCGCCGGCGAGTGTGGGTATCAGCCTGTTCTCGGCCAACGCCAATCGCTTTCTGAATCTTGAGTTATCTGCGTTGGAAGCGGACGGCAAAGGAAAAATCATTTCCAGTCCACGCGTAGTCACTGCCGATCAACAGCCGGCCGTGATCGAGCAGGGTGAGGAAATTCCATTTCAACAGGCGACCAGTAGCGGCGCGACCTCGGTTCAGTTCAAGAAAGCGAACCTCAAACTCGAGGTTACGCCCCAGATTACCCCCGATGGCAATGTGATTCTGGTAGTCGATGTCGCCAAAGATTCTCGTGGCGTTGCCGTCGGCGCCAGTTTTGCCATCAACACCAAGCATGTCAAAACCAATGTGCAGGTCGAGAATGGGGGTACTGTCGTCCTAGGCGGCATTTTCACCCAGACCGAGATTGACAGTGATCTCAAGGTGCCCTTGCTGGGCGACATTCCGGTGCTGGGGCATCTGTTCCGCAGTAAAAGCCGCACCCGAAATCAGACCGAGCTGCTGATATTTATTACACCCCGCATCGTCACGGATTCGCCTGTGGTCCGCTAAACCAGACCGG
>JACCEC013037473.1_pt1 | contig 11298 bp, 8 predicted proteins | sample 7450121 | NCBI WGS metagenome assembly JACCEC01 (sample SAMN15323455, study PRJNA562643) | freshwater metagenome | isolation source: river surface water | place: USA:Blue River Watershed | collected 2017-08-18 | reverse complement strand
GGTCGACGCCGATGATTTGATGCAGGAGATGTTTGAAGTTGCGAAGGAACGTACCTCAGAACTTGGGAAAATTGACGGCCTTTCTGAAAAAGAAAGCCACGATTTGTTTGAAATGATTGGTTTAGGTGGATTGAAATATTTCCTTTTGAAGGTGGATCCCAAAAAGAAAATGGTTTTCAACCCCGAAGAATCCATCGATACCCAAGGGAACACGGCTACCTTCATTCAATACGTTCATGCAAGAATCAAATCCATCCTGAGAAAAGCAGACCAGGAGGGTTTAACGACTCTTTATGCCGGGGAGAAGCTTGATTTGGAGTCTTCAGAAAAAGAATTGGTGAAGAAATTAAATCAATTCGCATCGGTTCGAATGGAGGCTGCAACGCAAAACAATCCAGGTCATTTGTGCAATTACGTGTACGATTTAGCCAAGACCTACAACAAGTTCTATACCGAGTGTCCGATTTTTAAGCAACCCAGTCCGGATCCTCAAACCGTGGTTTTTCGACTGTGGTTAAATCAGAAAACGGCGGATTGTTTGAAATACGCTACTGGATTATTGGGGATTGGTGTTCCAGAAAAGATGTAATTCGGTGCTAAAACATCCTTTTTTTGAGAAAGTTAGGGAAGTGGCAGAGTCCTCCCAAACCGAATGTTACGTCGTAGGCGGGTACGTTCGCGATTTGATTTTAGATCGAGAATCCAAAGACGTCGATTTTGTTGTCATTGGTGATGGGGTTTCCTTCGCTGAAAAAATGGTGAAAACCGTTCCTGGCTGTTCCCATTACGGGTATTATGCCAATTACGGAACAGCCGCATTTCGCTTCGAAGACGACCTGGAAGTAGAGTTTGTTGGCGCTCGCAAAGAATCGTACCAATCCGACTCCCGAAATCCCGTCGTTGAATTCGGTACCTTTCAGGAAGATATGGAGCGCCGTGATTTTACCATCAATGCCTTATCCATTCAAATTTACCCTCAATTCGGTTTGCTGAAAGATCCTTTCTGCGGTATTGCCGATTTGGAAGCCAAACGGATTGTTACGCCCATGGATCCGCTAACAACGTTTTCCGACGATCCTTTGCGCATGCTTCGTGCTATTCGATTTGCTGCCCAGCTCCAATTTCACATTGATCACGTTACTCTTCAGGCCATTTCCGATCAAGCTTCACGACTTTCTATCGTGAGCAAAGAGCGGATTGTGGAAGAAGTAAACAAGATCATTTTATCTAAAAAACCTTCCATTGGCTTTAAGTTACTTTTTGACACTAAGTTGTTGCATGAATTTTTCCCTGAAATGGTGGCCTTGCACGGGGTGAAGGAAGTGAATGGAATTCGACACAAAGATAATTTCTACCACACCCTCCAAGTGTTGGATCAAATCGCCTTGCTAACCGATGATTTATGGACGCGGTGGTCGGCGATTTTACACGATATTGCCAAACCTCCAACCCAACGATTTGAACCCAAAGTTGGGTGGACTTTTCACGGTCACGAGGACATGGGAGCTCGCATGGTTCCTGGAATCTTTAAACGCCTCCGTTTGCCGCTGAACGAAAAAATGAAATACGTTCAGAAATTGGTTCGTTTGCATTTACGGCCCATGGCGTTGAACAAAGAAGACATTACCGATAGCGCCATTCGCCGTTTGGTGTTCGACGCTGGCGACGATTTGCGAGGATTACTTACCCTTTGCAGGGCCGACATTACCTCGAAGAATGAAGCCAAAGTAAAGCGTATCCTAGAAAATCTCAATTTACTGGAATCTAAAATTGCCGATTTGGAGGAAAGGGATCGAATTAGAAATTGGCAGCCACCCATTACCGGCGAAGTCATCATGGAAACCTTTAAAATTCCAGCATCGAGGGCGGTTGGAGAGATAAAAACAGCGGTACGTGAAGCCATCCTCGACGGAAAAATTGAAAGCGATTATCCATCGGCTTTTGAATATATGCTCGAAATTGCCAAAAATTACGGATTGAAACCGCCTGTAAATTGACGAATTCCAAACATATTATTGCCGTAGTTGGTCCAACTGCAGTTGGAAAAACGGCACGAGCAATTGAAATTGCCCAAAAGTTTCAAACAGAAATCGTTAGCGCCGATAGTCGGCAAGTTTACCAAGAAATGAACATTGGGGTAGCCCGTCCGAGTGTGGAAGAATTGAGCGCTGTTCCCCATCATTTTATAGCCTCGCATTCGATCCATCAGCCGTTAACGGCAGGACAATTTGAGCGCGAGGCTTTGGAAACGTTGTCGAACCTATTTCAAGTTCACGACACGGTTGTGGTTGTTGGTGGTTCGGGATTGTACATCAAAGCTTTGGTGGAGGGATTAGATAACTTACCGAAGGATGACCAAGTTCGGGCAGGATTGATGGAAGAGGGTGAATCGTTGGGATGGGATCAATTGTCAAAAAAATTGGAGGAGTTGGATCCCGAATATGCGCGAACGGCCGACTTGAAAAATCCACGCCGCTTGGTTCGCGCCTTGGAGGTGATGGCCATTACCGGTAAAAAGTTTAGCGAACTTCGATTAAAAGCAGCGTTGGAACGACCTTTCACAACGACTTACGAAAACATGGAAATGGATCGTTCGGAATTGTATAATCGCATTAACCGACGGGTTGATGACATGATGGAGTTGGGATTGTTGGAAGAAGTTCGTACCTTGATTTCGTTCCAGCGGTTGGAACCACTTCAAACGGTGGGTTACGCCGAATTTTTTCCCTACTTCGATGGAGAATATTCGCTCGATTTTGCCGTTGATAAAGTGAAACAGCACAGCAGGAACTACGCCAAACGGCAACTCACCTGGTTTAAGCATCAAATCTAAGCCCATGAAAAAATTGTTTTCCTTGAAAGAGTTAATGACCCAAAGTCGCATCACTCTTTCCAGATTCCCATTGACATTTCTTTCCGCTTTATTGTCAGCGGTCTTAGCCATTGTTCTTATTGAAAATGAAATCGAAGATCCATGGTGGGTGCATATCAATGTCATTTTACTGCTTGGACTTCCTTTGTTCACGGCCTTGCACGTGTGGTTGGAGAATTTGAGCATTTCTACCCTTAAGAAACAATTAATTCTTTTAGGAGGAGTAGGGTTAATGGGATTGTTGATGTTTGAAATTCCATATATCAAAATGTTACCCCAAAGTTTCGCTTTGCACTTTTTGGGGTTTGCCATTTTGTTCCACTTGTTAGCTGCTTTTTTACCTTTTTTTAAATCGAATTCGATCCAAGCCTTTTGGCAATTCAACAAAACGATGTTTCTCCGTTTTTTACTTGGTGCTTTGTATTCAGCGGTCTTGTACGGAGGTTTGGCGTTAGCGTTATTGGGAATTCAATTCTTATTCGAAATTGAGATTCATGAGAAAATTTGGTTTGATTTATTGTTGATCATTGGCTTACCATTTAATACGATTTTCTTTTTGGGTGGTTTGCCAAACGATGTTTTGTCTTTGGAAAACGATCGTTCCTTTCCCAACGGCTTGAAGAAGTTTGTTCAATACGTTTTGATGCCGTTGGTGGTTATTTACCTTTGCATATTATACGTGTATTCGGCGAAAATTTCTTTTCTTACCGAACTTCCTCAAGGTTGGGTAACCTACCTGATTTTGGCTTTTGCAACGGCAGGGATGCTGGCGCTCCTGTTGGTAAGTCCCCTTCAGCAAGATGAAAAAGCGCCCTGGGTGAAATGGTACACCAAAGGATATTATTGGGCGCTTTGGCCGCTCATCATTTTGTTGTTTGTGGCCATTTCAACGCGTTTTTTAGAATACGGATGGACTGAAAATCGGGTAATCATTTTCGGATTGGCCCTTTGGCTCGCAGGAATTACCGCCTACTTTACTTTTTTAAAACGAACCAACATCATCAGCATTCCTTTGTCTTTGTTTGTCTTGGTGGCTGTTTTACTTCTCGGTCCGTTAAGTGCCGAAAATGTTGCAAAGCGAAGTCAGCGAAATCGGTTGAATACCATTCTCACCGATCAAAAATGGATGGATGAAAATGGAAAAATCTTGGAAGATAAAATCCGAACATCGACCAATGATTCCATCAAATACGAGTTAAGTCAAACCATCGAGTTTTTAGCTGGACATTTTGGAAATCGGGGTTTGGAAGGTTTTTTGCCTGTAGATAGGACTTTGGTTCCAGAGAATGACGAGAACGAAATCTATAATTTTATGCGCAATTTGGAGGAGGAATGGAATTTGCCTTCTTCTTATACCCAAGTTGCCAATGACCTTCAATCTTCAAAATGGGTTCATATCAACTATCAAAGAATAGAGCCGGATATCATCCCTTTGTATGGTGCGCAATTTGCTCACCGTTTGAATTTCAACAGCAAGTATAAAATTGAAAATCAGCAATTGATTTGCGATTTCGATGGAGAAATTACCCGCATTGATTTGAAAAAATATTTTGATCGTTTTCCAAAAAATCTAAAAGGGGATGATTATCAAATGGAAGACATGGATGATCGAATTGCTCAGATTCCTCTTCAAATTCGTGGTAAAAAAGTGGTTTTATTCCTGAATCAGTTTTCCATCAATTACCTGCGGAAAACGGGTGAAATTGATGAAGTGAGCGTTGAGGATGGATTTGTTTTTGAATTTTGATATGAATGTTTTTCAAGAAAACCGAAAGTATTGGGATCAACGTGTAGCGGTTCATGTTGAATCTGAATTTTACGATGTAGCATCATGGAAATCCGGCAAATCGTCCCTGAATCCTCCGGAATTGGAGTTGTTGCCCGCCAACTTAAAAGATGTGCGCATCCTTCATTTGATGTGCCATTTCGGACAGGATTCCATTTCCCTTTCTCGAATGGGGGCAAGGGTTACAGGTGTCGATTTTTCCTCCAAAGCCATCATTCAAGCCAAAAGTTTTGCAGAAGAATTGGGTCAGACCACCAAGTTTGTTCAGTCCAATCTTTACGAGTTGGAAGAACATTCGCTGGGAGAATATGATATCGTTTACATGAGTTACGGAACGTTATTGTGGTTGGACGATTTACCGAAGTGGGCTCAAATCGTGGCCAAGCATCTTAAACCCTATGGGAAATTGATCTTGGTGGATTTTCATCCCGTTTGCATGTCGGTTGGCGACGATGGTTCGTTGTTTCACTATCCGTATTTCAATCGCCAACCCATTGTTGAAACAACGACGGGGAGTTATGCCGATCCGGCAGCTAACGTGGGAGGAACCAACATCACCTTCAATTATTCGTTTCAAGATATTTTTGATTCAGTCCTCAAGGCGGGGTTGCGCTTGGAGAAATTTAAAGAGTGGGATTATTCCCCATACCCTTGTTTTTCATGGTTAGAAGGTGAAAATGGAATATTTCGTCATCGTGCCAAGGTAGACATTCCCTACGTGTATGGGCTTATTGCCGAAAAATAATTCGTTGGAATTCAAGTCATTTTTCATTTACTTTGGAGAATGCTTTTGAAAATATCGATATTTTTTAGCTTGTTGGTCGGCATTTCTTTGGTCTCATGCACCAAGTCTACGTACAGTAAAAAAACCATCAATGGGGTTTGGTTTGTTGATAGTATTGCCTACAATGGCTCTCTCAATGTTCCTTTTGGTTTAGGTGGAAAATTTACAGGAGAAGCCAAGGAGCGAGGTTACATTGCTTTTATTCGGGAAACTGGTGAAGTATTTTATGATATTACCTTTCAAACCGATTCGCTTAAAGTAGGTAATTTTGCCATTAATCCATTGGAGGTTCGACTTAAAGAATCAGGAACCTTTACCGAAACCGATTCCCTCATCCACGTAATTCCCGGGGAAGGAGGTGCCGAGTTCGACATTAAAAAAACGAATCAAATTTTAACAGAAGCGTCTTGGAATACCAAAACAAGTACCAAAACGAAAGTTTCTGTTCCTTTTCTAGGATCTATTGAAGTACCTGCCAACTTCGATCTGGTGATGAAAGCTAAAAAGGCAAAACCATAAAAAAAACCGCCAATTGGCGGTTTTTTGTTTAATTCATTTCTTTTTGATATTCAATCAAGCCAGCTTGTAGGGCATCCATGGCCAAATCTAAATCGTGTTTATTCAGGACATATGCCATTCGAACTTCTTTTTTTCCAAGTCCAGGCGTAGCATAAAATCCGGTTGCTGGCGCCATCATTACCGTGGTTCTGTTATGTTCAAATGATTCCAACATCCACTGGCAGAATTTATCGGAATCGTCGATGGGAAGTTCTACCACGACATAAAAAGCACCACCTGGATTTGGGCACGTAACCCCTGGCATGGCATTTAGTCGCTTAACCACCAAATCGCGGCGAGAAACGTATTCTGTCGAAACCTCTTCAAAATAGGTAGAAGGAACTTCAATCGCAGCTTCAGCGCCAATTTGTTCGAAGGTTGGCGGACTCAATCGCGCTTGAGCGAATTTCAAGGCGGTGCTCATCACTTCTTTATTTCTGGAAATCAACGTTCCGATTCGAGCGCCGCAAGCCGAGTATTTTTTCGAAACCGAATCAATGACGATCGCATGTTGTTCCAAACCATCCAACGTTAGAATTGAAATGTGTTCTTTTCCTTCGTAACAAAAATCGCGATAAACCTCATCCGCAAACAAAAACAAATCGTACTTCAAGGCCAAATCGCGCAAAGCCCATAGCTCTTCTTTGGAATACAAATAACCCGTTGGGTTGTTGGGATTGCAGATGATGATGCCTTTGGTTTTATCGGTAATTAGTGCTTCGAATGCTTCGGAAGAGGGGAGTGCAAATCCGTTCGAAATGCTGGCCGTGATGGGTTTTACGGTTACCCCAGCCATGGTGGCGAATCCGTTGTAATTGGCGTAAAAAGGTTCAGGAATAATAACTTCATCGCCCGGATTGAAGCACGACATCATGGCGAAAACAATCGCTTCCGATCCTCCAACGGTAATCATGAGATCAGTAGAGGTAATCGCAATGCCTTGGTTGGTGTAGTATTGCGCCAATTTGGTTCGATACGATTCGTTCCCAGCCGAATGAGAGTAAGCTAAAACATCGATATCAACGTTGCGGATGGCATCCATGAATTGAGGAGGGGTGGCAATATCGGGCTGCCCAATGTTGAGGTAAAAAATTTCGGTGCCTCGTTTGGCAGCTGCCTCCGCAAAGGGAACAAGCTTACGAATCGGTGATGCGGGCATTTGGTGTCCGCGGTTTGAAATGGCTGGCATGGATTAGTTTTGATCTTTTTGTAAAATGGAAGGCTTTTGTGATGAAGGCGAAATCGGCTCGTTGGGTTGCTGAGGAATTACATCGCCTTTGATGTTGAGGACTTTTACCGGTGTTTTTGCGTTGGTGGTGATGGTGACGGATCGATCGAAAGCTCCTGGACGTCCGGTAGAATTGTACGTAGCTTTAACGAAACCAGTTTTTCCAGGAGGGATAGGGCCACGGGTCCAATCGGGTGTGGTGCATCCGCAAGAAACATTAACCCGAGAAATGACCAAAGGCTCTTCGCCAACGTTGGTGAATTTGAATTCGAAAGAAGCCATCTCACCTTCTCTAATTTTTCCGAAATCATGCGTTTCTTTTTCAAAGCGAATTTCGGCCTTGGATTGTTCGGGTTGATCTTGGGCAGAAGCGGAAAGTCCGAAACCTAACCACATCAGTCCCATCAGGGCTATTGTTTTCATCTTCATTTGCTTTTAAACTTTTGAATGGCGTTTCGCGTGAATTCAGAAAGAACTAATTTTCCGCTGATCCCCGCTCTCTCAATCAACAATTGATCCCAGTGTTCGGTTCCAGCCCAAAAGATTTTCTTCAATTCTTGCATGGCCTCTGGATTCGAAGACGCCAATTTTTGTGCCAATGTTTGAATAGCAGTATCCATCTCTTCAGCATTTGAAAAAACTTGAGCGTACAACCCGTGTTGTTCGGCCCAACGGGCACTTCTCCATTCGGTAGCATCAATGGCGAGCTGCGACATTCCGGAAACGCCAATTTTTCGTTCAACCGCAGGACCAACCACAAATGGACCAATACCAACGGCGAGTTCTGATAATTTAACCGATGCACTTTCAACGGCAAAACAATAATCAACCGAAGATGCAATTCCTACACCTCCGCCTACAGCTTTTCCTTGAACTCGTCCAATCACCAATTTCGGACATTGGCGAAGGGCGTTGATCACCATGGCAAATCCGGAAAAGAAACGCTTTCCAGTTTCTAGATCGTCAATAGCAATCAATTCATCAAAGGACGCTCCTGCACAAAAGGCTTTATCGCCTACGGATTGGAGAACGATGACTTTGGAATCGGGATGATTTCCTTCGTTTGCGATATTTTCGGCTAAAGAGCGCAAAACTGCACCAGGTAAGGAGTTGGATTGCGGATGAAAAAAGGTGATGGTTGCAATACCATCCAATCGTTTAATTTCAACACCGCCATTAGGAAATTTTTCAGAATTCATGATACAAAGTTCGAAAAAAAAAGCGCAAATCAAGGGTCTAAAAAAATGGACAAATTTTTTAGAATGGAAAAGAAAAAAACGCTTTTAAACTGATTTTATGGTTTTAGCTCTATTTTTGAAAAGGCTTTGAAAAAAGTTAAACGTATGAAAACAGTACTTTACTCCATTTTATTTATTCTCGGAGGGCTAATTGCCCTGTCGGGGAATAGTCAAACTTCTGAAATTCGTTACGGAGGTGTAAAATTAGGTCTTAACATGGGAGGTGGTTGGCAACAATCCGATGTTCAACAAGTATATCCATTGTTTTCAAGGGGTTTTACACTGGGAGTTCCAATTTATAGCAAGCCCAATGCCTTTTGGGCCGTTGATCTTCGTGGCCGTTGGTTGAATGCAAAGTCCGAGGGTAATCAAAGTTTTAGGACTTCAGCAAACGATTCAAATGTATTCAAGCAAGATTTTAATTTTTCGAATGCTTATCAAGCTACGGATAGTTTATTCCATAACCATCGCACCATTTTTAAAGAAGGAAACCTAGAATTGGTTTTAGGACTTAATCGTTTGCGTGAAAAAACAGGGATTTATTTGTACGGATTTGGAGGATTGGGAATTGCGGGATATCAGGTTTTCCAAGAAATTATTCGCGAAAATGGAGACGGCTACAATTTTTCCTCCATCAATACAAATCAGAAAGACCCCTATCAAATTTCTGATCAAATTCGTACCCTTCAGAAGGATGGAAATCTTTTTCCCTTGGATTACGAATCGGCAGCCGTAGGGTACGATTTGAACACGTATCGCTTAAGATTTACACCTTCCTTAGGTGCTGGTCTTGGTTTTTACCTTACACCAGGGTGGATGATTGGATTGGAACACAAAGTTTCATTTCCTTGGAAAGAAGATCGCTTGGATGGTTATACTTCAACCGATATTCGTGCGAAATACGACCGATTTCTTTACACTGCGTTAAAAACTGAGTTTACGATTGGCGGTCGCTTGAATCGAAAAAATAAGGGAGACAAAGGAAATCAGGTGCAAAACGAAATAGAACCCAGTGTTCGTTGGGAATTTCCTGTCGGAAATCCCTATGAATCTGCCTCTTCTGTAGTAACAGTTCGAGCCAAAGTGTTTCAGGTAAAAGAACGAAGTCAAATTACTTTTTTGGTGAATGGAGTTCAGGATGACCGATTTTCATGGAATCCAACTTCCCAAACACTCACATCTACCCTAAACCTTCAACGCGGTTCCAATGAAATTGTGGTGATGGCTCGAAACGATCAAGGCCAAGCTTCGGGTTCTCGCACACTTGTTTACGATGTAAAGCCGGTGTTCATCGATACCGTTCGCAACAATCCATCCTCCAATACCGTATTGGCTCCTCAAATTTTTTGGATGAACCCTTCAGGCGGTATGGGTAGGACCTCCGATGAAATCTTCACTTTTCAAGCTGTAGTAAAACAAGTCACTGAAAAAAATCAGATTCAATTGATGGCTCGAGGAAATCAAATTTACGACTTTACTTTTGATGCCAATTCAGGAACGGTTTCCGCAGTTCTTCCCTTGGTCATTGGAGTTAACCGATTGAATGTTATTGCCCGAAATGCAGGTGGTACCCAATCTTCTACAGCCGAAGTTACCGTTGAAAGAAATTCTACGCCCAGCAATTTTGGAAAAGCACCAACCATCGATTTGATGCGCCCAACTTCCCGTAACTTTTTTTCAACCACCCAAGAAAAGGTGCTTTTTGAGGCTGTGGTGAAACAAGTTACCGATCCATCTCAAATTAGCCTCACTTTTGATCAGCAAAAGGTAACCAATTTTAGCTTCAATTCCATTTCAGGCATGGTCACAGCCAATTTAATGCTTGAGCCAGGAAATCATTACCTCAGCATTCGCGCACGAAATGAATTTGGAAGTGATGTTGAAAATCTCATGCTGGTGCGCGAAGGAGGGGCTTTCGACCCAGTTCAGCCAACTAATCCAACCAACCCAACGAATCCGACTAATCCAACCAACCCAACAAATCCGACTAACCCTACAAACCCCATTGCACCTCCCCAAATTATCTTTACCAAACCTTCTCGAAGTCCATTCAATTGGGTAAATACCTTTAGTTCTTATGAATATGCGGCGGTAGTGAAAAATGTTGCTCGTTCTCAAGATGTAAAAGTCTACATCAATGGAAATGAAACCGTTGCTTTTTTCTATAATGAATCCAATGGCGCATTATCCGGTTCATTTTTCTGCAATCAAGGCTCCAATACCATTCAAATTATTGGAACAAATTCAAAGGGTACCGCAACGGAAACAGCGATCGTAAATTACAATTCAGAAAATCCCCCAACCCTTCAGTGGTTGAGTCCAACCCAAAACACCACAACGAAAGCCACCGAAATCATTCAAGTTAAAGTTGCTAACGTTAAAAATAAATCAGATATCCAAGTCAGTGTAAATGGCAAATCAGTATTTTTTACCTACTCGTATTCCAATCAAACGATCACCATTTCCACCCCTCTTCAAATGGGTGCAAATGTTATTGAAATCAAAGCGAAGAATTCTGCAGGATCTGATCAATTGGCGAAAACCATCACTCGAACACCTACCACCGGTTCAAATGGAAACACCGGTGGAAACACCGGTGGAAACACTGGCGGAAGCACCGGTGGAAGCACGGGTGGAAGCACGGGTGGAAGCACAGGTGGAAGCACAGGTGGAAACACGGGTGGAAACACGGGTGGAAACACGGGTGGAAACACGGGTGGAAACACAGGTGGAAACACAGGCGGAGGCACAGGCGGAGGCACAGGTGGAAGCACAGGTGGAAGCACAGGTGGAGGCACAGGTGGAAGCACAGGTGGAATCACGGGTGGAAGT
>JACCEC012310105.1_pt1 | contig 11298 bp, 16 predicted proteins | sample 7450121 | NCBI WGS metagenome assembly JACCEC01 (sample SAMN15323455, study PRJNA562643) | freshwater metagenome | isolation source: river surface water | place: USA:Blue River Watershed | collected 2017-08-18 | reverse complement strand
GCAACACGCGTCCGCGGACGACGAGAGGTTCTGAATGGTTGTCCAGTGGACCGCGGACGTGTTGTTCAAACTTGAGATCGCAGCCCATTGCTGGACGGACGCAGTGTTCGTGTCGAAGGACAGATGGGACAGTGACGACACCGTGGTCGATAACAATGTCCACTGCTGGACGGACGCAGTGTTCGTGTCGAAGGACAAGTGGGACAGTGCGGACGTCAGCGTTTCACAGCACGCGTCCGCGGACGACGAGAGGTTCTGAATGGTTGTCCATTGGACCGCGGACGTGTTGTTCAAACTTGAGATCGCAGCCCACTGCTGGACGGACGCAGTGTTCGTGTCGAAGGACAGATGGGACAGCGCGGACGTCAGCGTTTCACAGCACGCGTCCGCGGACGCCGACAGTGCCTGAATGGCTTCCCAATGAACCCGTGACGTATTCTCCAGACTCGAAAGGCCTCGTGTGGTCACGAACGACATCTCCGACAAATTGAACGCCTGCCCGTTGAAGTTCTGGAAGATCCACTCGCCGTTGTAGTTCACGTAAATGGTCGCCTCCTGGGACGTCAGGCTCAGTGCGGAGTCGACGGTAATGCCGGCGCCGTACGGGTACACACCGCCCAGGTTGAGCGTAATGAGTCGGTCGGAGATCTGGAGGTTCGTCGTTTCGACGGTGTACAGACTTCCGGAGATGTACACGAGGTCGTTCGGGGACCCGATGTAAATCGTCTGGCGGATGCTGGAGTTGATGTTTCCTCCGATCATGATGCAGGACACCTGGTCGTTCGCGAGCGTGACGCAGTTGGTCGTCGAGTTATAGTACACGAGCTGATCCACCTGGCTCAAATGGTACTGCGTGGACGAGATCGCTGCCCAGTGCGTCGCGGACATGCTTCCCATCTGGGTGTTCGTCTGGTAGATTTGGTAGCTCAGGGACGACAGCGTTTCCTGTTGCTGCGCGTTGGCGTACCCGGACAGATGAAAAATTTGGTACGACAGGTCGCTCAGGGTCGCCGTGAGGTTCGAACCGTTCAAAGTGACCTCACCACTCATGTGGAGACAGCGGATGACGCTGAGACACGTGACCGTCAGGTTCGTAATGCGTTGGGTAACGTTACCACCGAGGGACGCGGAACTCTGTGCGGGTGGTGTCACACTCGCGACGGACCATCCGGTTGGTCGAAAGGACATGATGGTTCAAAAAAATCGTCAACGTGAAGGCAAAATGGCGAGGAAGGGGTTCGATGATTCTTTTGAAGAGTTCTTCTTTTTTCTAGTCGATCCAGAAAAAAAAGATTCGGTTGGCTGTATTCAAAACGTAAACGATGTTGAACTTTTTGATTTTCGTGTTTTGCGTCATGATCTTCGTCCTGGGGATGATCGGACTCAGCAAGTACCCCGATGCAAGCGCGAAGAAGGTCCCGAGCAAGTCGCAGCGCATTGTGTTCTCAAGTGTCGTCGGGTTCGCACTGGGACTCGCGCCTGTCATGTTCGTCCTGGGGACATGGGCGTGTGGCGTCGCGGGCGGTGCGAACATGGGACGCATCCTCTTCGGTTTCATGTCCATCGTCTCGTTCATCGCGTGGATCTACTGCGCAGTGCTTCTGAGCGACCGTGATGCACTCCAGCTTTCGCATGGCGAGAAAGCGTTCGTCGGGACCATGCTGGCCGTTTTGATTCTCGCATGGGGAGGCTTCGGGTTCCTTGCGTACCGTGGGGGTAACATGTTAATGTCGATGCCGTCGTCGATGTCGTCCATGTTACCCGGCATGTCATCCATGTCCGTCATGCCGTCGTCGTCAATGCCTGGCATGTCACCCATGTCGCCCATGGCGTCCATGCCGTCGTCCATGACGTCGTCCTTCCGGATGCCGAGCTTCCGTCGTTAATTAATTCGAGGACTTCAGAATGAACAACACAATGATTGCAACAATACCCCAGAAGATAAGCTCGTCACGGTGTTCGCGGCGCATACACTGCTGGCAATGGCACCGTGAACACATGGGTTGCTGTGGCGGCTGTTCGATGTACACGTAGCGCACGGGCGGTTCTGCATCAGCCACGGCGGCGGCAGTGGCGGGGACGGGCGGTGTCGACGCCGTCGCGGACGACGTCGCTTCTTCCACGCCGAACGCGGACCGCAGACTCATGGGTCGCACCGACTGTTTGGAGAACATGTGTGTGTGTCTTTTTAAAAGACGCGTGGGCGAAAAAAAAACATGAACGTGTCGTGGGTGCTCGCGAACGCGCCGTACGCAGCCGTGATGTACGGCGTGTACAAGTTCTTTCCCAAGTGGCTCACACCCACGTTCGTGATCATTGTGTTTTTGTTGTCGTTCATCCAGTCCGCACTGATCCTTCACGGCTCATCGGTATTCACACGTGCCTGTCTCATGTACGCCTTCGTTCTGTGCTGGCTGGTGTTCGTCACGGCCATGGCCGCGCAGTTCGTCGTCGGACAGGATCCCTGGAAGCTCCTCAAAGGCTTGATCGTCACAGAGTCTAGAACGCAAAAGGATTCCCACGACCAAAAGAATGGCGACGCTGATGCCGCACGAGATCTTCCGGCACCCGGAGTGCCAGAGGGTCTCGCGTGAGATCCTACAGCGGCCCGCGCGTGCCGTCGTGTACGGACCGACGGGATCCGGTGTGTCCATGTTCGTCCGCGCGCACTGCGACGTGTACTGGGAGACACGGAGTTCTTTGATGATCTTCGCGGACGACGACGTCACCACCACCGAGCTCTTCGACGAACACCCCGGGCTTCGCGACGGACTCTTCCGCAATGTCCTCGTGGACCTCGCGAAGCCGTGGACAAAGAGCGTGATCAACATCTTCTTCAAAAAGATTCCCACACGGACCCGTGTGGTCCTCGTGATCCCGCAGCTGCCTCTGGGACACGCGGACCTTCGCGTCATTTCCGTGAACACGTCCTGCCCGAACGCCATGTTCCACTGGATGTGCGCGTGCCGGACCGCGTTCGTGTACTTGGATCCCTCGGATCCGTACGCGTTCTTTCGGACATGGACGCTCTGCGGACAGCGGTTGTCCCGCGTGGTCCAAAGGTACCTGTACGGAACCGATGTCGTGGACCACGTCGACACGGACCCTTTCTCCATCCGGACTCTCGAAGAAGCCGACGCGTTCTTCGAGGATCACACCTTCGATCCGGCAACCAGCGCCGGAAGCATCCAGATGGCTGCGCTCATGGCGGACGTCAAGTCCTTCTGTGACATCCGCCCGATGTTCGAACCAGACCCCGAGTACCCCGACGAACCCCCGCTGTGGGACCTCGCGGAAACGCAAAAGCCGCTCACGGCGTACACATGGTGGTACATGCTACATGGTTAGTTTTCGAGGAGGAGTGGGTCATGTACGGTCGGCGCGGACTCGTACTGTACGAACAGGGACATGTCGCGGATCTCCGCAATGTCCGCACGGCCCCGTCGGATCCGTCGGTGATATTCATTCCTGCTTTTGATGAGATAATGGTTCAGTTGCGCGACGTCGTTGGTGCGGTGGTCGTTCCAGGGACTTTCGATGGCGTTGCCGGACGTGTCCCGCGTCCCGTGCTCACACACAAAGAAGTGCGCGTTGTTGAACGCGCGGACGTCCGCGAGCTTCACGATCGATTTAATGTGGCGGTCGATTTCGGCCGCGCGGTACTGGAACCGCTGTGTCACCGGGACCGGCGTGTACTCGAAGTGCCCGCACGGTCCGTACATGGCCCAGTTGATTCCGACGGCGCCGTGGGGACAGTGGTCGCGCAGGAAGTCCAACACGCAGGCGTGCTGTTTGAGCACCAAGAATTCGTCCGCGTCGAAGAACGCGGCCCACGTGAAGTCCTTCGCGAACGTCTGGAGGAAGTGCATATACGCGGGGTACTGCTTCTGTTTCCCAGGCATCCACACGACGCTTATGAAGTCGTTGGCGATCCATGCGAGCACGTTCGAGTCCGAGTTGTCGTACAGGAACACGCGCGTGAACCCGAGCAGAGCGTAGTGCGCCAAGAACTCGGCGAGGTACGGGTCCTCGTCCTTGACGATCGCAACCAACGCCACGGACATTTGCTGCTTTTAATCGGGCATCACACGAATTCGCACGGATCACCGACGCGTCTATGAGACCTTCGTAGCTCAGTTGGCGAGAGCGCCAGACTTTTAATCTGGTGGTCGTGGGTTCGAGCCCCACCGAGGGTGCGCTTTTTTGAAATTTTTACACGCGAGGGGTGGGCTGGAGCGACATGGGCACTGCATCGGTGGTCGCACCCACACGTGTCCAGTACTTGTACGCACCCGCGTTCGCGTTCTTGAACGGCGTCGATGCCCACTTCGGTGCCGAGTTGGTGTCCAGAAGCTCGACAACGGTGCCGTTCACGCGGTCGTAGACTGACGACGAACCGCCACGGGGGATCATCATGACATAATCAATGGGGACCTCTGCGCCAAAGTCCATAATAATCGGTCCAACGGTGCCCGCGGCCGAGTCGGCCATGTAGTACGAGCTCTCCACACTATCAAACGCTTTCGAAAGAGCTGAAGCCTGCACGGATGTCGTCGACGCGGTCGCTGCGGTCGCAATGTTCTTCCCGTTCGACATCACAATGAACTCTATGAAACCCGCATTGTCCGGGTGCGTCACACGCACGAACCGTGCGGTCACCGGCGCGCCCGTCGGGACCACAAAGTCCACGGGCTCCTTGAACTCACGGTCGAACAGCGTCATACCCTTGCCCTTGCCGGGCTCGTAGACGTACATGTACGCAGTCACCGAGATGGGGTCAGAGGTCCACACGACCGAGTCGTCCGAGCCCAGAACGTCGATTGTCATTCCGCCGAGCTGCCTGTATTGGTTGAAAACCCCAGCGTCGCCCGGCCAGCCCGCGGCGTTCTTGATCGAGATCTTCGTAATGTTCGACACCTGACCGAGATCGACGGTGAACGGGGTCGCCGCGGTTGTCGACGCAGAAACGTACATGGTGTTGTCATCACTGTCGAACATGTTCGCAGCGCTCTCGGTCGGGGACCGTGCGTTGTCCTTGGTGAACGTCAGATCCGGACGGACCAGCTGGTTCCCGTTGTCATCGTACACCTTCAGATCCCCGATGCGCACCGACGTGTTCACGGGGTTGAAGCGAATCTTCTGACCCTTCACGGACGGAGGAGGCGGAGCCACCACCGGAGCCGCAACCGGAGCCGTGGTGGACGTCGCGGTGGACGCCGGAGCCGACTCGACGGTCGACGCAGGGACGGAAACCTGCTCACCGGAAGCGAGCTCCACCGTCTCCGTCTCCGCAGGAGACGAGCGCTTCTTGTACACATATGCCGCAATGGCAACGACCGCGATCACTGCAAGAATGGCCCAGAGCATTTTATTTGTTTACAAATGGTACACATATAAAATTTTTACGCAATGTTCGGCGCCTTCCGCAAGGACACGCAGGACTACATTCTGCCAACGTCCGTCACCCGCGGGGCACACACGTGTCCCGTGTGTTTGCAGGACGTCATTCTGCGGACGCGCATGATCGACGGGAAACGTGTGTACGGGTTCGATCACAAGGGCGACTCTGTGTGCACGTACTACTCCCTCGAACCACCGCCGGCTCATGAGAAAACGCACGTGATCCACGTTCTCCGTCGGAACTTCTTGCGCGGGAACTACGTCCTCGGGTACGAGCCCGTGTCGAACTCGATGGGCGCCGAATGTGATTCCACGGAATCGTTCATAGAACTGGCGGGTGTGGAGAAGTTCGAAGCGGATCCCGCGACGGACAGGTTTCTGACGGACTATGTCCGCGACGACGGATTCGTGTTCGACGTCGCGATCCTCGGCGCGGACGGTTCCCTCAGGGCCGCGTTCAAAATGTACGACACATTCGGCCCCGAGGACGCCCGCACGTGTCCGGACGATCTCGTGTGGGTCGAGCATTCTTGCGATCCTCTAGGGATCCGTCGGACCACTTAAAAACAAAACAAAAGACATGGACGGCTTTCTCGACGACGACGACGGCGTGGGTGTGTCTGTGGGCGAACATCGTCCGCCGCCGCCGCAGCAACACATTCACATCCCCGTCCATGCACAGACGCTGACGGACTTCCAGCGCCTCGATCGCATCGAGACGACGGTCGCAACGCTCCAGAAGCAGGTGGCGTCGCTGCACGAACTCTTGAGCAGGGTCGTGGAGATCAACACGCTCCTGAAGCGGCAGATGGTCCCGACGTACGACGGCGAGACGCTGGACCGTCTGAACGCCGAGGCGGGCGTGTCGGCGCCCGCGGCGGGACCGAAGAACGTGACGCTTCTCAAGAACGCGTCGAACCAGATTGTCATCAAGGGCAAGACCTTCGACATCAAGGACGAGCTGAAGCGTCGCTTCGGGGCCGTGTGGAACCGTGCGATGTCCGCGTGGACCTGCGATATCTCCCATGAACTCGCACTGACCGAGTACCTCCGCAGCGAGTCGTATGTTGTGAATTAAATTGTCGCAACCTATACAAAACTCCACAATGGATACCTTCGACGCCGGACGGATTCTGAACTACGCGAGTGTCCCTGTGCAGCTGCGCGTGTCCCGGGACGGCAGTGGGAACTGCGTGGAAGTGTTTGAAACAAGCGAATCCCCCATTGCGATCCAGGTGAAGAACGAGTACCTCGTGCGCACCACGGACCTGACGGTCAAGTACTGGCACAAGATCGCCGACGGTCTCTTCCACGCGGGCGAGGGATACGCCGTGTCCTTCGAGCCTTCCGAGGAGTCCCGCGCGGTCCAGCGGGACCCGTCCACTCACCCCACGGTCCGTGCGCTGCTTACGTTCCTCCACGGTGCGGAATAATCTCATGTCTGTACTTTTAAAAACAAGAATGGTACCCGTGGTGTACATTGCGGTCCGGAAGTGGTTTACTGCCGCAACAACAACGCGTCCTGCTCTGCACACGTATGGATGCCCTTCCCAAGGGCGTCACGCCGACGATTCGCCTCGGCCTCAAACGGAGTCCCGTCGAACCAGTGAATCTCCATGGAGTACTGCGTTACCGGCCCCGAATTGATCTTCAGGGGCGGGAAGGTCGTCTCGAGGTACTCCTTGGTGTAGATGCCAACCAGGCGGCTGATGTGCAGCGCCATGAGCTGTTTCAGGAAGTCGAAGCACACGAGCGACGCGAACGTCCGGAGTTCGTGCACCATTCTTCCGTTCCCGACCTTGAGAAGCCATTCGGTGTACGCCGGGACCGTCTGGATCATGGTGTCGTCGAACGGGAGCGGAAGGAGAATCTCGGGGGCGCCGTGGACCGCGAACAGCTGCAGGAACTCGATGAACAGCGGCATCAGCTCCGGCGAGTGCGGGATCGCAATGGGGAAGATCTCACCGGGCTCCTGGGTGGACAGGACCTCACAGGGTTTCGCGAGGTCCTGTGGAATGTCGTAGTGGGTGCCGTGGAAGTCGATGACGATCATTCTGTTTTGTTTAGCCATGGCACGAAAAGTCCGTTCGTAATTTCCCTTGCGAATTTAACAAAAGCGGAAACGGAAACGTCATGGGCAAAACCCGGAAGTACTTCTACCTTCCGGACGCAAGCACCGGACGGCTCCGACGGGTCCGTGGGGCGACGTACGCGGCGTTCGCGTGCTCGGTGGACGTGCTGTTCTTCGACGACGACCCCGACAACATCGCAACGGTCTCCAAGGACCCGCGCGTCCGCGGCGAGCTCGTGGACGTCGTCCCCACGACCGAGTTCGACCGCGCGTGGGCGTCGGACGCGGACGTTCAGCGGTACGTGCGCGAGATTTCAGGACAGCCGCCTCTGTCTTCCCAGGCGCTCACACGACGCCACATGAACCGTGCGTGCAGATGGATCACCACACATCCCGGCGGTGCCGTGGTGTTCGACTACGACATGGTTCTCAACCGCGCAGAGGGGATTGTGTTCGGAACCGACGCGTCCCCCGCGACCGTTGCCAAGTACAACGTCGGGTCCGAGCGGCGACTGCGGCGCATCCGGGACATGATCGACTTCATCGTGCAACATTCTGGCAAGGTGTACATCGTGACGAACAATGCGGGTTTCTCGAGCACGTTCGTGGACATCTGTCACGCCATCCACCCCGCGTTCGACGCGAGCAACGTCGTGTCCTCCCTCGAAACCGAACGGAACAAACTGGTTTGTATGTACAGAAAGGGGATCTTGTGTCCACCGACGACGTCGTCATCATAATTCGACGGGCTCCGTGGCGTTCCATGCATCGATTGTGCGGGGACACACACCCACGCACCCTGTCTGTAGGGACAGAGCGAATGCAAATATAGCGACGACGGCCAACATGCACATGTGCGTTCTGCACATTGCGTTGTCGTATCCGCTCACATCAAACACAATCGACCGCCCGATCCCGACGAACCGTCCGCGCAACGGGGCACGTGCGGGCGGACGATGGTCACGGTACATGTACACGACAAAGTCCGCCGCCGGGATCGACCCCTCCACTTCCTCCATGAGCTCCAACAGCTCCAGAATGCGCGTGTCAACGTCCGTCGCGTACGGGATCGTGTCGACAACGTCCGCCGTGTCCACGAACGAAATGTAATGTTGCGCAACGATCGTATCGAAAAACATTTATTACACAACAACAAGGTACGTCACAGACGCTCCGGCGGTTTCCACGATGTTCGTCATCTTCACAATGTCGCCCCGACGGACCCCGAGGAGTCGCGCGACCGCATCGTCCCTCCGCATCCGCGGGAGCTTCGACGGTTCGCAAAAGGTCCGTGCGATGTCCGCGTGCATCGCGGGATCCACGACCTCAAAGTGCGGCTGCAGTTCGTGCAGCAGCACGTTGAACACGAGCTGGTTGTCCTCGAACACTTCGATCGGAAAGTCCTGCGACTGCAACACCGACACCGCCATGGTCGTAATGGGACGTTTGAGCGTCCCCGTCTGGCACACAACCAACATTCCCGCCGTCGCGCCATGGTCCTGGAACCGCGTCACGTACTCCAGAACCCCTTGTTTTCCGATGTTGCTCTCGGACGCGAACAGAACCACGTACTTCTCTGTGGACGCGGACGCTGTGGCGGACGACGGCGTGAAGTACATGACGAGCTCGCTGCGGTCGACGGACACGCCGCGGCGGAACGGGCAGTCCACCGACGGGACCATGCGGCGCCGTCGGAGAATCTCGGTGATGTTCGCACAGATTCGCTGCATCGTTTGTTTTCTGGAGGACACGCACGTTTTCAAAAGGGGGACACTTTTTGTTTCGGAAACCATCCGGAAAACCGACGAACATTTCGAAGTCCGTGTGTGGATGGATGAATGGATAGACAAACCAAAATGTACAGCTTTGCACAAGTCACGTGTTCAACCGCGCGCGACGTGATCCACCGCTTTCAATCCAACGGCGCCGTCGTGGACGTGGGGCGCGCCGTGGACATCGTGCAGCGCATGCGGAAGTACGAGTGCCCCATTGGTTTCCGGTTCTGGAAGAGGCTTCACATGACCCCCGCCGAGTCCTACGAAGGCCTTGCCGCGCACACAGGGGTCCCTGCGGCGATCCTGCGGGACCATGTGGAAATCCTGGGCGTGTTCCGGCGCGACTACCCGCCCGAAGCGACCGTGGCGCTGCACGAGGTCCAGAAGTGGTACACGACCGAGCGGTACACGGACTGCTTCGGCGGTGGTTTGGCGGCACCGGGGATGCCCGTGCTCCCCGCGACGTTCACGCCACATGAGGACGTGACCCGCGTGTTCTTCGACCCGATTGTGACATGTCTCGTGATCGCCGAGATGGTCCGTCTGTCGTCGTGTAGTCTCGTGGTCCCCGTGGAGCTCGCGACGCCGTCGGTCCCGTGCGGCGCCGTGCTGGACGTCGTGTCCGCCGAGCTCTGCGTACATAACGCGTACCGCGTGGAACACCGCATTCGCACGCCGGTGTTCCAAGAGGGCGATGGAAAGCTGACGATCCCGTTTCCCGTCCAGCACAAGGCGGGCGACGCGACGTTCACCACCAAGTCCACGGTGCTCCGTGTGATGGTCAAGATGCCGGACGGAAGTCTCGCGAGTGTTCTCGTGAACCCGTGGGACGGTGTCACACACTTCCCACGGTTCGCATGGGCCGACCCGGATCCGTCGGGGATGGACGTGATCCCCGCGGACAGCGCCGAGGTTTTGAAATACGCGAAAGTCGTCGAGGACGACATCCGCGCGTGCTGGGGCGTCGTTCTCAACCCGGTGTCGTACCCCGCCGCACCGTCGATGTGGGACGCGCTTGCGGAAATGAGCTCGTCCGTGGTGTTCATGGGTACCATGCACGACTTCGCGTCCATGTTCGCCACGCAGGGCCTGCCGCACGTGTCCCGTGAACTCTGCATGGACCTCGTGCGGTTCACGCTCCAGCACCACGTCGCACACATGGTCGCGCGCGGGTCCATGGCGGGCATGTCGCACGCCGCGGGGACCGTGTCGGTCACGTACGGACCGTGCGGTGACTACGCCGTCGTGTACACAACCGCGCTCGTGAAAGTCGGGGTGCGGTACCGCCTCGTGCACGTGGCCATGATCGCGAACAACGACGAACGGCTCCACGACTTCTTCCGCGCCCATTGGGACCCCGCGACCCAGTGGGTGGACGAGTCGTTCTTTCTGATCGCCGCGACCCGCGCGTCCCGCATGTCTCCCCTGTATCTCATTCCCATCCCCATGGACCGCGTGTTCTACCGCGACCCCCATCTGTGCGGCATGCTCGCCAAGCCGACGTCGTGGCGGCTTGCGGGATGCAACTGTGTCATGTGCAGTCGTCGGCGTCGTGCGCGTGTTTATCTTAAAGAAACGTGATCCATGCGAGAATACCCATCACCGCAACGACACATGCGACCCCGCATGAAAACGCAATCACGTCGTGTTTGTACGCGGGAAGATCGATGTACAGCGCGCGTCCGTGGCGGACCGCGGGCGACGACGTGGACAGAACCGTGATGACCTTGTCGTCGGCCTCCACGAAGACCACGAAGCTCACCGTGTCCAGACCGAAGCGCCGACGGTCCACCAAGAGGTCCTCCAGAATCGCACGGACGTCGGCGTAGTACCGACAGGGCTCGAGCGGATCCTCGAGCGAACCCACACGCGCATTGTTCGAGATCAGAAACGGCCCGTATGAAACGTGACGACGCAAAAGGAGAGACATGGTTTTCTTATAGGTGCACAGTTACACGCGAGACACATCCGGTCCATCCATCACATTGAACAACACTCCTGCACCTGCGCCCGCACCGGCTCCCTCGGGAACCGCGGGCTCTGCGGGCTCTG
>JACCEC011895153.1_pt1 | contig 11298 bp, 18 predicted proteins | sample 7450121 | NCBI WGS metagenome assembly JACCEC01 (sample SAMN15323455, study PRJNA562643) | freshwater metagenome | isolation source: river surface water | place: USA:Blue River Watershed | collected 2017-08-18 | reverse complement strand
CGTGGTTTGTCGCAAAGCGAAATGAGTTTTTTGTATGACACCGGAAGAGAAAAAAGCGCTCATAGAAAAATTTGAGCGAGATGTAGAGAAGCGGACTAGGTGGTATCGCTTCCTACTCGTCCTAGACCAAATGGGCAATGTAGTGTTTTGGAACGGCTCTCAAGACGAGACTATATCGAGCCACATCGGTAGGCGGATAGAGGCAGGAACCGCAAACTGGTTTGAGCGAAAGCTCTGTTGTGTGCTTAAAAAAATAGAGGGCAATCATTGCCAGAAAGCGAAGGGAGAGTAAACTAATGCAATTAAGCAATAATTTTACGTTTGAAGAACTAACTAGTACAAGCAGAACTAACTTACTAGCGATAAATAGAGAAGCGGCGCTAAACGATCCTGTTATCATCAATAATCTCAAAATCTTGGCTACAAAAGTACTACAGCCTATAAGAGATTTCTACAGCAAACCGGTAAAGGTAACTAGTGGGTATAGATCAAAGGCATTGAATATAGCAGTTGGAGGTTCACAAACTAGTCAGCATAGCCATGGAGAAGCTGCAGATATACAGGTAGAAGGAATTAGCGTAGACAAACTATTTGAGGATTTGAGAAGCGGTAAGGTAGTTCCATTGGACGATGTAGGTCAAGTGATCAAAGAAAAGGTAGGTGGTGCTGAATGGATACATATTAGCATAATGACACCTAGGTATTCAGAGGTACAAAAAGCTAAGTACGGCAGTGATGAAGCTGTCTTCCTAGTTACTAAGGACGGAAAAAACTATGAACGAACTACTTAATGTGCTGAGTGGAAGCGTTAGGCCTATACTGACGTATTTCTTCGCAGTGGTATATATGAGCGTTAGTACATATGGTGTATTTGTTGGTAAGATCGACTTCACTATATACTTCAGTCAAATAGGTACATTGGTTGGAATGATGATAGCATTCTGGTTTGGTGAAAAGTCTGCACTAAAGAATCCTAATGGAGGTAAAGAACTTGAGTGAAATATGGAAAATAACATCCGTAGCTTTAGCGTTCATTGTGGTAAGTTTGCTGGCATATGCTATGTGGCTTAAGAATAGTAATACGCGGCTACAAAGCGAGATAGACAGCCTTAATATGGTGATAGAAATGGCTGCTAAAGAGATGGATAAAAAACAACTTGAAGTCAATAAAACTATTGAGAATATCAAAGTGATATATAAAGATAAAAAAGTGTATATAGAAACTTTCGTAAAGGATGAAAATGAAACAGATTGCGCTGCTACTAGTCGCTTTTGGGATGGCTATCAGTTTCCAAGCTTGCGGAACTAAAACTGTATATGTACCACAAGAATGCAAAGCAGAAATGCCTAATGTCCCTGTGCTAAAAGAATATCTAGCTGAGGATAATAATTTATCAAGAGCTAAAAAACAAGCAGCTAATATTGATACGTTAGCGGAATACGCTGATACACTGAGAGCACTACTTAAGTCGTGCTTGCCTAGCAAGTAGCTAAGAAGGCTTTAAGCGGTACTAAAGTAAAATTCGCAATTAACTTAATAAGGACCGTATATGGCGTGTGAAGTCTGCAATGACACAAAAAAATATCTGACATTAGCCGGTGACCACGAAGCATGTTACAGATGTAGTGGTAATGCGCAGTCAGATACAGATAAAATAATACTAGATACGCTGTTAGATTTAAAAGATGATAGAGAAGAAATACTTAAGTTGCTGAATCAATTAGCGAAGAATGAGGAATACAGGATATTGCTGTATTCCCTATCACTATCTAGTCCATTGCTTATGTGGGCTAAAGATACTAATGGTGTATATACATACTCCAATAAAGCGCTTGCACAACACTTATTCGGAGTAGATGACCCTAGTTACGTAGTAGGAAAAAATGATGTTGAGATAGCGGCTGAAGCTATGAAGAAATATCCTAAGTGGACATTTGGTACTATCTGCATGGGTACTGACCAGATTGCACTAGAAGAAGATAAACCTATGAAGTTCCACGAATGGGGCGTAATTAAAGATAACTTTGAGTATGTTACTGCGTATAAGAACACGTATAAAGATAAAAATGGTAAAGTACTAGGTACTTGTGGCATAGCGATATATGAAACAGACAAAGTTAATGAACTTGTTAAAATAATGGAAGAATCTACTGATACTAATACTAAGACAAAATTGGCTAAGCACCTAAAAAAATATGGCTTCGGTTGCGACAATACCTTCTCAAATGAGAACATTGAACAATTATGGAGTAAAGGAGCTAATAATGCTTAAACTAAAAGAGTTCAACAAGCAGACTAACATAAACGAATGGTCGAATGTGGCTGCACTGATTATAGATAGATTAGATTTGTATGAAAGTAAATTTGACAAGTTGATTGAATTGAACGAGAAAGCGCAAAAACAAAGAGAAGAGACCAATCAAAAATTAATCAGACTAGGAGCTAAGGTGCTTATACACGATATACTAGCAGGTATATTCGTGGCAGTACTAGCATATCTAGGAATAAAAGGAAACTAGTTATGGAAGGAAGATGCAATTTGTACGGTGATAGATTAAATAGACTTGAGAAGGCTATGGACCAGCATAGCGGACAGATAGAAAAAACTAAAAATACCTTAAACGAGATAAAAGAAAAGTTAGCCGCATGGACGGTATACCTCGCTATAGGTGCTGGTCTGTTTATAGTGGTAGGGACATACTTAGTTAACGACGCAATGGAATCAATAAAAAAATCGATTGATCAGTCTAAACAAGCTATAGTTAAGTCTGAGTAATGTATAATGTACTAATAACAGTAAATATGAAGTAGGTACAAATGAAAATAGATAAGAGCGCCATACTCAAAGCGTTTAAAGCGGACTTAAAGAACGCAGACCAATTACAGAAAGAATGGTTGGCTAAACGTGATATGTGGCTTAATGAAAGCTACGGTAACCCATACGGTAATGAAGTAGACAATAAATCAAAGATAGTATCCAAAGATATAAAGAAACAAATAGAATGGTTAATACCGTCAGCGGCGGATCCATTCCTCAGTACTAGTGACGTAATAAAATGTACACCTATAACTGCGGAAGATACACTATCAGCTAGACAAAACGAACTACTACTCAATACGCAGTTCTGTAGAAAATTCTCTAGATTCAATTTCATAAATAAAGCAATTAGAGTGCTTGCTACAGAAGGCACACTAGTTATACAAACAGGTTGGGACTATGAAGATAAAGAGGTAGAGGAAGAGGTAGAAATAGCCGTAGTAGACAAATACGGTAATACCATAATTAGGAAAGAAATCCAAAAAGTTACTAAGGTAATTAAAAACCAACCTACGGCTATAGTATGTAGAAATGAAGATATCTTCATAGATCCGACCTGTATGGATGATATGGACAAGTGTCAGTTCATAATACACAGATATGAAAGTGATCTTAGTACATTAAAGGCTGACGGTAGGTATAAGAACTTAGATAAAATAGATACTAATTCCGGTGGGTATGATCCAGACTTTGATGCTCAAGATAAAACTGAATTCAAGTTCGAAGACAAAGCCAGAAAGAAAGTGCTTGTGTATGAGTACTGGGGTAACTATGATGTTAATAATGATGGAATTACTGAGCAAATAGTATGTGCATGGGTAGGCGATACAATAATTAGACTAGAGGATAATCCATACCCAGATAAAAAACCCCCATTCATAGTAGTGCCATTCAGTAGTATACCATTCCAGATGTATGGAGAAGCACTGGCAGAAAATATAGGCGATAACCAAAAAGTTAAAACAGCTATAACTAGGGGCATAATAGATAATATGGCCAAAAGTAATAATGGCCAGATAGGTATCAGACTAGGTGCTCTAGACTTAGCTAATAGAAAGAAATTCCTGCAAGGCAAAAACTTCGAGTTCAAGGGTACTCCGGCAGACTTCTGGCAGGGAAGCTTCAATCAAATACCGGGTAGCGTATTTGACATGCTGCAATTAATGAATAACGAAATTGAAAGCCAAACCGGAGTAAATGCATTTAGTAAAGGCTTGACAGGTAACTCACTAGGATCCAGTGCTACTGCCGCTAGAGGAATGCTAGACGCTACAGCGTTAAGAAGATTGCACCTAGTTAGAAATATAGCAGAGAACCTAGTTAAACCGCTAATGAGAAAGTGGATGGTATACAATAGCGAGTTCCTAGAAGAGGAAGAAGTAGTTAGAGTTACAAATGAAGAGTACGTACCGGTTAGACGAGATGACTTAGAAGGTAAGGTTGATATAGATATAACAATTAGTACTTACGAAGAGGCTAACGCAAGAAGTCAAGAACTTGGCTTTATGTTGCAAACCCTAGGTAATAGTATACCATTTGAGCTAACTCAGTTGATACTTAGTGAAATAGTGAAACTAGGTAGAATGCCTGAACTAGAAAAGGCACTAAGAGAATACAAACCTCAACCTGATCCTATACAAGAACAGATAAAACAGTTAGAGATACAAAAACTACAACTAGAAAATAGCAAGTTGATGGCAGAGATACAAGACCTATCAGCTAGAGCTGGAGAAAACGAAGTAGATATGAAACTAAAAGAGTACAAAGCCCAAGTAGAAGCAGCTAAAGCTAGGGCCCTACATAGTAAAGCAGATCTAGATGACATAGCTATGCTGATGAAAGATGAAGGATATGATGAGTACCTAGAAGAGCAAAGATTCGCTAGAGACAGAATGGCTAAGATAGAAGACGATGAAAGACAAAGAGCTCATGATAGAGCTGTTATAGCGGCTCAGATAGCAGCTAAAGATAGGCAAATCGGCCTACCGTCAAAACGATAAGGAGACTACTATGGGATTTATAGATACAGTAAAAAAAGCAGCTGCATTAGATAAAGTAAATGCGGACGCTGTCAATAATGATAGACAGGCTCTTAATGAAGCTCTTAAAGATAGAGAAATAATGAAAGAGGGATTGGCTAGTATGCTAAGAGAAAGAGATGAGAATAAGCTAGCTATGGCAGATACACTAGTTAAAGGTGACGATAATATGACATTTGCTACTGCTAATAACCCGGTTAGTAGAAGATTACTAGGTGATGATACTATCATGCAAATACTTAGCGCTAAATACCAAAGGAATTAGTAATGGCTATGACCACTAAGACTGTAATGATAGGGAGTGAATGGACAGTTGTTACTAATAAAGTAGCACTGCTGCAATTCAATGATGACATGACAATGGCATTAGGTACTACAGTGGCTCCTAGTGATCCGGTTGGGTTCTCTATGTCACGTAATGAAAAATACGTGAATGCAGCAGACGGAGTAGTGATATGGGCTAAAGCAAAAGGCGGCGGTACTGGAACAGAATCAGTAAGAGTAGCGGAGGATTCATAATGAATACAATAACATTCCCACCATCTAGTGGTAGTGGAGGCACTACAGTAATCACAGAGAAATATACTAATGCTACACCTGTACCTACAACTATTGGAGGTATCACAGCAGGAAGTACATTTAGCTCTAAGACTATGAAAGAGATGTGGGATATGCTATTGTATCCGTATATGAATCCAGCGTTTACTACGTTTGGAATTACTGGAGTAACAAGTACATATGAAGTAGGGTATACGATACCGGCTAATAGTTATACATTTACTTGGGCTATAAGTAATGGGATAAATGTAGCAGTTAACAGCATACGAATAGAAGATGTAACAAATGCTACTACACTAGTTACAGGAATAGCTAATAGTGGTAGTGCTATAGCGGCTATACCTAGTATTTCAAAAGCTAGTGCAACTAGCCATCAATGGAAAATAACAGGCACTAATACAAACAATGCTACGTTCAATAGAACTTACACAGTAGCTTGGCAATGGAAGGTATATTACGGTGAAAGCGCATTAACTACACTAACTGGTTCAGACGTTACAGCTCTAAGAGTGAAGAATCTAGCTACTACTGCAAACGGTAACTATGCAATGCTTGGTGGTGGATATAAGTGGATATGCTATCCTACAGCTATGGGGCTGAAGAGTACATTTAAAGACGTTGCAACGAATTTTGACATGTCAATGGTTGCACCTATTACTGTGAGTGTGACAAATGCATATGGTGTAACTACGGATTATTACTGTCACCGTACGTACAACGTGCTTGGTTCTGGTATCAATATAGGTGTAAGCTAATGCAAGGAAAGTGCAATCGAATACACAGTCATAGGAGTAAGTTGATGTGGGAAAAGTTTAGAAAATGGCTATGTGATATAATAGGAAATACTCCGATAATTGTAGAAAAAGAAGTAGTAGTTACTAATGAAGTAATGGTACCTATTGAAGTAATAAAAGAAGTACCTAAAGAGATAGTAGTAGAAAGACTAGTTACTGATGCAGATCCATTAGAGGTAGTGATTGCCTATATACAAGGGGACGTAGATATGAAAGTAATTAAAAAACTAAATGAGTTAACTGGTGTAGCGGCTATGAGAGATTCCGGTAGACTAGATCAAATACAAGTAGATGCTATAAATAAAGCACTAAATGCCTGGTGTAGAAAAGAATCTACACCACAAGAATTTGTTAACCTCTTTAGGGGAGGTAGATAATGGCTGAAATACTAGGCAGTGTAAAAGTAAGCGGATTTGTTGCTCCATCAAGTGATACTGATATATACCCATCACATGATAGTAAGTATGGTAAGGGTGGTTGGAGAGAAGTAGCGACATTACTAGATAGAGACGCCATTACTGTTGAGAGAAGAGCTGAAGGTATGGCCGTATACGTACAGGAAACAGATACGGTATACATACTAAAAGATGGTATAGATAATACTAATTGGACACTACTACAAACAGGCGGAGGAACTAGCGCTATTAGCGGAGCTACTGATGTAGTATTGACAGCACTAGCTGATGGAGAAGTGCTTAAATGGGATGCTGCAACTGGTAAATGGGTTAACGGTACTGCAGGCGGTACTGGAGGAACAAGTACATGGGATATATACGATGAAGGTGTACTTGTATCTAGTGGTATAACTAAGGTAAACCTAGTTGGTGCTGACGTAAACTGCTTTGAGGGTAGCCCAGGAGAAGTTACTATATACATTCCAAGTGCTTCATTTAGTTCACACTTCAATACTACAGATGGGATAACCAATGCGGTGCCTAGCGATGTAGCTACTACAAATAGATATGTAGCTGCTCCTACTAGTGAAGGTACTCCATATAAGATAGGAGATTGGACTGCAGGTAATCTGTATCCTACGACTAGAGCTGCTACACTAGCCTACAGTACTCCTGAGAAGTTTAGCATAGCTAATAATACTAGCACTACTATAACGGTAAATGTGTACGATGCAGATAGTATTACAGTGCTAGATACGGTAACAGGTACTATAGTAGGTGATGGTACCTTCACAAGTACAAGTACATTCGTAACTGCTATTATAAGCGGGTTCGTAACAGAGACTATAAGATATGCAGCTAGTTTAGCGGTAAACATTAACATAGCTGGTATACTGCCTAATAGTGGCAGATTCAGCGTAGAGATAATTCATAACGATGCAGGAACTAGTTATAGTTTTAGACAGAATAACATATTCTATGATACTGAACCTAGTATAGCTTCCTTAACTAGTGTCACTATAGCACCTACAGTTGGTGGAGAAGTAATAGGTAAAGTTAGTGGAGTACCTTATTACAGTACAGGTACACAGTTTACAGTTACGGCAGCTGGTATCGACAACATAAATGCAGATACATACCCAAGCACAGTACTAGATATAACAGGTGCTGGAATTGGATTACCTGCACTAGCAATAACAACTAGTGGGTTAACTGGTTGGACTAATGTGCATAGCAACACTGGAGCTAGTTATCAGAAAACGGATTGGGCTATTAATGCTGGTAGTTACTGCACCAGTAGTGCGCAGACGGCACAAGCTAAAGTAAATGATTGGACTGCAGGAACATTAGTTAATAGTAATAGCTTAAATTACAGAATACAAACCTACGCAGATAACAGTACTAGGGTGTATGAAGACTTCAGAGGAGAAACTAATAGATTAACTAGTGTGTATGGAGCTTGGGATAATAATCAAGTAATCACTAGTTATGACGGCATTAATGGACTAATAGTTGAATGTAGTAGACTAGTATATCCTACAAAAGACTATACTACGTATAATCCAACAGGACCTAACTACAGCGGATTAACCGGTAATAGAGTATACTATAGAAGGTTCTGGCATACCGGCACAAGTCATAGTAACGGCATACTTCATATGGGTGATACTAACATAGTAGAAACTGATATAGTAAATAGTGCAGTGAAGATAGATATAAGCTTAGATGGGGTACAATGGTACAGTTGTAATGTAGACTACCTAGGTGGAGCATTAAGTAATGGGTCAGGTTGCAGAATCAATGCTGATACTCGGAAGAATGGGTACATAGAGTTCACACTAGGTACCGGTAAATTTACAGATGCTGCAAGTAGTTGGGGAATACTAGTAAGAATAACGTATACTACTACTGATAAGTACCTAGGTATATTTGAGATAACTAACTGGAGTTAACATGGAAAAGATAGAGCTAAAAGATACTAGTAAAGAAGATGTTAAACGACTAGTTATATACGTACAGGGTGATGGCGTTGACTACTCTACAGGTATAAAACTAAGTAGACAGGAACTATACGAGCTGTATAGAAAGCTAAGAGAAATATTCAAGGATAGTTAATGGCAACACCGTTACAGGCTACTGAAAGACAGAACGCATTCTTCCACTCATTAAGTAAAGCAACTACGAATAGTACGCAATACGTATTTGAAAGCAAGTACAAATCAGCGCACTCTGTCAAAGGTAGTGAGATATGGGCTGATGTAATATCGTATTGTGCAGATAGTGCTGCAGCCGATGCAGAAGCTACTGCTAATGCGGCTGTAGAAAAGTACACACAAGTTACACTAACAGAGATACCAGGAAGTAATGGTCAGGCTTGGTACATTAATAATGCAGGTACATTCGTAAGACCTTGGATATCTCCGGTTGATGTGCCTAATAGCACTACTAATGCTCCATCGGATGGGTTTCAAGCTAACCTATATACAAGTACAAGAACCTTAGTTACTCCTACAGCCGGAGTATGGTTCGTAGATTACTATGCCGGTATTGTACATTTTGAAGTAGGTAGTACTCCTGTTGATTTAGGATACGGTACACCTAAGATAACTTGTTATGTGTACACAGGAGCGTATGGAGCAGGAACAAGTAGTGGTGGTACATTAACAGGGTTGACTGACGTACCAGATAGCTACGCTACTCATGCAGGTAAATACCTAGTTGTAAATAATACAGAAGATGGTATAGAATTCGTAGCTACTGGTGTTAGTGGCTCAGCCGAACTAGAAAGAACTGTAGCTAAAACAGCGCATGGACTAGTTGTAGGAAATTGGATAACCGGTACATATACTAAAGGTAATGCAACTACATTGGCCAATAGCGAAGTAATAGGTGTAGTTACTGAAGTAGTTGATACTAATACGTTCAAATACCAGTCAAGAGGATTCACTAATAAAGTAACCAGTGTGCTTCCATCTGGAACTTTGCTGTTGCTACAAGATGATGGCAGTGCTTCAAATATAGAAGCTACGGTTCATAAAGAAATCGCTACAGTAGTTGATGGTGGGCTAGAAATTGCTATTAAGATATCTATAGCATATGACGGTGCTACAGTTGCTACATCATTAGCTTCATTAACTGATGCTACAATAACTACGCCTATAAGTGGTCAATACCTGACTTATAATGGAACTAAGTGGGTTAATAGCACATTCGTATGGACTACTGCTAATGTATCATACCAATGTGGTGAGACAATAGGGGCATATAAAGTATGTGTGCTAACAGCAAACAAGCTCTATCTAGCTGATAGCTCAAATATGGCTCATATCTCTCTAACAAAGTATATGACTATACAGTCTAAAAGTATAGGTGAGCTATGCGAAGTAGTAGAAGAAGGTAGTGTAGCTCAAACTGGATGGGGGCTATCTCCTGATATTCCCTACTTCTTAGGTACAAATGGAGATATTCAAAATACTCCTCCATCTGTAGGGTTCATACAAAGAGTTGCTGTATCAGAGACAGCCGATAGGATCTACTTTGATCCACAAAATTCAATCAAACTATAAAAGGATAAAAAATGGCAATTAAGAAACCACTCGTAATAGGATCTAACGGTGAAATAGAGCAACTACAGGCTGGAGATAACATCCTAGCTGGAAGCACTACACAAAGCTTCTCTGCTATAAACGAAAATGCAGGAGCAATTTCACAAGGACAGGTAGTATATGTAAGCTCTAGCGGTAATGTAAATCTAGCTAATAATGCAGCTGAAGCTACAGCTAAAGCAATAGGTGTAGTAGAAGATGCTTCTATAGCTTCTACAGCATCAGGTAGCGTACTAACAGATGGTGCTATCACAATAGCAGACTGGACAGCTATAGCAGGAGCAGCTACACTAACAGCCGGAGCTGTGTACTTTCTAGATGGCGTGGATGGTAATATAACTACAATTCCTCCAACACTAGCAGGAAGCTATGTAGTAAGAATAGGTACTGCTATATCTACTACTACGCTAGAAGTATCAATCAGCAGACCAATAAAACTGTAACCAATGGCTGTAAAGAAACCTCTAGTCCTGTCAATAACAGGGGAGATAGAACAGCTACAACTAGGGGACACTCTAGAAGGTACCTCTAATGATGTAGAAATAACAAATGCTACTAAAGGTGTGATACTGAAGTCAGCTAATGGAACTAGATATAGAATAACAGTTGATAACGATGGATCACTAATTACCACGGAGGTAGTATAATGGGTATAATACTTACAGGCTGTAGTGGTACTGCAGGCGGACACAGAACAGTAACTAGTATTACAGACAGGGATAATATACCAGTCGCTAGAAGAGAAGAAGGCATGACTGTATGGGTTATTGATACAGCAACCGAGTATAGGTTAGTGGGAGGTATTCTTAACACGGATTGGGTTATAATATCAGGACCCGCTGTTAGTGCTGTTAACACCAGGTATACAGCGGGAGAGACTATTCAAGCCTTTAAAGTTTGTGTTGTTGTAGGGGGTTCTCTGTATTACGCTGACTACCTTACACCTTCGCATGCTAGCTTGACTAAGTACTTTTCTTTAACTGGCGGAAGTATAGGTACCCTTATCGAGGTAGTAGAAGAGGGAAGAGTTGAAGATCCTTCAATCTCCTTAATACCGGATACCTCATATTTCCTTGGAACCGCAGGTG
>JACCEC012866774.1_pt1 | contig 11299 bp, 10 predicted proteins | sample 7450121 | NCBI WGS metagenome assembly JACCEC01 (sample SAMN15323455, study PRJNA562643) | freshwater metagenome | isolation source: river surface water | place: USA:Blue River Watershed | collected 2017-08-18 | reverse complement strand
TGGTCACTTTGACCCAAGGCTCCATGATCTGCTTGACTCGTTGTTCAGCAGAACCCAACTCCATCAAATTAGCGCGTACTCGCTTCACAACCTCGTACGCAACTTGAGCGCTTGGAGCGCTATCCCAACGCCCGGCCTTTGAATTAAGTGAAACTATGGATTCACTTGAAAGTTCGGCTATTTCTCTGAGTTGGTTGAGTGTTGCAACGGCCTCACTGAGGGTCTTATCTAACTGCTTTGTTCTAGCCTCAAGCCCCCAGCCCTTCAGAACCTCGAACCGATCAATCGTAGATGCGAGCAACAAAAACAAGCCCGCTGTTAATGCCGTTGCCGCACTACTGCCTTCATTTACAGTCCATAAAACGTGCACACCTCTTACAAGACAAGCTAATCCAGCGAAAAGCAACGCAACATTTGTTATTTTCAAACCCATATCTGAACAGCTATATGACTTCATTTAAAAAAATTCTCAGGCCACAAATATGGCGGTAAGTGCTGGCGAATTAAATTCGCTTGCATTTGAAATCCTCTAGCTTCAAGCTCAAGAACGAAGTGAGGCCATGGAGGAATGTTGCTTCGATAGACATTGTTAGAGGAGGTGGACATTCCGCCCCCCTCCGAAGTAGAGAGGCCGCCATACTGTGAAGTCGATAAACCTCCGTATTGAGATGTAGACAATCCTCCGTACTGAGAGGTTGAAAGGCCACCGTACTGCGACGTAGAAAGTCCGCCATACTGTGACGTCGACATACCTCCGTATTGTGAAGTTGACAACCCACCATACTGCGAGGTTGAAGCGCCGCCGTACTGCGAAGTAGACATTCCGCCATACTGAGAAGTAGAGAGCCCTCCTCCTTGGGATGTACTCAAATTACGGGGCCATGTGCGCATACCTTGTATTACTGGTCGTGTCATGCAAAACTCCTTGTTTTTTGGCCACCGTTGCCGCCCGATCTTTGGAACACGCAAAATTAGCGACGATTCATAGCTATCTGCATAGATCGTTTTTTAACACAAATATTAAAGTGAGTAATGTTTCGGAGATGTGTTCTATTCCCGACGTCACGTTTCGACGATCACACCCTCTTATTGGAGGCCACTGAATCAGTGTTCGTTCAGTCATAAGTTTGTGAATCTTCAGTTGTATGACTCGGCATATGCGTTCTGGTTGGGTTTGACTAGTTCGATCAGAAACAGTGGGCACATTGTCGCCATCGCATTCGGATTGAAGCAGAAGTCAAAAACGTACTCGTTCATCAGCTTCGATGTCCGTTTGGCAGGCGGAGCAAGGAAGTGCTGGGTTAGTACATTTTTTATTGCCGCCGCTAGTCCTGCCCACAGAATAGTGCCGACCGCGCTGTTACCCGGCCCTCGCCGGAAAGAAGCTGGACCACCCAATTCGTCTTCGAGTTAACGAACACGTTGTTGACCACCACGTCGAACTTGTCGCGCGACATGGCCATCGTCTCGCTATTTAGGTCGGCCAGCGTGCCCGCGAGGTAATCAGGGAGCCGGACAATCTCATCGTAGCGGTGCTTGCCAGTCTGTTCAGGAATCTCGAATCCGAGGTCTGCCAGCGTCGTTGGCACCGTACGGCCAGCCTCAAGCTCTCCAATTGCGTGCATTTCCGCCTGCAGTATGTAATAGACGTAGGTCAGGTCGTAGACAACGGCATCGTGCCGCGCAATGAGGGCGTCGCGGTCTGAAATCCAGCGTATTGCCTTCGGCTCTATGGCCAAGTTCAAGTTGTTGAATACTGTTGCGGAGGCCGCAGCTGCTAGGTGCATCTGGCGGGCCAACTTGGCGTTCAAGTTCTTGCTCGCCAACTCGCGACCAAAGGCCTTGAAACGCTTCACCATTTTCTCGTGGGCTTCGACTGTTCGCTCCGCGGGATACTGTCCCAGTCGACGCTCAAGGTAGGCGATTGCACCCGGCACGAACTCAAGCATGTTCTCGACGTCCAGATGCGCCCGCAGGAGAAATTCCTCGCGCTTCAGCACGAAAGAAATGCTGAACGTTACGGGCACCTTACAAGTCAGGTACTGCACTAGGCCTAGCGGAATGTCCTTGGTGTTCTTTAGGTCCTTAGGAGCGGCGCCTGCGATGTACTCGCAGATGTTGTCGGCCGTATCGTGCGGGGCAATGATGACGAAGCTGAAGACGTCGTTTGGCTTGTTGACGTCACCAATGCAGTAGTCCGAAGCCACCATCCACGGGTATCTAGGCGGATAGCGATCAAACCACTCGGACATTGTGTTACGGGCAGTCTTGGTCGCTTGCATGAGGACGGGAAGCATCGGAATCATGACAAAATGGTATGCACTGCTAAATCCGCGTGGAAAGGCCGCTTCCGGGTATTGAATTCGCGACTCGCATGGTGCCTCAGGTTCAAAAGTCAATCATTGAAATTTTAAAAATAATCCCGCCTCCAAAATACCGAATATATTGAGACTATCTAAAAGAAACTGATGATTTAAATCACTTACATGGATAGGTAATGGATATAACTGAACTTGAATTCTGTAGTGCACAACTGTCGAGTTGTAGAGTTTATTGAAGCACCCTCAATGTCACTCTAACTAGGTCATTCTTGGTGACGACGGCAAAACTAGAAACCCCGACGCTCCCATTCCAGCTTGAAGCCGGCATCGCCCAAGTGACGACCAAGTTGGAGCTCGAAATAGCGCTTGGCACGCTCATAGTCTCGACCGCGAACACTCAAGTAGTGGCCTTGAGAGTTGGGCTGGGTAGCTCTGAAGCACAGCATGGTCCCACAGACCTCTCTCCAGCCCTTGCAGAGCAAGCTGTTGCCTTGCATACCGTCCCACGTCCAAGTCGCGTTACCCAGTTCAGCCTGAATCTCCCAAGAGACCTGCGGGAATGCGTGCGCTCGCCTGAAGTCATCTGTTGCGATGTTAAGGAGAAAATCGACATCAATCGGTGTAGCAACGTCCGCGAAGTACTTCAGGTCACGTGCGGTGTGGCCCTCTGGGTAAAGCAATTCGACATACATACCATCTCGAACAACGGCTTCTAGTAGAGGTGCGAAGTCCTGATCGCCGGACAGAAAGGTAAGCCGATGCATATTCTTTCGGTGGGTATGGGTCAACATGTCTACAGCGATGAGAATGTCTACCTCCTTTTGCTCCTGACGCTCCTTCTTCCGATGTCGGGCCAGTCCCTCACTGACATGCCAGCCTGCAAGCGATCGCAATCCGTCGAAAAACGCTTGTTTCTCTTCAACCCTGAGCTGGTACTCAGCTTCATTCGTCGTGTCTCGCTTGGCAGGCAGACAGTCGTAATAAAACACCTTCTGACAGTCACGCTGCAATTTCCGATAATCGATATCGATCGAATTACCGAACCAAAACGTTCCCACTTCCTTCAGAGTTTGACGCAATTGTTCGCCATCAATGAACATATAGTGGACCTCACGCGGTCCGCGGTATCCTTGCGATAAGCCGCCCATGGCTCGTCCCTCCTGATAGCAGGATGATAGCGAGATGTTCGAACGGTCTCAATAGACGCGATGCTCACGCGGCTGAAGCAATAGGAGAAGAAAATTATGCGAATTTCAGCGCAATGTGAAATCGGAGGAGTGAACTGGGCCACTTCGCGCTGTCATGAACATGTTTGCCCACTTGACTATCCTATGAGGGACAGACAACGTAAAGCCGTGATTGAGCGATGTGCCAAGAGTGCGTGTCGAAGTGAAAATTCGGGAGAGGAAATCACAGCAGAAGGCACATTTGCAATTCTGGCGGAGAGATGTCCGCGGAGCATTTAAGCGAAGAGTCGGCAGCCAAAGCAAAAGGTTTTTGGACATAAATTTTGGGCTCCTTGTTGCCGATGTCCAAGAGTTTCCAAACGAGCCACACGCTCAGGAGGCGCGCCAACGGCTTCATTGCTACGGTGATGACAGAAGCAATATTCTGCGTTCATTGTGGAAATCTATACGAAACCTTTTATCACGTACCTTCAAAAGTTTTTATATGAGCCATACTCGTCCTGCATCGCGCTCACTTAAAAGCGTACTAGGAATAATTGCCCCTCTGGAAATAAACCTCAAATAGCTTTCCGCGTAGCTGATAGTTAGCTACAACTCTACTTAGGGATTTTTCCACTTTGACTTAAATCGTTCGAAAGTCAAATCTGCATCAATGTCCGGTGTCCCTATACGCCCCAAATAACGCGTCATCTTTGCTTGCAAAGACTCTGCAAAGGGGCTATCAAGTGAAGCGATTTTTTTGTAGTCGCTCTCAGGAGAAAAGAATGTAGCAACATCAATAGTGAATACATCTTGAAAATCCACAAGCAAATCAGGAAGAAAACTTGTACTTGGAAGATACTTGTAGCGGTCGACAGGCCTCCAGTTATCACACATTATTTTTTTTAACTCTTTTGTCGCAGTAGCGGAAACATCACCGCCATTTACAAGAGAGGTTTTCACGTTTTGGCCGTCCGTCGTATCAACTAGATTTTTACACTTTGATAAAAGTACAAAATCAGCTTTGCCCTGAGCCAAATCACACGAAGGAGTAAGCACTACGAAATACTCTGCCGGTCCATTCGTTTCTTTTTTGAAAACATCGCCAAAAAGTGAGAGTTTGGAAATAGGAGGAAAAACATACAGCTCAACAGCATGGATTTTTTCAGACTGTGGAGCACCTCCAGCGCCATCAGCAGCCAAAAAACTTCTTACGACGTCACCGGACAGTGTGTTTGCAAGCCTTCGAGCTAGAAGATAAACCAGATCGGATGGATGACTTTTTCCTAAATCATTAATCCATATCTTTTCGGCTGATTCCCACATGAATTTTCTTTGCTCTTCATCAATGTGCCGAATCAAGCTTGGAAGTTTTGTATCTAAGACTTCTTGAATAGAGGTTCTCAAATTTCCCCACTCAGATCTAGTCACAACTTTCACATAAGGAGACACTAAATCGATGACCTTATTTGGAAATCCTGTATGAAAAATTACAGGTACAAATCGGCACTCCTTTAATGCTTCAAAGACCACTTCTCCAGCAAGTAATTGGTCCTCAGGCTCAGCAGCGTCTTTTAGATCGAGAATTACGAGATCAAACCTTTCGTTTCTTAGCAAATCTACTGCATCTGTAAATTTTTCACACAAAGTACATGTAATTGAGTCGGGCAAAGGAACAGTTTTATTGCCTTGAATGACTTCTTTTACATCTTCTCCTGCTTCGTCATCAATGACAAGAACTCGCCAATCCATGATTACCCCCTAGTTAGATTCGTTTTGTCAAAGTAATGCGAAAAACAGCGCCAGATGCCACAGGAGAATCCAGCAACTCAAGCTTGCCGCCGTAGTAATCCATGATGATCTCGCCAACAATCGCTAAGCCAAGGCCAACACCATCTTTTTTCGTCGAAAAATAAGGTTCAAAAATTCGAGACCTACTCTCCTCTGGAATACCAGGACCGGTATCACTAAAGATGATTTCCACATGATCCTGCTCAGTTCGGGACACCGACACATCTATATGTCGATGCTCTTCGTTGACGAACTGAAGCCAATAAAGACTGTTCTGTAATAAATTTACAAAAACCTCTTGGATTTCTGACTCATCCACCCTCACAAGAGTTTGGCTTTTGGGTAATGAGATTTCAGCTTTTAGTTCCGCAATCTGAGTTTCACAAACAGAGAAAGCATCCTCAATAATTTTTTCCAAATAAAGCTGTGTGGGTCGTCCACGTTTGCGTCCCCCAAACGGTTCGACTCTACGAAAAACCGTAGTTAGGACATCACTCTGCCCTTTGATCATTCGAAGTCGGTTTGACAATTTACGAAGAAGCTCTTCCCCAGTCAATAGCTCCTCCGCAATATCCTCCTGAGCTAACAAAGCCTCTTTGCTGATCTTTGACAAAGGTAGTCGACCATCATGTAGAAGTACATCGACAAGTTGCCCCAAAGTCGCCAATGCATGATATTTAGAGACAACCGCTTTCAGACTTTCAACCTGTTTATTGAAGGCTTTTTCGACCGTATTGATCAAGTCTTTGGCTATCTGATCTTTCGGGTTAACTGCATCTAGATGCATTCGAATAGGTGAAAAATCTAGAGGCGCAAATAGATTTAATGTTTCGGAATCCCTGCTACTAACTTCACCTGATCCCTTGGATTTCTTACGGAGATCCTCGATCTTTGTGAGTATCGATTTCATGATCTCTCTGAGATCTGAATAGCTTTGGTTTTCGTCTAGGCCTTCTCGATTAGATTGATCCTTTAATCCGACGTTTTGATCCGCCGTAATTGATATGTGGCCAACAATTTGGTTATTTGACAATCGCTTTGTAGGATTCTGAACACGACGGATATCCAGTCGTAGCCAATCATTATTTGGCTCACCATAAGGTAAGACTCGGAACCCATCACGGTAGATATTAATTCCAGCCAAGGCGTCCAAATCAGCACGAATATTCTGCAAATTTGTTTTGGTCTGTTGCACTACATTGCCGAGTTCATTTCTATCCCAAATGCGCAATTCAATCTGCAATGGACCACAAACTGGTAGCTTATTTTTCCAATCGACATCAGCTGCTTTAAGCAAGCCACCTTCCGGATTTTTCAGCTTCAGATATGCCTCGTTATCAAGGTGCTGCAGACCGCTCTTACCATCTCGAACAAAACCACCAGAAATCACCTTGACTTCACCCGTGGCCTTTACCTCAAGAGTCAAATTGCAAATACCTTCGGCATCGACAGTGCCACTCACCGTATAGTGCGGATAGTTCAACACTGAAGGCGGCAAAATTTCAGTAGAAAACTCAGAGAATTCGTCGGGAGCCTGAACAAACAATCTGAAGTCCTTGTTTTCCTTAAAAGGCGAAACAAGTCTGGACAAACCTCGCTGAATTAGTCGCAAACGATCAGCATCCCAAGCTTGTGCAAGATTCCGCATCCTCAACAAAGTACCCTGCTCGGATGGGGGCCACGTTACTGAAGATTCAGACTTAGGCCATAGGGTATCCAGACCAACATCTGCGCGAATGACTTCAGGTTTACGTTGATCTGTAATGATCAAAACCTCATCAAGGTATTTCTGCTCATCTTCGAACTGTGTCCAATCGAAAATTCCATAAACCTCCTGATCAGTTCCTCTTGCGCGGCTTATCAGCTCCAACTCAGAAGCAAGTCTCATAGCGGCAAACCGACCAATCCCCTTTTCGCCTAGAACCCTGCGGCCTTTAGCTCCTGAGTTAGTGGCCTTACGTTTACTCGGCGTTGCCGGTTCCATCCATGTTCCACGAACAATATCCAAACTCATCCCGTTGCCATCATCGAAAACTTCAATCGATCCCTGCCCTGGCAACAACGGCCCAACGAACTTGATCAAGACACGATTAGCTTCAGCGTCATAAGCGTTCTTGACCAACTCAATTACAGCAACAGCATCATTACTAATGAGCTCGCTACCTAAGGTTTTCAAGATCCGAGCACGCGGACGCAATGCGGCTTCATATGCTTTTGTTTTATTAGTCATGCGCTGTATTTAACGAAAGAGATAACCGACGGATTTCCATTTTCGACCCCTCTTAGTCAAGTGGGACAGAGTGATATTTTTATCAGGATAGCACCTGAATCGGGCACGGAATCACCTTACCTCTTAGCCCTTACGCAAGAACCTAAGAAATATCAAATTTGGTGAAGACTCATTAAGTGGCTCCGATCTCAAAATTCTTGGCCTAATTGCGCCTCTCAATCTCTATTTTTGGGTCAATTATGTGATAATTCGTCACACTTTTGACCCAGATTGAAACAGATGAAAAACACAGTAGATGACTTCGAACTTCTCCAGCAAGTACTCGAAATCTATGACCAGACTTTCATTGGTGAATACCTGAACAAACAATCCCCCGGCCAGTGGTGCAGGGAGACTATCAACCGATGGCAAAGGGGCAAAGCCTCCCCCCGCCTGAGCCATCGTGAATACCAAGCACTGCTTAAGCTGCTACCTGAACGTCCTGCTCACTACGACAGTCCTGAATTTGACTTCGTAGATCTGTTTGCTGGCATAGGTGGAATACGTCGCGGCTTTGAAGAGATTGGCGGACGTTGCGTCTTCACTAGTGAGTGGAACGAACCTGCAGTCAGAACATACAAGGCTAACAACTACGCCGATCCAGACGTTCATACTTTCAATGGCGATATCTGTGAAGTCACGCTAAGCAACCGTGATGGTGTCACTCAAAAGCAAGTTAATCAGAACATCCACAAGATGATTCCAGACCACGATGTGTTGCTTGCTGGATTTCCTTGTCAGCCGTTTTCGATAGCGGGTGTGAGCAAGAAGAATGCACTGGGTCGCAAACACGGGTTCGAAGACAAAACTCAAGGGACACTATTTTTCGATGTCGCACAGATTTTGGATGTGAAACGCCCTGCCGCATTTCTTCTAGAAAACGTGAAGAACCTCAAGAGCCATGACAAAGGTCGAACTTTCAAGATCATCATGGAAACACTTGACGAACTCGGCTACTGGGTCGCGGACGTCGATGTCAATGACTCAACCGATCCAAAAGTAATCGATGGCCAGCACTTTGTACCTCAACACCGTGAACGTATCGTCCTTGTCGGGTTCCGTCGCGATCTGAACATTCACAAAGGCTTCACTCTCACAGACATCAAAAAGGTCTTTCCTAAAAAGAAACCCAAACTTGGTGACATCCTTGATGACTCAATTGATGACAAGTACATCTTGACACCAAAGCTCTGGGAATACCTTTTCAACTACTCCATCAAACACAAAGCCAAAGGCAATGGATTCGGTTATGGGCTCGTCAAGAAAAGCGATGTAACCCGCACACTCTCGGCTCGATACTACAAAGACGGTTCCGAAATTCTTATTGATCGTGGATATGACCACGACAGAGATCTACACGATCCAATCAACATGAAGAATCGTCCTCGCCGTTTGACACCTAGGGAATGTGCGCGTCTAATGGGATATGACAAGCCCACAGGAAATGATTTTCGGATCCCCGTATCAGACACGCAGGCATACAAACAATTCGGAAACTCGGTTGTGGTTCCCGTCTTTGCAGCGGTCGCAAAACTGATGAAGCCCTACATCAAGGCTGCTAAAGATAAGCAAGCACGTCAAAAACGTAAAGCTGCATAAGGCCTTTGCGCATCATGCGTTTGTGAGATCACAAACACGGACATGTTCGTAGAGGTTTTCGACGGCACGGGTAATGTCGTTAACACGCCATTGCGCGCGTCGTTTGTTTTTGGACGGATCTGCAGGAACAAACTTAGGGGCTGGGTCCAGAAAAATTGTTCCGTTTGCAATGGATTCAAACAGTCGCTCTGCGGATGAGTCCTCACAAAAGATGACCCGAGGTTCATAAGTCACGAGGAACTGATAACCCTCATCAAACTCCTGCTGGCTTGTGTTTTCCTGCTTTGATGCGGAGATATAGACCGCTTTGTTGTGCTTAGCACCCCAGTTGTTCATCAAGCGTTCAAAACTCCAGCCTGCAGCGATTTTTCCGTCATCGTCCACAAGCACCACCTCTACCGCTTCCATTTTTGACGTCAGTGGCGTTGATGGGTCATACGAGAAAGCGACTCGGTTACCCTGCTCATCTCGAACCCAATCTGACTTTGAATTTCCGGGTTCTGCGACGTGGTACTCCTGAACTTTCAGGGTAAGCCCAGTTCTTTTACAACGAACGTTAGCTCTGTGAATACCAGTGACCCGATATTCACTGCCGCCTTCGGTTGTGTATCCGTAGGTACGCATGAACTCTTCGAAGCTTTCGGCGTACAGACCAAAATCAGGCTCTGGCGTAAAGAGCGTGGTCTTTAGCTGCGTGTGTGTTTTGAGTTCAATGCCATACAAGTCTCCATCTTGACTCGAGTTCGGAATGATCCCAAGCGCATGCTCGAGCGTGTAGCCACAAACCTGTGTTCCCGTGAATGGCAAAGTTCTGCCAAATTTATCGAGACGGCACCCTTTAAGTGGTCGAGAAACAATCTCAGCGAGTTGCGACAACAATTGTTCACTGTAGGTTTGCTGAATGCTCAACAACTTACAAACACGAGACCCCTCAAGCCCTGCAAGTGCATTGACTTCTGCAAGAAAGGCTTCAGATGGGTCAAGGCAGATCATCGCTAGGCAAGCGCCACTAGGCAATCGCCCCAACACCAACACTCTCTTACTTTCAGGATTCGCTTTTGTGAAAGCAATCGACAAAGAATGCGGCATTGTGTTTTCAACCGACAGAAAACCTGATAACCGCGCTTCTGGGTACTGCGTGTAAACAATAACTTTGACGTTCTTTGCTTTGATACGCGAACCATCAGTCTTAAGCCATTCAAAGCTAGTAAAAACAGCCTCAGGGATATGACTCCCTGGCTTTGCAGTTGATTTATGACTTGTGCTTGCTCCGCGCTCGGCGAGCTTCAAGTCAAAGATGTTGTACAGAGAAGTAAAGCTACTGGCGAAATAGACTTGGTTCTTATCGTTTGCATTTTTTGGCAACACCTTAAGCACGGCCAAATCAGCTCCCAACTGCTGAAGCTTGTCCCTGATCTCCGAAACTGATCCGACCCGATGCTCAAACTCTGCTTGACTGCCTGTCATTCATCTTCTCCCACCTAAATGAGCGAAGAAGCGTATCAGACGGAATCACAAAACACAATCAAAAAGAATCTAAGAATTACTTAAGCCTTTGTTTTTGTTTGTTTTTAATTTTTTTACTTGGTTTTATCCTTGTTTAAAACCACCAACATCGTCATGTGTTGTAAAGGCTCTAATTCGCTACCAATACCTGCCTTGTGTACCAACGCTGCATTTCAAGCAGCATCAGCGTTGTCTGCGTCGCATCTTTAATAAGTTGCCCACAAGTTATTGTTTTCTCATCTCCATCGGCAGAAGGTAGAGAGAAGGCGCTGGCTGGAGCAACTCCTGAGGAATTACTGGAAACGGCGGACAAACTGCCTGCATTGGTTTTTGAGTTGCCGAGCACCCGCTCAGGCACAGCAGCACGGCTAGCCAACAAACTAGACTTCTTGCGATAGTCATCAGAGATCTCCTTCGATATTTGGTTTTGAACTTGAGCTACATCGGTAGCGTGTTGCTCTTGCTTTGCTTGTGCAATTTGCACGGCTTGCTTCTCAACATCCCACCGGCGCTGCAGACGGGATTGCCCCATCTGCAGGCCTAGTAAAAATGCCATGAGAAGCAGCAGTCCCTTGAGAAACAAGGATTTATTCAATTCGAGGAACGCACGAATCAAGCTCATACGCCCTCCCCGTCAAGTGAAGCCA
>JACCEC013117015.1_pt1 | contig 11300 bp, 6 predicted proteins | sample 7450121 | NCBI WGS metagenome assembly JACCEC01 (sample SAMN15323455, study PRJNA562643) | freshwater metagenome | isolation source: river surface water | place: USA:Blue River Watershed | collected 2017-08-18 | reverse complement strand
TCACCGAATTGTACGGAAACGAATCCGTCGCCGAATTGAAGGACGTGTCGATGATTTGAATGTTGGAACTGTCCTTGTACAGACCGATTTTTTCATTGAACATGCGCACATCCATTTTCACTTGGAAAGCTTGCGTGACATCGTACTTGTTGATGGATTCGTACGGCGTGATCAACGTGTCTTTGATGCCCTGTTCCATGACGTACCCTCCACTGGCCGTGTACGAATAAAAGAGGCCGGACAGCGATGCGTCTTCGGAAAAAATGGGGTTGATCATCGACGGTGGCAACGCACGGGTTCCGTCTTCATCCAATCGTGGGGCCGACACGTCGGCGAACGAAAAGAACGGTTGTAGGCGCTGCTGCTGCTGTTGCTGTTGCTGTTGCTGTTGCTGCTGTTGTTGCTGCTCTGTAGGCGGAGCTGGCCCCGGATCGTCCGCTGCCCGCGCGGAAGCCGGAAGACTACCTGAAGGAAGCGAACGGTTTCCACTCAAATAGTACGAGTTCCACGGCATAACATACACACAAAAATCAGATGGAACAACGAAACTGCTATATATATCCCAAAGTCATTACGCAACGCCCGCTTTTCTTGGCCTTGCGAAACCACACTACCGAGCACCTCTCTCTCTTTTTCACACATCATATAGAGAGGTAAAAGTCAAGCAGAACGAATAATTCGCTCCGTTCATGTCCAAGATCCGCCCGAAGTCGTCGTACAGCCGCACACGTAACCGCTGGATGTCCACTGGACCAAAATATTTTCGGGGTTCCGTGACAATGTTCAGGTCGTTGTCCATCAACAACGAAAAGTAGTTTCCCCGCAGCGAAATCCGCGCCAAGATGTTGGGGCTCAGCAACGACCGATTAAAGGCCGTGACAAAATGGTTGTTGGCGCTGTTGTTGAAGTCGTCGACCGCTAAATAGACATAGCGAATTGTGGCCGGTTCAATGATGGTGTCCGCCGTGTACTGCGTGCGCCCGTCGTAAATTTTTCGCGTAAACCCTAAATTCCAACCGATGTGCGACGAAATGTCCGTGTTTTCCGGTTGGCCCCCTACGTTGCGGGTGAAATCCATTTTGACACGTGCGATTTCCACGTATCCTCCGCTGACGTCGGCCAGCGGAATCGGCGCCAACGTTACCTTGCCCGTCCCCGACCCCGTCTCCGTGATGTCCAGCGACAACTGCAGATACGAAAACGGGTCGCTCAGGTCCTGCAGCACCACCTTGTCCGTCGCCGTCGCCGTGGCCAGTTTCGGTGAAACAACAGCGTTCAGAGTTGCAATGAAATCGGACGCATTGTAGTTCCCTTCGGCAATTTCAAAGGTCCGCGTGGACACTTCAGCGGGGCTCTCCGGCGACCGCGTGTCCAAGTACTCGACTTCCAACCAAAGGTGCGTATTCCCAAACGCTTTCGAAATGCCGTAAAAACTCAACGGAATTTCCAGCGACGACAGCTGCATGGACACCACTTTCGCAAATTTAAGGGGAAGTTGAAAGGTAAAATCGGAACTGGGCGAGGTGTAAAAGTTGTCGCGAAACCGCGTGTCGATCGTCAAGCACTGCTTCGTGGTGCGCGTGGCCAACGGGTTCAAGGTCCCTTCGTAGTAGTCGCTCTGCATCGTGTGCACGTACTGCGTCGTCGGCCGTTTGACCACGAGCTCCGCTTTTGACGTGCCCGTCGGCTCGACGTACTCGGTTTTGTCCAGGCGCGGCTCCACGGGCAGGGCGGTGGCGGTCTTCACGCTCCCGCGTTTGACAAACAGCAACCACTCACTGGCCTGCTTCAAAAAGTCAATCAATTCGCCTTTGTTCTGCTTTTTCACGTAGCCGGATGAGAGGAGAATCTCCCGCATCTTGCTCTCTTTGTATTCGACGTCGGCGACCGAATACCCCTCCTGCAGTTGAAACAGTTTCTCCAGGTCCTTCACGCTGTAGTTCCGGATGTCCAAGTCCAACTCATTGGGTGAACGAGAGGCGGAAGAGGAAGAAAAAGCGGCGGACATGGTACGAATTTCTGGGTGTGTGAATGGTTGGGTGGGGGGGTCTTTGCAGAGAGTGTCCGTTTTTATAACGCCTAAATATATATTCGTGTTTTTTTGTTGCCGTTGCTGTTGCTGTTGCCGTTGCCGTGTCGCCATGCCATATACTTTGCGTGTTAAACCCGGACCGCGCAACCGATCGCGGAAATGCTACCAGGTGCTCAACCGAAAAAACAAAAAAATGGCCAACTGCACCACGAAACGCCGTGCCTTGCGCCAACTGAATCTGTTGCGGGCCATCGAACACGGATGGAAGGTGCCCTCGACGACGGGGCGCCGCCGGCGACCAACCGGGAGCCGACGACAACCACGGCGGTAACCGATTCGAGAAAGCGGAGCCACCTCTCACCCCCCTCCGCTGCCCGCCCCACCACCCAAAAAAACCCGTTTCAAAACAAGTTAAACCGCTTGGTTTGAAGCCATGCACTGCGGCTGTTTTCTTTCTTCTGTGACTGTTTTTGCAAATGGTACGGGGAGAGGCACGATGGACAGCGACATAGACGATTTCGAGTACGAAGATTACGACGACGACGACGACAGAATCGGGGAACACAACCCCACCAATAACCACAAGGGGGCCCACGTGAGCACGAGCCTGCGAACGCAGCCACAGCCTCCGCCGCCCAGCGAGGAGCAAATGGTGGCGATCCAGCACGTGTTGGACGGACACAACGTGGTGTTGGATGCCGTGGCGGGTTCGGGGAAAAGTACCACCATTCTGTCGCTCGCTTCGCTCGCTCCGGCCAAAAAAATCCTCCAGATCGCATACAACGCCATGCTCCGAAAGGACATCGAAGTCAAACTCCGGCGCTACGGCATACGCAACGTCAAGGTCCACACCTTTCACAGCCTCTGCGTCCGCTACTACTGCACCTCTGCCCACACCGACACCGGCATCCGCCACGTGCTCCTGCAGCCCTTGCCTCCCCGCGAACCCATCCCCCCCTACGACATCGTGGTGCTCGACGAAGCCCAGGACATGTCCTTTCTCTACTACCAGCTCATGGTCAAGTTCGCATTCGACATGGGCACGCGCTTCCAGATCTTGGTCTTGGGCGACTACATGCAGGGCATCTACGACTTCAAGGGTGCCGACATCCGCGCCCTCACCCACGCCGAAGACATTTGGAAGCACCATCCCCTCCTCCTGTCGCCCACTTTTCACCAATGCACCTTGCATACATCGTACCGGATCACCCATCCGATGGCCCACTTCGTCAACCGCGTCATGTTGGGCAACGAACGCTTGCAAGCCACCAAAGACGGCCCCCGCGTGCTCTATTTGCGCAACAAACGCCGCAACCTTGAACACGTTGTCATCTTCCAAATTAACCAACTGCTGCGCGAAGGAGCAAGTCCGGGCGACATTTTTGTGTTGGGCGCCTCCGTCAAGGGAGTCAACAGCAACATCCGCAAAATGGAAAACGCTCTGGTCGAACGCGGCATTCCCTGCTACGTCCCCATGTTCGAAACCGAGCAAATGGACGACAAGGTCATCGAAGGCAAAGTCGTCTTTTCCACCTTCCATTCCTCCAAAGGTCGCGAACGCCCCTACGTTTTTGTAATGGGCTTCGACCAGTCCTACTTCTACTTCGCCAGCAATTTGCCCCACGACCGCTGCCCCAACACGCTCTACGTGGCCTGCACGCGCGCCACCAAGCTCTTGGTGGTCTTGGAGAAGGACGACTTTTCCACCGATCGCCCTCTCGACTTCCTGCAAAAAACCCATCACCAAATGCAAGCCGAACCCTACGTCGATTTCAAGGGCATGCCCCGCAGCATCTTCTACTTGCCGGCGGAGTCCAACGGCGGCAACACCGGTGCAGCGAAAGAACCCTACTTCGACGTGTCCCCCACCGAACTCGTCAAGTACATCTCCGAGCACGTCTTGGAACAAATCTCGCCCCTCCTTGCACACATCTTTATCCAAGAGGTGGCGCCCACGCCCGCTTCCGAACTGCAAATACCCAACGTCGTGTGCACCTCGCAGGGACTTTTCGAGGACGTGTGCGATCTGAACGGCATCGCCATCCCCAGCATTTACTACGACCACATCTTCCGGTTGTACTTCGACAAACATCCACAACCCGAGACAGCACCTGCGTCAACCTCTGCCGACGCCGGGCCCGACACCGACCGGGTGCGCATCAACGTCGGTGCCAGCGTCCTCAAACAAGTGATTGACGAATGCATGCGGGACACGAAAGATCACGAATGCCTGCACCTCAAGCAATTGATCGCCGCCTTCCCCGACGAATGCGACACCGTGTCCGATTACTTGCGTCTTGCGAACCTCTTTGTCGCCGCCAAGGAACGGCTGCTCTTCAAAATCAAGCAAATAGACCGCGACGACTACACCTGGTTGTCCGACGACGCCGTGGAACAGTGCTTGCGCCGCCTGGACGACGTCATCGGCCCCGAGTGCGAGACCCATCTCCCTCTCGTTGAACACACCATCGTGGACAAAGAAATGGAAGAAGAGATCGAACGCACTAACCTCGTCCTCCGCCCCTTCTTTTCCGAACAAACCCGCAAATTCCGGTTCACCGCCCGCGCCGACCTCGTCACCGACCGCTGCATCTGGGAACTCAAGTGCACCTCCAGCCTCTCCATCGAACACAAGCTCCAGGTCGTGCTCTACGATTGGTTGTGGCGCATCAAGTACACGCCCGACGTCGCCGTCAAGCGACGGGCCGTCTGCACAAATCCCAAGGAAGCCCGCCTCATCAACATCAAAACCGGCGAAATCCTCCGCCTCAACGCTACCTTCGACGACTTGACCACCATCGTCGTCGAATTGCTCAAAGGAAAGTACGAAGCCGTGCCCCACCGCACCACCGAAGAATTCCTCGGCGATTGCAAGCAGTTTTTGCAATCACAAAGTACACTTTTTGCGACAAAGGTAAAGTAAAGTGTAGTAACGTATAAAAAAAGTGTAGTAAAGTACAGTAAAAAAAAACAAACATGCATTGTTTCTGAGATTTTAGTTTTCCTTTCACAAACAATGCCAAGATTTACATGCACATGCACATTCACACTTCCAAAATGGCCAATTTCAATAAATTTTCAATGATTTCGGTGGCATTGATGATGCGACCGAAACAATGATTTCGACTCTCAAAGGTTTCCCGCTGCAGATCGTAAAACACAATCAAATCCGTCAACAAACACTGCAAAAACGCATCCCTCAACAATTCCTCCGGCAATTTCACCACCATTTCCAACAACTCCGCCACGGCCCGCAAAAAGTACCGCACACGCGTAATGTTGAATCCGAAACGCAAAATGTTTGCTGCCGTGCAGATGTTGTCCACGTGGTGGTATTTGGCCATCACCAATCGCATTTCTTCGAGTGAAATCTCGAACCCACACTTCAGGGTCAGCCGCCGCCGCTTGATGTTTAACGCCACGCCCTGGCTCCAGTAGTACTCCGTGCCGTACAAGGACTCCCACGCATTCCGAATCGCCTTGACCAACGCCTGCCAGGCAGCGCCTCCCCAAACCCGCGGTTCCGCCATGTCCGTGGCCAACTCCAAGCTTTCGATGTCCATGAAGTGTGGCGGCGGCGGCGAGGACAAGAGCTCCCTCAAGCTGTCTTCCATGTTTTGCATGTGTGCAACAAAAATGTGTGAATTCAAAAAAAGGAAAAAATACAGGTCTTAACCCCACCAAAATAATTAAAAAATGGCCACAAACACGAACCATACAGGCGTCTGCACAAAAAACATTCCATAGTTTTTGACATTCCGCGTGTCTCCGCCGCCAGCTCACAGTCCGAGGTAGTGCCTCTCGTCATCATCCAGGTAATTCGCCAACGCCGTGTAGAAAAACTCGTAGGACATGTTGGGCCGCATCTGGCTGCGCAGCATCGTGTGCATGCACCCGCCTTGTTCCGTGTTGGACACGTCGAACCGACGCACGCGCTGGGAAAAGCATTCGTACAGTATTTTCGTGGACTCGAAGGCGTTGTCGCGATCGATGTGCAGATGCAGCGACAGACGGTCGGGGTCCACCCCTTCGCTCAGCAGCCGACGCAGAATGTACACAAAATCCTCGTGCCGCAGGGTGCCCATGGTGTCCGACAAACAGAGCTCGCAGAAACCGAGAAACCCATCGGCCGTGTAGGACAGGATTTCGTAGATGATGCGGTCCAACGGCAGTTTGCCCGTCAAGGGGCACTCGGAGATGCAGGAAATGTACAACTTTGTTTGGCACGACGGAATGTTCGCGCTACGAATCACCGCCATCATTTCGCGCAAGCTGTCCTTCGTCTCCACCAAGTCCATGTTCGTGTTTTGCATCTGGAACGCGTTCGACGCCGAGGTGATGAGGGAAAAATTGCGCACTCCGCAACGCAGCGCCGTCTGCAGCCCGCGCATGTTGGGCACCAGCACATAGAGGGCCGCCGACAGGTCCTCCGGCAACGGATGCAGCGACTTGTCCGCGGCTGCGGCCACGCAGCCATCCGCCAACAGGGGCGCATCGGCTCCTCCTCCGTCGTCGCCTCCGGCCTGTTGCAACAAAATATTGTACCGTTTTTCCGGAAATCGGCCGTACGAATGTATCAACGCCGTGTCGGCCATCACCGGGTACTTGCGTGGCGACACAAACGAACCCACTTCCATGGCCGGCGGACCGTATGTCTTCTGCAAGGTATGCAGCAAATCGATCTTGCGTTTCGTCGTGTAGTCGCGCGGGTCCGCGCCTTGGATTCCGTCCCGCAGCGACACATCGAACAGCAAGGGATTGATGCGTCGGTACACCTGTTCGCCCAAGGGTGGCACAACAAACTTCTTCATGGTTATGTTTTAAACACCGTTTCCAAAATAAAACTATGCCACCGGGCCCACAGAAATATACATCGGAACCCCTTTTGTGTACCCTTCCAATCAACCACACTGAAAGAGAGGATGGATGGAACCCACAATTCCATCACAATTCCCCGCAGTTGTGGCCTCTCTACACGTCATTCCCATCATCTAAGGAGATTTTCGTCTGCAGATAAACCATACGCTGCTGCCGTGTCTACTTCCCCTCCTCCGGACCGCCATGTCTTCCTCTCCTCCTTCGACCCCCCGGGCCGCTTCCACCGCACCCGGTTACGAGGTCACCACCGAGCAGTACGTCGATCCCAGTACGAACACGGTGGTGACCCACACGACCTTCGAGACCACCGACCCCACGTCCGACATCCAAGTCACCCAGGATTTGTCGGGCACCGTCGTGGCCTATTACGACGACACTGCCGAATCCGGAAAGGCTGCAGTCATTGCGCAAATCCAGGACTATGCGTCCAAGATCCAGTGTTCTGATTTTCACGGCAAGGGCACCATCGATGACTACAACGCCCTTTTCCAGGCGGCGTCGCGCATCGCCAACGAGAGCAAGCAAATGCAGTTGGACGTGGACATCGAGGGGTTCAACGAATTCGCTGCAGCGGCGGACGACCTCAGCGCCCTCTTTGGCAGTTTCATTGTGAAATTGGAGAACATCAGCATCATCGACGACACCGCATTCTTGACAGCGGTTGCCAACGCTTTGCACAAAATCTGGAATCTGTCGGAAACCTTCGGCCGTTTCAAGGAAACCATCTTGGCGACGTCGACGATCCAGCTCCCCAAGTCTGCCCACGACACCAAAGTGTTGCTCGAACAGGTGGTCGGCCAGGTCAATTGCGCCATGAACTACATCAACCATTTCGTCGACAGTTCGCAGGAAGCATCCGCTGCAGCTGACCTCTCCCCCGAAGAAAAGAACATCATCAACCAGGCCGTCACCACGATCGACAATTGGAATATCTTGTGCGAACAGGGCGTCAGCATCGCCATGTCCAGCAACCCCGACATCCAGTACATGACCACCGCGAGCAACCAGTTCAAGACCACGGCCCAAACGCTGAAAAACACCACCAACCTCTTAAAAATCAAGTTGGCCAACTACAGTTTGACGCCGTCCTCTCCATAACGGCTGTCTTTTCTGCATTTTATTTGCCCACCACCACCACCACCACCACCACAATTGACGAAAACAAACGAATCTTATGTAACTAAAAATCAAAAGAAGTTAAATAAGATTTCGCAACAATTTCATGCGCCCCCCCCCTCCACCGTTCGTTGCCAACGACCATTCCGATGAACCCCGAAGAAGAAAACCATTGCGAATACGTCTGCTCCCGCGGGATCCTGAAGTCCTGCGACATCCGCAGCGCCACGCCTATCTCATCGATTCGCCAACTGATACACTACGACTTCTCCCAAACGAAGCCAGGCGACTTGATCTACGTCTGTGGATCCGCCGTGCCGCATTTTCTCGCCGAGGTTGCAGGAAAAATCACTGTCCCCTACGTCTTGGTCACCGGCGATTGCGACGAGAGCGTGCCCAATGACATCGTTCCAGACAACGTCTTGGATTTGTTTTTACGGTCCCCTAAACTGATTCACTGGTTTTCGCAAAATTGTGTGCGAACGACGCACCCGAAGTTGTCGCAGATCCCCATTGGACTCGACTACCACACCCTCTCGGAGAGGGACCACGAGTGGGGACCGCGCGCCTCGCCGTTGCAACAAGAAGCCATTTTGAAAAACATCCGGGCGTCGTCGAAGCCCACCGTCCAACGCGAGTGCCGTGCCTACGCCAATTTCCAGTTCTTGATGACCACCAGATTCGGATACGACCGCCAGAACGCCATCCGCGAACTGCCCGCCCATGTGGTCCACTACGAACCCCACAAAATTCCCCGGTTCGACACGTGGACGCAACAATCCCAATTCGCCTTCGTGATTTCCCCCCACGGGAACGGCCTCGACTGCCACCGGACCTGGGAAGCCCTCGCACTGGGCTGCATACCCATCGTCAAGCGTTCGCCCCTCGATCCTCTCTTTCACTTGTTGCCCGTGCTCATCGTGGACGAGTGGTCGCACGTGACGCCCGAGCTTTTGCAGAATACGCTGGCCTGTTACCGCGATATGTCCGAACATTTCAATCTTGACCGCCTCTCCTTGCGCTATTGGATGCAGCAAATCCGCAGCAAGGTGCCAGAGTCACTGCGTGTTGCTCAAACTCCCTCACCGCCGTGCACCGCGGCGGCGCCTTCCAAACGTCGCGTAGCCATTTGCCTCTCGGGTCAACCGCGCAAGTTTCGGGAGGGCCACCGCCTCTTGAAACAATTCATCGACGCCAACCCCCAGTACCAATTCGACATTTTTGTCCACTGCTGGTTCAGTGCCGCCGACGTGGGCAAAACATACGCACATTCGTACACTCCGTTCACCCCCGACGAATTGCGCATTCAGCCGGACACTGACCAAGCCATTTTGGACTTGTACGCACCCGTAGCCGCGGAATTTGAACCGGTGCGTACCTTCGACACATCGGTCTTGGAAAACACGCTCATGGATTTGCATTCCAGGGAAGAGCAACGAAACAACCGAAACAACATGTTAAGCAATCTTTTTTCCAAGTGGAAAGCCAACGAACTCCGCAAAAAACAACGGCCCCACGTGTCCTACGACCTCGTTATCGGCACGCGATTTGATTACTTGAACCCGTTTGTGGTGGATTTGGACAACGTCGACCGCACGAAGTTCAACGCGGTTACCCAAGGTGGACGCACCATCCACATCAACGACAACTACGTGATCGCTCCTCCCTCTCTCTACGACGTCTACACCTCCGCGTTTCACAATATCCAGCATTGTGTCAACAACCCCCAGCTGCAGCAACTGTGTCTACTCCACGACCATTACTTCGACCTCTCTCCGGAAACGTTGTTGTTGGCAAACATGTTTTTGGTCTATGGAGAAGCCTTCCGAGAACAGTTTTGTTATCGAAACGATATGTTGAATTTTTTACCGCAATAACCAAGCATTTCTTTTTTTTCCTCTATCTACTTGGCAAAAAAAAGAAATCATTCCGTGGATTTGTCGTCCGTCGGGGAAGATAGCAACTCCGCTGCGGGTTTCGCCGTCAGTTTGCCCGTTGCCGCCTCTCCGTTGCCGCCACCGCCCTGTTTCCGCAAACAGCCCCGTTTGTGCGCCGCCAGGCCTTTCAGGGTACCCACGTTGAACACGTTGCAGAGGTCGCAGGTGTATCCCTGTTTTTTCGACGAGGAATACCGGGTGGCCAAAAACTTGTCCAGCGAACAAAACCGTATTTCCTCCAGCGCTCCCAGCAGTTTCTTGTGCTGCTCGCGCACCATCGCCGTGATGTTGTCCTTCTGCACAATGAACTGCTGGTACTCCCGGTTGATGCTGTCCAACACCTCTCGGGGTACCGTGTATTTGTTTTCCGACGAAATGCACAAATCCCCCAGTTTCGCCGACAACGTCTGGATCATATCCACTGCATGTTGGACTTTTTCCCTGGAAAACTCGGTTTTGTGCAAAAACACCACGATTCGTCCACGCTGTATTTCCAAATGGTAGTTCGCTTTCCCCGTGATGCCCGTGTACTGCGAAATCAACACTCCGTGCGCCATCTTTTCGTCCGCCGCCTTCAGGAATGCCTTCACGTCTTGCACGCTCACGTTTTTGTCTCGCACAAAATGCGACTCAAACAGAATCGGCGGCGCCGCTTCGTCTTCCCGCAGCACATTGTACCGTATTGCTCCCGCCCCGTTCGCAGCCGCAGGTAACCCCGCTTCCGTCGCCCCCGATTCCTCCCGTGTGATGAAGGCAGTCGGGAACAACTGCGACAGCGTGCCGTCGAAGGCATTCTCCTGGCCTTCGGTGTGAGCGCTGCCGTTCCCCTGCAGTTGGTGCAATGCGTCGTTGAGTTCGTAAATGAGCTTGTAATACGCCGTCGCTGACACCGGGGTTCCCGTGGCTGGTCGGCGCATGGTCTCCGCCAGAGCCGTCACCTGTGCATCCTTGGCCGCGACGTATTCCGCCAACAGTTGCAGCACCGAGCTCACCATGCACGACGCGTTGCGGTCGAAGTTATCCACGAATTCTTGGGTGATTTCATCAGTGCAATCCTTTCCCATTACCGACACCACGTTGGCCTGCAGAATGGTCTGGAATTGGCGAATCATGTTCCCCGATTTTTCCGCAGTGGAGTTGGCTCGGAGGCTCAGCGCTCCCGTCAACAACTGCCGGCCCCTCTCCAGGAATTGGACGTTGTTGTGCTGCAGCAACGCCGTTTTGTCGGCGGCCGATACGCCCGTCTGCATCGTATACACTGCACGGAATTCTTGGATGTATTGGGTTTTCAGGGCACTGAATTGAGAGGATACCCGCACCAAGGTCTGGTGCACGAC